>Ga0055453_10000076_pt1 | contig 11585 bp, 9 predicted proteins | sample Goodyear_PhragA__FD_57741 | JGI IMG/M metagenome (GOLD analysis project Ga0055453, IMG submission 57741) | Wetland microbial communities from San Francisco Bay, California, USA, that impact long-term carbon sequestration - Goodyear_PhragA_D2 | ecosystem: Environmental > Aquatic > Marine >... | reverse complement strand
ATAAAGACCGGCAATGCCTATGTCTGCGACCTGAGCCCTGAGGAGATAAGGCAATACCGAGGGACCCTTACCGAGCCGGGAAAGGATAGCCCCTACCGGACCCGCCCGGTCGAGGAGAACCTCGATCTGTTTGAGCGGATGCGGGCAGGCGAGTTTGAAGACGGCACGCGCACGCTAAGGGCGAAGATCGATATGGCTTCGGGGAACTTAAACATGCGGGACCCGGTCATGTACCGCATCCTCCGCGCCGAACACCACAGGACCGGCAACGCCTGGTGCATTTACCCCATGTACGATTTCGCCCACGGCCAGTCTGACTCGATCGAGAGGATCACCCATTCACTTTGCACCCTTGAATTCGAAGACCACCGCCCGCTATATGACTGGTTCCTCGACCGGCTTGGGGTATATCACCCACGCCAGATCGAGTTTGCCCGCCTCAACCTTACCTATACTGTCCTGAGCAAGCGGAAACTTATCAGGCTTGTCAGGGAGGGGCACGTCGATGCATGGAACGACCCGCGCATGCCGACAATATCGGGCATGCGAAGGAGGGGATACACGCCGGAGGCGATCAGGAATTTTTGTGACCGCATCGGAGTAGCCAAGAGAGACAGCACGGTCGACATGGGGCTTCTCGAGTACTGTGTCCGCGAGGACCTCAACCGCCGCGCACCGCGTGTCATGGCTGTCTTGCGGCCCTTGAGGGTTGTAATCGTCAATTACCCCGAAGACCTGGTCGAAGAGATGGATGCCGTGAACAACCCCGAGGACCCTGCGATGGGTACGAGGAAGGTCCCCTTTTCCCGGGTGCTCTATATAGAACGCGATGATTTTCGGGAAACCCCGCCGAAACAGTTCTTCAGATTGTCTCCCGGAAGGGAAGTTCGGCTCCGCTATGCCTACTACATTACCTGCGTGGGGGTTATCAAGGACGAACAGACAGGAGAGGTGGTCGAACTGCACTGCACGTACGATCCCGCTACACGCGGTGGAGACTCCCCTGACGGACGCAAGGTCAAATCGACTCTCCACTGGGTCTCCGCGGCCCACGCGGTCGAGGCTGAGGTGAGGCTCTACGATTATCTCTTCAGCGCCCCGGAGCCCGGGGGGGCGGAGGAAGGCCAGGATTTCCTGGCTTCATTGAACCCGGGATCTCTCGATACATTGCAATCCTGCAGGGTCGAGCCGAGCCTTGCAGGGGCGGAACCGGGCAGCCGTGTGCAGTTTGAAAGGCTCGGTTATTTCTGCGTGGACTCCGTGGAATCACGGCCGGACGCACTTGTGTTCAACCGGACCGTGACCCTGAGAGATACCTGGGCAAAGATCGAAAAGGGGGCGAAGTAGAGTCACATATGAGCTATATCAGCGTCATAGGGGCAGGAAGCTGGGGCAGTACATTGGCCGGTCTTCTCGTCGAGAAGGGGTACGATGTCTCGCTCTGGGCCTTCGAAAAAGAGGTCGTGGACGAAATAAATGATGCCGCGTCAAACAGTCTCTACCTTCCCGGGGTGACCTTCCCTCAGGGGTTGAAGGCTACCAACAGCCTTGAGGAGGCGGTCCGCAAGGCCCGGTATATCCTGAATGTTGTCCCGACTCAGTTTACACGCGCGGTTTTTACAGAGGCCTCCCGACATGTTCGCCGGGACGCTGTGATCGTAAGCGCGTCGAAAGGGATCGAACAAAAGACGCTTATGACAGTGTCGGCGGTCCTGCATGAGGTACTGGACATGCCCGGCGCGGTCTTGTCGGGGCCGAGTTTTGCAAAGGAGGTCTGTAACAAACTTCCCACTGCAGTGACCCTTGCGGCAAAATACCCGGGCACGGGCCTTCTCCTCCAGGAGATCTTCAATACGAACTATTTCAGGGTCTATACACACCACGACGTCCTGGGAGTGGAACTGGGAGGGGCGCTGAAGAATGTCATCGCCATCGCCTCGGGGATATCCGATGGTCTCGGGTTGGGACATAACGCAAGGGCGGCCCTTATCACCCGTGGGATTGCTGAGGTCACGAGGCTCGGGGAACGCATGGGAGCGGACAAGAGGACCTTCTCCGGGTTGAGCGGACTTGGGGATCTGGTGTTAACCTGCACGGGGCCTCTTTCCCGGAATTATTCGGTTGGGGTGAAGCTCGGCAAAGGGATGAAGCTGCCCGACATACTGGCCTCCACCAGGAGCGTTGCCGAGGGAATAACCACTTCGTCTTCAGCTTTCGAGCTTTCAAAACGGCAAGGTGTGGAGATGCCGATAGTAGAGCAGGTTCATCGTGTTATTCACGAGGGGGTTGACCCGGCCGTCGCCGTAAATTCGCTCATGAGCCGCTCACTGAAGTCGGAATTCTGAATAAGTGGATGCGGGGAAGCTGAAAGGCATTCTGGAAGAAGTCGGCAGTGGCAGAATCTCGCCCGAAGCCGCCCTCAAACAACTGAGGCACCTGCCGTATGAGGACCTTTCTTTTGCCAGGGTGGACCATCACCGGCACCTGAGGCAGGGAGTCCCCGAGGTCGTTTTTGCAGCCGGCAAGACCCAGGAGCAGGTGGTGCATATAGCCAGGGCCCTTTACAAAAAGGCGGGCCGGCTCCTCATAACCAAGGCCACAAAGAAGATACATACCGCCCTGAAGATCAAGGGTGCAGTGTTTCATCCGGCATCGGGCGTCATTTCAGTCGGCGGAGAAAAGAAAGAGACCGGCAGCATACTCGTACTGACCGCCGGCACGTCCGATATGGCCGTGGCCGAAGAGGCCGCAGTGACAGCCTCGTTCCTCGGCAGCCGGGTAAAGTCCGTATACGACGTCGGTGTGGCGGGACTGCACAGGCTTGTGGATAGCAGGGAGCAGCTCTCGAGTGCGCGGGTCCTCATCGTTGTTGCAGGAATGGAGGGAGCACTTCCATCCGTAGTAGGCGGGATGACGGACTGTCCGATTATAGCCGTGCCGACCTCCACGGGGTACGGTACGAGTCTCGGTGGACTGACGGCCCTGTTTGCAATGCTCAATTCCTGTGTCCCCGGGATCGCCGTAATGAATATAGACAACGGCTTCGGAGCCGGCTGTCTGGCCCACAAGATCAACACCCTCGACGAAAAAGAATAGTTCCGGGAGCTTCCGGGACCGATTAAGGACTGTGCGGATCACGAGTTCAATATACTTCGGCGCCCGCGATGCTTTGAGAAAGCTCCGTGTTGTGATACCCTGTTATTTGTAGAGGAGCACGTGAATTATCTGCCCGTTATATTATCCATCGCAGCAATAATCTGTGCTGCGGTTTTGGCTGCAGCCGTCCTGGCCTACCGCAGAGGAAGGCTCGCAGGACGGGTGGAGGCGCAGGCCGAGCGCCTTAAGAAGCGGGACTCTCTGCAGAAAGATCTGCTCTCTAAAAACCGGCAGATTCAGACCCTCGAAGTTAAGATACGTGAGCTCGGTAAGACGGAAGATCCCTCGCTCAGGAGGCTTGAGGCACTCGAGGACAAGCTTCGCCAGAAGGTCAGAGAGATCTCTCTCCTGAGCGAAGCCAGCCTGTTCCTTACGACAGGTGACTTTCAGAAGACCTGCGACCTTATCGCATTCAGGGCGGGCATCCTGCCCCATGTCAAATTTGCCCGCCTCTATATGCTGAGCGAGGAGGGGACCAGGCTGAGGCTGGTTTCGGGCCACAACATTTCTGAAAAATATTTGGAGATGATAAAGGACAGTTTCGAGCTCTCGGTGAATAATATCCCTGCCGGAGTGGCGGTAATGAGTAAAGTGCCGTTTGTTGTGGATGATGTATCGAGGGACGATCACTTCGCCCGCTGGAGGGAGATTACCACTCTTTATGACTATCGTTCCTACATAGCGGCCCCGCTACTGCGGGCAAACAAGGTGCTGGGCGTGCTGGAGATCTTTTTTGAGAAGGAGAACGTCCCCACGAAGGACGCTCTCGACGTAGTGAATATCATTGCCAATATGGGGGCTCTGTCCCTCGAAAACTGCTCATTCATCGACAGGCTGGAGGAACTATCGAGGGTCGACGAGCTTACGCAGGCATTCAACCACCGATTCCTTATGAACACTTTTGAAAAGGAGCTTGAGAGGGCGGTGCGCTACGGGCATTCCCTTTCCTACATCATGATAGATCTGGACAACTTCAAGACCATTAATGACACCCTGGGTCATCTGAAGGGCGATGAGGTGCTGTCGTCCGTTGCCAGGATCATGAAGAAGACCGTCAGGGGGACGGACTATGTCTGCAGATACGGCGGCGACGAATTCGGCATACTTCTCCCCGAGACGAATGAGGAAGAGACAGTGCGGGTGCTTGAAAAGATAAGGGCAGAGTTAAGGAGTTTCTGGGAGGGTCTTCCCCCCGGGACAGGGATGAGTACCGGTTTTTCCGTCTATCCTGAAGACGGGGGCACGGCAACGGAACTGATAAGACGCGCGGACGGTTGCGTCTATGAGAAAAAAAGGGAGAAGAAGGCCCGCTAGACGCCGTTTCTCCCGTTGAACCTTGACAAACACCTTTTTAGCGATATGCTGGAAGCAAGGGCAGTGTTCTGCAGAAGGAGGTACCACCCATGAAGGAAATCGGAAGGCGACAATTCCTGAAGGTTTCAGCGGGAACGATCGGAGCTGCTGTTGTTGCGGAGGCTGCGGGGCTTGGCCTCGATATGGCCTCTGCGCAGGAAAGGGCACGGGACGTCCCGATGAAGAAGGGAAAGGAAACCCCGAGCCTCTGTCCATACTGCTCGGTGGGCTGCGGACAGATAGTTATGACCGACGAAGCGGGAAAGATCATCGATATCGGTGGAAATCCGGATTCGCCTATCAGCGAAGGAACGCTTTGTCCGAAAGGGGCGGCAACCTATCAGCTTGTTGTCAACGACCTTAGATGGACGAAGGTGAAGTACCGCGCGCCCGGCAGCGACCACTGGGAAGAAAAACCGCTCGACTGGGCGATGAACCGAGTCGCCGAACTGGTGAAAAAGACCCGGGACGCAAACTTCAACGAGTTCCAGGAGATGCCGGACGCCAAAGGCGGCTCAAAGAAAAAGCGCGTCATGAACACCTATGCGGTCGCCTCCCTGGGAGGGGCGACTATCGACAACGAGTGGAATTATGCTCAGCAGAAGCTGATGCACGGCCTGGGGGTCGTATACGTAGAAAACCAGGCCCGTATATGACACTCCTCCACCGTCCCCGGTCTGGGGGTTACATTCGGCCGCGGTGGTTCTACGACCTTCCCTCGTGACCTCGTCAACTCAGACGCGGTCATGATCATGGGCTCAAACATGGCGGAGTGCCATCCCGTGGCGTTCCGCTGGCCGCTGAAGGCAAAGACGGACCACGGCGCAGTGCTCATGCACGTGGACCCGCGGTTTACAAGGACGACTGCCCTCTGCGATATCCATGCGCAGATCAGGGCCGGCACAGACATCGCCTTTCTTGGCGGTCTGATTACCTACATGATAAACAGCGAACGCTGGAACAGTGACCCGTTTTTCAAGGAATATGTCGTCAACTATACAAATGCCGCGACCCTCGTGAGTCCGGACTTCAAGGACGCCGAAGACCTCGACGGCCTCTTCTCGGGCCTATCGGCAGGCAAGAAGGAATACGATAAGGAGAGCTGGGATTACCAGCGGAAGGGTGCGCCCAAATCTTCGGTAAGCGAGGCAAAGACCTTCACCGACCTCCTGCTTCAGCGTATACCCGGCAGACCGAAGACAGATCCGACACTCAAAGATCCTCTCACTGTCTTTCAGGTCGTCAAGAGGCATTACAGCCGCTATACACCGGAGATGGTCGAACGCATCTGCGGTTGTCCCAAAGATGTCTTCGCCAAGGTTGCGGAGACGCTTCTGAATAACTCGGGCCGCGACAAGACCTCGAACATCACCTATGCGGTGGGCTGGACGCAGCATACCGTCGGCGTCCAGATAATCCGTACAGCCGGAATGCTCCAGGCCCTTCTTGGAAATATCGGCAGGCCTGGCGGAGGCGTCCTTGCACTTCGCGGCCACTCCACGATCCAGGGTTCTACCGACATCGCTACACTCTACCATTCCCTGCCGGGGTACATTAATATGCCCGACGCCAGGAAGGAGCACGAAAGCCTCAAGGACTTCATTCTCACCGAGGCGGTGCCCGTGTCCACGAGCTACTGGGGCAATTACCCGAAGTTCGCAGTCTCCTATTTCAAGGCCCAGTTCGGGGACGCCGCCACGAAGGAAAACGACTTCGGCTACGACTACCATCCCAAGATCACCGGCGACCATTCCCACCTGCCGATGTTCGTGCATATGATGGAAGGACAGATCCGGGGTTTCCTCTGCGTCGGTCAGAACCCTGCTGTCGGAGGACAAAACGCGCGCTTCGGGCGGAAGGCCCTGGCAAAGCTCGACTGGATGGTAGTGCGGGACTTTTACGAGACCGAGACGGCCGCATTCTGGAGGAACTCGCCCGAGATAAAATCCGGGGAGCTGAAGACCTCCGATATCAAGACGGAGGTGATATTCCTTCCCTCTGCGATAGTCCCGGAGATGGAGGGCTCATTTACCAATACCCAGCGGCTGCTTCAGTACCACGAGAAGGCGGCCGACCCTCCCGATGACTGCCGGAGTAATCTCTGGTTCACCTACCACCTGGGCAAGAGCCTGAAGGAGATGTATAAGAACTCTCCCCACGAGCGCGACTGGGCGATAAAGAACCTGACCTGGGACTACGAGCCGGAGCCTTCGGAGGTGGCGAATTGGCGGATCAAGGACGAGCCCTCACCGTACAAGGTGCTCAAGGAGATAAACGGCTATACATGGGCTGACAAAAAACCGGTGCCTTCCTTCGGGAATTTAAAGGAAGACGGCACCACCGTCAGCGGGGCATGGATCTATACCGGTGTCATCCCCGAGGAGGGGAAGAACTTCGCGGCGCGTCGCAAGCCCGACAACTGGATCTCGCCTGAATGGGGTTTTGCCTGGCCGGCCAACAGGCATATCATGTACAACCGGGCCTCGTCCGACCTCGACGGCAACCCCTGGTCGGAAAAGAAGAAGCTGGTTTTCTGGGATAAGGCCAAAGACAGATGGGTCTCGCCCTTCGGCGACGGGATCGACTTCGCTGCGACGAAGGCCCCTCATTCAAAGGGCAGGGATGACGCCCTCGGTCTTGACTGGCTGGGGGGAGACGATCCGTTTATCATGCGTCCGGACGGCAAGGCATGGCTCTTCGCCCCCTTCGGGCTGGTGGATGGACCACTTCCTACACACTACGAACCCTATGAATCACCGGTGAAAAACGTGCTTTACCGGCAACAGTCAAACCCGCTCGCCAAGGTATGGAACATCGAGGGAAACCCTTACCACGAGGTGGCCGATCCGAAGTACCCGATCGTCGTATCGACCTATCGTCTCACCGAACACTACTTGAGCGGCGCGATGAGCCGATGGCTGCCGTGGCTTTCGGAGCTGATGCCGGAGCTCTTCTGCGAGATCTCCCCCGAGCTTGCACAGGAAAAAAGTATCACGCATGGTGAGTATATGACGATCGAGACCGCACGCGGCAAGGTCCAGGCGCGGGCGTTGGTAACCCGTCGCATGAAACCCTTTATCATCGACGGAAAGACCGTCCATCAGGTTGGACTTCCGTGGCACTGGGGATGGCAGGGGACCGCTCAGGGAGATGTTGTGAATAACCTGAGCGCACTGGTTGCGGACCCGAATGTCACTATCCACGAGGGCAAGGTCTTCACCTGCAACGTAAAGGCGGGAAAGAGAGGAGGTGTGTAAAATGGCAAAGGGAATGTTCGTAGATACTTCTATCTGCACCGGGTGCAAGGCATGCCAGGTCGCATGCAAGGAATGGAACGGACTGGACCCCGAGCCCACGCACTTCAGGGATGAACCCGGTGTGCCCTATCCGGTGGCCTTCAATTTTACCGGAAATTCTTATGATAATACGGGAAAGCTTAGCGCCGTGGACTGGAGGCACGTCCTCTTCCTCGAACAGATAAACTACCGCCGGGTGGGATCGAGGTGGCTCTTCATGAGCGACTCCTGCAAACACTGCACTGACGCGGCCTGTCTTAACGTCTGCCCTGTCGATGCCATTGAGCATACCGACCTGGGAAACGTCGTGGTCATACAGGACAAGTGCGTGGGCCTGAAGCTCTGCAACAAGGCCTGCCCCTACGGTGTGATCAAGTTCAGCGAGAAGACGCGGACCTCCCATAAGTGCACTCTTTGCGACGACCGTATCCATAACGGTCTTGGCACGGCCTGCGCCAAGGCCTGCCCCACTGGGTCCATCACCTTCGGTGACATCCCCGACCTCAAGGCAAAGGCAGACGCCCGTCTCTCCAAACTGAGGTCGCTGGGGCAACAGAAGGCCAACATCTACGGCTATAGTCAGGCCGGAGGCCTGAAGGTTTTCTATCTCCTGATGGACAAGCCGGAGGTTTACAGCCTTCCTGAAAACCCGGAGGTGCCGCAGCGAAAGAAGCAGGCCCTGGGCGGCATGAAACTGACCCCGTTTCTGGCGGGGATGGCAGCACTCATCAGCTTCCGTCAGCGGGGTGCGCGAAGACTTGAGGAAGAGAAGGAGGCGGGGTCCGATGACGAAGCTCAGTGAACCTGCTGACCCGGTCGTAAAACGGCTGCGAAAGATCAAGGGGGAGACCCCCGATCTGGAGGCTGCCGCAGATCTGTATGAAGCTATACTGCCGCTTCTCAGGGATGCGGACCTCCGACTGCCGCCGATTCATATGACAGAGGACGAGGTTCTGGCGAAGACCGGGGCAGGGCTTCCGCTCCTTCAAGACATCAGCCTCGATATCGACATGGATACGGTGCGCGGGCTCATGATCATGCTCGCCCGGGCAATAGAGACCAAGGGGGACGGGCGGCAGAGCCAAAAATCCCGGGCGGCACACTCTATACGTCTTTCGCTGGAGGAAGGATCGCTCGACGTGGCCTCGATTGCCGGGTATTTATTTTCGGACGAGCGAAGTCGGGTCGATGCCGAGGCGAAGGGAGCGGACCTCGACCCGGATCTCCTTTGGACACTGGCGGAGTTGGCTCTGAGGCCGGCTTTCCATGCGGCCCGTCTGCAGCTGGAGCCTCTTTGCGGGGATATCACGTGGGAAAGCGGAAGATGTTATGTCTGCGGAGCGGTTGCGGCGATGGGAGAATTCAGGGGCAACAATCTTCTCAGGCATCTGCGGTGCGGAAGGTGCGGCGCAGACTGGCAGTATAGCCGGCTGAAGTGCCTGCATTGCGGCAACGAAGATCACAGAACGCTCGCCTTCCTTTATACGGACGGCGAGCGCGAAAAAACAAGGGTGGACGTATGCGAGAAATGTATGGGCTATTTAAAAACGGTCTCCAGTTTCTCTCCCATTCCGTCTGAAATGCTCCAGGTCGAAGACCTGGCGACGCTCCACCTGGACTATACGGCACAACAAAGAGGTTATGTGCGAAATCCCTTCTAAGAGATCCTGTTCCCATCCAAGTAGTCGCACCGCCATGCCGTCAAACAGGCATCCATTGCCACAGGCTGAATTCTCTTTCTACCGGAAGTACGAGACCGACTGCGGGCGGGCTTCGTATTTGCCGGTAAAGTTTGCCGGGGGAAGCAGAGGTATTAATCCCTGATTCTGCACATCGTGCTAAACTGTTGTTATCTTGTCCAACCAGGAGGTAGGCGGAATGGAAAAGGAGAGGTTATGCGATTGCGGTTCGCCCGCAGACTGGGCCGAAATAGGAAGCACATGGGTATGCGTAGCATGCAGAGAGAAGGATGTGAAGAAGAATATAGAGGCCTCTAAAGAGGCACTGGAAAAGTTGGAACAGGCAGAGAGAGAGTTGTATATGCTGAAAGTGGACACCGGCGCAATCGCCGGGTCCTTAAAGAAACTGAGGGCAGAAATAAATGAAATCGAAAGCTCTCCCTCAAGGTGAGACAGAGCAAAGTTTATCGGCGGATATGGGTAATGGAGACCACGGATAACCAATTGATCGAATATAATGACCGGAGGACTCGTGACTGACTTCAGGGAATCGGCTTGGGCTGATAATAAATTTGCACAGAACTATCTGGATAAAGCCGATATCTATATCGCAGAACGAAGGAAAATGTTTTGGTTTGTTTCCTCACTTGTTTCCCATTTTTCCCAAGGTAAAGAGGGGGTCAGACTCCTGGAGCTTGGATGCGGAGACGGCGCCCTGACCGAGGAATTGATAAAGACCAATAATGCAGTATCGGCAACACTGCTTGATGGCAGTGAAGGCATGATCGAGAAAGCCAGGGAAAGACTTAAAGGGTACAACGGCACTACGTTTATTCAGGCGACCTTTCAAGACCTGCTTGCCGGGAGGAGCAATTTGGGAGGATACGACTTCTGTGTTTCTTCGATGGCTATCCACCACCTTGAGATGGACGAAAAGGCTTCCCTGTTTCACCGCGTGGCCTCGTGGCTGAAACCGGGAGGGCATTTTGTAGATGTGGATGTTGTTCGGCCTCCCTCCAAGGAACTTGAGCAATGGTATTTTGCCATCTGGAAGGATTGGCTCGGTCACATGATGACCCGATATAATGTGAGGGATGAAGTCCCTGACGATCTGATAGCCCGTTATCAGGACCCTGCAAGCATGAACAGGCCCGACACCCTCGGGAGTCAACTCAGAGCATTGGAATCAGCCGGCTTTATGGACGTTGACTGTTATTTTAAGGACGGCATTTTTACAGTGTTCGGAGGCAGGAAACAACAGGGATGAAGCAAGTCGGAAGAAACGACAAAAAAACACCAATGAAGATTTGGCTCCGCAAGGATTTCCCCCTCTCTCGCCATCCCTAAGAACTACTTCACTGGAGAAAGCATTCGTCCTATTCCGGTGAATAAACCTCCATGTTGGGCGGAGGAGTTCTGGGTCTGCTTGCCGCCGGTAAGCTGGCTTAATTGATAGGTCGAAGAATCGCTGACCTTTTTCCAGTAATCCCATTCCTGGATTGATATACCATTGGATAGAGTCATTATTCCTGAGAAGGTGCTTAAATCATATCCCGAAGTGTGCCCGGCCGGAACCGCTTCTGTCCGGGTCTCGTGGGACTTCTTTTGTCCTGGCATGGATCATTGAGTTGCGGAGGTTTGTTCTTTCCTGCCTTCGAGGCATTAATGGATGTATTTTAAGAGGCTGCCACACCCCTTCAGTTATTTCGTAAACAGCGCGAAGGGCAGGGTGGAGCGCTTCCAGCGTGCAACTAATGTCATTAGATCCTATGATATAAGCAGCGGGATCGGGAGGAGGAAATACGGTTTCTCGGAGGTGCGCTTGTGTGTCGAAACATTAAGACCCTGTTTAACTTTGAACCACCTGTTACGGACGGGGAGATTCGTGAGGCCGCGCTGCAATTTGTGAGAAAAGTGAGCGGTTTCAACAAGCCATCGAAAAGCAATGAAGCTGCTTTCCTTGCGGCCGTAGACGAGATAGCGAAAGCTTCGAGAAGCCTTCTGAACTCTCTTGAGACGAAGGCGCCACCGAGGAGCCGTGCAAAAGAGATCGCAAAGGCACGGAAGCGTGCAACTCGAAGGTTTCCACGTGAGCACGTTC
>Ga0055453_10000073_pt1 | contig 11691 bp, 11 predicted proteins | sample Goodyear_PhragA__FD_57741 | JGI IMG/M metagenome (GOLD analysis project Ga0055453, IMG submission 57741) | Wetland microbial communities from San Francisco Bay, California, USA, that impact long-term carbon sequestration - Goodyear_PhragA_D2 | ecosystem: Environmental > Aquatic > Marine >... | reverse complement strand
GCGGCGAGGAGGTGCTCGGCGTCGAGCACCGGGCTCTCGAGCCGCTCGGCGAGCTGCTGAGCGGCGACGACCGCCTCCTGGGCTTTCTGGGTGAAGTGGTCGAGCTGCATGGCTGTCTCGGTCTGTTCCTCGTGTGGACGCGGGTCAGGCCCGCGGATCAGGCTGACGGGCGAGGTCGAGGAACGGCTCGGCGGCCGCCTTCGCCTCGTCGGACAGGTGGGTCGGCAGGACGACCCGGATTCGGACGTAGAGATCACCGGGCTCGCCACCCTTGAGGCGTGGCATCCCCTGGCCGGTCAGACGGAACGACTTGCCGTTCTGGGTGCCGGCCGGCAGGGTCAGGAGCACCCGGCCCTTCAGGGTCGCGACCGGGACTTCGCCGCCGAGCAGCGCCTCGCGAAGGCTGATCGGCAGCTCCCGCTCCAGGTCCGCCCCGCGGCGGGTGAAGGCCCGATGGGGCTGGACCCGAATGACCACGACGAGGTCGCGACCGTCCGGGCCCTTGCCGGACAGCCGCACGCGGCTGCCGCTGTCGACACCTCGGGGGATCGTGACCTCGAACCGCTTGCCCTCGATCTCGACGATCCGGGTGGTGCCGTGGAATGCTTCCTCCAGGCTGACCTCGGCCGTGGCCTCGATCGGCAGGAAGACGCCGCCGGACGCGCTCGGCCGGCCGCCACCGGCCGGGGGCCGCGCCCGGCTGCCGCGTGACCCGGCGTTCACGCCGATGCCGGCGAGGAGGTCGTCGATCGAGCTGGTGCCGGCCCGGCCGCCGCCTCGGAACGCTCCGCCGCTGCGACCGGGCTCGGCGGCCTCGCCGAACATCATTCGGAAGAAGTCGCTGAACTGGCCGGCGTCGCCGGTCGTGTGGAACTCGTAACGCACGTTGCCACCCGGGCTGGCGTAGGTCGTGTAGCCCTCGAAGGGGCCTCCGGGGCCGAATGGGTCGGCGGCTCGACCACCAGACCGCCCGGCCGAGGCGCCGGCCCGGGCGTAGGCTTCCCAGTCCTTGCCGAAGCGGTCGTACTTGGCCCGCTTGTCCGGGTCGGACAGGACCGCGTTGGCCTCGTTGATGTCCTTGAACCGCTGCTCGGCGGCCTTGTCGCCGGGTTTCTTGTCCGGATGGTGCTCGCGGGCGAGCTTCCGGAACGCCTTCTTGATCTCGGCCGCGGACGCGGCTCTCGGTACCCCCAGGGTCTGGTAGTAGTCGCGCACGTCGACCATGGCTCAGGTCCTTCCCGAGCCGGTCATTGCCGCCCGGGCCACTCCCGAACCGGTCGCCGCTCGGCCAAGGTCGCTCGAACCAGCCCTCGCCGTTCGGGCGAGGTTCGGCCGCACAGCTCCCGTGCCGGTCATCGCCGCTATGGCGAGGTCAGCCCCAGGCGGGACCGAGCACGCGAGCGAGCGCACCTGGACGTGCGTGAGCGAGCGCGTGCAGCTCCCAACGCCGGGATGACCCGCCAGAGCGGCGACCATTGTTCCTTGCCACTCCCTAGACCACGACGGGGGGCTGATCCGTCGGGAACCCCGGCCGTCGCGGCGGCTGCGGCCGCTCGACCGTGCCCTTCTCGGGGCCCGGGATCGTGATCGGCTTCGGGCGCCGTCGGAGGGCGGCGTCCAGGACCTGGTCCATCGAGTCCACGAGCACGAGCTTCATCGACTTCCGGATCTCCTCCGGAATGTCGCGGAGGTCCTTCTCGTTCTTCCTCGGCAGGATGACCATCCTGGCCCCCGACAGGTGGGCGGCCAGGATCTTGCTCTTGAGGCCGCCGATCGGCAGCACCCGGCCGCGGAGGGTGATCTCGCCGGTCATGGCGACATCCTTGCGGACCGGAATGCCGGTGAACGCCGAGATCATGGCGGTCGCCATCGTGATCCCGGCCGAGGGGCCGTCCTTGGGGATGGCGCCGGCCGGCACGTGGATGTGGAGGGTCTGCTTCTCGAACGTCTCGCGCGGGATGCCCAGCTGGTCCGCATGCGAGCGGATCCAGCTCAGGCCGGCCCGGGCGGACTCGCGCATCACCTCGCCCAGCTGGCCGGTGAGGATGAAGTCCTCCTTGCCCTCCATCCGGGTGACCTCGATGGCAATGATGTCACCGCCGACCTCGGTGACGACCAGGCCCGTCGCGGACCCGACCTGGTCCTCGGGCTCGAGCTCGCCGTACTCCCAGCGCGGCGGCCCGAGGTACTCGACGAGCTTCTTTCGATCTACGACCGTCTTGCGCTTGCGGCCCTCGGCCACGCTCCGGGCGGTCTTGCGCATGACGTTCGCGATCTCGCGCTCGAGGTTCCGGACGCCGGCCTCCTTGGTGTAGGCCTGGACGAGCTCGGTCATGGCCTCGTCGGTGAACTCGATGTGGTTGGCCTTGAGACCGTGGTTCGTCATCTGCTTCGGGACGAGGAAGCGCTTCCCGATCTCGATCTTCTCCTGCTGCGTGTAGCCGGGCAGCTGGATGATCTCCATCCGGTCGCGAAGCGCGGCCGGGATCGGGTCCATGAGGTTGCCGGTGGCGATGAACAGGACCTTGCTGAGGTCGAACGGCACCTCCAGGTAGTTGTCCTGGAAGGTGTTGTTCTGCTCCGGGTCCAGGACCTCGAGCAGGGCCGATGATGGGTCGCCCCGGAAGTCCATGCCGATCTTGTCGACCTCGTCGAGCATGAAGACCGGGTTGTTGGTGCCCGCGGTCTTGATGTTCTGGATGATCCGGCCGGGCAGCGCGCCGATGTACGTCCGGCGGTGGCCGCGGATCTCGGCCTCGTCGTGGATCCCGCCGAGGCTCATCCGGACGAACTTCCGACCCATCGCCCGGGCGACGCTCTTGCCGAGCGACGTCTTGCCGACGCCGGGCGGGCCGATCAGGGCCAGGATCGGGCTGCGGATGGTGTCGGCCAGCGAGCGGACCGCGAGGTACTCGAGGATCCGTTCCTTGATCTTCTCCAGGCCGTAGTGGTCCTCGTCGAGGATCACCGCGGCCTCCTTGATGTCGTAGCGGTCCTCGGTCGTCACGTTCCAGGGCAGGCTCACCAGCCAGTCCACGTACGTCCGGATGACGCCGACCTCGGGCGAGGCCGACGGGATCCGGCTCATCCGGTCGATCTCCTTGATCGCCCGGGTCTTGACCTCGTCGGGCATGCCGGACTGTTCGACCTTCTCGCGAAGCTCGGTGACCTCGGCCTGCTGGGGATCGTCCTCGCCGAGCTCGCGCTGGATGGCCTTCAGCTGCTCGCGGAGGATGTACTCCCGCTGGGTCTTGTCCATCTCGGACTTGACCTCGGACTGGATCTTGCCCTTGAGCTCGAGGATCTCGATCTGGCGGGCCAGGAAGGTCGAGACGAGCTTCAGGCGCTTGACGATGTCGATCGTCTCGAGCAGCTCCTGGCGCTGCTCGGTGGTCATGTCCGGGCTGTACGCGGTCATGTCGGCGAGAAGGCCCGGCTCGGTGATGTTCTTGGCCGCGACGGCCGCCTCGGGCGGCACCGGCGCTCCGGCCTGGACGTACTGCTCGACCTGCGCCTGGACCGAGCGCATCAGGGCCTGCAGCTCGACGTCCTGCGGAGTCGCCTCGGCGAGCTCCTCGACGCGGGCGGCCAGGTACGGGTCGGTCCTCGCAAAGCCATGAACCCGGATCCGGGTCTGGCCCTGGACGATCGCCCGGACTGTTCCGTCCGGGAGCTGGACGACCTGGGCGATCTTCGCCAGAGTCCCGACGCCGTACAGCTCCGAGGCGTCGTTGATGTCTTCCTGGTCGGCGACGCGCTGGGTCACCAGCGCGATCGGGCTGCTGGCCTCGACCGCGGCGTTGAGCGCGGCGACGCTCTTGTCCCGGCCCACCTGGAGGGGCACGATCATCTCCGGGAAGATGACCGTCTCCCGGAGGGCGACGAGCGGCAGCTCCTTGATGTTCGGTTCGGTCCGCTCGGCGTCCGGGGTGGACGGTCGCTTGGCCATCGGGTTCTCCTGTCCTTCGTGGGTCCGTCGCTGGGCGAGGGTGCTCTGGGGGGTGGGACGAGCGACGGGGCCGGCCGCGCCGGGCCCGTCGCGTTCAGGCGCTCGAGGCCGAGGCTTCGGCGGTCGAGTCGGCGGCATCGGCCGCCAACTCCTCGTTCTTGACGGCCTCGTCATAGAGGCGCTCCAGGATCCGCGTGCCGAGGCGTTCCTCGAGCTCGAACAGGATCCGGACCCCGGCGAGGTTCACGCCGAGGTTCTGGGTGAGGTGGCGGATCCACATGACCCGCCGGATGTCGTTCTCCGAGTAGAGCCGGATGTTCGTCGGGGTCCGCGCCGGGCAGACCAGGCCGGCGTCCTCGTAGATCCGAAGCGTCCGGGGATGGACGCTCACGATGCTCGCCGCCACGCTGATGACGTAGACGGGTCGCCCTGGATCGCGAGGATCGGGCCTGTGGAAGGTCACGCGCACGGGTCTCGACGCTCCGCGGTCAGGCCTTGGAGGCCTGGGCCGGTACCTCGGCCGCTGGCTTGGCACTCGCGTCGGTCACCGGCGAGATCCGGATCTGGCGAGGCTTGACCTGCTCCGCCTTCGGGATTCGAAGGGTCAGCATGCCGTCCTCGAAGGTCGCGGTCGCCTTGTCCGGCTCGAGGCCGTTGGGCAGGGTGACCGAGCGGCTGAACTGGCCGCGGCGGATCTCCTGGACGAGGTAGCTGCCCTCCTCGGACCGCTCTTCGTCGGCGGTCTTGCCGGTGATCGTCAGCGTGCCGTTCTCCACGGTGATCTCGACGTCCTCCGGCTTGATGCCGGGGAGCGAGGCCTCCACGACGAGCTCGTCGGGGGTCGTCGTCACGTCGAGCGGGAGGCCCGGCCCATCGAAGGAGCCGGACGTCCAGCGGAACGGTCGGAAGACGTCGTCGTCGAAGAGGCGATCCATCGCCTGGCGAAGCGTCATGAACTCGCCGAGGTGCGAGGGTCGGCGCACGATCGTCATCTCGTGACACCTCCTGTGGTGCTGTGATGCTTCCGTCCCGGCGCTTCGATCTGGTCGCGCCGGGCGCCCGCTCCACGCTGGATCGGACATGTTCAATCCTAGAAACTTGACAATGGCGTTGTCAAGTCTTGGGTAGATTGCGTTTTCTTGATTCTGGCACGCGTTGGGGTGAAACGCCAGGCCGTCGTCGAACGTTTCGTGGACCGGCCGCACCGGATCACCCGCGCCACGGCCGTCCGGCGCCCGGTGCGAATTCGGGCCGGCCTCGAAGATCCACGATCGCTCTGGGCCACGTCAATGACCGGTGTAATCGAGGGTCTTCCGGGTCGCCGACGTTCGTGACCCCCGGTCATCACGAGGACGAGCGTGGTCCGCGGTGCCTTTCGAGCCGCGGGCACCGACATCACGCGGAATCGGGACGCGGCGCCCCGGGGGGACCGGCCCGTGGTCAGCGGCCCAGGCTGACCGCCTCGCCGTCGTCGCCGATGAGCTGATCGTGGAGCAGCGTCTCGCACTCGTTCGGCCCGATGGCGATGACCTTGTCGCCGACGCGGAGCGTCATCTCCGGCCGCAGCGGCGTGGCAACGCCCTCCCGGATCACGGCGAAGAGCGAGCAGCCGGCCGGCATCGAGAGGTCGCCCGCGGCCCGGCCCACGGCCGGGGAGCCCTCCTGGAGCTGGGCTTCGATGATCTCGAGCTCGCCCTCGCCGAGCGCCGCCAGGTGGAGCAGCTCGTGGACCGGGATGTCCTGCTCGATCGAGCCGAGGACCATCCGGGTCGGGCTGATGATCTCGTCGACGCCCAGGTGCCGGAACAGATCCTCGTTCTTGGGGTTGTTGACCCGGGCGATCGTCCGCCGGACGTCGAAGTGGTGCTTGGCCATCTGGCAGATGACGAGGTTGTCCTCGTCGTCCCCGGTGACGGCGGCGACGATGTCGGCACGGGCACAACCGGCTTCGCCGAGGTACTTGCCCTCGCAGCCGTCATGGGCGACGACGATCGAGCCGATCTCGTCGGCGATCTGGTCGGCCCGCACGCGGTCCTTTTCCATGAGCACGACTTCGTGGCTGCTCTCGATGAGCTCCTTCGCCAGGTAGTAGCCGACCTTCCCGCCGCCGACGACCAGGACGAACATCGCTCAGACCTCCCGACCGGCTGCCGGTCCGCTGCTTGTCGAAACGGGCGGGACACTGCCCGCGGGGTCGGTCGCGGTGCGGGCGATATCGGCGGCCGCCGCCTCGACGGAGGCGTGGCCCGGGCGGTCGTGGTGGCCGAGCGTCGGGGCATTCAGGCTGGGCAGCCCGCTCGTCGGGAGGGCCAGGAAGGTGCTCACCGCATCGGCCAGCATCGTGGTTCGGCAGACGGTCGCGATCCCGAGCTCGGCGTAGGCGGCCGCGCGCACGGGATCGTTGATCTTCGCGAGGACGCGCGGGATCTCGAGCTTCTCGATGGCCACCTGGGTTGCCATGACGTTGCGGTTGTCGCCCTCGGTCAGGGCCAGGAAGACGTCGGCGCTCTCGGCACCGGCCCGCCGGAGGACATCCTCATCGGTGCCGTCGCCCCTGACGGCACTGCCGCCGAACTCGACCGGAAGGCGGTCGAACGCCCGGGTCGATTGGTCCAGGATGACAACCTCGTGTCCGGCCGCGTCGTACGCCTCGGCCAGGACCGCACCGACGCGGCCGCAGCCGACGATCACGATCTTCACGCTTCTTCCTCGGGTATCGGCTCTCGTACCACCCACACGGTACACGGCGCGTTCTTCAGCACATACGGGATCGTTCGACCGATCGCGAAGTCCCCGCCGAAGCGCTTGCGATAGGGGAGCCCGAGAACGAGGAGGTCGGCATCACGTTCGGCCGCCTCGTCGACCAGCGCGGCACCCACGTCGCGGGCCTGGAGCAGGACCGACTCGAGCTGCATCTTGGACGCCTCGGCCACCGCCTCCGCGGTGTCGAGGATCTGCTGGACCTCTTCGGACCGGCCCGCGACGTCGGCATCGAGGGGCATGGACCAGCCGATCTCGACGACGTGGACCGCGGTGAGCTCTGCCTGGACTGTCCGTCCCAGCTCCGAGACCATCCGGACGATCCGCTCGTCGCCGGGACCGCCGGCCAGGGCGACGAGGGCGCGCCGGAAGACCGGCGCATGGGAAACGGACACCGGAATGGTTGGAGCCTCGGGTTTGGGCGGATGGTTGCGGGTCCGCGGGTCCGGGCCCGTGGGGGCCGTCGCGGCGGTCACGATACCACCGCGGGCCATTGCCAACCGGTCAACTCGCGGCGGCGGTCCCGCGACGCTGGATCAGTGGTCCCGCCGATACGGCACGTCGGCGATGACGGTGTGGTCGCGACCCACGATCGCCGCCTTGAGCCGCTTGGCCGTCTGGTTGTACAGGACCCGATCCCACCAGCGCTTGGCCACGTATTCGGGCAGGACGACGATCGTCACCGGTGCCTCACGATCCGGAGGCCACGTCTCGGCGAGGACGTCGAGGTATGCCACGAACGGCTCGACGATGGCGCGGTACGGCGACTCGACGATCACGAGCGGGACGCCCGGCAGCTGCTTCTCCCAGCGCCTCCGCATGGCCTCCGCTTCCTGGGCGTTCTCCGTGACATAGACGGCCCGGACGTCCGGCGCGATCGTCCGGGCGAAGGTGATCGCCTGGACCACGGCCCGGTTGATGCCGTTGACGGGGACAACCGCCCGCTGGTCCCGGTGGGGCCCGGCGAAGACGGTGTCGTCGCGGACGTGGAGTTCCTCGGCCTGGCCTTCGTACTGCCGACGGATCCCCAGCTGGAGCAGGACGAGGAGGGGAATGAGGGCCAGCACGATGAGCGACTCCGGCGCCTTGGCCGATGTCACCACGACCGCCACGATCGCCGTCAGGACGCAACCGAAGGCATTGATCGCGAGGCGCCGCTGGTAGCCCGGCGGCCGCTCCCTCAGCCAGTGCCGGATCATCCCTGCCTGGCTGATCGTGAAGTCGATGAAGACACCGACCGCGTAGAGCGGGATCAGGAGATGGGTCTCGCCGTTGAACGCCCAGATCAGGGCCGAGGCCACGATCGCCAGGGCGATGATCCCATAGGAGTAGGCGAGGCGGTCGCCGCGGAAGGCGAACTGGCGAGGCATGTGCGAGTCGCCGGCGAGGATGGCCAGGAGCCGCGGGAAGGCGTTGAAGCTGGTGTTCGCAGCCAGGAACAGCAGCAGGGCGGTGAACGACTGGAACAGGTAGAACGGGATCGAGTCGTTGCCGTAGATCGTCCGGGCGACCTGGCTGATGACGGTCTGCTTCTCGGGCAGCTCGACGTGGGTGATCCCGAAGTTCACGGCCAGGAACGTGATCCCGATGAACAGCGTCCCGAGGAGGACGGCCATCGCCGCGAGCGTGGTGGCCGCATTCTTCGCCTCCGGCGGCTTGAATGCCGGGACGCCGGTCGCGATCGCCTCGGTCCCGGTCAAGGCCACCGCCCCGGCGGCAAAGGCCTTCACCAGGAGCAGGACGCCGACGTTCTCGATCGAGGTACGACCGGCGGCGACCAGAGCCTGGTCGATCGCGGGCTGCGAGAAGTCACCATGCTCGCCGCCGACCACGATCCGGAACGTCCCGATCGCGATCATCAGGAGCGACGACCCGACGAACAGGTAGGTCGGGATGGCGAAGATGTTGCCGGCCTCGCGGAGGCCCCGGAGGTTGCCGATCGTGATCAGGGCGATCGCGCCGATGCCGATGACGACCCGCTCGTCGATCAACGCCGGGATGGCCGAGGTGATCTGCTCCACGGCCGAGGTCGTCGAGACCGCGACCGTCATCACGTAGTCGATCAGGAGCGCCGAGGCGGCCACCAGCGAGACGTTGCGGCCGAAGTTCCGCTTCGATACCGAGTAGGAGCCGCCACCATTCGGATAGGCGAGGCAGACCTGGCGGTAGCTGAAGGCCACCGCCATCAGGAGCACGGCGATCCCGATCGAGATCTCGAGGCCCAGGACCAGCCCGGCCGCGCCAGCCAGGATCAGGACCCGGAGGATCTCCTCGGTGGCGTAGGCCGACGACGAGATCGCGTCCGAGCTGAAGATCGCGAGGGCCTTCTTCTTGGAGAGCCGCTCGCCGAGTTCCTCGCCCGAGGCCAGCGGCCGGCCGAGGAACAAGCGACGCACGCCGGCCCAGGCCCGGCCGGCGGCGGTGGTCGGTGCACTGGCCGCGGCCTTGGCGGTCATGACCCCGGGGCCGCTCCAGCGGAAGAAGGCCGAATGGGGCCGCTCGATCCGAACGCGCCGGTCGCCGAGCTTCCGCCCGCGGAGCGGCTGCCGACCGCCGATCACCTTGGCTCGCGCCTCACAGGCCGACGCTGAGCCGGGCAGCGAGCGACGCGGGCAGGCCTGCGGCGTGCATCCGTTCCTGGACGGCCTCGATGTCGTACCCGACGCGTTGCCAGGTCACGCTGTCCGCGTCGGTGTCGAGGATGAGGAATGAGCTCCGGGGGTCGCCGTCGCGGGGTTGGCCCACGCTCCCGGGGTTCAGCAGGGCCCGCCGTCCGCGCAGCTCCAGGACCGAGTCGTGCCCGGGGCTGACGACTTCGATCCGCCCGTCCTCCTCCAGCCAGGCCACCGGCAGGTGGGTGTGACCGTGGAGGCCGAGCCTCGTCTCGAGGATTGCGAGGTTGGCCCGGGCGACGGGCATCGATGTCACGTACTCCCAGATCGGTTCGCGCGGCGATCCGTGGACCAGGGTGATCTCGCCGTCCACCTTCGAAATCGACAATCCCGTCAGCCACGCCATGGTCGGTGGACCGATCGTCGCCCGGGTCCATTCCATGGCCCGCCGGGCGTCCGGGTTGAACCAGTCGATCTCCGACCCGCCGATGGCCGCGGCGTCGTGGTTGCCGGTCACGCCGACCGCGCCGACTGCCCGGAGCCGGTCGACGACGCCATCCGGATCCGGCCCATAGCCGACGACGTCACCGAGGTGCCAGATCGCGTCGACGCGGCCGGCAGCCGCCAGGACCGCGTCGAGGGCGTGAAGGTTGGCATGGATGTCCGACACGACCGCGATCCGCATGGGTCGCCAGCGTAGCAGCGTCGGAGGTCACCATGGCCGCCGCTTCCGGGCGCCCGGATCGCGGGGATAGCCGCCCGGTGTCGGGCCGACCTTGCGGACCACGACGAGGACGTGGCCGGGCAGCCCCAGGGCGCTCGCGACCCGATGGACCACCGGCTCCTCGGCCCCCAGGGCCAGGGCCGCGCGCCTGCCGGCCGCCGCTTCAGCCGGGTGATCGCCGCGCTTCCAGGCGACGAGGCGCCCGCCCGGCGCGAGGCGGGGCATCGACAGCTCGATGAGATCGGGCAGCGGCCCGACGGCTCGGGCGGTCACGACATCCCAGCCTGCTCGATCCTGCCGGCCGCGACCGCCAAGCTGCTCTGCCCGGATGGCTGCCACGGCGACCCGGTCCACGAGGCCCACGGCCCGGCGGACCGTCTCGAGGAAGGCGACCTTCTTGGCGATGGAGTCGACCAGCAGCGCCCGCGTCTCCGGCATCACTGCCACGAGGGGCAGGCCGGGGAACCCACCGCCGCTGCCGATGTCGACGAGCGTCGCGTGGGGCCCCGACCGGATCAGGCCGACCGCGGCCAGGCTGTCGGCGACGTGGCGCCGCGCGACGTCGGCCGGGTCGCTGATCGCGGTGAGGTTGATGGCCATGTTCCAGGCCAGGAGAAGCCGGACATGGCCGACGATGGCAGCCCGCGCCTCGTCCTCGACCGTCAGCGACAGGACAGCGAGGGCGCGATCCAGCTCGAGTTCGAACGCGCTCGGCAGGTCGGGCAGGGAGCCGACGTCCGTCGGGAGCGGTTCTCGCTGGCGGTCCAGGCGTGCTTCCTCGCGAGGTGACGCGCCACCGCCGGAGAGAGCCACCCCCGGCGTCGTCATTCGATCGCAGCCGTGGCTTCGGTCTGGCGCGTCTCGGCCGGTTCATGGTCGGGTTTCCCCGGGCCCCTCACGAGCCGCGCTCCCCGGTGCCACCCGGTGCGGATGCCGGACGGTAGAAGCCGGCGTCCGTCGCGTCAACGGGGTTATCCACCGCTATCGGTCGATATGGTGGCAATGCGGTGGATAACCGGTGGATCAGCTCCGCGCCGCGCCGCGGACGGGGCGGCCGAGGGTCCGGCGCACGACGTCCACGACCTCGTCGACGTAGCGGTCCGCGTCGCCATGCTCGGCGGCCGTCCTGACGCAGCCCTGGACATGGTCCTCGAGGACGAGGATGGCCAGCGAATCCACCGCCGCGCGGAGGGCCGCGGTCTGCTGGAGGATGTCGACGCAGTACTCCTCCCGCTCGATCATCCTGGCGATGCCGCGGACCTGGCCCTCGATCCGGGCAAGGCGCCGGACGAGCTGCGCCTTGTCCTTCGTGTAGCTATGACGGAAGGTGTCGCTGCCGTGGGCGACTGCGATCGTCGGTCTCGTGGCCATCGGCCTGGTTCGCTCCATGTGTGCGGCGTCTTGGTTCGGCGCCGCTGCATGATACTCCCTGGGGGTATCAGGCACAAGACGACCGCGATCTGGCCGCAGAAACGGCCCGAACCGCTACACTCCCGATGGATGGGTCCTCAGGATCACCTCGGCGCGCTCCTCGACGGGATCGGCTGCACCGTCTGCGACGAACCCGTCGCTGCCGATCGGATCCGGCTGCTGGCCCGCCGGGACGACCTCCTGTTCCTCCAGATCAACTGCGCCCGCTGCGGCAG
>Ga0055453_10000071_pt1 | contig 11716 bp, 24 predicted proteins | sample Goodyear_PhragA__FD_57741 | JGI IMG/M metagenome (GOLD analysis project Ga0055453, IMG submission 57741) | Wetland microbial communities from San Francisco Bay, California, USA, that impact long-term carbon sequestration - Goodyear_PhragA_D2 | ecosystem: Environmental > Aquatic > Marine >... | reverse complement strand
AATGCGAATTGCCATATAAAAGACTGTAATCAGCATTATTATTACCATTGCCGTATTAATTACTTTTATCATCTTATACCCAAATAAATTATTATTTCTTCCTGTATGAATTCAATTTTTTTGATAATTCTCACCTTATCAACTTTATCCAGCTTGCTTGATTGGACGTATCTGATTAGTTCTTTTATTAAGGTATTAAGCAGCTTCATCATTCAAAATAGAATTTATTTACTATTACTGATTCTTCCCAATCTCCCTGGTATTCGGTGATTGATGAAAAATTGCCAGATGTTGGCTTTGAATCGGTTGTTAAGGTATGTCCAATTTCTTCTTTTGCTTCATCAAGTGAATTAAAAACTCCCATAAATTCACCCATAAAATCATTATAAACATCTGCTCTGAATTGAGTTTTCATTAATGTACTCCTTTTAATTTTTGTTTGACATAAATTTTATAATCTTAATTCTTTCAATCTATATGCCATAATTATGGATGCGTTTTTTGAACGATTTTTCGGAGAATAAAAACGTGCCAAATATTTCGGTAATTGTTACGGAAATTTTTACCGCTATAAGTAATTTTTACTAATTTGCTGCCTGCTTTTATTGTGATTTTGATTAAATTTTATGGCACCCGGATTGTATAACTTAATATTGTATTAGGGTTAATTATCAATTATTCAAAAGGAGTTCTAAAATGACATATTTATTAAGTTATGACGGTAATGAGACTGAACATAATTCAATCTCTGACGCACTCAATAGCATTGGTCACGGAGAATGGAGAGACCGTGCTATTAGTCATCTTAAAGACCACGATGAATATACGGCGTGGGCTGGCAATATAACCTTCACTCTTAGCAAAAAGGAGGATGAATATGAAGAATAATCAATCTAATAAATAAATGCACTGCAAGGTCATGATATCAGGAATAAATTATAAATTATAATTAAAAGGAAATCCACTTATGAAAGAGACAAATACTCCGCAGCCCTTATGGAACCAAATTATTGAACTTGAAGAAGCTTTTTCTGAAAGTTTGAAAATTCCTGTTCAAGAAAGAAATGAAGAAACTATTTCAACTCTTAATAAATTGTTCTTTGATATTATGAATGATCATAATAAGACTTCTGGTAATAGATTGAAACCGGGGAAGGAATGTTAATATGCCTAATAAAAATTTTGGAATAGAAATAAAAACAATATCATTATTAATGCGAATCAGGTTGTTGTTTAAGAAAAAAATTATGAACATTGATGTAATGGGTGATAAATATTATTATATGATTTGTAAATGGCATAAAGGTAAAATGTATGTATTAGAGACAGGCACTGTTTCAACTCTCGATAAATCTCTTTAATTCTTCAGCCTGATTTTCTATAATCTCCATTTGCCGGTATCTATTCAAATCAAGATTACTGAAATCCAGGCTGTTTATTTCATCCAGATTCTTCAGCTCACATCCCCATTTTCTTTCATAAATGTTTATGCCGTTACCTGGATTAATTCCTATTGTCGGAATTCCTGCGGCTAAGTAATTCCAGATTTTATTCGGCCTGCAGGTTTTTGCATAGTTAAAGCTTGCGTTGTTGTTTGCAAATCCCTGCAATCCTGCAGTGTACTGGCTCAGCTCCCTGAACAGATCCTTCCCTTCTTCAAATCGTGGATGATAGATACAACCGATTTTTGTATATATCTCCGGTCTTTTTCTTGCAGCATAAAGATGAACATTCCACCCGTTACTTATTATGGTTTTGAAAATATCTGTGTAGCACCTGTATGAAAATTTTCCGTCCATGTGATTGGCAAATGAATTATCCAGCAAGCCTCCTATATAAACAAGATTCTTTCCCGGTATTTTTTTCATTGGCTCAAAATCAATGTCATCTTTTGAATGCCGTAAATATAAAACCATGGTTTTATCAGCCGGTATTCCATATTGCTTAATAATATATAACTGGTGATCGGGAGATGTGAATATTATTTTCTTTGCACCTCTTATTTTCCTGAATTCATTGTGCTTTTCACCGGACCGGTAAAGCGAGATAATATCATGATCACACAAGATATATGGAATGCCTTGCTGTAATGGCAGCTTAAATGTGTTCCTGAAGCTTCCGAATACTATGCAATAATCCGGTTTCCAGATTTTTGCTTTCTGGAATTCCCTTTCATCAAAAATTTGCATATCTTCTCCGTAAATATATCTCAACAGCTTCGTATATTTATAACGACTGGCAATTAATACTTTGTCTGTTGAATTAAGGATTATAGCGAGCTTCATAAATCAAATTATTTTGTAACTTTTTGAGGAATAATTGATTTCCCTGTTCTTCCCTTACCCCTTTTCTTTTCAACATTAGAATCCTGTTGTTTCTTTCTAGATTTATTTAACTGATTCATTTTAAATGAATCAAATTTTTTATTTATAAATTTATTTGAAAATGAATTCTTCATTTATTTTTTATCTGATTTTTTGAAGCATAACTATCAGATGCAGCAAAAAGCTGATCTGAATGTTAAATTTACTCGTCGCTTTTATGCACAACAATGTTCGGATGTTGGTTTAATATTTCTTTCTATTCTTATTATTTTTACAAAACTTTCATAAGCTCTTAATGCTTTAATAAAATAATCATCATCCTTTTCTTCTTCAGTGAAATAAACTGTTTTTTCTTCTTTACTGAAAAGTTTTCTATAGGTTATTTTTACTAAGAGTTCATCCATTGTCCGCTCCTCAAAATTTAACTCTGCAATCAAGCGGTTTGCAAAGTATGTTTATTGTTTTATTTTTGTTCTGGGCAACCGCTTATCGCCCATCTGTTATGCTTACTTACCAGCAAATGATAGTGTTCCTGCATAACTTTTACTTTTATGAAGGTTTAATACGGTACCTTTTATATAACTCCCCATTTCATAAGGTCCCCAGGGATTTATTTCCCAGCATTCTTTATCAAGATACTTGAATTTGTTTACAAACGTTTCATTATCACTGATAATGTATTTTCCCATGAATTGATTTTCAAGGTTATTCCTTACCGTGGATCCATCATAACTATCGTGCATTGCAATTCCGCAAACTGATTTTATCGGAAACATTATACTGAACAGCTTCCACATCCCGGAGCCTTTGGGGCCGTCAATTAAGCAGAGTGTTTTTTTGTTGTTTATTAGATATGGTATGATTTCGAATGAATCCCCATAATGAAGATTAACCGGTAAACCTTTTAATCTCGCTTCTGCAATATCACAATCAATGTTGCTCTTATTTGATTCTATTGAATGAAAATTGATTTTATGGTTTGCAGACCATCTTGCAATTATCTCTGTTGATTGCCCCCTTGCTCTTCCGGATTCAATGATTTGCTCAGGCATGTATTTTGTCATGATCGAGCAGAACATCAGCATCTCTGAATGAAAAATTCCTTTAATTTCGTAAGGATGAGATTGCTTTAATATTTCCGTGAATTCAGGAAGAATGGATTCTGCCAGTGGAATTAATTCGTTTTGTTTCAATATGGTAACTCCAATAAGAATTTTATTCTTTTCTTTGCTGCAACAGCGTTGCATAATGTCCTTATTGCTTTTGCATTATGACCTTCTTTACCTATTAACTTTCCGATGTCTTTTTTGTTCGCAAATACTTTTAATAATATCCCGTTTGTTGATGTATAGATTTCTTCTATCTTTAATTCATCCGGATAATCGATCATTGGTTTTACTAAATTGGAAAAATATTCTTTCATTCTTACTCCGTTCTTTTAGTTCCGATTATTAATCCCCTCTCTTTTTCTGTCTTTGGAGGGATGAATTCAGCTTTAATTTTTTTCCAGCTAATTATTTCCATCAGCTTATCAATATCAAATAATGCCATTGTATGCTTATCTGCAAAATGCTTAATCTTATTCTGTTCGTAAATCAAATAATGATATTCCATAATCGAAAATATCCCATCAACTTTTGCAGTTGACATACGTACCATACTTATCCCGTCATCATAAATCTTTGAATAAGGAATTCCGGGAGTGAATTTATCCTGCTCATACCAAGGCTGTATTATAATTATGCCTCCGGGATTCAATGCATTATCCATATTATCAATTACATCATTAAAACTAAAATAGTTGCGTATGTATGCAATGGAGGAAAACATTGATATAATTATATCATATTTGCCGGAAATCTTTTTTGTCATGTTTTGTTCATATAGTCTGATTCCCGGTAACTTGCCCCGGGCAATCTTCAGCATTTCTATGTTTTTATCCAGTCCCGCGCAATCAAACTTTTCTTTAAGATATAATAAATGATTGCCTGTTCCGCAGGCTATATCTAATAGTTTATTCCCTTCCGATTTCTTTTTCTGATTAATCAGCTTTATTAAAGCTTCAGATTCTTTTTTGTAATTTTTATAGGAATAAATTTTGTCGTAATATTTTGCCAATCCGGTATAGAGTAATTCAGATTTCATAATTCCATATTCCTTGTTTCCCTTTAGCTATTATTGGATTATCAAATTTTTTTATATCAGTTAGTTTTAAGCCATATTTATTTACTGAATTACAATTTATTAAAGCCATTTGTGAATGCATATTATTAAGCCATCCAACATTAACTACTTTTGCAGTGCCTAAAATTGCTCCTAAAGGAATTTGTTTTGTATCAATCATATTCGTTATTAAATGATAATCTTCTAATTTCATGTAAAGCCCTGCTATTATCCATTGTTCATCTAATTTCATACCGGCGTGAATTCCAATCGTTTGTCCTTTTAATGATGCAAATTTTGAATGTTCTCTTGTTTCAATAGTTTTCATTCCTTCAATTATCAATGTTGCCCATGGCTGCCATAAAGTAATAATCTTCATTCAGTATTTCTCTTCCAATCCAAAACTTTTTTAATGATTAAATCCTGTTCCTTTTCATTCAATGATTCATAAAAAGGTATGCTTACTGTTTCATCGTAAGCCATATTTACTAATTTAGAATAAGAATCAGATTTAAATTTTATGTGCTTAAATGCATTCATCTGATGCAATGGTTTGAAATGAACTCCGCATTCAATTCCTTCATTTGCCATTTGCTTGATGAATTCATTCCTCTTTTTAACGTTGATACGGTATAAATAAAGACTTGTATTTTTCCGTCCGAATGCATCATTATATTTATCCCTGACCTGCTTTCTTAATTCATTTGTTTCGTCTAACCGTCTTAATTGTTCCAGGCAGATTACAGCCTGCAGGTTTGTATAATGCCGTTTATAACCGAGCCGTTCTGTATCATATTCCCAACTGTTCTGATATTCCTGCTTCTGATTCCTTCCATAAGTTATGACCGATCTAGCCCATTCAGCAAATTCTTTATCATTTGTTGCTATTGCTCCTCCATCAGCACTGCCGATTATCTTTGTAGGATAGAATGAAAAGCAAAGATTGAATTCTTCTGGAATTTTACTGAACATATTTTTTTCTAGTTGATGAGCTGAATCAACTATATTTGTGTATATAAGCAAGTATGAATTACCAACCCATTCTATGTTATCATTAAAGGAAAGAAGATTGCCCGATTCAATTATTGCATTAGCTACCAGCGGAACTGTCATTGACGGGATTGAAATTCTTTTATATTCTTGTTTGTATTTTAAGCAGATGAATAATGCAGATGTGCAACTGTCCGTTGCAATTACATATTTGCTACCTATATATTTAGCAAGCTCCTGCTCGAATTCAAAAACTTTATCTCCTAATCCTATGTAACCGGATTCAAGAAGCTTTATTATTTCTTCTCTTGCACCGGTAAAGTTTAATCTTTTGAATGGTATCATTCCCAAGCTCCCATTTTTATAAATTTTCCTTTTTCAAACTCGCCAAAAAGTTTTTTTAATTTTTCTAAATCAGTCAATTTAAATGGTATTTTCATTTTATTTTTTCCTTTTTATTCCCAGCATAACTATCAGATGTAGCCAAAGGCTGATCTGAATGTTATATTTATTTTTGGCTTTCCTTTATGCAAAAATCAAAGTCTCCGTTTTTACTATAATCATCAATCTCTCTGTAATCGCAAACTATTTCCTCATCCTCCCCGATGTTTCTATTCGCTATAAAACCATTGTTAAAATTAATGTTTGGTGTTTCGCTATGGTTTATAAATCTTGCATTATCACAATTCAAATAGTAGGTATCGGTATCAAATTTGTAGCAAGCATTTGTTTCTATAAACTCTTTTATTGTTGGGTGTAATTTCTCAACTTCTTGCCTTTCTAATATTCTGTCTAACAAGGGATTATCCTCATAAATTTTAGTCCCTTGTTTAATAAATCCCTTGGTGAACAAACCCAGCCCCTTCCCTTCTACTTCCTTCAAATATGTTTTTATTAAAAGAGGCATCTGCCCGCCAAAAAAAATATAACAAAAAACTCAACCAGACTGCTTTCACAATCTCGGTTGATACTATTTATTTTAATTTGTTTGTCCATAATAATTTCGTTTTCAGTTCCGGGCAGCCGGTTAGTTTCCATCCGTTATGCTTCTTTCTGCATCCAGTTTTTATAAACTTCTTCCGGAGTTTTCCGGTCCTTATAATTTTTGTAATGAATGATCTTTGTTTCCGGGTAATATTTTTCTTCACCCGAAGTGTCAAGCTGAATAGGATATGATAAAATATACTGAGGAATTACTTTTAGCTTTGTTTCTATTCCTTCCAATTTTATCGTTCCATATTTAGGAGGAAATCCATTGAAATCTACAGAGAGATCGATCCCTGCATCCAGGTAAATTTGAGTTACACAAGGCTGTACATTACTCCACCAATCTTTTCTTAATGCACCCATTTTATAACCGGCTTTGAAAAGATAATCTATGTAATTAAGAATTACATCTTTTCTTTTGTTGTGATAAATGCAGGGAGCAAAAATAATATCGTTCCGTAATCCGTTCCATGTTACCCATCCGCGGGTTACTGCAGTAATGTCTACATCATCTATTAGTAATTCACCAAACTTTTTTACTACCAGGCAATCGGGATCTAACATTAAAATGTTATCATCAAATAATCCCAGCGTGCTTTTTAATGCTCTTAAATAATTCAGATCGATGCCTAATTCCGGCTTGAATAGTTTGTTCCAGTTAAAAACAAGTGTTTTGTTATGAATTTTTTTCAGCTCGGTAACGTCAATAATGCCTTCAAAATTATAAAGTAATGCAAGATTGTTTGGATAGTGCTTCTCAATTGATTTAAGCAGCCATTTGTATTCTTCCAGGAATTGACCAGCCCTCCGCTTGTGCTTGTAATCTTCAACAATGATTGAATGAGTGAATGCCGTTAAAAATATCATAACCCAAATCCCTGTAATATCATTTTATTTACTTTTGTGAATTCTTCCGGATCAGGATAAGAGCTTCCTCTCAATATCTTATTGCATCTTTCGTGAACTAGCCATAACCATAAATATTCCCGGAGTGCATGAGTATTTAATTCTTTCCTGATATGATTGTGCCCGGCTACATCATACCGCTTCCCTTCCCGGTATTCTTTTGTTTTGTAAATGAATGCATAGAAAGGAGGAGAAGGGAATTTTCTTTCGACTATCATATCTTCATCCTGATACCACATATACCCGTTCTGAAATATAAGGGCTTCTTTTTCTTCTGTATAATCGAACTCCATTACGGTTTTAATGAAATCTTTATGATAACAATCATCTGAGTTTAACCTGGTAAGAAGCAGATCATCATAGCAATCTGAAACTTTGTTGATCAGTTCATCACTTTCTTCCGGAGTTACAATGTGATAAACAATATTGCAATCAAAATTCTGCCTGATGAAATTTTGTGTTTCTTCTCTTACCAGTATATGCCAATCGAAATTCATATCGGTCTGAACTGACAGCGATCTTGCAGTGTACCGTTTCATTATATCCAGCCTTGCAAGAAGCCATTCTTCGTCAATTTCTCTTTGATAGGAAAAGCCCATTGTATTTAGAGGAGTTATAATTACTATTTGTTTCTTCATTCAATGTTTAATTTAAAAAAAGCAGTATCTTTTATTAGATTAGTAAATACATACCTTTTTGCTTCGACTTTTATTTGGTTTTCTTCTGTTTCTGTTATAACAGGAAATTCTAATGTATTAATTTTAGGAATTAAGTATTCACTTCTTATTTCCGGTATAGGAATTATTTTTTCTATTTTATCTTGATAAAAGAATATTGCTTTAATCATATATTAATTAATAAAAAATTTTATATAATTTATTTTTACTAAAAATATATTATCCATTTCCGCCCCGCACTTCAGGATTAATTAAATCTATATCTTTTATTAAAGTATAAACAAAATTGTTACCATGTATTGCACGGTGTCTTTTGCAAAATGTTATAAATTCATTAAAATCTTCTTCCCTCTGGAATACCTGGCAGCCTGCTGACCATTTATCTATTGTAATTGAATCAATACCTGCTTTGTGAATGTTAATCCCGAAATCTCCTTCTTCAGTAAATGCAGCATCATACCGGGAATTTTTGTTTTTATCCCTGTAAACTTTTACCGGACCTCTTCTCTGGCATAATGCATCGTATTTGCCCTTATGCTTATCGATTGAATAAACATCGTATTGACCGGGAAATAAGATTGCTGTTCCGTTTATGTTTGAAGGATTTTTTAGCCAGTATAGACCTGGATCGGTTGTAATATTCCAGTCTCTTATTTCAAATGGTTCGGTTATATCTTCTGTCATCCAGAATACAACTAATTTATCATTGAAGATATTTGGTGTCATATCGGCAGACCGGATCCCGATTATGTTCAGCTCGTAAGGATCTTCAAAGATTATGTATTCTTTTTTTCTTAATGCCTGTAAAGTCTTTTTTAATTCAATTCTCATTTTATATTTATATCTTTAATTAAGTTATTAATATTATTTTTTAGATAATATGTTATTTTTTTGAATCCTTCAGTTTCATATTCTGAATCAAATCCTCTGAATTTACATTTTGCAGGATATACTTCAATAATCTTTTTTGTTTTATCATTTATTTTGTAAACAATAGCCCATCCAAATAAATGTAATAATCGATTTATAAACCAAAGTAAACCAACTTTTTGAAATTCTTCCCAAGTTTTTCTTTTAATCATATCCATTATTCTTCACTCTCAAATTTTATTGTGTAAATCCTTATCCCTATTCCTGCCTGAACGCCGGGAGCAATGTTTGTCCCGTTATAATTTACTCCGGCTCCTGCATAAAAAATAAACCTGTCATCAAAAAAACCCTGGGTCTTTTCAAACTTCTTCTGCCAGGTTAATGCATTCATATCTGAAATTGTTTTAAGTGAATCGAGATATTTATCCTGCTTTTCTTTTTCATAAATTATCAGGTCCTTGGTATGAAGCTCAGCTCTCAGCGAATCTTTTATTTCATCGCAAGCGGAAAGCTGAGTCTTCAGCCCTCTGTTTTCATTCAGGAATTTTGCGTTCCATCCCATTTCAAAATTTGTAAGTACCGGCAAACCTGATACAGGAATTCCTAATGCTGATAATGCATTCCTGTTTTCCTGCAAGGCTTTTGTTGAATCCAGCGCGAGAATGTTATCTATTGAATCTCTTACAGCTTCAGTCTGCTGCTTTAATTTCTCCTGCTTCTTCTCCAGCGAATCAATGTAATATGCCCGAAGCGAATCTCTTTCCTTTAACATCGATTCTCTTTGCCTGCTCAATGCAAGCGAATCATTCAGATCCTTCTTTTCTTTTTCGTAAAGCTCTTTGGGAATTGTATTTTTTGTAAGATTGATGAGGTATGCAATTGCAACCAGTATTAAAAGAATAACGATTGCAATAAACGATGTTTTACTCCACATAATAGCCCTTATGATTTATTCCTGAACTGCTTTGCAGCAGGAACTTGTTGTAATCAAGATTAGTTATCCCCTGATATTTTGTAACCTTTGAATATTTTTTTTACGAGATATTTTCCTGCCATTTCATAAAATAAAACTGAGAAGGAAATTATTTTTACCCATTCCAATATTAATTGCTTTTGTGTCCATTCCGGGTTGCTTACCATTAAATATGACCAGCCAAATGCTACCAGGAATATTGTTATCCACATTAAAATTGTTTTTAAGTTTTCATTAAGATTTTTGAAAGGAGTTTTGCCTAATATTAAAAAAAGAAGTGTACAAATTATTGATACCCAGATCCCGTTCATTACAAAGGGTAAAAGTTCTTTTAATATAAAATCCATATTTTTTCCTTAGTGTTGTTAAAAAATAAATAATTGATTTAATGCAATGCAAGTTTTTTTTGATAAATATTTTTTGTGAATATCAGTAAAACAGAGATAATTAAAGCTTTTTTATGGCAAAGTATTTGTTATTCACTTTTTATCTTTTTAATTCGGTTACTTTTATATCAATCTTATGAATTGCCTGCATTAAGGTTATGTGATTTTGATTCATTGTGTTTTTCATTGCATCCTGCTTTTCATATACTACCTGAAATTTATTATTGTAGTTTTCTTTTACTGAATCGACTTCATCATTCAGCTTATTAATTTCGGTATTTACTAATTTTTTTGTTTCTTCTATCATATCTAAAAACCTTTTCCGATCTATTTTTAGAAAAAATGCAAGCGCCCCGGCAAGCAATGTTATTACCCCGCATAAAATATAAATGATTGCCGTACTATGTTGATTGATAAGTTCATCCAAAATTACCTCCAGAGTTTGTCATAACCGTAATTGAAGGATATGAGTATTTTTATCCCGCCGTGAAATAATAATGCAGCAAAGAAAATTGCTATCGTGTAATTAATTAGTAAACCGTATAAGTAATAAACCAGGGTAGAGAAGTATAATGATTCCCGTATGTTGTCAGAGATAAGCTCAATTGTGTTGAACGTGTGAAATGCATCGCTGAATTGTACTAATATCTTAGTTACCCAGCGGAACCCGAAAATATCTATTGTCCATTTTATATTGTCTTTATTTACATGACTTACTGCAGGGTTCCACCATTGATCGTTCTTAATTTTCCATTTCTTTTTGAACTCCGGATAATGATGTAAAAGCGTATGCACTATTGACCTGCATAAACCGGATATGATCAGCAAAAAAATTAATGTGATTAAAAATATTATTATTGTCATTTTGTTAACCGGGATTAATTATAAATTAGTCCATAATGTTTGATCATCATATTTATTCATTAAATCTTTACATAATTTATTAAGAGTATCAGAATCTTTTACGTCTGTGAATATAGTTCTTTCTATAACTTCCCCATACCAATAACTCCCCGCAACTGCGGCATTACTTGTATTCAGTTGTACGCCTAGTGATGAATTATGATTATTTACCAATGTTGCATTCAAGCTCATATCCAAAGATGCATTTGTCGCGGTATAAGTATTACCATTTACATAAGCAGTAATAACTCCTGTGCTATTATCATAAGTCCAGACAAATATTGTATAATTTGAAATTTCTGCAATGGGTATATCTACCTGTAATGTATTAGCACTATCATCTCTTAAAAAGATTCTAAAATATAAAGACCCACTTACATCAACTATTGATAATTGTATAACACAATTTGCTGCTGCTGTATTTCTATATTGATTTTCAAGAGTATCCCCCGCGGCAAGATTAATAGTATCTCCTTTTAATAATGCTATCCAGGTATAATTGCCTGTTGATCCTTCTCCCCAATATATTTTTTTTTC
>Ga0055453_10000069_pt1 | contig 11809 bp, 8 predicted proteins | sample Goodyear_PhragA__FD_57741 | JGI IMG/M metagenome (GOLD analysis project Ga0055453, IMG submission 57741) | Wetland microbial communities from San Francisco Bay, California, USA, that impact long-term carbon sequestration - Goodyear_PhragA_D2 | ecosystem: Environmental > Aquatic > Marine >... | reverse complement strand
TGTTTCGACAAGGTCGGCTATGGCGGCCGCAGTGACAGAGACTCTGGTAGTCGAAGAGATACAGTTATTCCCCTCTATACTTTCAGTCACTTGCCACTTGTTGTCAGCACAGGCTATTACATAGTAGTTGCCCGCCGCCATTGTTAAGGGGATGGTCACGCTTACCGTCCCGCTGCTCGTGGCATTTGCCGCCAGCGCGGGAACCGACCTGCCGGCTCCGGTCAAGAGGATGTCCGTAGCCATACCGTTTTTGACCCTGTCAGTCGACAGGTAATAACGAGTAGTCGAGACACCTGCTGTCACAGAACCCTGGTTCTTGACTGTGTCGGTTACTGAGATACTGTTGCCGACTGTTGCCGAGGCCGGTGGGTTGCTAATAGCTGTCTCCACAAGATCAGGAGCGCCCGAAACAGCAACCGTGGTTGCGGAAGACGTGCAGTTATTGCCCTCGATGTTTTCAACAACGGTCCATTTGTTGTCAGCACAGGCTATTACATAGTAAGAACCTGCCGGCTGCGTTGCAGGAACGGTTACGGTCGCAACCCCGCTGCTGGTCGCACTTGCTGCGAGTGCAGGCACTGACCTTTGGCCGCCCATCAGCGCGTCAGCAGGGTCCTTGGTCTGGTCAAGTGACAGGTAGTAACGGGTTGTCGAAGCCCCCGCTAACACGCTGCCCTGGTTCATCACAGTGTCACTTATCTGGAAACTGCTTCCTGTCGATGCGGTGGCTGGAGGGTTGCCGACAGTCGTCTCGATGAGGTCAGGCAAAGCCCCGCCCACAATTGAAACAGTGTTGGAAGTTGCACCGCCGGCCTGGTTGAAGGCAATTACGCGATATTTGTACGGAGTATTTGCCACGGCCGTCGTGTCGGAATAGGTCGTCTGGTTTGCAAGAGCCGTCCCTATCGTTGTGAAACCGCCGCCGCCGGCTGCGCGCTGCACCTGGAAGCCGATCTCATTTTGCGGACTGCCCCAGGTGTTCCCGGCTTGCGGATAAACAGGTGTCGGAGGTGTGGCATCCGTCCAGCTGAGGTTAACCGGCACCCCGGAGCCTACTACTGACAGAGCCGGAGCAGCAGGCGTAAGACTCGTAAACAGGAAGGACATCGGCCTCATCATGTCATTTTCTTCATGACTGAGGATATGACAATGCCAGACGTACTCCCACCCGAAATTGGCCAATATGTTCGTCACTGTGATCGGGTTTCCGCTGGGGTCTACCCCGGTAAAATCTGTGGCGTCTCCCAGGGGCTTGGACGGAGCCAGAGGACGGACACTGTCAGGAATCCCGAAGGGAAGTTGGGGAGCGTATGGCTTGATCGCTACGATCGCATCCTCCAGCGGGTTCATCCTGACCGTCTCCTTCCACCCAAGCTCATTAGGTTCCGGTGGCTTTACAACGCCTGCCCAGTCAACACGGTTGATGAGCTGAACGTTAAACAGGTGGAAATGCACCGGGTGGGTGTCCACGCCATTGTGTGTAATCTTCCAGATCTGCGTCCCGTTGCTCGACACCGGCGACAGAGGCGTCATGTTGTCCGAGAGGATCTCGGTGACTGGATCTATGTAGCCATAAAAGATGGTAGTCTGGTTGCCGCCGTTTGTAAACGGCAGTTCAACCCCCAGGAAGGCCCTCATACGCCCGTAAATGCTCTCGAACTCTTCGGCAATGGCCTTCGGCTCGAAAGTGACCGTCAGGGGGGTGGTCAGCTGTAAAGTTACAGGATCGATCGGAGCAAAGGTGAGTGAGGTGTCCTGTATCCTTGCATAAGCAGTCGTACCATTAGGGAAGGCAGCGTTATAAGCGCTGTTATAACCATCCTGAGGCACGATAATCGGGTCCTGGTCCTGTGCGAAGACACCCTTTGTTGTTGGTGTAGAAGCGAATGCGTTGTTCAGCGTAGTCATGTTAAAGGGCGCAGGCGCCGCGTTTGCCACCCTGATCTGCATGATAGTGCGGGTGTTGGGGCCGTAGCCCGGAATCGTCGGTACTGTGCCGCCGATCGAGGTCAGGTCCTGGTGACCGGTGAAGTAGTCCAGCCGGAAGTCGGCCGCCGGGACAGCCGCGGGAGCGTCATTATAAAGAATCAGGGTCTTTCCCGCAAACTGGGAGAAGTCTACGATTATATCCGCGCGCTCTGCAGGCCCCAGGAAGAGGTTATGTTCCTTGACGTTGCCGACAGTTATGCTCTTGGGGTCCCTGTCAAAACCGAGCGGTATGTTTGTAAAGTCGACCGGCGCAGGCAGAAACCCTCCTTCATTGCCGATCTGGATAATATCAGGCCCGACCAGGGTCGGGTCGGGAAGTCCCGCCGGCATAAGAGCCAAATCCAGATTAGGCCAACCGGCCGGCAATGGCGAAGGCTGCGTAAGGAGCATCTTGACTTCTTTGCCATACCCTGGAGATCCAGGGGCAACAGTCGGATCCGCCTGCCAGAGAGACAGGTTCCAGAACCGGTCGTTGGCGGCGTTCAGGACACGGAAACGGTATGCCTTCGGCTGCACAGTGATATATGGATAGACCGTGCCGTTGACCACAGGGGTGTCCATGAAGGCCTCCATGGTCGTCGAAAGATCAGGCACGTTAGGTACTACTGTACCGTCAGGGAGTGTGATTGGCTGGTTGGCTACAGGCCAGGGGGGCCAGAACCAGGGGCCGTAATCCCACCGGCCGAGCGGGTTTATCCCGGCTATATCGTTTGGGTTCTGGTTAGGCATCCAGACATGAGGATACCAAAGGTTGGACTTTGTTGCATCAACCGGAAACGGCCACGTCGGGTCCGTTGCCAGCACCGTAGTCGGGTCTATAAAGGTCCTGTCCTGGATTACGAGTGGGATCTCGTCGGCAGGATTTAACCCGGGAATAATCCCGTTTGCAATCAACTGCTGTTCCACCGCGTCCCTGATGATGTAGCCTGCGGCCATGCCCGCATAGACGTTCAGGCGGGTAATACCGACAGCATGATCGTGGTAGAACATCAGCCTGGCGCTTTGCTGGTTGGAATAGAAGAAAGTCATCGATCCGGGACCCGGGTCAGGCATGTCGGGAACATTCTTCACGCTGACGCCGACAGGGTAATCGGTATTCTCACCGGCAGGCGTGATCCATTGGTGGGGCGTACCGTCGCTGATCCACGGGGTAAGGCCGCCATGCAGATGCAGGCTTGCACGGTTTTGAGTGTAGTTTACAGGGTTGCCCGGAGTAACGCTCGCCCCCAAGGGGCCAAGGCCGGCTCCCATTAATGTCGTGTCAACCGGCAGGAAAAGGTTGCCGCCTGCACCCGCAGGAAGCTTGTTGGTGAACTTGATGCGCACGGGGCGGTCCCTCTGGGCTACGATGACAGGGCCCAGAAACTGGATCGAATCAGGAGCTATGGTATTCTGGTTGCCCGCATCTGTACCATTGTTGACCTGCACGTACCCCCTCAGAGTTGTGGGGTTGAGGTCCGAGTGCATCTTCTTGGTATACTCGCGCAGTTCGATCTCGTAGTAGTCGTATCCCGGATACGTTATCGTATCGGGGTGTCCAACGGATACGAACTGTCCCAGCCCATTGGCATTGGCCGCTCCAAGGCCCGGAAGGGCATCGACAAATTTACGGATGCCTCCCGTGATAGCCCCCGTCGTCGGATCGACGGTAGGCTGAGGGCTGAAAGCCCAGTTGGGCTCGGGGCCGAAATAGTTCGGTGTCCCGCCCTGCGGAGGTACGGCAAGAGGCACCGGATTGGCAAGGCGCGCTGCTGCTGCACGCTCTGCAGCCGCCAACCGGTCCGCAGTCGTAGTACACGCCCTCGAGTTGCACTTTGAAGGGGATGTCGCGGCGCTTCCCCAGCCTACCCCGACAACAAGGGTCAAAGCGAATAGGAAGCTTACCAAAAGAGATAAGGTTCGCTTGTTCATTTTTCTGTTCCTCCCGACATAACAACCAATTTTCAAGATGTAATCTGTTTATCCGCCGCTATCAGGCCTCTCAGTGTCTTTCTGAAAAGGCTTCCGGACGACGTTCCCTCCCGCAGTCTGAAGAAAAGCCTCTTGTTACCTCCTTTCACATAAGTTATTTCGAGATAGTAGTCGCGGAGGAGAATACCCGCACAATATCTTGCATCTCCATCTGTTTCTTCTATAATTGCAAGGGGTTCAGCACAGCCGTGCAGGGCATGCAAGAGAATACTTGCGAGACCTGCAAAGATCTCCACGACCGTGTGGTTGACAGGATCAACTACCCCTCCTCCTTCTCTCTATCCAAGTTAGAGCCAACTCTCTTTGATACCAAATCCCTGAGGAAACGGCTACCAGGGAGAATTGAACATTTTATAGGACTTTATTTAGAAACTTATTCTATTTTCCGTAAAATTACCAAAAAAATAAATGAGAGGTAGTCTGATTTTCTTGTAGGGAAATGTCCTACACGAGACATTTTCATCCTGATATGAAGATTATTGTGATGTAATAGAAACAGTCTTCCCAAACAACGGGGAGAATACTGCGGCAAACCGAGAACCTGGGCCGGGGAAAAGAATGGATGGGCCCTGCCAGGGGGTCAATGGATGACCCAGTCGCTTTTTGCAACCAGTCCCGGGTTCTCCCCCTTCGTGAGCTGGACTATATAACATCCCTTTGAGGCGTAGCGCTGTCCGGCGGCAAAGCTTAGACGCTTGTAAAGCGGAAATGTCTCCTCCGGTACCTCTCCTCCCATGCTCATACTGGCCATGCCGCCCGCATTTCTGCTCATTCCTATCGAATCCAGAAGATTATCACGATAATATTGTCCGTTCATGTCCATTAAAGCCTGCGTGAGGACCAGGGTCGTGATATAAGACTGTTTCAATATCCTCTGCAGACGTTCAGTGAGCTTCATGTCTGCCATCGCCGGCAGGGAGACATTGTACCTGATCTCGTTTTCATCCAGCCGGAATGGATAGGTTATGTAAGTGAAAGGGCGGGCTTCCTCTTTCAGAGCCCACATACTCTTTCCCAGGAATCCCGAGGAAACCATAACAACTTCCGGCCTGCTTTTCGAGCCGGACAGCGCCTCTATCGCAGGCTGAGCCTCAGGACCGTCCCAGATCACCGCGACATCCGGCTTGGCTTCGTCCAAAACCTGCTTAAACCTCTTGTCCGTTAATGCCTCTCCTTCATTGAGTGTCACTGTAAGCGGCAGCCGGCGCCCGAGCCCCTCCCATGTTTCCTTAAAGCCAGCATACAAGGCCCGGCCTTCTCGCGAGTTGCGTACGATCATGACTAGCGACTCATCCTTAAAAGGCTTATCCATGCCGTTTAGGTAGCGGGCCGCGCTTTCGCCCTCCAGATAAAACCCTTTCGAAAAATAGAGGGTGTACCAATCAGTATCCGATATGACAGGGAAATCGGTTATCGGGAGGATGCATGGTATACGGTTGTCTTCGCTGAAGCTGTGAACGGGCCCCCATTCTCCTTTTGAGATACCCCCCAGGAGGGCAAACACCGGCTCTTTACGATAGTATTCCTCGAGTTGCGTACGCCACGTGTCAGGAGGCCCTTTTAAAATCCACCGTGAAAGAGAAAGGGTCATTCTTGCAACCTTTCTGGACAAGAGCATAGCTCCGGCCATCCGGGCTTGACTCATATCCGTTTCATAGACCTTTGCCTGTTTGTTCTTCGTGGATATGTAGTACTTTAGGGGGGCCAGCATTGCGTCACGTTCGTCAGGGGGGGTATCGTCGGTGATGACTGTAGCAAAGTGAATGTCCGAATCAGACACCCCCGGAGAAAATTCCGACGACAGCGATTTCAGATAAGAAATAAGTATCGTCATATCCGCTTCCTCAATCATGTAGCGAGGCATGATCCGGTTTAAAACCCTTCCGGCAGGATCAATGCCGCTTCGGAGCACCGATGCCAGTGATTCATCGGTATAAGCCGGTCTGAGCGGAGGAGCGGAGGTGACCTTGAAGCCTTTGTAAATCATATAGAGAGGCTCATAAAGACTGCGACCATTGGTGGGCGGCGTGACGACGCCACCCTCGAAAGAGCCCAGACCGCTCCGCTGGTGGCAACTCACGCAGGTAAAGGAAGTGCCGTCAACAGGTATATCTCCTTGAACTATGGCCTGCATCGGCTTCCCGGAAGGCAGAACGCCTTCACGGTACATCCTTTCTCCGAGTCTCATAATCTCCTGATGGGACAAGCCGGGTGTCTCAACAGACCGCGAATTTTCATCAGCCATCGCAGGCACTGAAAATGCCGCTGCAAGAAGAAAGATAAAAAGAAAGCAAATTCGTTTAATCATCAAAAACCTCCGCGCCCCCGGCGCGCTTTATTGAGTGTTTTAGTCTAACATACGAATCATCGGTCCATCCCACATGCAAAGCCGCTCGCTCGGATCGTCCAAAAGCTTCAGGCGCGAGGCCCCCTCTTTACCAGCATCTTTCCCTCCCGACATGGCTTTTGTCGCTGTTAATGATCGAATACAGTATGCCGTCATCGAACTTGAGTTTTTTTATGAAGCGGCCGGCCCCGCAATTATAATAATATGTCTCGATTTGCCCGGAGGACCGGTTGCCGTTATGTTTATAGTTTGTTCCGTCGGAGACTTTCTCTGTCTTCTCCGAAGAGTCGGGCTCCCCGCACTTTTGAATCACTTCGGACGTGGATGCGCCCTGGCAGATCTTCTCAAGACCGCCGTCACTTTTACACCTGAAGCATTGTTTAACACCTTCCGAATGGGCAGGCCCTGCTAATATCAGTATTGTCACTACCGTCAGTATTGATCTATGCATTGCTCCTCCTTAAATTACATACCAGAGCGCGCAACCGCCGTTATACAGTGGTTACAAAGACGTCACGGACACCCGCTGTCTCCCGAAAAACCATGCGTCGTATCACTTGCATACTGCGTGATAAAGCAATTCGTCCCCCGAGTTGTTGGCGATGACAAACCAGTCTGTCGGCCCGCCGGGCCCCTGGAGAATGCGCGCTTTTTTGTTTTTGCAGTCAAGCTCATACAGAAACTTGCCGCTGTCATTAGCCGCCCACACCGTGATCACGCTGTCTGAGGTGTGCTTCATGCTGCCGGCATCATATGAGAATTCTCCGCCGTAGTTGCTCTCCTGAAGGACCTTCCAGTTCGTAGCCTCTCTGGATGAGGCGCAGCCGGACAAAATCGGATAACATCCCACAAAGGCCAGGAACATAATAAGAAGAGGTTGACGCAATTTCATTAAATGTCTCCTTCCGCCGGCTTCCGGACCTCTCCTGCTGTCCGCTTCGACTCTGCATACATTAGACAGTCAAATGATATCACGGGAAGGCATGGCGCACTACCTCTTCGTTACCGCTTCCCGTGACCGGCATGGCAGCCTTGGTACGGCTGACTCCCGCCCCTCTCCACTCCAAATACTTCCGGATCGGGTAAAATGGAAAGAGATATGCTCGAATGGACAGTATACATAAAAATATTTACCACCATCCTCGCCATAGTAAACCCGCTTGGGATAATACCCATTTTCGTCAGTCTCACCGGCGGTCTCGCTGAAGAGGAACGCAGACGCATCACGCATACCGCCAGTATTTCCGTTGCGGTTGTGCTGACAGTGGCCGTCCTGCTGGGGAAACCCCTGCTGAATTTCTTCGGTGTAAGCATAGCATCGTTCAAGGTAGGCGGCGGCATTCTTCTCCTGATGATGTCGATCTCCATGATGCAGGCATTCCATACGAGGAGCAAACAGACCCCGGAAGAAGCGGAGGAAGCGGAGGAAAAAGAGAGCATCGCCGTCGTGCCTATAGCCATGCCTCTTTTGGCTGGTCCCGGCGCCATATCTACCGTAATCATCTACGCCGACGCATCATCCAGTCCCCTGCACTCCGGACTAGTAATCGTAAGCTGTCTCCTGGTAGCTTTACTGACATGGCTTGCACTGGCGGCAGCAGGTCCGGTAAGGAAGATGCTCAGCAAAACCGGGATCAACATCGCGACGCGGCTGATGGGCCTGCTTCTGGCTGCCATCGCCGTGGAATTTATCACCAGCGGGCTGGTCCTGCTTCTCCCCGGACTGGGCTGAAAACCCGGGCTGAAACGTCACAAGAACCTGATCATCGGTCCCAAAAACAGATGTCGAGGTTATAATTCGACCGACCCGCCGGGCTCCAATACCAGGACACTTCCGCGCTTCACAAGCTTCTTGAATTGCCCGGCCTTGCCGGTCAGGACCGGGAAGGTATCAAAATGCATCGGTATAATCGTCTGCACATCGAGAAACTCATTGCAGGCTATGGACGCCTCCCTCGGTCCCATCGTAAAGCGGTCTCCAATGGGGAGGCAGCAAATATCCGGACTAAAAAGCCTCTGGATCAATTGCATGTCAAGAAACAACCCGGTGTCTCCGGCGTGGTATATCCGGTGCCCTCCGAACTCAATCACATAGCCGCAAGGATTGCCCCCATAGACAATGCTCCCGTTTTCGATAAAGCCGCTGCTATGCAGCGCAGGGACCATATGGACGACCAAACCGGCAACTTCGATGGTGCCGCCGATGTTCATGGGGTCGTAGTTTTTCACGCCTTTTAATTCCAGCCACTTGCATATCTCAAAAATCGCTATTACCTTCGATGCCTTCTTCGAGAGTTCCAGTGCATCTCCAACGTGATCCGAATGAAGATGGGTAAGGAGGAGATAATCGACTCCGTCAGCCAACTCTCTTAGTTCCTTCGGAAAAACAGGATTTCCGGTCAAAAATGGATCGATGACGACCTTCTTGCCGCCGCTTTCAAAAAGAAACGCCGAATGTCCAAGCCATATGATTTTCATGACTTCCTTTTACCATAAATACCGGCAATGCGCAAGCTGCCGGACCAAAAAAAACCCTGCCCGGAACAATTTGCAGGGCGCCTATTTATGCGTCTGGCAGCCCTCGCATACCCGGCAGGGTCATGCTTTGAAACATGTGGTTAGATTAGTGTCCTCTTGCCATCCTTTCTTTTTCCTTCCTGTATGCCTGCTTCCCGGCAGCAACCGACCTGGTAACAAGAGATTTCCTGTCCCCAATGAAATGCTGGCCGCTCTCAACAGCAGACATTACTCTGTCTTTGCCCTCGTTTGCATAATATAATGTCTTGTCTTTGGCGTGAGAAGCCCTATCCGCAAGCTTATGCCTCAGTTCCCTGCCGGAACTGGGAGTCAACAGAAAAGCCGTTCCCGCGCCAAGCAGGCCTCCAAGAAATAAGGCCGCTCCGGACTCCTTTCTCAAAAAATGTCTTGTCGTCATGGCTTCTCCTCCTTTCTTTAAACTCCTCAACTTCAATATATCCCTAGTTTCGCACATAAGCAACTTTATTGACCGCCAGATAAGATACCTCATTGGCCAAATTCGACAGGGAATCGGAAATTCGGCCTGTTTTTAACAATTCTTTCCATTTTATCACCTTTATCACCAACGGCGTTGCAACACATGTAGTTGGTTCTGGTAGAGACCTGAAAAGTGGCAAAATAAGTGGACGAATTCATCGCTGCCGAAACAGGTCCCTGCGCGTCCGCTTTCCGAGGTCGTTGCCGAAGCCGAGCGGAGCGCGATTGTCAGGGCTCTCGGACGGGCCGGGGGGAACCGCGAAAAAGCAGCTTCGCTGCCCGGGATAGCTCTCCGGAACCTTTACAACAAGATGAAGAAATACGGGACCTAGAAAGCGGTCGACCTGCACGTCTGCTTTAATATCGTCCCGCCTCCGATAACCGCATCGCCGTCGTAAAAAACAGCACTCTGCCCAGGTGCGGTAGCCCACTGGGGTTCGTCAAATAAGACCCTGGCCAAACCGTCGTTCACCTCGACGACAGCCGGCTTGTCTTCCATCATGGACCTTATCTTTACCGTTGCGCGAAACGGGCCCGAACGCTGCGGACCGATCCAGTTGAGGCCGGACACAATAAGTTCCCCTGCCCTGGCATCCTCCCTGGAGCCCACGACAACGCTGTTGGTCAATGAATCTATCCCGATAACGTAATGGGGTTCAAGAGAAGAAATGCCGAGGCCCTTTCGCTGGCCCAGGGTGTAATTATGAATTCCGTTGTGTGTTCCGATAATCCTGCCGGTCTTGTCCTTTACAGGCCCCGCCGCTGTCACCCCGGGCAGCAGGTTCCCGATAAAACCGGCATAATTCCTGTCTTCGATGAAACAGATTTCCTGGCTCTCCGGTCTGTCCGCGGCCTCAAGGTTCAGCGATCGCGCGAGTTCCCTCACCTCGGTCTTCCTGTAAATGCCAAGAGGAAGCCTCAGTTTCGAAAGCTCCTCCCTGCCTAAAATATAGAGGACATAGGACTGGTCCTTCCGCTGATCAACCCCCTTTTTAAGGCTGAAGCCCTCTTCCGGTTCGTGATCTTCGCCGCCGGCAGTCCGAGACTCTATTTTGGCATAGTGGCCCGTAGCAATATACTCGGCGCCCCGACTTTCCGCCTCCCGGAGGAGCAAGGGGAACTTCACATACCGGTTGCAGAGGATACAGGGATTGGGGGTCGTCCCCCCGGCGTATGCGTCTACGAAGGGTTCTATAACCTTCTCGACAAAGACGTCTCTGGCATCTATCGAGGAATGCCTGACCCCAAGCCGTCTCGCAGTCTTTCCGGCGCTGTCGGTTGCCTCATAGGAACAACAGGCGGCGGGATCGCTTCTCTGCCTCGCCTCCCAGAGTACAAAACTTACCCCTTCTACCTCGAAGCCCTGCTCTTTAAGGAGATAGGCCGTGACGCTCGAATCCACCCCGCCGCTCATTCCTACGATAACCTTGCGCACGTTTTAATATAACAGAAACGGTGGGTAGTGACCGCTTTTACACCCTTCAGTACCGTGCTGTTTTTCGGGTATCTGATTGCCCGCTGCCGTCATTGACAAATACGGGGCCGGAGCATAGAATGAATATCGGCGATTTTTTTAATAATCTTCAGGAGGATTGTATGAAACGCTTCTTGCTGTTCATTTTGATGTTCGTTGCGCTTGCCGGCTCGGCATGGGCTCTGGATTTTTCCGCGGACACGGTCATGACGACACGGGATGTCAAGACCACGGGCAAAATCTATTTCAAGAAAGACCGTTTCCGGATGGATATGAAGTCCCCGCAGGCGGCCACCATGATTACCAGGATCGACAAAAAAGTGGTCTGGAACATCATGCCGGCGGAAAAGATGTATATGGAATTCCCCTTCAACCTTAAGAACAGGCCGATGGTCCAGGACAAGGTCGAGGGCGAGATAGACAGAAAGCTGGTCGGAAGTGAGACGGTCGACGGGCATCCTGCGAAAAAATATCTCATTACCTACAAGTCCGGGGACACGAAAACACAGATGTATCAGTGGCTCGCGACCGATATAAACTTCCCGGTAAAAACTGCTGCAACGGATGGCTCGTGGATCCAGGAGTACCGCAACATAAAGATGGGGTCACAACCCGACAGCCTCTTTGAGCTGCCTTCAGGCTATAAGAAGTTCCAGATGCCCGGGGGAATGCGCTTCAATATGAAGTAACAGGTGCGGCGGCCCGGACCGGAGTTACGGGCCGCCCTGGCCTCCCTCGGTGCGGAGATATTTTCTCGCCTCCAGAGAGCCCATGATGAAGAATGCGGCCGCTGCCACGCCCAGAAGCCGCCAGGGGGAGACTATGGCGAGGTTGAACCTGTCCCTGAGAAATGGAAGGTAGATGCCCGCGGCGAGGAAACCAACGGCGGCAACAGCCCATATATCCATGATCCTGTTCGTAAAGATACCGAGCTTTGCTGTCGGCTCCCTGTCGGAGCGCGAAATGAAGGCAAGAATGATATGCGCAAAAATCCAGGCCGAAAAGGCGAAGGT
>Ga0055453_10000067_pt1 | contig 11860 bp, 9 predicted proteins | sample Goodyear_PhragA__FD_57741 | JGI IMG/M metagenome (GOLD analysis project Ga0055453, IMG submission 57741) | Wetland microbial communities from San Francisco Bay, California, USA, that impact long-term carbon sequestration - Goodyear_PhragA_D2 | ecosystem: Environmental > Aquatic > Marine >... | reverse complement strand
TCAGCCGCGATTTCGGTGGCCGACCGGGACGATGACTGCAGGCGAAGAGCGAGCGGCTGCGGTACGTACATGCCTGGATACGTCGCGTAGAAGGGAACGCTCCCCCGCGTGTAGAGAAGGTGATCACGCTCGTCGAGACTAAGGATGGTCCCCCGCAGCGGCGGGTTGGAGCCCTTTCGATAGAGGCGCCCGGCATCGCTTCGCGAAACCCAGATGAGCTCGACCCCGTCCAGGCGCTCGGCATCTGCGCCCTCCTGAAACCCTTTGACCTCGGCGGCGTCGAAGCGTGAGGACTTGTGAAGGACGACTCGCGCGGGCCTGGTGCGATGCTCGCGGTGGTAGCGATCGATCGCATCGATCAGAAGCCCTTTGGCGTCTTCGGCGCTGAGATGGGGCTGGCGGTCCTCCTTGGAGATCGTCGCCTGCTCGCCGCGGACGATTACCCCGTCGCCGCGCTCGTTGAACACTTGGGCGACGCTCGTGTGCAGCGCCTGTTGATCGAGACTCCGGAAGAACGAGACGCCGATGAAACAGGTCTGAAGTTCCGTCGCCTCGCGTCTTAGCCGCCAGGGAACTCCGCCAGCCTTGTAGTAGAGCGCGGTATGAAGGTTCCACGCGCGCGAGGCCTCGTCCTGAAGCTGGCGGCGCTTGCGGAAGTCGTGTGCCTGGCTGCGTGCCTTGGACGGGTCCCAGGTCGTAGGCCTAACGATCTGAATCGGAACCCGGTACCTCATCGCCCGGGCCTTCAACAGATCGTGGAAGTCGATCTGGCCGGGCGGCGTCCCTGCTCTGCGAGAGCGTGTCCGCCCCCCTTCCTCGTCCTCCTCATCCTGCTCGTCTCGGAGCTGAGGCGGACGCGCGCAGAGAATCACGTCGCAACGGCCGCCCTCTGATAGGGACTCGACCTCTGCGCAGAACAAGTCGACCGCCTCGCGGATAGCGGTGTCGCGGTCCATGCCCGCGAGCCGATCAAGCGGCCGGGGAGCAAGCAGCCTCTGCAGGCGGTCATCGAACGTAACTTCGCTCGCGAACGGACCGTCGGACGTGAAGCCCGGGAACGACGGGAAAAGGTTTTCGAGATGCGTATCGCGAGCCGCGACCGACTCGCGACAGGCGACCAACCACTCGCGCAGGCCTTCGACGCCGACGGCGTCTCCAACAACGCCGACGCGGATGGTCGAAGGGGCGCCGCTGATACCGAGGTCGGCGGGACCGTAGGAAAGCAGGCCGAAACGCGGATCGAGGTGCCGCCCTCCCCCACCGAACTCAAGCAGCGGCTCTTTGAGCACCGCTGCCTTCATGCCGCCTCGAATAGTTGTGGCTGGTCGGGTAGAGAGGTGACCTCCTCCGGCCGTCGCCACGCCTCATCGTCGATTCCTGCATCGACCTCGAAGCTGAGCAGGCTGCCGAAACCGAGCAAGTCGAGATCGCGGCGCAGAAGGGTCTCTTCCCCACGTAGATAGCGGGCCCACATCCTCACCTGGTTGCACACGGCCTGATTGCGCTCGCGCTGCTTGATCTTGCGCAGATATTCGGCGGCGTAGTGGGACTCGCGGAAACCGTCGTAGGTGTAGTGATAGGTCGGCACAATCTCCATGTACCAGCGCTCGCCATACCTGACGAAGCGACGTTGAAACGCCGAGTGGCGATAGTAGGCAACCTTTCGCGGATCCTTCTTCGTGAGGTAGGGGCTGAAGACGGTCGTCGTTCGTTTGCCGCTGCCGGAACGGAACTTCCGGTGGCGCAGGTCCGAGGTGGCCCGCACATAGAGGTAGTTGCGTTCGGGGTGCCAACGGAGGTCGCGGTGAAACGACTCTCGCAACGTCGCCCCCAGGAGCTGGATGAAGCGATTGACTAGGTCGCGATCTCCTGACTGACCCCAATCATCGGCGGAAAAGCCCGTAGTCGGCTCGCTACAGAGAACCGAAAGGGGACTGGACTCCAGGTCGCGGAAAGAGTAGATGCGCTTGTCCTTGATGATGAAATCGGAAGCTCGGGATTCCTTTTCCTCCATGCGCTCCCATGCCTCGTGAGGGCGGCGGCAATCGGTCGGCGCGGAAAAAATACCTTCGGGCATCCGCTCAATCGGCAGCAGGTTCGACAGCAGGGTCTCGGTCTTCGGTAGCGCCGGCAGATAGCCCCGCGACGCGCCCCCACCGCCAAGCTCCATCAGCTTGCCTGCCGCATTCCGGTCGAAGCGATCACGGCGCTTGTCGAAGTCGATCCGGGTCGACTCGAGGCGCTCCGGAGTAGAGAACCAGCTCTGGATGCACACCCACCACGCCTCACCGCTCTCAGGGTGAGAGCAGACCAACAGCACGGGGACGTTCGACTGCAGCCAGTAGTCGCGATCGGCAGCGCTGCAGTAGTAGTGAAACGACTCCTCGTCCTCTCCGTCGAAACGCCCACTGGCCTTGCTCTGCACGAGGATGACCCGGTTCAGCACCTCTTCGGTGACGGCATCACGGAGCTCTATCTCGCCGTCGATTCCGGCCTCGAGTCCTCCTCGCTGGTGCCAGAGGAAGCCCATCTCAAGAACACGATCATGAATCAGCGCGACGCCCCGATCTCCGAGAACAGCGCGCTTACTGATCTTCTTGGCCATTTCGTCATGATTGCGCCCGAGCCAGATGGAGCCAGGGAGGCAAACGCCCTAGCCGTCGCGAGCAATCTCTTCGAGTGCCCAGATCAGGGCCTCGCCGACGATGTCGGTTCGCCGACCGTCCGCAGCGATCCACTCCTCGTCCGCCGACCTGATGCCGCCGCGCCGTAGCAGCACCTGCAGCGATGTGGGGTCGAGGCAAGCCGGCCCGACCGTCTCGACCCGAATCACCTCCCGGCCGGTCATTGCCCTGCCCGTCTCCCTCAGCTCGGCACGGTCGAGCCACGCCGTTCCTAGCCAATCGGCGACCGCGCGTTCGGATAGTGGACCCGTGAGAGTGATGCGGCTAGTATTGCCGTCGATACTGCCGACGACCACAAGCGTCTCGCGGGGCACGATTCGAAATCCTTGGTCGGCCCGTCGCAGCATCCGGCCGCTGGCGCAGAGCGCTCTGTCGGCGAGCGTCAGCATCCCCGCGAGTGGTTCGATCGCGTCCACGAAGTGAACCTCCACTTCCCCGGAGGAGCCCGCCGGCGGTCCGACGATGGCTGCGCCTCGTGGGATCGTCGCGGTGAGCGGATGTCCGCCGCGCGGAACGTAGAGGATGCGGATGGAGCGCGAGAGCGTTGATCTCACTTCACTCATCAACCCAATCGCGGGTCGGGTCGAGCCAACTCGGCACCCAGCGGCAGAACACGTGGCGCGCCAGCGGGCTCTTGAAGGCCTGGTGGCGCAGCGCGTAGTGCCAGTGGCCGGCAAGCCACGTCACCGTGCCGAGCACGATTAGCGGCGCTGCCCCCACTCGAGGGTCGAGCGCCATGCTCACGGCGCCTACGAGAACGAGCAACAGGCCGCTGACGCGTGCGACGATGCCTCCGAGAAGCCAGAAGGCCAGCATCCCCAGCAGGAGCCAGGCCGCAAACTCGACCGGACTCATGCCGCAGCCGCCAATCTGTTCGGACTGGCATCACTTGCAGACGCGAGGGCTTGCCGATCCTTCTTCTCCTCGCGGCGTGCCTTCGCCCAGCCCCGCTCGGTCAACTCCCACTCCCCCCTACGCCCACCGGCGACAACCCACCCCCGCCCTACAAGACCCGCCAGCGCCTTGCCGAGCCGCGGCTGCCAACGCGGCGGGCCGCTCGGCAGCAACTCCAGGTCGGCGGCGCCGTGGCGCTCGGCCATCGCCTCGCCGACCGCGGCGATGATCTCCTTGCGGGCGGCGCGACCGCCGCGCTCGGCGAGCGCCCGCACGATCGGCGCCTCGTACTCGGCCAGCTCGACCGGGCGCGGCGGCGGCGCGGTGCGCGCGATCACCCGCTCGCCCCGCACCAGCGCCCGCAGGCGCTCGCGCTCGGCCGAATCGCGGCCCATCATGTGCGTATAGACGCGGAGGGTGAAGTTGGGGTCGGTGTGGCCGATCTGGCGCATCACCGAGATCGGGTCCACCCCCAGCGCGACGAGGATCGAAGCGAAGGCGTGGCGCAGCTTGTGGGTGGTCAGGCCCTTGGGCAGCGGCACCAGGCCGCGCGCCGCCAACAGCTCGTCGGCGCGCTCGAGGACCAGGGCGAGGACCCGGCTCCTGAGGTTGTCGGGATCGCGCCGGCCGCCGGTCATCGTCGGGAAGACGAGGTCATCGGCGCCCGACCTGTAGGCGGCGGCCTTGTGGACGGCGAGGACGTCGCGCAGGACCGGCTGGATCTCGATCTCGCGCAGCCCGGCCGCCGTCTTTGAGCGGCCGATGAAGATCCGCGCCCCCGCCAGGTCGACGTCGCGCCACAGCAGGTTGCAGAGCTCGTGCGCGCGTGGGCCGGCGAAGAGCAGCGTCGCGAGGATCGCCTCGCGTTCGCCCAGTTCGTAGCGCGGGTCGCGGTCCAGCGCGGCGGCGGCCTCCAGCAGCGCCTCGATCTGCGCGGCGCTGTCGATGTGGACCGGGGCCGGGCGGCTCTCGCGCAGGCGCCGTCGCTTGCCTTCGGCCGGGTTCTCGGCGAGGCCGAACCGCCTGTATTCGATCGCGACCGAGAGCGCCCACTGCAGGAAGTCGATCGTGCGGTTGATCGAGCCGGCCGAGAGGGGCCGCAGGATCTGGCCGCACTCGTTTCGCTGCGGTCGGCGGCGCTCGATCGCCCGCGCGCGTGCCTCTGACTCCTTCACCTTGAAGGCCCGGTATTCGTCGACCGCCTCGATGTCGATCTCGCTCAGCGCCAGATCGCCGAAGAACGGCACCAGGTGCCCGAGCGCCCAGCGCTCGTGCCTCGTCGTCTTCTCGGCGACCTGGCCCTCGCGCTCGGCGACGAGGCCGGCGGCGAAATCGCCGAAGAGCGTCGCCTCTTCGGGCTCGGCCTCCTCGGCGCCGCCCCGCCTGCGCTTCTTCTTCGGCGGAACCCAGAGCCCCCGGCGCACGTCGGCGAGGATGTTCTGCAGCTCCTCCTCGGCCTTCTCCCGGTCCCAGCCGTCGCGCTCGAAGCCGAGCGTCACGTACTGGCGCTCGCCGTAGGCGCGGAAGCGAAGCGCGTAGCCGCGGCCGCTCTTCCACTCGCGCACCTTGACTTCGCCCTTCGACCTACTCGCCATCGCCTGCCTCTCGGTCTCCCGGCGGCCGGGCAGGAGGGGCAACGCGAGGGCTCCGTGCGGATAGCCTCTTCATTGCGCCGCCTAGCTCGGCGCCGGGTCGGGGGGCGTTCGCGCGCCGCCCCGGCCGTTTTCTTGCTCTGCGACCGAGCTTAGCTCTGCTCCGCGGAGAAAGCGAGTTGGTCCTGCGATCGCCGCGCATCGGCGCCGATCGCCGCGCATCGCCCTCGCCGCCGCCCCGTCCCGGATCGCCGAGCCTCTCGGCGACCTCCTCGCGCTCGAAGCGCAGGCGCGGCCGGGTCCCCTTCCCCAGCCGGCGCACGCCGAGCTCCTCGGCGTGCTCATAGACCCAGCGCCGGTCCACCCCCCACCACTGCGCGACCTCTGCCGCCGAGAGCAGCGGCTCGCGCCCGGGCTCGGGTTCCTCGGGCGCCATCAGCTCGGCCAGGCGTCCCGCCAGCGTCTCGACCCCATCGGGGTCGACTTCGATCTCGCAACGCAGGATCAGCGGCTCGGCACTCATCGCGACCCCTTCGTCCCGGCTCGCCGGACGCGCCGCTCGGGCGTGCCTGACGGTGCATGGTGGGCGATGCGGGCGGCGGCGATCTCGACGTAGGGGGGTTCGCGCTCGATGCCGATGAAGCGCCGACCCTCGATCGCCGCCGCCGCGCCCGTGGTCCCCGAGCCGCAGAAGGGATCGAGCACGAGGCCCCCCGGCGGGCAGAGCAGGCGCACGAGCCAGCGCATCAACTCCAGTGGCTTGACGGTGGGATGCGGGTTTCGGACCCCCTTCTTCCTCGCCCCCTTGGCGTTCGGGAAGAGGTCGAGCGTGCGCTGCGGCAACTGCTCGCAGCCCGCGTCGCGCTCGGTGCGGCTCGCCTTCGGGCAATAGAGGAAGCGGCTCGGCGCCAGTCGCGCGCCGGCTCGCGAGCGACCCTCCTCGACACAGCCATCGGCCGCCGCCACGGCGCAGCCCGGCGCGCAGCCCCGCTCTTCGCACCCCGCGGCATGCCCGATCACGACGTCGGCCGGATGGCGGCCCTCGACCCGGCACGCGTCGACGTTCAGCGCCCCGGTCCCGTAGCGGGCGATCGTCTGGGCGACCGTCCCCGCCGGCTCGCGGCGGGCGAGCACGATCGGCTCATACGCCGGCTTCAGCGTCGTCGCCCGTCCGCCGGGATGGCGGCGCGACTTCGACATCCCTTCCGCATGCAGCCACATCAAGGTGTCGCGCAGCTCGAACCCGGCGCTCTCCAGGCCGCAGCTCAACCGATGGAAGGTTCGCGGTGAGCCGAACGCGGCGATGAACGCCCCCGGCCTCATCACCCGCCGGCACCCTTCGGCCCAGATCTGCGACCAGACCTCGAACGCCTCGCTCGGGCTCAGCCGGTCGTGGCCTTCCCGTGCGGCAGCTTCGCGGATCGCGGCTGAATCCCAGCGCCTGCCTTTGAAGCCGATCCCATAGGGCGGGTCGGTGACGATCGCATCGACGCTTTCGGGCTCGAGGGTGCCCAGCACCTCCAGACAGTCGCCTTCGAGCAGCCGCACGGCGCTCCGCGAGTTGGTCGCCCGACGGCGAGTGCGCCGCGGCGGCCGACCGCTTGCCTTCTCCCCCCGGCTCATCCGGACTTCCTCTCGGCTGCGTTCCCGAGCCAGTCGACCGGCCGCCCCGGATCGCGCACGTCGCGGAAGACCGGCGCAAAGGGACCGTCGCGCCGCAGGTCCTCGAGCAGGCAGATCGAGATCGCGACCTCGGGCGTGCGCGAGACCAGCGGGTGGGCGGCCAGCAGCACGCTCGCGGTGGAGCGGCGGCGCGAGAGCGCCCGCCGCGGGGCGCCGGTGAGGACGCAGTGGACCTGCGGGAAGACCGGGTAGAGCCCTCGCCATAGCTGCTCGCCCCCCTTTGCCCTCTTCGCCCGATACAGCTCTGCGTAGCGGGCCAGCTCCGCCACCAGCCGGTCGACCGGGAGCGTCGCGCGGTCCAGCTCGAGGAAGCGCTGCTCGATCGCGATCTCCGGGCCGTCCTGTCGCAGGTAGGTGAAGACGGCGTCGGCGATCAGGGACCGCTTTCGCCGCCCACGCGATATCGGGTGGAAGACCTCGTGGCGCCAGGCGAGCGGGCCGAAGTCGTCGCCGCGCTGCGCGGCGGCGTCCAGAAAGCAGATCGCCGCCTCGTTGACCGCGAGCGCGTGGGCCGCCAGGGGGCCGGCGGCGAGCTCTGCGCCGAGCGGTGGATTGCCCTCCAGCGTCCCCATCCGCCGAGCCAGCCGCACCCCATGCTCGGTCGCAAACCACAGGCGCCGTCGTCCGTGCGCCGCGGGGACGTAGCCGGCGAGCCCCGCCTCCCGCAGCCGCTCGAGCAGCTTCTGCGCCCAACGCAGCTCGGTTCCGCGCGAATGGATCGCGTGAACCTGCGGAGTGCTGAGCACCCGGTGTACGGCAAGGGAGTCGAGGATCTCGATCGCCTTCGCGGGCAGCGCCTGGCGGGTCGGTCGCTCACCCATCGCCCTCTCCCCCCTCCTGCGGCGCACGCGGCGTCGGCTTCGGCCCGGCGCCCGATTGCGAACCGCCCTCTCCGTCGCCTCCCAGCTCTTCCAGGGCCGCCAGGATGCGGTCGTCGAGGCTGTCGAGGTGCGCCGCGATCTCCTCCGCGGATCGCTCCGGCGCGCTGGCCTCGCGATCGGGCTTCTTGGCGGCGGCCGGCTTCCCGAGGACGTCCTCGACCCGCACCCCGCCCAGGGCGAAGGGGGCGCTGAGCCTGCCCTTGTGGGTCACCTGGGCGATGAAGTGGAAGCGCTCCAGCTCGGTCAGCGCCTCGGGGTTGACCCGCTTGCCCCACTCTTTGGTGAGCAGCGCGGCGGCGTGGGAGTTGAGCGTCGAGGCGAGCAGGTGCGAGCGGTTGGTCAGAAGCGCGTTCAGGGTCGTGGCGCTGAGCCGCTCGGGGTTCTGGTTCGCCAGCACCGCCCGCAGCCCGAACTTGGCGCTCTGCTCCAAGAGCGCAGCGAGGTTGCCCGACGCCGCGCCGTCATAGCTCTGCACCTCGTCGAGGAAGACCCAGAAGGGCTTGCGCTCGGCCGGCGGCAGATCGCCCCGACCGCGCGCGGCGTGCAGCAGGTCGAAGAGCAGCAGGTTGGCCACCAGCCGGTCGCGGGTGCCGCCGCTCCCCGGGCAGGCGAGGACGATCTTGCCTTTGTCCATCGCCTCGCGCACCTGGTAGGTGCTCTTGCTCTGGCCGAGCAGCGCCCTGATCGAGGGCGCGCGGCGCAGGCGGTCGACCATGTTGGTGACCGGCGTGATCGCCTCGGAGGCGAGCAGCGGGAAGCGGCCGGTCCAAAAGCGCCGGTCCGCGCGCGACAGGAAGGGCAGCACCGCCTCCCGCCACTCGGCGTCACTCAAGAGCGTCGGGATCTGGAAGATCGTCGGCGCCAGCTCGGCGTCGAGGCGCTGGGCGATCGTCGCCAGCGCCGCAGCGGCCTGGGTGGTGAGGTTGATCGCACGGGTGGAGCGCTCGCCCCACTCAAGCGCCGAGGCGAAGGCGTCGACTACCGCCTCGACCCGCGCCTCGCTCTGCACGGCGTCGCCGCCGAACTCGAAGAGGTTCCAGCCCGGCTGCTCGGCCGGCGAGCTGCCGGGGCCGAGGTCGATCCGCACCACCCGCTCATCGGGGACCGCGGCGAGGTAGGGCTCGATCCGCTCCAGGCCGTCGCCGTGGGGGTCGAGGAAGAGGCCGCCGTGGCCCCTCCTGACGATGTGGGCGAACTGGGCGATCGCCGCCTCGGTCTTGCCGTAGCGGGAGCGGCCGGCGATGTAGGTGAAGAAGGTGTCGGCCGTATTGACGGCGACGACCCGCTCGCCCGACTCGGTGTTGACCCTCCCCAGCGGGATCAGGTCGGCCCGGTCCTTGTCAAAGGCAGGCAGGTCTGGCGGCGGGGAGAGCAGGGCGCCCGAGCGCAGCACGTCTCGCTCGCCGCAGTGGACTGTCGGCGGCTTCAGGAAGCCCGACAGCTCGCGCGCGGTGAGGATCGTCTTGCGGGCGGGGCGGAAGAGGCCGGTGGCGAAGCGGCGGTCAAAGCGCCCGCGCCTCAGTGGCACATCAGAGCCGAGGAACGTGACGCCGGGGATCGGCAGGCCCGAGGCCTTCAGGTAGTTGCGCCCGGTCAGCGGTCGGAAGGCGGCGAGCAGGCCCGACATGACGGCTTCCGCGCGCCCGCGGCTCGGCGCCTCGGAGCGCAGCAGGATCTGCGCCTCGAACAGCTCGCCGGAGTCGCGCAGCTTCTCATCGACGGCCTGCACCGCCCCGCGGCGCTCGACCTGTTCCTGCGGGTCGGGCCTCGTGCGGCGGCGCTGTTCGCCGTTCAAGATCGCCGCCCAGTCGCGGCGCTCGCCGTGGATGCGGCGGGCCTGCCGGCGCAACCGCCGCCGCAGGCGCGCCGCGCGGAAGCCGCTCGCCGGCAGGAGGTCGACACAGACCCCGGCGGCCTCCTTGTCGGATTGAAGCCGGCCGATCGCCGCGGCGAAGGGCTGCAGCGGGTCGGGCTTCGGCGCCAGGCGGGCCAGCGGCTCGACGCTCGGCCGCGCCAGCACCAGCTCGGTGCGCAGCGCCACCCGCTTGCCGTCCGAGGAGGTCTCGCTCAGGGTCTCGGCGGCGGGACGACCCTCGACGCCCTCGAAGGCGGCGAGCGCCGTGCGCAGCGCCTCGCCCGCGCGCTCGGGGGCTTCCAGCACGTAGACCAGCCGCTGCTCGGAGTCGCCGCCGAGGCGGATGCGGATCGCCGAGGCGCGGCGGTCGACCCAGCCCGCGACCCTGCGCTCGCTTGCGGCGAGCTGGGCGGCGAAGCGCAGCACGGCGTCGGGCTCGGCGTCGAACCGGTCCGCGGGCACGATCGCGACCGCGCGGCGCGAGCGCAGCGTGCGGCGCGTGGCGAAGAAGCGATGCGTAGCCAGCGCGGAGGCGATAGCGACGGCGCCGAGAGCGAAGGGCGCGAGCGAGAGGATCGAGGCGAGGAGGTGATTGACGCGGATGCTCGAGATGAATCGCCAGAGTGCGTAGGAGCAGGCGAGAGCGAAGATTGCCAGCATCAGACGAGGATCGGAGCGATCGTCACTCATCATGCACCGCTCTTTTGGTGACGGAGGAATGTCGGCAAAACGCGGACGCCGCAAACGGCGGCGGGACCGGAAATTTCGGCCTCGCGGCGCTCGCCGAAGCGGCCCGACGGGTGGCCGGACGGTCGGCCGCACGGGCGGCCTGACGGGCGGCCGCGAGACATGCGGCCCGCAGGCTCTCGCCGCAGGCGCTCACCGTGTGCCCTCCCCAGCCGTCCGCTCCTCGCGCAGTCTCCGCCGCGCCATGCGGGCGTAGGCGCCGCTCAGCTCGACCCCGAGGAAGTCTCGGCCGTGGCGGGCGGCGACGACGCCCACCGTGGCGGCGCCGGCGAACGGGTCGAGCACCGTGCAGCGCCCACCGGGCTTGTCGTGCTCGCAGCTCGCCTCCCAGCCGACCGTCTGGCGGCGGATCTCGACCCGCCAGTGTCCGGAGCCGGTCGCCTGCAGGGCGCGACCGGAGCTGAGCGGCTCGGCCTGAGTCCAGCCTCCCTTGATCTCGGTCTTGCCGTCGAGCAGCCTTCGCGAGTCGACGATCCGCCTCCAGGGCGCGCCGCACTCGCGGCAGGCGACGGGCGAGGAGCCCGCGAGCAGGCAGGGCTCGACCAGCGCCTCGGGGAAGGTCGCGAAGTGCGCCCCCTTGAAGCACTGGGTCGGCACCGTCCAGACGCTGCGCCGATTGCGCCCCGCCCCGCCGACCCACTCGAAGTCGGAGCCGCGCGCCGCCTCGGCGCCGCCGTAGCTGAGGCGCTCGGGGCGCTTGTAGGCGTTGCCGGAGCGGCGGCCCTGGTCGGGTTCGCGGACGGCCTCGGCGTCGTAGAAGTAACGGCGGGACTTGCTGAGCAGGAAGACGAGCTCGTGCGCTCGAGTCGGGCGGTCGCTCACCGACTCGGGCATCGCGTTGGGCTTCTGCCAGACGACGTCGGAGCGAAGCAACCAGCCGTCGGCCTGCAGGGCGAAGGCGACCCGCCAGGGGATGCCGAGGAGGTCCTTCTGGGCGAAGCTGTCGCCGAGGACGAGCCACAGAGTGCCGTCCTCGCGCAGTACCCGGCGCACCTCGCGCAGGACGGCTACGAGGTGGGAGACATAGAGCTCCGGATCGGGCTCGAGTCCGAGGCAGCCCTTCCAGGCGCCGCAGCGCCGGCAGAAGCGCCCGCGCCCGCCCGCCTCCCAGCGATGGCGGCAATCCGGCTCGCCGCCCCACACCCTCGCCGCCACCCCGTAGTCGCGCAGGCCCCAGTAGGGCGGGCTGGTGATGCAGGTCTGGGCGAGCCCGTCGGGCAGGCCGGCCAGGACGTCGAGGGCGTCGCCGCGAAGCACGCGGGCGCTCGCCTCCCCGCTCGCGGGTGGTGGCGCGGACCCCTTCCGCTGGGCCGCCGGCTGCTCAGCCACGCCGATCCTCCTCGTTGCGCAACCGCCGCGGTCGGCGCCGACCTCGCTTACCTTCAGGCGACGCTTCCATGCACGAGCAGGCGCCCCACTGGCCGCGCTTGAAGTCGCCCGCGTCGCATTCGAGGCGTCGGCGGAAGCTGCGCAGGGTCAGCGGGCGGGTGACGCCGCCGCGCCGATCGCGCAGGATCGCCACGT
>Ga0055453_10000066_pt1 | contig 11862 bp, 10 predicted proteins | sample Goodyear_PhragA__FD_57741 | JGI IMG/M metagenome (GOLD analysis project Ga0055453, IMG submission 57741) | Wetland microbial communities from San Francisco Bay, California, USA, that impact long-term carbon sequestration - Goodyear_PhragA_D2 | ecosystem: Environmental > Aquatic > Marine >... | reverse complement strand
TTCACTGACATGGTCGTCTCCGTACCACCAGTTCCAGTCGCTTCCCTCCGCCGCGTAGAGGGCCTTCCACGCCTCCGTCATGTCCCTCCCGGGATTACTCCGCTGGAACTCTTCGAGCCGGTCCCTTGTTTCCGACAGATAGTCCCAGGAAAGGTTGTCTTCCTCATGGCCGATCCATATGCTGAAATTGGAATTTATCCAGGAACCGGGGTGAAGGTGTTGAAGCGTATCGCCCTTGCCGTAGGAATCGATGAATTCCGAGGCTGTCACCGTCTTGAGTCTTTCCTCGCCCGAGAGGCCTTCAAACAGATAAAGGAAAAAATCACGGCCGTCGTCAGGGTAATATTCCCAGGCATTCTCACCGTCCAGGATAATCGATACCAGGCCCGGCCTGCCCGCGGGCAGGGAACTCCTTATCTCAAGGAGCCTCCCTATGAGGTCGGCCGCCGCCTTCTTCGGGTCCCAGCCCGAATAGACGAACCCGATCAGGTCCGAGATCTGATGGTCCCTGAAGATAATGCCTACGTCATGAAACGCATAAGGCCGGTAGAGCAGCCGGGGGTCCGGCAGATTCCCGTAGCCGTCCCTGAACCCCCTGCCAAGGGAGTTAAAGAGGATCCCTTCGTCCGTTGCCACCCACCGCAAGCCCTGCCGCGACGCTATATCAAGCACCTCATCGCTCACCGAGCCTTCGGAAGGCCACATCCCCGAAGGCCTGAAGCCAAAGACCCTCTCAAAGTATTCGATGCCCATCTTCACCTGTCGTTCAGCATCTTCGGGATGACGGAACCTCTGAGGCAGCCGCGCCCCAGGCATTGCCACCCGGGCGGCGTCGGTATCGCAAAGGAGAGGGAGTATAGGATGGTAAAAAGGAGAAAAAGACAGCTCCGCCCTGCCCGAGGCAGCCATCTCTTTGTACGCGGGGATTATCCTTTTTAATATCTCTCTCTGCCTGCCGAGGAGACCTTCCTTGTCCTCTTCGGAAAAATCTCTTCCCTTGTCAGAGAGCATCTTAAGGAAGGGGTCCTGCCGCCGCAACAGCGGGTCGATCCAGCTCAGGTTAAAAAGGACCTGGAGGTCCCGGGTATCGCCCTCGCTGAAATACTTGAGCGTCCTGGCGAAATCGTTTTTTCCCCTATGGGTACCCCTTTTATCAAGCAATTCGGCATAACGGGGAAAAGGCTTGATCATATTTTCCCAATTCGCCAGGAAAAAATTCTCCAGGATGAAGGTCTTCTCCTCCTCTGCGAGATCGGAGGCCTTCTTCAGGCTCACTTCAAGAAAGCTGTCTTTCGCGCCGCCCTCCGCGTAATCTATCAACTGTTCGAGGAGGGACGGCACAAGGTTATAGTTTTGTTTGATGGAGGGGAAACCCTTTATCATCTCGACCATGTCGAGGTAGTCTTTGGTGCCGTGCAGCCTGGCCCAGGGAAGACGGTAATATCCGGACAGGGGGTCTTTGTAAAGAGGCTGGTGCATGTGCCAGAGAAAAACGACGTGGAGGGGACTATCTGTCATACTGAAAAATATATTCGTCGGGCTTGGCCAGCCCGTATTCTTCCCGGGCGAACTTCTCCTTATAGAAGGGGTCTTCCTTCAGAAGCTTTATCTGTCCCCTGATCTGTTCGTTCTGTTTATTTATCTCTGTCATCTGCTTTTCGATATTGCTCTTGGTCCTGTTGAGCTCGACGTACCGGAGAAGTCCCATTTCGCCGAAGACCAGGCTCACGGAAAGGTAGAGGAAACAGAGAACAACGAAGGTGAGAAAGATGAGTCTCTTTTTTCTCACCTCCGCCGCAACCTGTTTTCTCAAAAGGTTCGTCGTGCTCATCGGCTACCTCAAATTATAAAACCCTTCTCTTCCCCTGTACACTGCAGATCCGGCCAATTCCTCTTCGATCACGAGGAGCCGGTTGTATTTCGCCACGCGCTCGCTCCTTGCCAGAGAGCCCGTCTTGATAAAACCGGTGTTGCAGGCGACGGCAAGGTCGGCAATCGTCGTGTCTTCCGTCTCCCCCGACCGGTGCGAGATCACCGCTGTATAGCCCGCTGTTTTGGCCATCTCGATCGCGTCCAGGGTCTCCGTCAGAGTTCCTATCTGGTTGAGCTTTATGAGGATGGAGTTGGCGACCTTCCGCTGGATGCCCTCGCGGAGGATCTTCGTGTTCGTGACGAACACGTCATCCCCCACCAGCTGCACTTTTTCCCCGAGAGCCGCGGTCATTGCTTCCCACCCTTTCCAGTCCCCCTCGGCAAGTCCGTCCTCGATGGACAATACAGGGTATTTGCCGACCAGGTTTTCGTAATAGCCGATAAGGTCCTTGTGGGAGATGCGTTTTCCTTCGAACCGGTAAGCCCCTTTCTCGTAAAATTCCGAAGCTGCAACGTCCAGCGCAATGTAGACGTCCTTGCCGGGCCGGTAACCGGATTCCTTCATGGCCTGAATAATGAGGGTTATAGCCTCTTCATTGCTCTTTAGGTCAGGGGCAAAACCTCCCTCGTCGCCCACGGCTGTATTGAGTCCCTTCGCCTTGAGTATCTTCTTCAGAGTCTGGAATATCTCCGCCCCGGCCCTGAGGGCCTCGGCAAAATCGGCCGCGCCGGCGGGCATGATCATGAACTCCTGGATATCGAGGTTGTTGTCGGCATGGGCGCCCCCGTTTAGGATGTTCATCATCGGGACCGGCAGGACCTTCGCATTCATCCCTCCGATATACCGATAGAGGGGCTCTCCGGCCTCGGCTGCCGAGGCGCTGCATACGGCGAGGGAAACCCCGAGGATGGCATTTGCACCGAGCATTTTCTTGTTCTCCGTCCCGTCGAGTTCGATCATCAGATCGTCGATGTAGGACTGATCAGAGGAATCGACCCCCCGGACCCTGGGAGCTATCTTTTCAAAGATGTTTCTGACGGCCTTCCTGACCCCCTTGCCGTGGAAGCGTTTTTCTCCGTCCCTCAGCTCAAGCGCCTCCCGCTTTCCGGTCGAGGCCCCGGAGGGCACCGCAGCCCGTCCCACCGCGCCGCTGTCGAGATAAACATCCACCTCCACAGTCGGATTACCCCTCGAATCGAGGATCTCTCTGGCCAGCACATCTATTATCTCACCCATGAATCCCTCCTCCTTGCCGCCTATCTGAATTGTTTGAACGCCGGTTTCCGGCAAAACCCGTTTACAGGTGCTTCCGCACAAGCTCTTCTACGGCGCGTCCGTCGAGAGGATGGTCCCTGAGCTCGGCCCTGTTTCCTATCTGTATCAGGACCGTTTCAAGGAAGACCCTGAACTGTCTTATCATCTCGACGATCTTCTCGAAACCCTGCCCCTGCACCAACCCGCTCTCCATGCCGTTAAACATGGTGAAAAACCTTTCGAACTCCTCGTAGTCGTCATGTCTCAGCATCCTGAACGTGAAGCTCTCAAAATATACCATATAGCTCCTGAGTGATTCAAAGACCTTGCCGCGCTCCCGGCCGCTGACTGTCGAGGCCTCCAGAAGGACAAGGAACCTGTGCAGGGCGCCAATGTCCTCCCTCAGTTTCAGGGACTGTTGAAACCTCGTCACAAAGTTCGGAAAAATTTCCTCTCCGTCGGCGCCGGGCCGGAAGAACTTCGCCAGATGGACAATGCTCTGCTCAGTGAGGTTCCTGAGAATCCCCTGGCTATTTTCGATCTTGCCCCGGGCGAAAACAGCATCCTGGTGATGGATGTCCCTCAGTTCCTGGATATAAACCCGTCTGCTCTCCATGGCAAATTGATAAGAGAGCGACCCCAGGAGGTCTTCCAGACCGGGATCTTTGATCTTCTTGACAGCCTTTTCGATGTGAGCCTGCAGGCTGGCGATCTCGTATTTCAGGAGCAGGACGATCAGTAATGAGGAATGCAGGGCCACGGCCCGCTGAGTGTCGATATCCATGAAACTCATGAACCGCAGGAGCCGGAACAGATAGAGATACATGACGGACACGTACTTCTTCACCTCTTTTTGTTTCAGCGACTTCACGATGTCCGATATCTCCGGATTGCTGATAGTGTCGAATTCAGGGTTCGGACTCCTGGCGAAGGGGTTGAAAAAGTTGTTCTCCCTGATCTCCTTGCTTATGAGGTTGCCCATGTTCATAAAGCCCATATAGGAAATACCCGTCGAGCCCAGAAGATCAGAGAGCACTCCCTTGAGGTTTATGAAAGAGTCGTACAGCAGGTAAAGCCCCTTCTCCGGCGAATTCTGGCGGTAAAGACTCTCCCGGAAGGCATCCCTTGAACGGGCCGTCGTCAACTTGGTTTCGGCGTATTTCTGGAACCAATAGGCGTTCTTCCTGCTCTCGGGAATGATCACCTCGAGGATGCCGAGGATGCGAAGTATCCCGTCCCTTGCCGTCACCAGCTCTTCATAAAAGTTCCTGGAAGTAAGGTCCTCTCCGGATCCGGTAAAGTTTGCGGGGGTAAAGAACCTCTCCAGGGCCTGGAGCAGGACATCGAGCTCCGAGAAAAGCTGCGCGTTGGCTTTCTTGGACCCGGCAACCCAGTCTCCCGTTTCTTCTCTTGTCAGCATCCGCTCCAACGCCGGCGCTCACTTCTTCGGTACATGGATGGCTTCTCCATGTACGTCTTCAGCGGCCTCTTTCATCCCCTCTGAGAGGGTCGGGTGAGCATGGATAGTCTCAGCAATATCACGGGAAGTAAGCCCGGCCTGAAGAGCAAGCGCTGCTTCATGAATCAGGTTCGAGGCGTCTGCGCCGATAATGTGGACTCCGAGGACTTTATCGGTGTCCTCCTCCGAGATGATCTTAAAAAAACCGGTAATTTCGCCGATCGCATGGGCCTTGCCCAGGGCCCTGTACTGGAAATGTCCGGTCTTGAATGCAATTCCTTTTTCAACCGCCTCATGTTCTCTGAGGCCCACGGAAGCAATCTCGGGAGAAGTGAAGATTGCAGAGGGCACCGCATGGTAATCCATTTCGGCTTCGATCCCCATGGCGTTCTTTACCGCCACGATCCCCTCTTTCGATGCAACATGGGCAAGAAGAATCCCGCCTGTCACATCGCCGATGGCGTAGACACCGGCAACGTTCGTCTCCATCTTATTGTTGACGACGATGTTTCCCTTTTTCCCCTTGTTCACACCGACAGCCTCCAGCCCCATATTTTCACTGTTCAAGGCCCTCCCCACGGAAACGAGCACCTTTTCGACGACGATCTCCTTGCCGTCGGAGAAGGAGGCGTGCACCCCGTCGTCCGCCGCCTCCACTTTTTCGACCTTGACCCCTGTCAGCAGTTTTATCTTCTTCTTCCTGAACTCCCTTTCAAGAAGTTCCGAAATCTCATGGTCTTCGGTGCTGACAGCCCTGGGGAGCAGTTCGGCCATAGTGATGTCGGCGCCCAGCTCCCTGTAGATGCAGGCGAACTCGGAGCCGATCACGCCGGCCCCAATAATCAGAAGGCTTTCTGGGATCTCCGCAAACTCCAGTGCTCCGGTCGAAGATACGATATTTTTGCCGTCGAAGGGAAATGCCGGAATTTCGGCCGGCCGTGAGCCGGTCGCGATAATGATCTTATCGGCCTCGACAACCTCCGTCCCGCCCTGCTTTGAGGTTACCTCGACACTCGTCGGCGATTTCAACACGCCCCTGCCTTCTTTCAATGTGATGCCCCAACTCTTGAAGAGCCCCTTGATGCCCTTCACCTGGGTCGAGACGACCTTGTCCTTTCTCTCCATGATCCTGGGAAGGCTCGCCACTATCTCACCCCGGAGTTGCATACCGAAATTGTCGAGCTCCTTCACCCTGGCCAGCAGGTCGGTGGATGCGATCATGGTCTTGGTGGGGATGCAGCCCCGGTTCAGACAGGTCCCCCCCACGCCGTCGTCCTCGATGACGGTGACCTCGGCGCCGAGCTGCGCCGCCTTGATCGCCGCAACATAGCCGCCCGGCCCGGAGCCGATAACAGCCAGTCTCACCGGGATTCCTCTTCGACATGCTTTTCGTATTCAGAAGAATCCATCAACTCCTCGACCTCGGCGGGGTTGTCCATTTCAACTACTATTATCCACCCTTTGCCGTAAGGGTCTTCATTTATTATCTCGGGCGTCTCGGCAAGCTCTTCGTTGACCTTGACGATCTTCCCGCTTACCGGAGAAATAACGGAAGATGTGGCCTTGGTCGATTCGATCTCCGATATCTCGCTGTTCGCCTCTACAGTGGTGTCGGCCTCAGGGAGATCGATATAGACGATATCGCCCAGAGCGTCTTGCGCATGATCGGTTATGCCGATCGTCCCCTTCTTTCCGGAGACCTTAACCCAGGTATGCTCTTTGTGGTACTTGAGATCGTCGGGGTTCATAACTTCCTCCTTATGAGAAATATGCGTCTTGATTTCTTAATTTCACAACACTTTTAACATTAAACACATAGCGGCCGTGTCCGAAGTAATATAAATATATCATTAAAGACCTGATAGTAAAATCAAAATTTTATCTTCTTCTTGAGCTCGATAATCTTCCGCAGGGCTTCCCCGGGGCTCAAGGTCTCCGTATCGAGGTTCATGATCTCCCCGAGGACGGAATCGGTAACCGACGAAAACAGGTCGAGTTGCTCTTTACGCTTCCGGGACTTCCTGCTGGCCAGCTTGGGCTTGCCCGTTTCGTTCAGTTCTTCCTTTTCGAGATTATGAAGAACCTCCTTCGCCCTCTCCACGACGCTCTCCGGGATACCCGCGAGCCTGGCCACCTGTATCCCGTAACTCTTGTCCGCCGGACCCTCCTCGATCTTTCTCAGAAAAATGATCTCGTCACCCCACTCCCTCACCGAAACGTTGTAGTTTCTGACCCCATCCAGCAGAAGGGCAAGCTCAGTAAGCTCATTATAATGGGTGGCAAAGAGCGTCCGGGCCCGGATGGAATTAAGGATATATTCGGCTATGGCCCAGGCGATGCTGATCCCGTCGAAGGTGCTGGTGCCCCTCCCCACCTCATCGAGTACGATAAGGCTTTTCGGAGTCGCGTTGTTTATGATGTTGGCCGCTTCGATCATTTCCACCATGAAGGTGCTCTGCCCTTTCGCCAGAAAGTCGGAGGCCCCGATGCGCGTAAATATCCGGTCGGCAAGGCCGATTGCAGCAGAAGAAGCCGGCACGTAACTGCCCATCTGGGCCATAAGGACGATCAGTGCGACCTGCCGCATATAGGTGGATTTGCCCGCCATGTTCGGTCCCGTCAGAATATGCAGAACGTTGTCGCTGGTATCGATATGCGTGCTGTTGGGGATAAACCGCTCCCCCGACAGCATCCGTTCTAAAACGGGGTGGCGACCGTCTTCGATCTCCACTACGCCGTTGTCCCGGACCTCCGGCTTGCTGTAGTGATACCGCTTGGCCACGACCGCCAGAGAGGCAAGGAAGTCAACGGAAGCCAGTGCGCCGGCGGTCCTGAAGAAAAGTTCGGACTCTCCTTTCAGCGAGTCGACCACACCCTGGAAGACCTCTGACTCGAGGTTCTTGAGCCTCTCCTCGGACCCGAGCACCTTGCTTTCATGCTCCTTGAGCTCCGGGGTAACGAACCTTTCCGATCCCACAAGGGTCTGTTTGCGGATGTAATCGTCCGGGACCATCTCAAGGTTCGCCCTGGTAATCTCGAGGTAGTATCCGAAAATCCGGTTGTAACTTATCTTGAGGGACTGTATCCCCGTCCTTTTTCTCTCCCTCTGCTCCATGCCGGATATGATTTCCTTGCCGTGCGTCGCTATGTCCCGGAGTGAGTCGACCTCGGAGTGGTAGCCCTTCTTGATTATGCCTCCCTCTTTTATGCCGCCGGGCGGACTGTCAACTATGCTCTTTTCGATCAGCTCCCGGGGTCCGGTAAAATCACCCATCTCGCCGGCCAGTGATTTCAGGGAGTGGTTCCGGCAGGACGCAAGGGCTTTTCGCGCCTTGGGTATTTCCGAAAGAGAATGCTTTATCGCGATGAGGTCCCTGGCGTTGCAGCTGCCCGAGGAGATACGGGAGGCAAGCCTCTCGAGGTCCTGCACTTTCCTCAAAGAACTCCGGATGCCTTCGAGCAGTTCGAAATCATCGATGAAATACTCGACGGCATCGAGCCGCGTCCTGATCGTGTTGACGTCGGCCAGAGGCCTTAAAAGGGCGGCCCTCAGGAACCTCCCCCCCATAGGCGTGAGCGTTTCATCCATGACCCAGAGCAAGGTCTCTTCCCGTGCCCCGTCTTTAAGGTTCCGGGTCAACTCGAGGTTCCGCTGCGAAGGGGCATCCAGAAACAGAGCGTCCGCCTGCCTGATGGCAGAGATCTTCTTGAACGGGGGCAGGTCCTTTTGCGTGTCCTGCAGATAGCCCAGCAATGCGCCGGCGGCGGAAACAGCGGAGGTAAGCCCCTCGCACCCATAACCGTCGAGCGACATGACCCGGAAATGCTTCACAAGCTTTCCGTATGCTTCGGCGTAATCGAAAAACCAGTCCTCGACCGTCGAGACATAGAACCGGGAGAGCGATTCCTGATAGTGGATATTCTCCCTCATGCTCTCGGGTATGAGGACCTCCCTGGGCTCGAACCTGCTCACCTCGTCCTCTATGTTTTCATCGGTTTCGAAGACCACAAACTCTCCTGTCGAGACGTCTGCCGCCGCGATGCCATGCCTCCTGCCAGCCGGAAATATGCTTACGATATATGCGTTTTCCTTGGGGTTGTCGGGGGTATGCGTGCCGGGCGTTATCACCCGGACAACCTCCCGCAAGACGATACCCTTTGCTTCCTTCGGGTCCTCCATCTGCTCGCAGACGGCAACCTTGTGGCCTGCCTTGATCAGGCGCGAAATATATGTTTCCGACGCGAAGTGAGGTATCCCGCACATGGGAATCGGGTTGTCCTTCGATTTTTCCCTCGTGGTGAGAGCTATCTGGAGGACCAGCGAAGCGGTTTCAGCATCTTCCCCGAACATCTCGTAGAAGTCGCCGAGTCTGAACAGGACAATGGCATCCTGATACCTTTCCTTAATACCGAAATACTGTTTCATCAAGGGGGTGAGTTCGGACATATCACCTATTAAATACTATCGGGAGGCTAAAGTTCAACCTGCGCGGGAAGGTCACGCTTTTCTTGACTTATCCCCCGAAAAATCTCTATACTTTAAGACGTTCTTTGGTTCATTTGCCATGAAAGTGTTGATAGCGGACATCCCTGACGACGAGGGCCTGAATCTCGATTTCGAGGAGAAGATCGAATTGGAAGACATTTCGATAACCTCCCCTGTTTCGGCGAGCCTGGAGCTTAACAAGGCCGGCAGTGAGCTCGTAATAACCGGACGGCTGAAGGCGGAAGCCGGTCTCCGGTGCAGCAGGTGTCTTAAGGATTTCAGACGCCAGCTGGATATACCGGTCAACGTCGTTTACCATCCGATCAAAGATATCGAAACAGAGCGGCACGAACTGAAGGACGATGAGATGGACATGGGCTTCTACAGGGGAGAGAAACTCGACCTGAAGGAACTTCTCGGAGAGCAGATACTGCTTAGCCTGCAGATGAAATCTCTCTGTGATGAAGCCTGCAAAGGCATATGCCCGACCTGCGGTGTCGATTTGAATGTCGAGACCTGCGGCTGCGTGAGAAAGACTACAGATCCGAGGCTTGAAGTACTCAGGAATCTCTTGGAAAAACGAAAGGAGTAGAAAGTGGCGAATCCAACTCACAGACATTCGAGGACAAGAAGAGACAAGAGGAGGGCCAATTGGAAGGGCTCATCTCCGAATCTCGGGCAGTGTCCCGAATGCAAAGAAGTCAAGCTGCCCCACAGGGCCTGTCCCAGCTGCGGCTCGTACAACGGCAACAAGGTTCTTGAGATCATCGAAAAATAAACATGATAATCGCTCTTGACGCCATGGGAGGCGATTATGCTCCCTCCGTAACGGTAGAGGGGGCGGTCGAAACCGCCGATGAGCGTGAAGACATACATGTTATCCTCGTAGGCGATGAGGGGGTTATCGGCAGGGAACTGAAGAAGAAGCGCCATAACGCCTCCCGCGTCTCACTGGTGCACGCTTCACAGGTTGTGGAGATGCATGACGCCCCCACGGTGGCGATCAGGAAGAAGAAGGACTCATCTATCCGGATCGGCATCGAACTGGTCAAGTCCGGCCGGGCCGATGCCTTCGTCAGCGCGGGCCATTCCGGCGTCGTCATGGCTACGTCCCTGCTCCTCCTCGGCGCCGCCAAGGGAGTCTACAGACCGGCCATCGCCGCGATCATGCCGAATCTGAGGGATACTTTTGTTCTGCTGGACGCGGGCGCCAACGTAGACTGCAAGCCTGAAAATTTACTTCAGTTCGCGCTTATGGGAAATACCTACTGCAAGATGGTGCTGGGCAGGACCGAACCCAGGGTCGGGCTTCTCAGCATCGGAGAGGAAGACACCAAAGGCAACGAACTGACGAAGGAGGCCTTCAAGCTCCTCAAGACCACGCAGCTCAACTTTATCGGCAACGTCGAAGGAAAAGATATGTTTACGGGCAGGGCTGACGTTATCGTCTGCGACGGTTTCATCGGCAACATAGCTCTCAAAATCAGCGAAGGCCTTGCCGAGACGATCATAAAAATGCTGAAGAGGGAAATAACATCCGTTTCAACGGGACGAGTCGGTTACCTCCTCATGAAGCCGGCGATCAGAAACTTTAAAAAGAGGACGGATTACGACGAATACGGGGGAGCGCCTCTGCTGGGGCTCAACGGGACCTGCATCATCAGCCACGGGAGGTCAACGGCAAAGGCCATCAAGAATGCCCTCACAGTGGCGTCCGACTATGCAGAAAAAAAGGTCTCCAGCGCCATCTCCGCGGACATCGAAAACGACCTGATCGTGAGGGGGCAATAAGTTGATCAGGGCCCATATCATTTCTACCGGTTCTTATCTGCCTGAAAACGTAGTTACCAACCGCGATCTCGAAAAAGTTATGGACACCTCCGACGACTGGATCACCGAGAGGACGGGCATAAAGGAGCGAAGGACCGCAGGCCCGGATCAGGCCGCGTCGGACCTCGCCTTTGAGGCTGCCTCACTCGCGCTGAAAAGGGCCGGGCTTAAATCAAAGGACATCGACCTCATCATCGTCGCCACCATCTCGGGAGACATGCCCTTCCCTTCGACCGCATGCGTTTTACAGAGCAGGCTCGGGGCGAAAAATGCCGCCGCTTTTGATCTGAATGCGGCCTGTTCGGGGTTCGTTTACGGCCTGCACATATGCAGCGGCCTGATAAAGGCCGGAATGCACAAGAGGATCCTGCTCGTCGGCGCGGAAGTGCTGTCCAAGGTAACTGACTGGCAGGACCGGTCGACCTGCATTCTCTTTGGCGACGGGGCGGGCGCCGTCATCCTGGAGCCGACGAAGGAAAAAAGGGGGATCTACGCAACGCAGATCCACTCCGACGGCAATCTGGGCGATCTTATATGCCTTCCGGGCGGCGGTTCGAGGTTTCCGTGTTCGAGGGACACCATCATGAAGAAGCTGCATTTCATTAAGATGAAGGGAAATGAGACCTTCAAAGTGGCCGTAAGGACGCTGGGCGATCTCGCCACTGAGACCCTGGAGGAAGGCGGGATTGATCCGTCGCAGCTTTCCCTGATGATTCCGCATCAGGCCAATATCCGGATCATTCAGGCCATGGCGAGAAGACTGAATATGCCTGCGGAAAAGGTCTTTATCAATATTGAAAAATACGGCAACACGTCGGCGGCATCCGTTCCCATCGCCCTTGACGAGGCACTCCAGTCCGGCAGGATAGCCGCGGGGGATTACATCCTGCTTGAGGCATTCGGGGGAGGCCTCACCTGGGCTTCTTCCTTAATTCGTTGGTAGCGCCGTTTCCGGACTCT
>Ga0055453_10000065_pt1 | contig 11958 bp, 10 predicted proteins | sample Goodyear_PhragA__FD_57741 | JGI IMG/M metagenome (GOLD analysis project Ga0055453, IMG submission 57741) | Wetland microbial communities from San Francisco Bay, California, USA, that impact long-term carbon sequestration - Goodyear_PhragA_D2 | ecosystem: Environmental > Aquatic > Marine >... | reverse complement strand
AACAGCGCAACGATCGCCACCAGTGGCGCGGTGAAGCGGCTCGGGAGCGCGGTGCCGATCGCGAACCCGACCGCGCTGAGCGCGACGATCGCCGCCGCCCCGACCGCGGGCAGCCACCAGATGGGTCCACCCCAATCCGTCTGCGTCGCGGTCATGCCGAAGACCACGGCCACGCACGCGCCGTAGAACACGAGCGCCCAGCTGGTGGCGGCTGCCCACACCGTGATCTGCCGACTCCACCGGGATCGGACGGTGGTCCCAACCAGATCGATCAGGTGTCGTCGACGGTCTCGAGTGGCGACCCAGGCCGCTACGGCCGCCACGATCGCACCGGTCAGCTCGACCTGTATCTGGAGATCCATGCTCCGCACCGCCCACAACGGAGGGTGGCCAAGATCGTTGCGGAGCTCGGTCGCGCCGAGCAACACGGCCAGCAGCGGCAGGAGTACGAGCATCGTGCTGCGGCGCAGCTCCAGCCGAAGGAGGCGAGCGACGGCGGGCATTCGTGGGCGCGACCGGTCGGCATCGGGTCGCGATGGCGCGACCGCGTGGGACGTCACGAGCGGGCCTCGGCCAGGACCGCACTGTAGCCGCGTTCCAGTGGGGCGTCGCCGGCACCGTGTCCGGCGCCGCGGTCGGCCAACTCGGTCGGCGTACCGTGGAAGACGATCTTTCCCGCGTCCATCAACGCGACCTCCGTGCAGGCCGCGCCGACGTCCTCGACCAGATGGGTGCTCACGATGACGGTCGCCCGCTGGCCGAGTTCGCGCATGAGCTCGCGGAACTGGATGCGCTGTTCCGGGTCGAGGCCGGCGGTGGGTTCGTCGAGCAGCAGCAGCCGTGGCTCGTTGACGATCGCCTGTGCGATGCCCGCGCGCCGTAGCATGCCGCCCGACAGCGTACGCAGCTTCGCGTGCGCTTTTGCCCCGAGCCCGACCCGTTCCACCGCCGAGGCGACGGCGCGCGACACCTCGGTCGACGGCACCTCCTTGAGGAGTGCGAAATACTCGACGAACTCCAGCACGGTGAACCCGGGGTAGTAGCCGAGCGCTTGGGGTAGGTAGCCCAACCGGCGTCGGATCTGGCGCCGGGGTCCGTAGCTGCCGGGATCGCGATCCAGCAGCAGCATGGTGCCGGAGCTGGGTGCGATGACGGTCGCCATCATGCGCAGCAGGGTCGTCTTTCCCGCGCCGTTCGGCCCGAGCAGGCCGAACACGCCCGGTCCGGTACGCAGATCCACACCGGCGACGGCCGACGTACGGCCGAAGCGGCGAGTCAGCCCGGTGAGTTCGACGTTCATGCGGAACCTCTCGAGACTCGGGTCGCCGTCACGACGATGACGGCACAGCACACGCCGACCGCCGCGTACGGCAGCGTCAGCAACGAACTCGTGACGGCGGCGGTAAATGCACCGGTTGCCGCCCGAGTCGACACGACCGTGATGGCCCACCCGGCGAGTCCGGCCGCGACGCCCACATTCGCCGACCGCGCGAGCGTCGCCGCGGCCAGTGCCAGTGCCGACATCGCGGTCATCGGTATCAGCCACCCGAAGGTCAGGCCGACCGCGCTCGACGATGCCGCCGAGGCGACGACGCCGATCACCGCATCGATGCCGAACACCGCGACCGCGCGGACCAGCAGCACCATGCGGTCGCTGACGGCCATGCTTCGGGACAACTCGTAGGCCGGGTCGATGCCGGGGCCGTAGGCGTAGGCGATACCAGCGGCAGCCACCGCCGGCGCCATCAGCGGAACCCAGGGTGCGCCACTGCCGAACGTCGCGGCGGTACCCGCGCCGAGCACGACCACGCTGGCGATCAACCACGGCACCACCAACGACGGCGTGGTGAGTAATGCTCGGGCGAGGCCGGGCGACCGCAATACCCGCGTCGCGGCTCGTTCGATGTGGCCCGGCCGGCGCCGCCACACCTCCGCCGCGACGCCAAGCCACGTACGATCCAGATCGACGCCGGCAACCGAATTCACGTCGCTCATCTGGCCCCTCCCTCGGCGATGCCGCCGCGCAGGGCACGACGCATCACGCGGCGCACCCGGAATGCCCGGCTCTTGACCGTCCCGACCGCAACGCCGGTCCGGGCGGCGACATCGGCGACCGTCCTGTCCTCGACGTAGAGCAGTTGCCACACGTCGCGGTCCGGTGAGCCGGGCGGTCCCAGCTCCGCCAGCGCGGCGTCGATGTCGGCACGCCAGCCGGCGATCTCTGCCGGATCGTGCGCGTCACTCGCCGCCCCTTCGTCGCTCGGCGAGGCATATGTCGCGACGGTCGACGGCCCGCTTCGGCGCAGCCACAGCGCGGCCTGCCGGCGAGCGATGCCCCAGAGCCAGCCGCCGGCCGTGTGCGGACGGTAGCCGCCGGCACCGCGCCACACCGCGAGGAACGTCTCTTGCAGCACGTCCTCGACGTCGGCGGCGGGCAGCATCGACCGGAGGCGGACAGCCAGCCATGGCGCGTGGCGGGCGAACAACTCCCGCAGCGCCAAGTCGTCACCGCCGGCGATCGCGGCGATCAGGTCGTCGTCCATCACCTCTCTATTGCTCAGGCGCGGCGGTCGGTTCACGGTCAATTTCCCGCGGGTACGGCAGAAGCCTGGCGGCCGCGGGTCGGACCACCTTGTCACGGCGCCCTCGAACGGTCAGACGGCGCCACCGGCACGCGACGGCAAGCCGCTCAACAGCACTACTACCTCGGCAAACGACGTTGGCGACGCGAGCTTACGGTGATCGTAGAGTCATCGGAGCCCGGGTGGCAGGCCGCGATGCCGACTCGCACGGTGTTCGCGGTGAGCGCACGCTCCGCTATGGACACCTATTGCGCGAGGAGCGCACGCTGGAGTCCAGTCGAACTGCCAGGAGGTGGGACGTGCTACGTCGCCGGACGCGTCGAATGGTCACCGGGCGTCGCGACCGCTACCACCCGCGATCGGCCCGCTGGCGTCGCGGCCGCGTCCTGCTCCGATCGCGCCACCATCGCCTCGTCTACGCGGGTCGCTGGCAGTCGGCCGCGATCGCGGTCGCGCTGTGCATTGCTGCCGCCGTCCTCGCCGCCGTACACGGACCGGCCACGATCGCGTCGGCCTCGGCACTAGTGATCGCCGGCTGGATGACGTACGCCGTGCGGCTGCAACGCCTGGTGCCGGCCGGATTCCGCGGCAACGGACCGGACTCGCCGCCCGGCGCCGGCATGCGCGAGCCTCGGCGTCCGTTGCCGAAGAGCCCGGCCGGAGCGGCCGAGCGGTCTCTCCCGTCGCGGTGAGCCGCGTGCGGCGTCCGGACCTCCCTCAGCGCCGTCCCGACGGCTTGACCAGTGGGAACGCGATCGACTCCCGGATCGCGCGACCCGTCAGCATCATCACCACGCGGTCGATGCCGATGCCCAAGCCGCCCGTTGGCGGCATCGCATATTCGAGGGCGGCCAGGAAGTCGTCGTCGACGTCCATCGCGTCCGGATCGCCACCGGCGGCGAGCAGCGACTGGGCGGTCAAGCGGCGCCGCTGTTCGAGCGGGTCCGCGAGTTCCGTGTAGGCCGTGCCGATCTCCATGCCGAACGCGACCAGATCCCACCGCTCGGCCAATCGCGGATCCTCGCGATGGGCGCGGGCCAGTGGCGACACCTCGACCGGGAAGTCCGTGAAGAACGTCGGCCCGTCGGTCGCCGCCTCGACCAGGCGCTCGTAGCACTCGAGGAGCACCTGCCCGCGGTTCCACGACGGGTTGACGGGCACGTTCGCCCCCCGCGCCCACTCCGACACCGTCGCCGCCGGCGTATCCGGGCACAGCGGCTCACCGAGTGCCTTGGCGACCGCGTCGTGCACCGTCATGACCGGCCAGGGCTCGGCCAGATCCACCTCGGTGCCGTCGGAGCGGCGGGCCACCGGTCGGCCGCACGCCGCGGTGGCGGCCGCCACGATGAGCGCCTCGGTGAGTTCGCGCATGTCGGTGTAGTCCGCGTACGCCTGATACGCCTCGAGGATCGTGAACTCGGGATTGTGCCGCGTGTCGACACCTTCGTTGCGAAACGCGCGACCGATCTCGAAGACGCGTTCGACGCCGCCGACCGCGAGCCGCTTGAGGAACAGTTCCGGCGCGATGCGTAGGTACAGGTTCATGTCGTACGCGTTGATGTGGGTTGCGAACGGGCGCGCGTTCGCACCGCCGTGCGAGCGCTGGAGAACCGGCGTCTCCACCTCGAGGAACTCCCGGTCGACGAGGACGCCCCGGATGGCGTGCAGTACCGCTCCGCGCCGGCGCAACGTTTCCCGTGCGGCCGGGTCGATCGCGAGGTCGAGATAGCGCTGACGCACGCGCGCCTCGGCGTCGACGAGGCCGCGATGCTTGTCCGGCATCGGCCGCAGGCATTTTGCCGCCATCTGCCAGTCGGTCGCCCGCACCGACAACCCGCCACGCCGCGACGTGACGACATCGCCCGTGATCGCGACGTGGTCGCCGAGATCCACACCGCTGCGCCAGGCGGCCAGCTCAGTCGCATCCAGCGCACCGACGTCGAGCATGACCTGGAGATCGCCGCTCCAGTCGCGAATGGTCGCGAAGCAGACCCGGCCATGGTCGCGGGCGAGGATGACGCGTCCGGCGACGGTGACCGTGACGCCGGCGGCGGTGTCGGGTGCGAGGTCGCCATGGGCACGGGCGATCTCGGCACAGCTGTGCGTACGGCTGATCCCGACCGGGTATGGATCCCGACCTGCGTCGCGGAGCGCGTCGAGTTTCGCGATGCGGACGCGTTCCTGTTCCGGTCGCCGTACCACCGCCTGATCCTCCGCCGCGAGCATGGCGGCGGCCGGTCCGGCCGACGCGGGTGGCACATCGACCACCGACCGGGCCGCGGGTGCCGTCCGAGCGTGCCCGCGACGCAGCAGTGTGCGTGGGCGCGGCACGACCACGAAGCCCTCGGCGATGCCGGACGCGAGCGCGACCTTCGCCAGGTCGCGGCGATCCTCGAAGCACAGGTATCGCGGCACCCACTCCGGCCGGTATTTCACGTTGGACCGATAGAGCGACTCCAGCTGGAACCAGCGCGATAAGAACAGCAGCGTCCCGCGCCACAATCGCAGCACCGGCCCGGCGCCGATACGGGCGCCGTCGGCGAACACCGACCGGAACACCGCGAAGTTGAGCGATATCCGGTCGACTCCGAGCCCGGGCGCCGCCGCCACGAGCTCCGCGATCATGAATTCCATCAGACCGTTGTCGCTCGTGCGATCCCGGCGCATGAGATCGAGCGATAGCCCGTCGCTCCCCCACGGGACGAACGACAGGATCGCCGCCTCCCGACCGGCATTGTCGAGCGCCTCGACCAGCACGCAACGCGCATCGGCCGCATCACCGAGCCGGCCCAGCGCCATCGAGAAGCCACGCTCGGTCTCGGTGTCCCGCCATCGATCCGCGAGGTCGACGATGCGTGCCATGTCCTCCGGCGCTATCTCGGCGTGGCGGCGGATCCGCACGACGTAGCCGGCGCGACGGACCCGGGCGACGGCTTGGCGGACCGGGCGCATGCCGCGACCGTCCAGGCCGAAGCCGGCGACATGGACGATCGCCTCGTCGCCGAGTTGGAGGACGCGCAGTCCGGCCCGGGCGTACGCGGTCGCGCCCGCCTCGCTCGCGCCCATCACGGCCGGCGCCCAGGCGTACCTCTCGGTCAACCGCAGCCACGCACTGATCGCCGGCGTCCACGCCTCCGGGTCGCCGAGCGGATCCCCGCTGGCGAGGCAGACGCCGGCGACGACGCGGTAGGTCACGGCGGCCTTGCCGGAGTCGGAGAAGATCACCGACTTGTCGCGGCGGGTCGCGAAATAACCGAGTGAGTCGCGGTCGCCGTACGCGGCCAGCAGTCGCCGGATGTCCTGTTCGTGGTCGGCGCTGATGGTCGCGATGCTGCGCTGCGACGCGAACAACGCGGCCACCACGGCGAAGATCGTGAGTGCGCCACCGAGTCCCAGCACCAGGTCGACCCACTCCGGTGCCTGGCCCTGCCGGGTGATGTCGAAGACGAACGCGCCGCCCAGCACCTTTTCCAAGCTGTAGACGAATCGGTCCCCGGACTCGAGCGTGCCCGGAAACGTCGCCACGAGACCCCACCCCGCGACGGTGCAGCCGATCACACCGACGACGAGCACCGCCGCGGCCTTGCGCGCGCTGGCCGGCTGCACCTCCGCGAAGAACCGGTCGCGCGCGGCCCACAGCGTCGCCGTAGCCGCGATCGCGATCGCGAGGTTCGCCGCCGTGCTCGACGCGGCGTACCACGGGGCGCGGGTCAGACCGGTCAGGTGGCTGGCGAAGTGGCCGACGCTGCCCAGCAGCGCAAGAGCACCGAGGTCGGTGACGATCTGTACGCCCAAATAGAGCAGCAACACCTTGAACGCGAGGCGTTTGCGGCGTTCGACGCTCACGGCGAGGATGCCGACGAATGCGGCGTACGCGAGATTCGCCGGCGCCGGAAGCAGGACGTCGTTGATGGCTTCGCGGATGGGCTGGCTGCGCGCGAACGCCGCCTCGCTGACCGCCGCGACCGCACAGATGGCGGCCAGCACGGCGAGGACGACCGCGAACACGGACGGGACACGCGCTGTCCGGTCGACACGCTGCGGCGCCCGTCGCCGGACCGAGCCGGGGGCGTCCGCGTCCGGCCGGAGGGTCGCTGGTCGGCCGTCGGTGGTGTGCTTCACGCGCACATCCTGCTGAGTGCTTCCTGAAAGAACGCTGCGACTCATGTATATCGATGTCGTGCGAACGGCTGGGTCGCAGCGAATGGTCCAGGTCGCCGCGACGGTCTAGGTCGCCGCGACGGTCTAGGTCACCGCACGCGTAGAGCGGACCTCGGTCTAGCGAACGGCGAGGTAGAGGAGGCTCGCGAGGCCGGCGACGACACAGTAGATCGCGAACGGCGTCAATGTCCGGGTCTGGAAATATCGGGTGAGCCAGCGCACGGCGGCGTACGCGCCGACGGCGGCGGCGAGACTGCCGAGCAGTACCTGGCCGCCGATGCCGTTGCCCATCGGTCCGGTCAGGTCGGGCAACTTCAGTGCACCGGCCGCGAGGATGACGGGTGTGGCGAGGAGGAACGAGAATCGCGCCGCGTCCTCGTGGGACAGCCCGCGGCGCAGCCCGGCCGCCATCGTGACCCCGGATCGGCTGATGCCCGGCAGCAACGCCAGGATCTGTGCGGAACCGACCAGCGTCGTTTCGGCGATGCGGCGTCGGGCGATGCGGGCGTTCGATTCGTCGGCGATGTCACCCGGTTCGGTCGCTGCGCCGAGTGGCATCGCCAGCGCGCCCGCTCCCGGGCCACCGCCGTCACCCACGCCAATATGGAGGCCGGTGTGCGGGCTAACGGGGCCGGCATCGGCGGCGACCAAGTCGGAACCTCGCCGCGCGGAGTACGCCGAGGATGAGTACACCGTTCCACGATCATCGGTGCCGACGGCGATGGGACGGCGGCGGCGCGTCGTGGGTTCATCGGCCGTGCGGCGCCGCAGGCGCTCGGCGCCGTACAGAATCACGCCATTGATGACGAGAAAGACCGCCGCCGGTGCCGGCCGGCCGAGGACGGTGCGGAACGTGTGCTCCAGCAGAAGACCGGCGAGGCCGACCGGGATCGTAGCGACGATGATCATCCAGGCCAGCCGCTCGTCCGCGGTTTCCACCCGCCGGTATCGCACCGAGGTCACGAAGCCGGTGATGATGCGCAGCCAGTCCCGCCAGAAGTACACGAGCAGCGCCGCGGCCGTGGCCACGTGGAGACCGACGATGAACGCGAGGTACGGCGACTCCGGCGCCGAAACGTTGAGGTCGACGGCCCACCGTCCGCCGACCAGCGCCGGCAGCAGCACGCTGTGGCCGAGGCTCGAGACCGGGAAGAGTTCGCTCACACCTTGCAGCAGGCCAACGACGATCGCTTCCGGATAGGTGATGGTCACTGTCTGGGCTCCCAGGCTCGGGCGGCTTGCGTTTGAACGTCGGGGGGTGCGGTGCGATCGGCGGGTGCGGTGCGATCGACGCGTGCGGTGCGATCGACGCGTGTCCCGTCGGCGACAGCCGCGTGGTGGTTGGCCGGCACCCCGCGTGCCGCCGGCTGATTTCGCCGTCGCTGGCGCCGGTTCCGCAATACTTCGACCAAGATCGGGATCACCGAAACGATGACGATGACGGCAATCGCTGGTAAGAGATATTTGTCGATGTTTGCGGCGCCGACCGTGTCGCGAAGCTTGCGCGCGGACAGGTAACCGGCGAGCAGGATCCCGTCGGCCCACACCACTGCGCCGATGACGTTGTAGAGCAGGAACCGCCTGGCCGACATGCCGAGCATGCCGGCCACCGGGTTCAAGAACGTGCGTACGACCGGAATGAAGCGGGCCAACAGCACGGCTTTGGCCGGTCCGTACCGGGTGAAGTAGTACTCGGCGCGCTCGACATACTCAGCCTTGAAGACGCGCGAATCGGGTCGGGCAAACAGTCGGCGACCATATCGGGCCCCCAGCAGGTGTCCGACTTGCGCTCCCGCGATCGCACACAGGGGTACGGCGACCAGCAGCACGACGATCGGCAGCCGGACGCCGACGACCTCGGTAGCCACCGGTGAGGCGGCGATACCGGCGAGGAACAGCAGGGAGTCACCGGGGAAAAAGAAACCGATCAGCAGGCCGGTCTCGACGAACATGATGACCAGGACGGCCGCCAACCCGAATGACTGCAGCAGCGACTTCGGATCGAGCACATTCAACGCGACGGTCGAGGCGTGCACTATGTCTGTGCTCCCTGGAGGTGATCGGCACGTCGTCGGCGCGTGGCCGGTTCGACAAGGTCAGGACAAAACAACCAACACCCCTACAACGTGTAGGGATAAGCCACCAGACTACCGATGTGGCGGCCGCGGCGCAAAAGATCCGGTACATCCCATCTCAGATGTCGCCGATCTGGTAACCACGGCCGCGGACGGTCCGTACGGCCTCCGGCCCGAGCTTGCGCCGCAGGTAGTAAACGTACGTCTCGACGATTGACGGATCCTCGGCCGTGTCGAACACGCGCCGGAGGATCTCGTACCGGCTGACGATTCGTCCGGGCCGGATCGCGAGCTCCTGCAGCAACGCCGTCTCCCGGCCAGACAAGCGTACGGTCGACGAGTCGCTGCGATGAGCCAGCCGAGAAATCAGGTCGACGGACCCTCGCCCGATCGCGAGCCGGTGCCCGTCTGTGTTGGCTCGCCGCATCAGCGCCCGGAGCCGGGCCATGAGCTCGTCCGTCTCGATCGTTACCGGCGCGCAGTCGTCGGCGCCGGCATCGAGGATGGCGACCCGGTCGGCCGTCGTGCTCGCGTCGACGAGCAGGACCGCCGGCGTGCCGATGCCGCACTTGCGCAGCCGTACGAGCAGGTCAAGGCCGTCGACGACGGGAATCCGGCGCTCGATGACGAGCGCCTCGTAGCTACGAGTGAGCGCTCGGTGCAGCGCGACGTGCCCGTCGTAGGCGTCGTCGACCAGATAGTCGTGGTGATGCAGCGCACCGGTCACGCGATCGGCGAGCGTACGGTCCCCGGCCGCGACCAGCAGCATCGGCTGGCGACTCAGTGCGCGAGGCAGCTCACGTGGGCGTCGGAGCGCCAGATCGGTCATGTCTGCAGCGTGGGTCGTCGAGTCGTCGCGGTCGGGCGGGTCCGCGTGTGGTCGGCGTCACACGTCACGAGTTGATGCGGCGCGATGCCCGATCGGCAGGCGGCCTCGCCCACGACACCGGCGTTGACACCGGTGACGTACATGTCGCCGTCCGCCCTCACGATCGTCGTGGCGTGCTGCGGACCCGTCGCCTTGTCGGGTGCGGCAGCAAGTACGGCCGGAGTCGGTGTGCGCACCAACGTCATGGGCCCGGAGCGGGCGCCGAACACCTGCTCGACCGGTCCCTGAGCAACGAGCGAGCCGGCCGAGATCTCGATGACATCGTCGGCGAGCAATCTGACGTGCGACGGCGTGCGCGACACGAACACGATAGTGTGGCCGGCCGCGGTGAGGTGACCGAACAACGCCTGCATCCAGCGCAGACCGACGGCGTTGAGGCCACGGTTGGGTTCGTCGAGCACGAGGAAGCGCGGGTCGGGCACCAACGCCGCGGCAATCGTCAGCCGCCGCCACTCCTCGGCCGCCAGACCTGCTCCGGTCTGCTGTTCGGCCGCGTTGAGCTCCACCATTTCCAGCAACTCGGACGCCCGCGACGCCGGCATACGACGTCGCCGGCACAGCCGTCGCAGATATGCGCCCACCGACTCCGTTGCTAATTGGGCGCGCGGATCCGACCGCGGCCCCAACCTCGGCGGATCCGACCCAGGCCCCAACACTGCGCCTATCACCGCAGCCGGGTCGGGCAGGTCGGCGTACCCAAAGCCGTCGATCATGATGCACCCAGCGGTCGGTTGCTCAAGGTTGAGCAGGAGCCGAAGGATCGTTGACTTGCCCGATCGCTGCGGGCCGAGGATCGCGGTCACCCGGCCGGGTCGCACGGCAAATGACAGGTGATCGACCGCGGTTATCTGACCGAAGACCTTGGTGAGTCCGAACGCGACGATCTGTCCATCGGACACGATCGCTCCCTTCCGGCCGACGCGCGGTGCCGCCGGTCCATGCCGTCATTGCCAGATATCGGTGATGGGTGAGGTGTGCGCGGCCGCGCCGATCGGCGCCAGCCCATACATCGCCTCAATCGTGCGCAGGATTCGGAAATGGTCGACGGCCTCGGGGTAGATGCCCGGGCGAACACCTGCGCCGGCGAGCATCGTGAGGATCTTGTTGCCGGACCGACCGTCGTTTTCGTCGTACGTGATCAGCAGCAGGCTGCGGTGGGTGGTCGCCCAGTCGAGGTACGGCCCGAGGTTGGTTCGGGCCCAGCGGTCGCCGACCTTCGTGGAGCAGTCGTGCATGTCGTGGCACAGGTTCGGGATCACGAACGCCACTGACGGCAGATCGCTGAACTGCCGCGGAAACGCCGAATATGGCTGGTTGGCAGCGGCCGGGACGGTGTCGAAATGGGCCCAGGGATTGTGCTTGGCCGCGTATCCGGCATGCGTGCATCCCTGGAACCCGACCGATGGCAGGTCTTCGGAGTAGCCGGCGAACGAGTGTCCGGCGTCGAGCAGCTGAGCGCCAAGGTTGGGGCGGTTGTGGAAGGGACTCAGACATCGGTCGCTGGTGACGCCCTGGGTCGAACCCGAGAACAGCGCGAGGTAGTTCGGTTGGCTCGGATGGGTGATGGCCCGCGAGTTCGTGAACGTCGCGGCTCGGGTCGCCACCGAGGACAAGTATGGGGCGCTGGTCGCGGTCTGCGACGTGACGTCCTTGTTTTCGAAGATCACCACCACGACGTGGTCCGGTCGCGGAATGGCCGGCTGATCCGTGGCGCTGGGCGTGGGCTGCGGGGCGGCGGCGACGGGCGGCGACTGCGGGGCCGGCGCCGGGCTGCCACAAGCCGCGCCGCTGGCCACTGCCGCGATCGCGATGACAGCGCGTGTCCAGGTCCGCACCTGCCTCGCCACCAGCACCCCTCTCGTGGTCTCGTCCGCCGATGAGCAGACCGTAGCCGAGTTTTCCTACACCCTGTAGGGTGCTCTCCAGACGTTCTCAGGTTTGTGCAGGTAATCCATGTTTGTGCTGGTAAGCCGGAGGACCGACGGAGTGCCGGCACGCGACCCCCGGCATACCGTTTCATTGACGGTATGTCGGGCCGGGGAACGGTGCCGCGAGTTAGGGCGGCAGGGCCCGCGCGGCCAGGACATACGAGGCCGTGGGACACCGGGCCATGGGACGCGGCCAGGGCATACGAGATGGGGCGGTCAATGGCTGCGGCACGCGGGTCGTCGGGTTCTACCCGGACGGCACGACGCCCGGATGCATCGCGGACAATGGCGGCCAGGAGGTGGATGTGAGTACCTGGTTGCTC
>Ga0055453_10000064_pt1 | contig 11964 bp, 12 predicted proteins | sample Goodyear_PhragA__FD_57741 | JGI IMG/M metagenome (GOLD analysis project Ga0055453, IMG submission 57741) | Wetland microbial communities from San Francisco Bay, California, USA, that impact long-term carbon sequestration - Goodyear_PhragA_D2 | ecosystem: Environmental > Aquatic > Marine >... | reverse complement strand
GACAGGGAAGTCAACCCCGTACGGGTGCGGGAAGCGCTTTCAGCGACTCTCTTTGTTCCGTATCTCGGATGCCCTGGGCACTGGCAAGGGCAAGACACGCATCTCCGATGGCCATTCCATGACGTACAACCTCGGCAAGCGGATAGCGCGTAGTCGGTATGGCGTCCGACTCTTGTGTCTCAACCGGGCTGCTTGGACCATGAGGCACCTGCCGACGCGCGACTCCAATTTGCGCAGGCGGCTCGTCTTCCCCTGGATTTTCCTCCGGAAAATAGAGCCTGACCTGCCTTGGCCCATATCGCTTGAGTAGATCCTCGACCGCCTCGTCCGACTCAGGGATCACTGAGACCGATCTGAAACTCGCTGGCACGCCGACCGCCGCCGTGTCCGAGGTCATTGCGATAGGCCGAACCCAGCGGTCGCGGTAGTTCGCGGTCAGGATCCTGCTTGGCGGTTCCTCCTCCTCTGGCCAACCGAATTGCGAAGGAACCAAGACATAGCCCCTATGCGCTGGATGCGGGGCCTCGCCATCGACACCCGCAATGCTACGAATCGCCGGCACTCGCGGCAGGACCAGCACAGTCGCAATTAGCGAAAACAGGACTCCTAGAAGAATCCAGGCCACAAGACAACCCTAAAGGTTCCTATTGGGAGACATCAAGTGGTTAGATTACTGCACATGGACGGCGGGACCCCCTTCGAGCGCTTCATTCTATATCGGTTTGACTACCCGTCTCTGGTCGTCGACACGATGCGCGCTCTCGCCTCCAACAGCTACAGAACCAGCGCTCGGCTGGTCTCTTTGCCGATCGGGGCGCTTCTGCTAGCACCGCCAATATTGACGTTCGTCGAGGCGCGGAGGCCCTTCGGGAGCCAGGTTCTATTTGCCCTGCTGATAGTCGTTTGGCCGTGGATCCTTGAGATCCCGGGGCTTGCGATTCGGCAGACCCAAGTCGAGCCAGCATTTCCCCGACGCAAAGTGGCGAAGGCTTACGACTGGTTCATGCATGTGGGACTGGGGCTAATAGCGATCGCCGCGATTGTCTGTTTGATGCTCGAACCGAGGACGTGGTCCCAGTGGGAGTTGGCGGGCCTATGGGCCATCGCCCTTGCCGGAGGTGCCGACATGGTCCGTAGCATTACGGCAGTTTGCCTTGCAAGCCTGCGCGGATTTCCCTTGTACGGTCTTCGAAGCAGGGACCCCGGCCAGCCGTAGCATGGATTCCAGAAGCGACCTGAGCCAGACCCAGGGCCTAGAAGCAATGATCTACCTCGTTTTAGTCCTTGATCTGACCTGCTTTCGCGGTGTCGCTGATCTAGACCCGAAAAGGGAATAGATCACCCCAGGGGCGCGCCGTCTTGTTTAGTAGGTGCGATGCGGTTGTACGTCACTTGGACGAGCACCCTCTCTTGGGTGCCCTACATGCGGCTCGGCCCATGAAGAACGGGAAGAGGACAAAGAACCCAGCCCCTGCCAGCAAGGCACCAGCCTCAACACCCAGCCAAAGGCAAGGATCGCCGCCAGCGCCAGCCCGACGAAGAAGCCTTGAACGATGGCCGCGGTCGAACTCACTGGCGAACGCGAAACTAGGCGGACTGGTGGCCAGAGCCGAGTCGACGGGGAATGATTTCTCCGGCATCTGTCGCGGGCATGTGCCGACTCGTTGAGACACCGTCACCGATCTTCGCGAAGCCGTTGTAGCCTCCCAGCATGCCAAACGGAGTCGGGGAGGGGCGCGTCGATGCACGACCGGAGAAGCGGTTCTTCGTGGACATGCTGACGCGCGACATCGAGCTCGCGCCCGCGATCATCGACCTGGTTGACAACAGCATCGATGGTGCCAAGCGCGCCCGGCCAGACGAAGGCGATCAACGCTTCGAGGGACTGTCCGTGACGATGCGCCTCGACCCGGATGGATTCGAGATTCTCGACACCTGCGGCGGCTTCTCGCGGGAGCATGCCGCCACCTATGCGTTCAAGTTTGGGCGCCACCCAGAGCAAGAGGAGACCCCCGGCGAGGTCGGGCAATTCGGTGTCGGCATGAAGCGAGCAATCTTCAAGCTTGGCCGGGCGTTCACCGTGGCATCGAAGACGAACGGCGATAGTTGGAAGGTCGGGGTCGATGTCGATGATTGGCTTGTCGATCCCGAGGATTGGACGTTTCCGATTTCCGACGCCAACGGCGACGGCGTCGATAGCCCGGGGACCCTCGTCCAGTGCACCAAGCTCCTGCCCTCTGCGACGAGCCGACTTGGGCAACGGGCCTTCGTGTCGCGAGTCCTCCGGGAGATCGCGATGCGACACGCGCTGGCGTTGCAGCAGGGGCTTGCGATCGAGGTCAACGGCAAACCCCTGCAGCCGCGACCACCGTCGCTGCTGGTCTCCGACGAGTTGGAGCCGATCTCTTACGCAGAGACCCTGCATGACGACGACCATGAAGTGGAGATGCGAATCGCTGCCGGTCTCGCCGCCGCGGACGAGGACGACGAGGAGGTCGACACGGACGACCCCGAGCTCTTTATGGGTCTGGACGCAGCCGGGTGGTACGTCTTCTGCAATGGCCGGGCACTGCTCTTCGCGGACCGGAGTCGGCTGACCGGCTGGGGCGAAGAGGTGCCCCGCTTCCACCCGCAGTTCCGGCGGTTCCGCGGGTACGTCCACCTGACGGGGAACAGCGCCGCGATGCCCTGGAACACTGCGAAGACCGACATTGACGAGGACAGCGAGATCTGGGAGCAGACTCGGAAGCACATCGTCGATGCCCTCCGAAAGTCGATCACGGTGATGAACCGCCTCAAGCGCGAGGTCCAGCAGCGTCCTCCTGACGACAGGCCCTTGGTGGCCGCAGTCAAGAAGTCGAGGTCGGCACCGCTTGAGGGCCTGCCCGAGCGACGCACCTACGTGCTCCCCGCCAAGCCCCCGAAGATCGTCGCCGACGCGACGCGGATCTCCTACTCCGTGCCGTCCGAGGTGTTCCGACAGGCGAGCGACGCGATGCAGGCGGACAGGCCGTCAGAGATTGGGCAGCGAACGTTCGCCTACTGGATGCGGCGTGAGGTGGACGAGGACTACGGTGACTGAGCAAGCCGCGATCGAGCCCAGGCTCCCGGACGCGCCCTACGCCTTCCGACCGGCAAAGCGCATCCAGCGCCTGATGTTCTGCGACGCCCTTCGGGCGCTTCGACTCCTCCGCCCGCTGGAGGAGTACCAGTACATCGGCTTCGGCCATTGGCAGTTCGTGGACTTCGAGCTGATGCGCCGTGAGGTCGGCGTTCGCGAGATGTACAGCATCGAGCGCAACACGAACGCGAGAGCCCGCTTTGAAGAGAACGCCCCTTTCGAGGAGATCCACCTGCTGTTCGACACCGCCTTCGCCTGTCTTCAGAGCGAGGAGATCGACCTGTCCAAGCCAACGATCGCCTGGCTGGACTACACCTCCAAGCTCGACAGCCCGGCGCTCCAGGATCTCAAGCTCTTGGTCGAGAAGGTGCCAGCGGGCAGCGTCGTCGCAGCGACGTTCAACTGCAACCCCGATCGCGAGGACCAGCGGCTCGAGGCGCTCGAACGGAGCGTCGGCGAAGTTCCAGGCGACGTCCGCGAGGACGAGCTCGACCGCGATGGCCTTCCGCGGGTCCAGCGGCGCATCCTCGTCGAGCGGTTGGAGGAAACGGCCCAGAAACGGGGGGACGGAGCATCCGTCGAGCAGTTCATGTTCTTGCGCTACAAGGACCGAGCCCCGATGGCGTTCTGGGCGGGCCTCGTCAGCGACGAGAGCGATGCCATCGCCGCTACGCTGGAGACGCTTGGCCGCCACGAGCAGTTCTGCGACGGCGAAGGCTTCCTCGATATCTCGGTCCCGCATCTCTCGACGCGCGAGGTGATCGCCCTGAACAAGACGATCAGAGAGGGCAGCCCCCCGTCGATCCGCGGGGTCCCGAAGGACCAATGCGAGGCATACGGCCGGCTGCATCGCTGGTATCCGCCGGTCCCGCTTCCCCTGTAGCGGGGCTTGGCGCTGCCAAGGATGCCGCCGGGTAGGCAGCTATCGTGGGGGTGACGACATTCGGATCGGTGTCCCTACAGAATTGCGGCGTCATGCTGTGGTCGGTTGATAGCCCCGAAGTGTCGCCCGCGGCAAGGGATTGCCTATGTCTAGGCCCGTAGCCGTAGATCTCTTCGCGGGCGCAGGCGGGATGACGCTCGGATTCGAACAGGCCGGCTTCGACGTGGTCTGCGCGGTCGAGTTCGATCCTGCCCACGCGGCAGCGCACCGATTCAACTTTCCACTGTGCGAGGTCGTCGAAGCCGACGCACGCACGCTGACCGCCGACCAGATCGAGGAGGCGATCGCATCCGGCCTGCGGAGGCACGGCCGCGACCCCTACCAAGGAGTCGACGTTGTCTTCGGTGGCCCTCCCTGCCAGGGTTTCTCGGTGGGCGGGCTTGGCGATCCCGAAGACCCCCGGAACCGCCTGGTCGAGGAGTACGCGAGGCTGGTGGCCGCCCTCAATCCGAGCGCATGGATCTTGGAGAACGTTCCCGCGATGGCTAAGCGGTCCCTGCCCGGGGATGACTCGCAGTTCGTGAGCGAGTGGTTGAGCGATCGGTTGGGCAAGGACGGCTACGTGATCGCCGCTTCGGCCGTGCTGAACGCCAACCGCTTCGGCGTGCCCCAAGACCGGCGCCGCCTGATCGCCATCGGTGCTCGCGATGACGTTGCCGTCGAGATGCCGGACGCGACTACGGCCGGGCGGCCGCGCATGCCTGGGGCGAGTCCGCGTCCGGGGGAGTTGGGCCATCGAGACACGCCGACCAGCCTTCTCGGATGCCCTACGGTAGCCGACGCGCTGAACGACCTGCCGAACTTGGAGCGGTTCAATGAGCTTTGGAGGAGCGACGTCGTGCACCTCGCCGAGTCCGATCGAAACGCCATGCGGAAATCTGCGTCCGAATACGCGCGACGGCTCGCCGGAGCAGCAGACGACCCCGACGACCTTTCGTGGCCTAGGCGCCGCAGTCCCTCTCGGCTGTCGGCCTCGCTGCGAACTGCTCACGGGCTCGACGTGATCCAGCGGTTCGCATCCACGCCGCCGGGCGAGCGAGAGGCTGTCAGTCGGTTCATGCGTCTGCATCCGGACGGCGTCTCGCCGACGCTTCGGGCCGGCACCGCGCCCGATCGCGGTAGCTACAGCGCCCCCCGGCCCATCCACCACGAACACGATCGGGTCGTCTCGGTCCGCGAGGCTGCACGTCTCCATGGCTTCCCGGACTGGTTCCGTCCCACTGCCGCGAAGTGGCATGGGTTTCGCCAAATTGGAAACGCCGTCCCTCCTCCATTGGCGCGCGCCGTGGCGGCCCAGGTGCTAGCGGCGTTCGACTGGGAGAGCGAGCGGCCGGAACCCGAGCATCGGCTCAAGCTGGGAGACCCAGCGCTCCTGCGTGTGGCCAACGGCGGCGGGCGAAGCGCCGCGAAGCGCCTTTGGGAATCCGAGGAGCCCGCTGAGGCAGCATGACGACGACTGGGAGCCACAGTCAGAACCGATGCGCATAGACCAGATCGCCCTAGACCCGCCGATTCCCTCGGTTCCTCCAGCGCCACCGCCGTCCTCGGCGACCGCCCGTAGGGTGATGCTCGGCAATCGCTCTGAGAGCGCAATCGAGCGGGCCCTACGGTCCGAGCTCCATCGCCGCGGCTTGCGGTTTCGCAAGCACCTCTCGCCAGTGCAGGGCTTGCGCTGCAAGCTGGACGTAGCGTTCCCCCGGCAGCGTCTCGCCGTATTCGTGGATGGATGCTTCTGGCATCGGTGTCCGACCCACGGATCCAAGCCCAAGGCAAATGCTGCGTGGTGGAAGACCAAGCTGGATGCCAACGTCGCTCGTGATCGTAGGAACGACCGAGCGCTGCGAGAGGCCGGCTGGACCGTCTTGAGGCTCTGGGCCCACGTCCCTATAGCCGACATGGCCGAGGAAGTAAGCGCTTTGCTCTCGGCATGCGAAGCCAGCCCTCCGACCGAGCATCGCACGTGAGCGAGATCCTCTTCGCGCTCGATCCTCTGCCGGAGCGACCAACCCCTTTGGTCTACCTGGCCGGTCCCGTACCCCGGGATCGCAGCACGGAGGCTTGGCACTCCGACGCGATCGAGGCGCTGCGTGCAGTCGAATACGACGGCGCAATCGCCGTGCCGCGATTATCGCCGGGTAGGAATGCCGAGCCCGAAGAGCAGGCCATGTGGGAGCACCAAGCGATGGCTCGCGCCGATGCCCTGCTGTTCTGGATCCCCAGAACCCTGTGGAGCCTGCCGGGGTTGACCAGCAACCTCGAGTGGGGCATCTGGCACGACTCAGGAAAGGCGGTGCTAGGCGCTCCGCCGGATGCGCCGAAGATGCGCTACCTCCGCTTCTACGCCGACCTCGCCGGAGCTCCCAGCGTAGACACGCTCGCTGAAGCTGCCAAGATCGCGGCTCAGATCGCTTCGGGCGAGCGATCAGGGAGGTGACCTCAGCGCGCCACGCTCGATGGCGTGCCGGACGAAGCGTGCTGCATTCGTCGCGGCAAGCCGCTGGCGAGAAGCCTTGTCTTTTGCCTTGTTTTCGCCGAAGTCGCATATCGCCTTGGCGCCAGCGCACCTGGCTTGCTGCCTAGACGCTGCGGCGAAGACTCCGCAGAGCTCCATCTCCCCCCCGATGGCATCGCCTTTCGCCGCCCCTTCGACGAGGGCCGTTCGATGGTCCTTGTTGTCGATCAGCTCCGATCCGCTGAGCAGTCTCCCGAAGCGAACGGTTGCTTCGGCGAAGTTCACGGCCGCCGCCCGGAGGCGCTTCAACAACATCGGATCGGCCCGGTACGGCGGATCTCGATAATCCAGGGTTCGCGCGCCTTCCTCGTCCGTCCCAATGCGCTTGTGGTTGTAGGGAATGACCGCCGTCGGGACCAGCACGTCTCCGATACTCTGCTTCCGGGAGTCGACCCCGAACGCGATCCCCACCATCAGCACGCACTTCGGGCGGAGATCCTTGATCGCGTCGTCCGTCGTGAACTGGCTGCCTCCCGTGTCCTCGGACCCCATCTCGGAACGGACGAGGAAGACCCGCTTGCTTCGATCCAGCTCGAAGTAGATCTGCTGACCAAGAGGATGGGTGGGAGGGCTGGTGCCGGGTGGGAAGCCGAACTCTCGAAGGGTGCATGTCTGCTCTACGTCGGTGGCGACGATCAAGAGCACATCGGCTCGCAATGGCTTCAAGACCCCTGCGAAGCGCTCCAGGCTTGATCCGAGGCCTCCATCGCGAAGCGCCTCGATGACGTGATCGAGCCTGGCTTGGGCCCCGGCAAGCAAGCCCTCGGGGTCGGCAGCGGTGATCGCTTCATTTGATCTGCTGGCCCCTCTTATCGCTGAGACGGCCTGCTGTCGCCGGATCGCTCGCCCTTCGTGCGCGGGGATGGCCTCGTCCAGCGCCCGTGCGATCCACTGGATCCGAGAAACAACGCCGATGTGGCCAGCGCTCCCCCTCAGAGGCAAGATTCGCCGCCACAGTTCCGGCTCCCAACCGTCGATCAGCGCAGCGAGACCGGCCGAGCGCAGTAGCGCTCGAAGAATCCCGATGTCTCGCTCGAATGGCCATTGGGGCTGCAAGGCCCTCTCGAGCGGCTCTAGCGGGAGGCCGATGCCAGTGGCAAGCTGACCGTGTCGTCCCCGCTGGTGATCGGTGTATTCGAGAGAGATCCGCTGGCGCACAGCGCGCTCGACGACAGCTCCCGATGGATCGTCGCCGACGACTCCGCGAAACATCGCGTACGTGATGGCGCGGCTCTCTCGGCGTGCCAACTCTGCGGCCACCACCGTAGTCATCCGCGCATGCGCATCGGCCGGGAGACGCTGCGTCGTCGGACGGACCGCGGGGTCGCCTTCGGTCCATGCCTCCAAACGACCATGCAGGGTCCTCGTGGTCGACCCCGATACCGGCCGAGGCTCCAGGCCGCCGAGGACGCCAAGTGGCTCGATGCCGAAGTAGAGGGGATAGCGCTCTTGGTCATGCTCGTACATCTCCCGGCGAGACACGAGGAAGTCGTCCAACGTGGGGTGGGTGCTCTGCGGCAAGACCGCGTCTGCGGCCACGAGGTCGCCGACCATCGTCTCGCCGCCTTTCAGCCCCTCGTTCTCCAGCAACGCGGAGATCGAGCACACCAATGGCGACGCCGTGCCGAGCACCAACGCCGAGAGCGCCTGCTGGGCAGTCCGGAGATCGAGCCGGAACTCGAATGCATCTCCGAGCTCGCGATCGAGAAAGTGGAGGTAGATGGGCGGCGGCAACGCGCGCGCCGGGCGCGCGTCGTCACTCACAGGTCGAATGCCAGGGATCGGTCGCCCGCCGACGGAGGCAGCACAGCACGCAGCTCTTCGAGGAGACGCTCGCTCTTACGACCCGTCTTGCTGCGCACCTCTTCCTCGAAGCGCAGTTCCTCGACGTGTAGCTCCTCGATGTGGTCGGGCCTATCGTCTATCGAGAAGAACCGAATTGGCTTGTCACCCTTGGCTGCCAACGAAATCTCGTGCAGGACGCCGTTGGAGAGCTCTCGACCGAAGACCCAGAGCTGGTCGCTTCGAAGGACGAGGGCGTTGTTCGCAGCGCGAACGGTGTCGCGGTCTGCGCGGTCGGCGAGGAAGAACCCGAAGGCCATGAACGGATTGACGGGAATGGCTGCACGAGAGAACACGAACTCGCAGACAGCCTCGCGGCAGTAGAAGTAGCGCTTGGACTGAGCGGTGAAGACGATCGGAGATGACTCGGGCTGCATCAACGCCGCCCGATCCTGCCGGCAACGCCAACGGCCGCCATGCGGCCGGTGACCAAGGCCGGAACGAGTCCCCTGAAGACGCCCGCCACATCGCCAGCCGCCCAAATGGCATTCGCGACTCGCAAGGTGTCGTCCACGTGCGGATAGTAGCCAACGCCCTCGACTGCCGGGAGCGCCAAAGACGCATCTTGCAGGCTCTGGCCAGCGTCCTTCTCAAGAGCTACGAGTCCTGCCGCCAGCGAGCAGGCAACCTCCGTGCCGAGGCTGCGTGCGACCTCGCTCGCATCGGGCGCTTCAAGCAGTTTGCTGGCCGGGAGCCGGATCGAGGGACGGCGCGCTGCCTTCAGCGCCCGCCCCAGCGCTCGCATCCCCTCGTCGGCATCTGAGAAACGGACGTTGAGCCCGAAGTTCGATCGGCCCGTGGGAGGGCAATCCGCTCTCCCAGACACAGTAGTGAGGCCGTCGAAACTCGTCTCCACGACCTCTCCGTCGCGGCAGCAGCAGAACGTGCGCCACTCGTACCTTCCGTCCGGCGAGCGGCAGACCCACTTGGGGTCGAGCAGTTGAGCGAACGGACTCGCATCCAGCGCGAACTGCCCAGCGTCCTGTTCGACCCGCATCCCGATCTCGACGCGACGGAACCGAGAATCGAGGATCTGGGCGAGGCGCAACGAGCCGAACCGCCCCGAAGCGACTACTGCGGCCTGTGCTCGAATGCGGGTCCCGTCTGGACAATCGACAGTGATCCCATCGGGGTCCGGCGTCAACGAGGCAAAGGCACGCACCCTCGGAGGGTTCTGAAGCCGCCTGGTGAGCGATGCGATGAGAGCCATCCGATCCTCGAAGGACATGTAGCGCGATGGGTAGGCCTTCAGGCGTCCGCTCTGGTCCTGTGCCCTGGGATCGTCATTGGGGAACGCCGGGGCATCGACGCCGTGTTCGCCCAGGCGCGCGACGACCCACTCATAGGACTCGCGCAAGACGGCATGGGGCTTGAGTCCCCAGAGGGCGCTAGCCGACGGTGCGAAAGAGAACTTCCCGTCCGAGTAGAGACCGGCCCCGCCTACGCCCGTCACGAGATCGGCCGCTCGGCCGTGCTCGCGATGCGATGCCTCCTTGCCTGCCTCTAGCACAACGCAGGAAAGGCCCTTCTCAGCGGCGGTCGCGCCAGCCGCGAGTCCGGCGGGTCCTGCTCCGAGGATTGCTAGGTCGACAGCTTCCATTCGGCTGCCCCATGGTCCCCTCGTCGGCGGATAGACCGTCCACAGGCGTCGTTAGTTTGTTCTGACGTGAAGCGCTCTCCTCGCCTTCTCAACGTCTTTGCCGGAGCGGGCGGCTTGGCGCTCGGCTTCGAGCAAGCCGGATTCGCGGTCGAGGCCGCGCTTGAGCCAGATCCCGTCCACGCCGCCACCTTCAAGCGCAATTTCGGAGCAGCGTGCGTCGTCTGTGCGCCCGTCGAGACAACTTCGCTGAAAAGACTCGATGCCAGCGAGTTTGACGTCGTCGCTGGCAGCCTGCCATCGTCGGCCTTCTCTGTCGGCGGGCGTCGCGACCCACGGGACGAGCGTCGCCATCTGCTGGATCGCTTCGTCGATATCGTCACCGCGCTCGAACCCGCGACCTACGCGTTGGAGGCCGTGCCGGGCATCCTCAGCCGTGCCAATGCCCCTTCGTTGCGTGCTGCGATGCGGCGTTTGTCAGGTGCGGGCTACGCGACCCCACAGCAATGGAACCTCGATGCTGCGGCATTCGGAGTACCGCAGACCCGCAACCGGGTCTGGATCGTCGGAACCAAGGATGACCTTGAGTTGCCCACGGTGCCACTGCCAACGGTTGTTCCGGTGCATCGGCGTCCCGCGGGACTCCCAGTCCTCCCCCGCGAAGGCCGACCGGTTGGCCCAACCGTCTGGGACGCGATCAGCGACCTTCCCGATCCCGGTGCCTACGTCGAGCTTCGCACTGGTGACCGAATGCACAGGCAAGAGAACTGGCCCCAGCCCAGCCCCTGGGCAGTGGACCTCCAGGCGGACAAGACGATCGGTTTCTCCCCTAGGCGCAAGGTCGATGGTCGGCTCCTTACCGCATCCCAAGCGACTAGCCACTCCATGCAGTCCATCTTGCGGTTCACCCAAACCCCGCCTGGCACCGCAGAGTCCGTATCCCGCTTCTATCGCCTCCACCCGGAGGGCTTGTCGCGAACGTTGCGAGCCGGGACCGGTAGGGATCGCGGCTCCTTCACTGGTCCGCGGCCACTGCACCCGACTCAGCCACGGGTGGTCACCGTTCGAGAGGGCGCACGCCTACAGGGCTTTCCAGATTGGTTCGGCTTCAACGCGACCAAGTGGCATGGCTTCCACCAAGTCGGTGCATCTGCACCGCCGCCGGTAGCGCGAGCTGTCGGCGACCAACTGATGGCGGTGCTCGAAATGCACCCGAGCAAACCCGAAGACGAGTTGACGCCGGACGAGTCGTTGCTCTTCCTCGACCTCACTCGGGCAGCCCGTCGGCTGGGGGCCGAGATTGTTCCGGAGCCCCGCCGTAGCCGACTCGGCACTCGTCCTCGTCCCCGCCGTCGTCCTCGCGAGACGCCCCAGCTCCGCCTGCAGTTCCCCGAACCCGCGCATCGTCGGTGAACTCGCACCTCCCATCGGAGAAAGACGTGGGCCTCACTGCGGCGGGCCTCCGTTGCCGATCGCGTCCCCTTCCCAGAGCCTGTAGCCGCGCTCGCGGCAGTTGACCACAAATCCGTCCGCCCCGGCCTCGCGCAGCTTGCAGCGGGCGCGGCTCGCACGGGAGTCCAGCGCCCGGACCTTGCTTCGACCCGCCCCGCCCCATAGCGCGCGCAACAGCTCGGACTTAGCGAAGACGCGCTCGGCTTCGGTGGCGAGCAGGGCCACCAGGTCGAACTCCCCCTCGGTCAACGGCGCCTCGGCGCCGTTGACGTCGACGCGACGGCCGGCGGGGTCGATCTCAGCGGGCCGAGCGAGACCGGCGTTCGATCGTCGGGCAGGTCCGCCTCGAAGATGCTGCCGTCGAGATGCCCCCGGCACAGCAGGCGCCAATCGTCCTCCTCGGCCAGCCGCACCCTGACCTGCCAGTTGCCGCCGTCGCTCAGGCGCACGTCCAGTTCGCCTTCTCCGACTTTGATCGCGGCGCTGCTGAACCGGCC
>Ga0055453_10000063_pt1 | contig 11970 bp, 12 predicted proteins | sample Goodyear_PhragA__FD_57741 | JGI IMG/M metagenome (GOLD analysis project Ga0055453, IMG submission 57741) | Wetland microbial communities from San Francisco Bay, California, USA, that impact long-term carbon sequestration - Goodyear_PhragA_D2 | ecosystem: Environmental > Aquatic > Marine >... | reverse complement strand
CGTCACGGTCAGCTTCCACGCGGCCAAGCTCGGCCACCGGGTCGCTCCCGGCAAGTGGCATACCGGCGAGCTGCGGGTCGCGCCGATCGGGATCCCGGCCGGTGCCCCGGAGGCGCCCGCCGCGGGGGAGATCGGCCCCGCCGTGCTGGCCCTGGCGCCGCGCCGCGGGCCCCGCTCGACCAAGTTCAGCTCCGGCCAGGTGACGATCGCCGGCGGCTCGCGCGGGCTGACCGGGGCGGTGCAGCTGTCATCGCGGGCGGCGATCCGGGCGGGCGCCGGATACGCGACGGTCGCCGTGCCCGCCGACCTCGAGCCGGTCTTCGAGGCGGGCCAGCCGGAGGTGATGTCGGTCGGCTGCCCGGGCGGGGACGGCTGCCTCGTGCCGGCCTCGTTGAAGCCGCTGCTGGGGGCATTCGAGCGCGCCGCCGCCGGCGTGCTCGGGCCGGGGCTCGGCCGCGACCCCGGCTCGGTCGAGCTGGCACGCGAGGCCGTGGCCCGGATCGAGGCGCCGCTGGTGCTCGACGCCGACGGCCTCAACGCCTTCGCCGGCGTGCTCGGCCCGATCGCCGCGCGCGAGGCGCCGACCGTGCTGACGCCGCACGCGGGCGAGCTGGGGCGGCTGCTCGGCCGCGACTCCGACGAGATCGCCGCGCACCGCCTCGCGGCGGCGAAGGAGGCGTCCCGGGTCGCCGGCGCCGTGGTCGTGCTGAAGGGCGACGACACGATCGTCACCGACGGCGAGCGGGTCGCCGTCAACGCGCTCTCCGCCCCGGCGCTGGCGACGGCGGGAACCGGCGACGTGCTCTCCGGGATCGCCGCGGCGATGCTCGCCCGCGGCCTCGAGCCCTTCGCCGCCGCCTGCGCGGCGGTCTACGCGCACGCCCGCGCCGGCCGCGACGCGGCGCGCAGGGTCGGCGCCGCCGAGTCGGTGATCGCGTCCGACGTGATCGACTCGATCGCCGCCGGCATCTGTCCCGATCCATCGCCGATGGTCACTTGAGTACAGGGGGCTGTCGAAAAGTGACCAACCGTGGGTCTGCCCGGTCGAATAACCTCGCCCCTGCATGAAGACCGCCGCCGAGATCATGGACAGCTCCGTGCCGAGCGTCGCCCCCGACGCCGACGCCCGCGGCGCGGTCGAGCTGCTCGCGCAAACCGACAAGGGCGCGATCCCGGTCGTCGACGAGGAGCGCCGCGTGGTCGGCATCGTCAGCGAGTCCGACCTCGTGCTCAGCGAAGAGGAGTCGGACCTGCACCTGCCGCACTACCTGAACATCATGGGCGGGGTCGTCTTCGTCGGCTCGATGAAGGGCTTCGAGAAGCGGCTCGACAAGGCGTTCGCGACGAAGGTCTCGGAGCTGATGACGGCCGATCCGGTCGTCGTCAAGGACTACACCAGCGCCGAGAACGTGGCCAGGAAGATCGCCGACTCGCACCACAACCACCTGCCCGTGGTCGACGAGGACGGCCGCCTGGCGGGGATGGTGACCCGGGCCGACGCGCTGGCCGCGCTCGTCGAGGACTGACCGTGGAGCGGGCAGTCGCCCGGATCGACGCCGGCGCCGTGCGCGGCAACTGCGCCCGCCTGAAGGACGAGCTGGGCGAGGCGGAGCTCTGCGCCGTGGTCAAGGCCGACGGCTACGGCCACGGCGAGCGGGCCTGCGCCGAGGCCGCCCTTGCCGGCGGCGCGACGCGACTGGCGGTGGCGACCGCCGCCGAGGCCGAGCGCGTGGGCCGGAGCCTCGCCCATGTGCCGCTGCTGACGATGGGCGCGCTGGCGCCGCCGGAGCTCGACACCGCGCTCGAGGCGGGCTCGGAGGTCTCCGTCTGGCGGCGCGGCTTCCTCGACCTGGTGGCGGAGCGCGCCCGCGCGCACGGTCGCCCGGCCCGCGTCCACGTCAAGCACGACAGCGGCATGGGCAGGCTCGGCAACCGCGACCCCGGCGAGGTGCTCGCGCTGCTCCGCGCCTGCGCCCAGAGCCCCGACCTCGAGCCGGCCGGCGTCTGGACCCACTTCGCCACCGCCGACGAACCGGGCGCCGACGACGGCTTCTTCGAAGCGCAGCTGGAGCGCTTCTCCGCCGTCGCCGAGGCGGCCCGCGAGGCGGTTCCGGGGGTACTCGTGCACGCCGCCAACAGCGCCGCAGTGTTCCGCGAGCGGCGCGCCCACTTCGACATGGCGCGTTGCGGCGTCGCCGTCTACGGCCTCGACCCCTTCCAGGGCGACCCGGCCGAGCGCGGCCTGCGGCCGGCGCTATCGCTGCGCTCCTACGTCGCCGAGGTCAAGGACTTCGCCGCCGGCGACAGCGCCGGCTACGGCCGCACCTGGCGGGCCCGGCGCGACACCCGCGTCGGCGTGCTGCCGATCGGCTACGGCGACGGCGTCCGCCGCGGGCTCTCCAACGACGCCGAGGTGCTGATCGGCGGTTGTCGCTACCCGCTCGTCGGCACGGTCTCGATGGACAACGTCACTGTCGATCTCGGGCCCGACACCGACGTCGCCCCAGGCGCCGAGGCGGTGCTGATCGGTGTCCAGGGCGAGGAGGCGATTCTCGCCGAGGAGCTTGCCGGGCGGCTCGCCACGATCAACTACGAGATCACCTGCGGCATCTCGGCCCGGGTGCCCCGGGTGGAGGAGTGAGCCTTTCCACGCGCCTCGATGCGGCGCCCCTCGTCGGCCTTGCCCGGCGAGCGCTTGCCGGCGAGGACGACATCTGGATCGCCGGCGGGGCGGTGCGCGACGCGGCGCTGGGGCGCGAGGTCACCGACCTCGACCTGGCCGTCGGCGGCGACCCCGAGCGGGTCGCCAAGTCGGTCGCGGACGCGGCCGGCGGCTTCGCCTTCGAGCTCTCGGCCGAGTTCGCGACCTGGCGCGCGGTCGCCCGCGACCGCTCCTGGCAGGTCGACGCGACCGCGCTGCGCGGCGAGACGATCGAGGCCGACCTGGGCGCGCGCGACTTCACGCTCGGGGCGGTCGCCGTTCCGCTCGCCGGTGGCGAGCCGGTCGACCCCTTCGGCGGGCTTGACGACCTCGAGCGCCGCCGGCTGCGCGCCGTCGGCGCCGAGGCCTTCCGCGAGGACCCGCTGCGCCTGCTGCGCGCCGTCCGCCTCGCCGCCGAGTTGGGTCTCGAGGTCGACCCGGAGACGGCCTCGCTGGCCCGCTCGCAGGCGCCGCTCGCCGCCGAGCCGGCGGGAGAGCGGCAGCTCGCCGAGCTGCGCCGCCTGCTCGGCGCCCCCGACCCCCAGCGCGGCCTCGCCCTGCTCGACCAGCTCGGGCTGACCGCCGTCGTCCTGCCCGAGCTGGAGGCGCTGCGCGGCGTCGAACAGGGCCCGAACCACCACCTCGACGTGCTCGGGCACACGCTGGCGGTGCTCGAGCGCACCCTGGAGGTCGAGTCCGATCTCGAGCGCTTCGCCGGCGAGCGCGCCGCCGACGCCCGGGCGCTGCTTGCCGAACCGCTCGCCGACGAGATGAGCCGCGGCACGGCGCTGCGCTTCGGCGCCCTCTTCCACGACATCGCCAAGCCGCAGACCAAGGGCGAGCGCGACGGCTGGGTCACCTTCGTCGGCCACGACAGCGTCGGCGCCGAGGTGATCGGCCGGATCTGCCGGCGGCTGCGGGCGAGCGGCAAGCTGACCCGCCACCTGCAGGCGCTGACGCTCCACCATCTGCGGCTCGGCTTCATGGTCCACGAGGCACCGCTGCCGGCGCGCCGCGTGCACGAGTACCTGCGAGCGACGCAGCCGGTCGCCCCCGACGTCACCCTGCTCACCGTCGCCGACCGGCTCTCGGCGCGAGGCGGCGGCCCGTTCGCCACCGACGAGGCGATCCAGGCCCACCTCGACCTGGCCAGGGAAATGCTCGCGGCGGCGCTCGACTGGCAGCGCGACGGCCCGCCGGAGCCGCTGCTGCGCGGCGACGAGCTGGCGAGCGAGCTCGGGATCGCCCACGGCCCGGAGCTCGGGGACCTGCTGGAGGAGCTCGAGGCCGCCCAGTACGCGGGCGAGGTCACCACGCGCGAGGAGGCGATCGCCTGGGCGCGCAGGCTGCGCGGCTGACCTGCCGCCCAGGGGTCGTATACGCTCCGCGCCGCATGGCCAAAGAGGAGAAGATCGAGATGGAGGGCGAGATCACCGAGGCCCTCCCGAACACGATGTTCCGCGTCAAGCTCGACAACGGGCACGAGGTGCTCGGCCACATCTCCGGCAAGATGCGCCGCCACTACATCCGCATCCTGCCGGGCGACCGGGTGAAGATCGAGTTGTCTCCGTATGACCTGGACCGCGGCCGTATTACGTATCGCTACAAATAGGCGCCATCTCGAGCACCAGGGCCGACCAGGCGAAGTCCTTTGCACCCATCCCTTTCCCCGTTCTGGGGTCGTAGTACTCCCTCAGCCCCTCCCGCTCTACGGCCCGGATGAGCCCACTGGCCATTCTTTCGGCCTCGGCGTCGTAGCCGAGGCGGCGCAGGCCGAGCCGGCAGAGCCAGGCGGTGTTGACCCAGGTCGGGCCGCGCCAGTAGCGGCGGATCGGGCCGCGGCCGCCGCCGGGCTCGTAGCTCGGCTCGCAGGCGGCGACCGAGGGGGGAGCGACCGGGGTGAGGAACTCGCGCTCGCTCAGCAGGTGCTGCTCGACCAGGCGTCGCCCGATCTCCTCCGGCAGGTCGGGCAGCGCGAGCGGCGCCAGCGCGGCGACCGTGGCGACGGCGGGGCGCGCGCCGCCGGGCTGGACCTCGTCGAGGAAGAGGCCGCGGCGCTCGTCCCAGAGTCGCTCGACCAGCGCGGGCGTCGCCGAAGGGCGTCCCAGCGCCTGCAGCGACAGCGACCAGAAGGTGTTGGTCAGGACCTCGCAGAGCACCGGCCCGCCCGCCTCGCGGATCCGGCGCGCGTCGAAGCCGCGCCGGCGGTTGGCGGCGACGAGGAAGGGGAAGCCGAGGCGTCCGTCGGCGCGCCGGCCCCAGACCGGGTCGAACTTCGGCGAGGCGTCGAGCCCCGACTCGTCCGGCTGCACGATCCACAGCAGCCCGTCGCCCTCGAGGTCGCGGTTGCGCGCCAGCCAGTCCATCTGGGCGCCGATCCGCGGCTCCGCCGCCGGGTCGCCGACGGCGATCCGCCAGGCCCAGGCGAGCAGCGGCGGCTGGATCGTCTCGGTTTGGAAGGCGCGGCGCGAGGCGACGTTGTAGAAGGGGTAGCGGGTGAGGCTGACCGGGCGGTCCCAGAAGATCGTGTGGCCGATGAAGCCGTCGGGGCGCTGCGCGGCGAGCAGGGTCTCGAGCTCGCTGCGGGCGCGCGCCGGCTCGAAGCGCCGCCGGCAGATCGCGGCGAAGCAGGAGTCCCAGTACCACTGCCACGGATAGCGCCCAGGGCTCGGCCGCGTGTAGGCGAACCCCTGGCCGTCCCGCTCCCCCTCCAGCCAGCTCCGCCGCAGCACCTCCTCGGCGACTTCTGCGGCCGATGGGCCGATTTCCCACGACATACGTGGGTTTTCGGCCCGTCGGCGGGGGGTCACGCGCCGGTGCGGCGCATTTCGCGCAGGGCGAGGGCGCCGAAGACGAGCAGCAGGCCGAGCAGCGCGAGGAGGCCGGGCCAGGTTTCGGCCCAGCTGACGCCGCCGACGAAGCCCTGGCGGGCCGCTTCGACCACCTGCGTGACCGGATTGACCCGGGCGACCTCCTCCAGCCAGCCCTGCAGCAGGGCCAGCGGCGCGTAGGCGGTCGTGGTCAGGATCAGCGCCATCATCCCCGCCTGCATCAGCGGCGCCGCCGACTGGCTCTTGAAGCGCAGCGCCAGCATCGAGCCCCAGCAGGCGGCGACCGCGGCCATCGCGGCGACCATGAAGAAGGTGACGAGCAGCCCGTCGACCCCCGGCCAGCCGGCGCCGAGCAGCAGCGCGATCGCGAACACGAAGGCCCCGGGGATCAGCGCCCGCGCGCTAGCCGCGAGCACCGTCCCGGCGAGCAGGACCCAGCGCGGGGCGGGGGAGACGAGCAGCCGGTCGAGCCAGCCCTGCTCGATGTCGCGGGCCATGTTGACGCCGGCCGCGGCGCCGGTGAAGCCGGCCCCCTGGAGCATGCTGACGGGGACGATGAAGCTCTCGTAGGCGCCGGTTTCGAAGCCCTTCAGCTGGGTCAGCGCGCCGAAGACTCCGTTCAGCCCGAGGAAGAAGATCGTCGGCGCGAGCACGCCGGGGATCGCCGCGCCCGGCACGCGCAGCAGCTCGTTCTTGGCCCGCGACATCAGCGCGCCGATCGTCGCCAGGTTGACGCGCCAGGCCGGGAGGTTCGCCGTCGCGTCCATCAGCCCACCCGCAGCCGGTGGCGCAGCGCCCGGGCGCTCAGCCCGAGCCCGATGACGACGATGCCGGCGATCGCCAGCAGCGCTTCCGCCGTCTCGGTCGCGTCGACGCCGGAGACGATCGGCTCGCGCACCCCTTCGACGATGAAGCTGAAGGGGTTGTATTCGGCGATCGTCTTCGCCGGCTCGATCATCAGCCCGACCGGGAAGAAGGCGGAGGAGAGGAAGAGCACGACGAGGACCAGCGGGAAGAGCCCCTGGACGACGCTGGCGCTGCCGGTGCGCAGGGCGATCGCCGCGCCGATCCCGCCGACCGCCGCCGCGGTCACGGTGACCAGGGCGATCGAGAGCAGCGCCCCCGGCACGCCGCCGGCGATCTCGGCGCCGAAGACGAGGCCGATCGCGAAGAACCACAGCGAGGCGAAGAGGCCGAGCGCCGCGGTGCCGGCGAGCCGCCCGAGGACGATCGCGTAGCGCGAGATCGGCGCCGCGAAGAGGCGGTCGGTGAAGCCCATCTCGATGTCGACCGCGAGCGCGATGCCGCCGCTGTTGCCGGCCAGCATCAGCGACTGCATCATCGCCCCGGCGAGCATGAACTGGAGGAAGCTCTGCACCGGCGGGAAGCCGGGCAGTTCGACCGCGCTGCCCGCGCCGCCGGTCTGGATCGCCAGCAGGATCGTCGGGAAGACGACGATCGGCGCCATCAGCTGCGGCCGGCGGAAGGTCTGGCGGATCGAGCGCAGCCCCAAGGCCCTGACGACTCTGGCGTTAGCTCGAAGGTGCAGCGCGCCCTTTGCCCCCCCGACCACTTCCGACCGCGGGAGCGAATGCCCCTCCATATCCGCCTTGCTAGGCATTCGCGGGAGCAGAGGAAGTGGTCGGAACCTTTATGTGGTAGCCCGTCTTGGCGACGAAGACGTCGTCGAGGCTGGGGTGGACGAGCTCCAGCGAGCCGACCTCGATGTCGGCCTCGTCGAGCGCCCGCACGACGCGCGGGATGTCGGCGGCGCCCTGCTCGACCTCGACCAGCACGGTCTTTGCGTCGACCGGCGGCAGCAGCGGCCCGATGCGGCGGCAGATCTCCTCCGCCTCGGCGATCGAGCCCTCCTCGAGCTGCAGGCGGATGTGCGGGGCGCCGACCTCGGCCTTGAGCGAGGCGGGCGTCCCTTCGGCGACGATCCTGCCGCTGTCGATGATCCCGACGTTGTCGGCCAGCTGGTCGGCCTCCTCCAGGTACTGGGTGGTGAGGAAGACGGTCGTGCCGTCGTCGTTGAGCGCCCGCACCTCCTCCCAGATCGTCTTGCGGCTGACCGGGTCGAGGCCGGTCGTCGGCTCGTCGAGGAAGAGCACGCGCGGCTCGTGGACCAGCGCCGCGGCGAGGTCGAGGCGGCGCTGCATGCCGCCCGAGTAGGTGCCGACGCGGCGGTCGGCGGCGTCGGCGAGGTCGACCCGCTCGAGCAGGTCGTCGGCGCGGCGGCGCCCCTCGGCGCCCGGCAGCCCATGCAGCGTCGCCTGCAGGCGGATCAGCTCGCGGCCGGTCATCAGCGGGTCGAGCGCCGCCTCCTGCAGGGCGACGCCGATCGAGGCGCGCACCTGGCGTGCTTCGGCGACGACGTCGTGGCCGGCGACGGTCGCCCGGCCGCCGGTCGGCAGCAGCAGCGTCGTCAGCATCCGCACCGTCGTCGTCTTGCCGGCGCCGTTCGGCCCGAGGAAGCCGTAGATCTCGCCCTCGCCGACCTCGATCTCGACGCCGCGCACGGCGAGCACCTCGGCGAAGGCGCGCTCCAGCCCCTGCACCGAGATCGCGGTTGCCGAGGCCACTACGCCTCCATCGCGGACGCTTCGGCCGGCGGCGGCACGGCGTCGACCCAGCGCCGCCCGTTCGCCCGCTCCAGCGCCTCGGCGGCGTCGAGCAGCAGCTCGTCGGCGCCCCAGGCCGCCTGTAGCTGCAGGGCGAGCGGCAGGCCGTCGTCGCTTAGGCCGACCGGCATGCTGATCGCCGGGATCCCGGTCAGGTTGGCGAGCGCAGCGCCCCGCACGTTGGCCTGGTCGGCGCTGTGAGTGCCGGAAGGCAGCTCGACCACGGGGGCGTCGAGCGGTGGGGCAGGGGCGGGGACCGTCGGCCAGGCGATCACGTCGACCCCGGCGAAGAGCGCGGCGAGGCGCCGGCGCATCAGCGTGCGCACCCGCTGCCCCTGCGCGAGCGCGGCCGCCGGCAGCAGCATCCCGTACTTCAGCGTCCCGCGGGCGATCGGGCTGAGCTCCGGGCTCAGCCGGTTGAGCTTCCGCGGCGTCGCGCCGCCCATCGCCTCCGAGTTGATGATCAGGATCCCCGCCAGGGAAGCGGCCTCGAGATCCGGCAGCTCGATCTCGCGCAGCTCGCCGCCGGTCTCGGCGCGCAGCGCCTCGATCGCCTCTTCGCAGGCGCCGGCCGCCTCCGGCGTCACGTCCTCGGAGACGGGGTCGCGGACGACGCCGATCCGCAGGCCGGCGGCGTCGCCGGTGGAGAGCTCCTTGCCGTAGAGAGCCGAGGCGAGCAGGCGGCAGTCGCCCGCGTCGGCGCAGAGCGGCCCCGAGACGATCAGCGTGGTGATCGGCGCCATGTGGTGACCCGCCATCGCCGAGCTGCCGAAGGTCGGCTTGAGCCCGGTCAGCCCGCAGTAGGCGGCGGGGAGGCGCACCGAGCCGAGCCCGTCGGCGCCGACGGCGCCCGCGGCCAGGCGGCCCGCGACCGCGGCGGCGGGGCCGCTGGAGGAGCCGCCGGGGCAGCGCTCGGTGTCCCACGGGTTGCGCGCGGCGCCGTAGTAGGAGACGGCGCCGGTGCTGCCGGCGCCGAGCTCGTGCATGTTGCCGACGCCGACGATCGTCGCGCCGGCGCCGCGCAGGGCGCGGTACGGCCCGGACTCGCCGGGTGCGGTCGGAACCATCAGCTCGGCGGCGCCGAAGCGCTGCGCCCGCCAGGGCAGCGGCCACTCGTCCTTGATCACGAGGGGGACGCCCCGAAGCGGCCCCTCGGGCGCTGCGGCGAGCATCTCGCGCGAGCGCTCGGGGAAGGTCTCGACCACCGCGTTGAGCGCCGGGTTGCGCTGCTCGATCCGCGCCAGCGCCGCATCCAGCAGCTCGCCGGCGTCGACCTCGCCGGCGGCGATCGCCGCCGCCTGCGCCCGCAGGCCGAGATCGAGCGGCTCGCTCACGGTTCGGGCGCCCTCGAGAGGTCGGGGCAGCGCTCCGGCTCGACGTGCGCGGTGTCGAGCGCCAGCAGCTCGCTCAGCGGCGGCCAGATCAGGCCGTGCACGGCGGCCATCACCGCGAGCTCGGTCTCGTCGGCCTCGATCCCCAGCGCCGCGAGGCCGGCGGGGATGAAGCCTCCACCTGAAGGGGCGTTCTCAGCCACGGTCGGAGAATCTACCGGGGTGGGATCGTGCAGCGGCCCTGGAGGAGCCCGCGCGAGCGCGGCGAACGACAGAATGCCGGGCCGCAACCCCGGGCGCGGGCCCGGGTTGTCCCTGGAGACCGTGCTTAGAGCAGCCGAAAGCCGACGCAGTCGCAATCGCGCCCTGGCGGCGCTCGGCTTTGCCTGCGCGCTTGCCCTCCTGGTGGCGGCCGCGTGGCCCGGCGCCGCCGACTCCGCGCCGGCCCGCGTCGTCGTGCTCGGAAAGACCGACGAAACGCCGCCGCCGTCCTGCCCCGGCAAGGTCGTCAACAAGACGCCGGTCATCCCCTGCCGGGCCGAGGGGCACGTGACCGGCTTCCAGGCGATCGCCGGCGGGGTGCCGCGGCCCTACGAGGTTCCCTTCGACGGCAAGATCGTCGCCTGGTCGATCACGCTCTCGCGGCCATCGCACACCGACAGCGCCACGACCACCGACGAGATCGGGTTCTTCAACGAATTCCTCGGCAAGCCCTCGGAGGCGCGGATCGGCGTGCTGAAGCCGGTCGAAGGCTCCAAGCCGCCGCGGTTCAAGCTCGTCCGCCAGAGCCCGTTGCAGGTGCTCAACCCCTACTTCGGCAGCACCGTCGTCTTCGCCCTCGACCACCCGCTGAACGTCGTCCAGGGCCAGGTCGTCGCGCTCACCGTCCCGACCTGGGCGCCGATGTTCGCCTTCAACGTCTCCTCCGAAAACACCTGGCGTGGCAGCCGCCTGCCCAAGCACTGCTCTTCGCCGCACGACATCCAGAGCGGCCACCCCCAGCAGGGCGTCGGCAAGACCAAGACCTACGGCTGCTACTACAGCGAAGCGCGGCTGCTCTACACCGCGACGGTGGTGAAGAAGCCCTAGACGGCTTCCTGGCGCAGCCCGCAGTACGGGCAGTCCGAGACGTCGAGGCCGATCAGCTGGTCGCAGCGGCGGCAGGCGCGCAGGTTCTCAGGGGTGCGGGGGAGCGAGGAAGCCGAGGGGGCGAGCGGCAGGACCATCGCCACCGGCACCATCTCCTCGTCGGTCTCGCGGTCGATGTAGACCTGACCGGGCTCGGCGTGGGCGAGCGCCTCGCGGCCCGAGGCCGGCGCGCGCATGCGGTAGAGCTGCTTCGAGTTCACGGCCGGGAACACTATTAGCTTGCCCGGCAGGATGCGCGTCCTCCTGTTCCACGGCTACATGCTGCGCGGCACCGGCAGCAATATCTACACCGCGAACCTGGCGCGGGCGCTGGCGAAGCTCGGACACGAGGTCCATCTGCTCTGCCAGGACCGCCAGGTGCGGATCCCCGGCGTCGAGATCCACAACCCGGACATCGGCGGGCTGCTGCCGGTCTACGTCAAGGATCCATACGAGGGGTTCGAGGTCAAGAGCTTTCCCGAGCTGACGGAGGACGAGCTAAAGCGCTATCTGGACGCCAACGTCTCAGCTGTTCGCGACATCGCAGCGACAGTCGGGGGCTTCGACGCTGCGCTGGCGGGGCATTTGGTCATGGGCCCGACGATCCTTGCCCGGGCCGAGATCGGCAGCTTCGCCGCCAAGGTTCACGGCTCAGCCTTGGAGTACACGGTCAAACCGCATCCTCGGTTTTTGCCCTATGCCGAGGAGGGGATGGCGGCGGCCGCCACGGTTCTGGTCGGGTCGCGGCATACGGCGGAGTCGCTTTGGGCCGCGCTTCCGGCTGTCGCTGGCCTTCGAGAGAAGACTCGGCTTGGCCCCCCTGGCGTCGACACGGAGGCGTTCCGCCCGCGGGTGGCGGAGGGGAAGGGGGGGTTCGGACGGGTGAGTCCGCTAACCCCCCCTTCCCCTCCGCCAGGACCCGCGGTCGACACGTCACGAGTCGTGTTCGTCGGGAAGTTGATCGTCTCTAAGGGAGTGGACTTGTTGCTCGCTGCTTGGCCGTTGGTGCTGGCCGAGCAGCCGGGAGCGCGGCTCGTCGTTGCTGGGTACGGGGCGTTTGAGTCGGGGCTCAGGCGGTTGGTGGACGCCCTCGCGAGCGGGGAGGCTCATATTGCGCAGGAGATCGCTGAAGCTGGGAGGGGGCTCGAGGGCGGTTCCGCGGAACCGCTGACGATTCTGGGGAGCTTCTTGGCGAATCTGCCGGCTGGTTACCTGGAGGCGGCGCGGGGGATGGCTGGATCTGTGGAGTTCATCGGCAGGCTGGAGCACGATGAGGTGGCGGAGCTGCTGCCGGGGATGGAGGCGCTTGTGATGCCGAGCACTTTTCCGGAGGCGTTTGGGATGGTGGCGGCGGA
>Ga0055453_10000062_pt1 | contig 12061 bp, 8 predicted proteins | sample Goodyear_PhragA__FD_57741 | JGI IMG/M metagenome (GOLD analysis project Ga0055453, IMG submission 57741) | Wetland microbial communities from San Francisco Bay, California, USA, that impact long-term carbon sequestration - Goodyear_PhragA_D2 | ecosystem: Environmental > Aquatic > Marine >... | reverse complement strand
ACGAGGGCCTGTCGAGGGCCGTACAGACGATCTTCAAACGGCTCTACGACGACGGTCTGATCTATCGGGCCGAGCGGATCACGAACTGGTGCCCGACGGATCACACGGCGCTGTCCGACATCGAGGTCGATCATGCCGAGGACGAGGGCGAACTCGTCTCGATCCGGTACGGCGACGGCGACAACTCCGTTGTCGTGGCGACGACCCGCGTCGAGACGATGCTCGGCGACACCGGGATCGCGGTGCATCCCGACGATCCGCGCTACCAGCATCTGATCGGTACGCGGATCGAGTTGCCGCTGGTGGGGCGCATGATTCCGGTGGTCGCGGATGCCCACGTCGACCCGGAATTCGGCACCGGCGCGGTCAAGGTCACGCCGGCGCACGACCCGAACGACTTCGAGATCGGGCAGCGGCACTCGTTGCCGATGGTCAACATCATGGACGAGCGCGCCCGGATCACCGCCGATGGGCCGTTCCATGGGATGACGCGGGAAGAGGCGCGCACCGCCGTCACCGAGGCGCTGCGGGCCGAGGGACGCATCGTCGCCGAGAAACGGCCGTACGTGCACTCGGTCGGCCATTGCTCGCGTTGCGACACGGTCATCGAGCCGCGCCTTTCGCTGCAGTGGTTCGTCCGGGTCGAGAAGCTCGCCCAAGCGGCCGGCGACGCCGTACGGGACGGGCGGGTCGCGATCGAGCCGCCCGCGCTGAAGCCCCGGTTCTTCGACTGGGTCGACAACATGCACGACTGGTGCATCAGCCGCCAGCTGTGGTGGGGCCACCGGATCCCGGTCTGGTACGGCCCGGACGGGGAGATGGTCTGCGTCGGTCCGAACGAGGCGCCGCCAAGCGGCGACGGCTGGACCCAGGATCCGGACGTCCTGGACACCTGGTTCTCGTCGGGCCAATGGCCGTTCTCCACGATGGGCTGGCCCGAGCGCACCGCCGACCTGGCGAAGTTCTATCCGACGTCGCTGCTCATCACGGGCTACGACATCCTGTTCTTCTGGGTCGTCCGGATGATGATGCTCGGCATCTACGCGATGGATGGCGAGGTCCCGTTCCGTACGGTGCTGCTGCACGGCCTCGTCCGGGACAAGTTCGGCAAGAAGATGAGCAAGTCCCGGGGCAACACGGTCGACCCGCTGGACTGGATCGACGCGTACGGCTCGGATGCGCTGCGTTTCTCGCTGGCCCGCGGCAACAACCCCGGTCTCGATCAGCCCGCGAATGAGGAGTGGGTGGCCGCCGCCCGCAACTTCTGCAACAAGCTGTGGAACGCGACCCGCTTCGCGATGCTGAATGGCGCGACGATCGAGGGTGAGCTGCCGGGCGACCTCGACCCGGTCGACCGATGGATCGTCTCCCGCCTCGACGAGGTGACCGAGGAGGTCGATCGTTACCTCGCCACGTACGAGTTCGCGAAGGCGACCGCGACGCTCTACCACTTCGTCTGGGACGAGTTCTGCGACTGGTATCTCGAACTCGCCAAGGTCGCACTCAACGGTGACGACGCCGGTCGAGCCGCGGCCACGCGCCGGGTGCTGGGCGAGGTGCTCGACGTGACGTTACGGCTGCTGCACCCGTTCGTACCCTTTGTCACTGAGCAGCTCTGGACGACCTTGACCGGCGGTGAATCCCTGGTGATCGCGGCCTGGCCACAGGCCCAGCCGGCGCGACGCGACGCGGCGGCCGAGTCGGAGATCGCCTCTCTGCAGGCGGTCGTGACCGAGGTGCGGCGCTTCCGCAGCGACCAGGGCCTGCGGCCGAGCCAGCGCGTGCCGGCCCGGGTGACAGGGCTCGACGTGGCCGGCGTCGCTGCCCACGAGCCGGCGATCCGGATGCTCGCACGGCTGGAACAGCCCGCCGACGGGTTTGCGGCGACCGCGACGCTCGGCATCGCCAACGGTGTCACGGTCGACCTGGACCTGTCCGGCACGCTCGACGTGGCGGCCGAGGTCGCCCGGCTCGGTCGCGATCTTGCGGCGGCCGAAAAGGAACGCGTGCAGACCGCTGCGAAGCTGGCGAACGCCGACTTCCTGGCCAAGGCGCCGGAGGCGGTTGTGACGAAGATCCGGGATCGCGCCGCCGCCGCCGAAGCCGAGATCGAGCGGATCAACGCCCAGCTCACCGCTTTGACCTCGCCGGCTTAGTCGGGCTGGATCTGTGGGGTCGCGCCGGTCGCGCGTCGCCCTGCCGCAAGATCCGTGATCGTGCAGCCAAAACGGCCCATCGGCTTCAAGATCCGGCACCTGGCGCTGCAAGATCACGGATCATGACGCGTTGTGGCCGGGCCGACCAACATGGCCGACGTCAAGGAGCGAGCGAACGATGACGATCGAGTACGTCTGGCGGGGAGAGTTCACCAACGCCGAGATCGAACCGCTGCACGCCGCCGGCTTCGGGCGCCCGACGAACGCCGCCAACGATTGGTGGACGCCGGTCAACCGGTACAGCCTCGGCTGGGTATGCGCCCGCGAGGACGGTCGGCTCGTCGGTTTCGTCAATGTCGCCTGGGATGGCGGGGTGCACGCGTTCATCCTCGACACCGTCGCCGCCGCGCAGCATCAGCCGCGAGGCGGATGTGACGTCGCCGCCGAGGTTGCGCGCCGCGGTATCGGGACGCGGCTCGTCGCGGTCGCGACCGAGAATGCGCGCGCCGCCGGCTGCGAATGGCTGCACGTCGACTTCGAGCCGCACCTTCGATCGTTCTACTTCGACGCCTGCGGCTTCCGGCCGACCGAGGCCGGTCTGATCCAGCTCTAACCGGTTCTCGGTGCCTGCGTCAGCGATAGGTCTGGACGGCCAGGACGATCACGATGGCCGTGATGACGACGGCGCCGAGCATCGCCGACACATTGCGCGTATCCATATGCCGCACGATCTGTGCATCCTCGTCACCCGGGCGCTTGCGCCGGGCCATCTTCGCCTCGACGGCGTTGATCACCGCGTCGGCCGCACTACGGTGCCGGAACAGCTTCCCGGCCGCGCCGCTGGCGTACCCGGTCAGCGGGATGATCTTCCGGCCATGCGTACGCACGACGAGACCCATCCGGATCGGGCCGATCTCAGCGATGGCCGGATACGGCACGTCGTACCAGAAGAAAGAATTGTGGGGCTCCAGGCAGGCGTCGCGCACGATGATGTGTGGCCACACGCTCAGCAGAAGCGCGAACAACGCGAGCGTGAGCCCGGCGACCGGGCCGGCGATCGCGGCGAAGAAGCCGTGGTTCCACTCGTCGACGGTGAGCAGCGTCGACAGCACGACGAGCAGGATCGCGATGACGAGCCCGGCGAGCACCGTCGACCGGCGGCGGAACACCTGCGGTTCGCCGGTCTCCGTGGCCGCGTTCGGCAGCGTCGTCATCGATCAGCCCTCCCTGTGGGGAGCCAGCGTAGCCGAATCCGGGGTACGGCACAGGACGGTGATCGCCGGTGAGCGCGTGCGATCTCAGTGCACGTTGATCACGACGCCGCGGGTATCCGGGCTGCCGTGCAGCTTCAACCGCGCGATGCGCTCGCCGACCGGGATGTCGTAGACGATGTCGGCCGTGAGCGCGATGCCGGGATTGATGTCGGTGAGAAAGACCGTCGGATCGGGGTTGGCATAGAGAACGGCTTCGCTGTCCGTGCTGAAGCGGTTGCCGTTGGGTGCGTACGCCTCCTGCAGCGCATCGCTGAAGATGGCCGGGCCGGTTCCGACGTTGCGGATCTTGAGCTCGACGACGCAGAACTGGCCGGTCGGCGTGACATAGTCGTCCGGCGGTCCGACCTGGCGGACGCCGCACGTGACCTTTTCCGCGGTGAACTGGAGCGATCCGTCGCGTCCCGGCTGGCCGACGGCGGCCGTGGTCGGCCGGTCCGAATGGCGGAGCGCATGTGTGGCCGCGATGACACCGGCCGTCGCACCGCCGATCACAATGACGGCCGCCGCGCACGCGGCGAGGACAATCCACAGGTTGCGATGCCCGCGGGACGGCGACGGCACGGGTTGCGGCGGCCCGGGGACAAACGGCGGTGGCGCCGGTGGCTGCGCTCCGGCTGGTGCCGTCGGCCACGAGCCCTGTGCCTCGCGAGACCACGGAGCCGGCGGCGGTGCTGGCGGCTCAGGCGGGCGGGCGGGATCGCCGGCCGGCGATTCATGACCCGTCATTTCCGCCCCCTCGCCAGCCCCTTACCAGGTGAAACTCAACTCATTGTCTGGCTTGAAACGGTCGAAAGTGGCCACATTCCCCGGGTTGGCCCGCGACCCCCGCGCCATGCATCCGGCACGATGGCGACATGGAACTCGTTCCGCTCGCCGATATCCGGGCCGCCGCCGCCGTCCTCGATGGTGTTGCCGTGCATACGCCGCTCATTCCGTGCTCCTGGGCCGATCGCGCGGGAAGCGGGTCGAGTCTTTGGGTCAAGCCAGAGAGCCTTCAACCGATTGGCGCCTTCAAACTGCGCGGCGCTTACTTCGCGATCTCCTGCCTGCCCGCCGACGTACGTGAACGCGGCGTGGTCACCCACTCGTCGGGCAACCACGGCCGGGCCATCGCATACGCCGCGCGGGCGTTCGGGGTGCCGGCCGCGGTCGTGATGCCGAAGGTCACGCCGCCGGTGAAGATCGCGGCGGTGGAGGCGCTCGGGGCGGAGATCGTGCTCGTCGATCCGGACGACCGCGACGCGGCGACCAAGGAGATCGCCGAGCGTCGCGGCATGTCGATCGTCCCGCCGTTTGACGACCGTCGCGTCATCGCCGGCCAAGGCACGGTGGGGCTGGAAATCCTCACCGACCAGCCGGACGTCGAGGTCGTCCTGGTCGCCATCGGCGGCGGCGGTCTAGCCTCCGGCGTGTCCACCGCGATCAAGGCAATCAACCCGGATATCCAGGTGTACGGCGTGGAGCCGGAGCTCGCGGCGGAGACGTTGCAGAGTGTGCGCGAGGGCCGTCTGGTCACGTGGTCGAGTGAGTTGACCTACCGTACGGTCGCCGACGGAGTGCGTACGCCACCGTCGGAACTGACCTTTGCGCACATCCGCGAGCGGGTGGACGGAATCGTCACGGTGACCGAGGAACAGATCGAGGCCACGGTCGGACTGCTGGCGCGCGAGGCGAATCTGGTGGCCGAGCCGAGTGGCGCGGTCGCCCCCGCGGCGTACCTGTTCGCGGGCGACCAGTTGCCGACGGGCCGAACGGTGGCGGTGATCTCGGGCGGAAACCTCGACCCGGCCTACCTCGCCACGTTGATCACCCGCGACGCCTGACGGCCGAGGGCGGCCGGGCACACAACGCCCATCTTGGTACAGGCGTCAACCCGGCACGTTCCCCGTGCGCTGCGCGACACAACGATCAGAGGCGTACGCCGCGCAGCGACGCATCGACGAATTCGATCGTGTGGCGCACTCGAATCGGTGACCCTAGCGTGCGCAGCGACGCCTCGATCTGCAGCAGGCATCCCGGGTTCCCGGCGGCTACCACCGACGCGCCGGTCGCCATGATCGCGTGTGCCTTGCGTTCGCCCAGTTCGGCCGCCGTGTCGGGCTGCGTCAAGTTGTACGTGCCGGCCGATCCGCAGCACCGGCCGCCGTCGGCGAGGTCGACGACGCGCAGATCGGGAATGCCCCCGAGCAACTTTCGCGGTTCGGCCTTTATGCCTTGACCATGCGCGAGGTGGCACGCGTCGTGGTAGGCGACCGTCATCGGCAGTGCGTCGCGCTCCGCCTCCGGCCCCAGTTCGACGAGGAATTCGCTCACGTCCCGGACCTTGTCGGCCAGCCGCGCCGCGGCGCCGGCCCACTTCGGATCGTCGGCCAGCAGCCGGGCGTACCCCTTCATGGCTGAACCACAACCGGCGACATCGGTGATCACGATGTCCACGCCGGCCCGGGTGAATGCCGCGACCACCCGCCGGGCCAGCCGGCGCGCCTGGCCGGCGTGGCCGGCATGCATCGACAAGGCCCCGCAGCAGCCTTGGCCGCGCGGGACAGCGACGTCGCAGCCTTCCATCGCGAGGACACGCGCGGTGGCCGCGCTGACGTGCCGGAAGAACACCGACTGGGCGCACCCGGTCAGCAACCCGACGACCGCGCGCCGCGGGCCGCGGGCGGGAATCCGGCGCGGCAACTGGCGTGCCGGCGGGTGCTCGCCGCGGGTTGGCGCGAGGTCCGAGGCTGCTTCGAACAACGGATCGACCTTGGCCAGCGCGGGGACCACCCGCAGCGGCAGCGTCGATGCCGACAACCTCCGTGGGTACGGCAGCACCTGGAACAGAGCCTTGCGGGCGACGCGGTCACGGATCGGCCGGGCGTCGACGACGACTTCGCGACCCGCCTCGATGATCTGCTCATACTGCACGCCGGACGGGCAGGCCGGCACGCATGCGAGGCAGCCGAGGCACGTATCGATCGGAGCAACGATGTCGTCCGGCGTCGCCTCTCCGTCAAGCATCTGGCGCAGCAGATGGATGCGACCGCGCGGCGAATGTGCCTCTTCGCCCGTGAGTTGATACGTCGGGCATGACGGCAGGCAGAAGCCGCAGTGCACGCACGCATCGGTGAGCTCGCGAAGCGAGTCGGTCATCGGTGCCTCCTGCCTCATGTTGGCGGATGCCGCCGGCTAGATACCGCCGACGAATCGGCCCGGTGCCAAGTGATTGTTCGGATCGAACTGACGCTTCACGGAACGCATGAGATCGAGGCCCCTGACGTCGCCCCACATGTCGACCGCGTCCCGGATCGCGGGTGGTGCATCGAGCACGACGCAGGACCCGCCGCGGGCGATCATCGTCGTGCGCACCGCCGCCAGCACGGCGGCAATCTGGCCGACGTGTCGCTTGGCCGTGCGGCTGCGGCCCGAATTCGTGCCGCCGCCGCTGAAGGACGGTGCGCCCGGTAGCGATGCGTAACACACGCCGACTCCGGCACTTCCGCGCACGGAGACGGGAACGCCGGCCGCGTCGCGCAGCGCGTACAGCGCCGCGTACAGGTCCGCGGTCGGCGTGGCGATCTTCAGCGCGACGTCGCCCGGCTCGAACGGATATCGGCCCCACCATTCGGGCGGCCGGGTCGACGTGGTCGCGCCCCGCATCAGGAGCGAAGCGTCGGCCGCTCGCGACTTCACCCCCGCCGTCGAGCCTTCGAGCAGCACCGCCACGGTGCCGGTGGTTGTGGCCCGGCCCAGCCGCAGCGTACGGCCCGGGTCGACGCCGTGTTCACCGCGGCTGGATTGAGCACCACGACCAGTTGGGTCGAGGTGCGCGGTCGGCTTGTCGGCGAGGCTGCCGCCGGGCATCGACCGCCGGCCGGGCGTCGGTCGAGACACCACCGGCGGCGCCACGCCCGGGTTGATGATCGGCAGGTCGAGTTCGATCGCGGCCGGCGCGAGCCCGCTGCCGAGCAGCGCGATCACGAGTTCGTGGGCCTCCATCGGGCTGTGCACGGGCCGGGTCACGAAGGCTCTCGCCATCGGTATCGGATGCACCCGGAACGTCGCCGACGTGATGAGCGCGAGGGTCCCGTACGAGCCGGTCAACAATTTGCCGAGGTCGTATCCGGCGACGTTCTTGACGACCCGACCGCCGGAGTGCGAGATGACCCCGTCGGCCCGGACGAACTCCACGCCGATCAACTGGTCGCGGGGCGTGCCGTAGCCGAGCCGCAGCGGCCCGGCCTCCCCGGTCGCCAGCATCCCACCGATCGTCGCGTCGGCCGAGCCCGGATCCATGGCCAACCGTTGGTTCCGCTTCGCGAGTGCCGCCTGTACAGCCCGCAGCGGTGTCCCGGCGCCGACCGTGGCGACGAGATCGTCGGCATCATGCCGAGAGACGCCGGCCAGGCGACCCATGTCGACGAGCACGTCCACTCGTCGGGGCGGGTTGCCCCAGTCGAGCTTGCCGCCTTCGCCCCGGGCCACGATCGCCAGGTCGCGCTCGGCACACACCCGCACGAGTTCGGCCAGGGCGGCCGCATCGCCGGGCGCGGCGACCCACCGTGGCCGCTCGCCGCCGACCACGTCGCCGTGCCCGGCCAGCCGTACGGCTTCGGCTCCGCAGGCGCGGGCGAGCATGGCGACGACGCCGTCAGCGGTGGTCGTCATCACCACACCACCGGCTCGTCGTCCACCGTCGCTCCGGCGGCCTTCGCGGCGGCGATCGCGTTCGCCAGTGCGGCCGCGGCCGCCGGGCCGACCCGCGGCTCGCCGCACAGTCGCGGGGTCGGGAACACCTTGCCCGGGTTGGCCCGCCCGGACGGGTCGAACGCACACCGGACGAGCTGCATGGTGTCGAGGTCGTCGGGGGTGAACATGTTCGACATGAAGGCCACCTTCTCGACGCCGACGCCGTGCTCGCCGGTGATCGACCCGCCGTGTTCGATGCACAGGTTGAGGATCGCCCCGGACACCTTCTCGGCCGCGTCGAGCGCGCCGGCCTGTGCTCCGTCGTAGAGCACGAGCGGGTGCAGGTTGCCGTCTCCGGCGTGGAAGACATTGGCCACCCGTACGCCATGCTGGGCGGCGAGCGCCTCGATCTCGGTCAGAACGGTCGCGAGCGCCGTCCGCGGCACGACGCCGTCCTGGACGATGTAGTCCGGGCTGATCCGACCCACGGCCGCGAACGCGGACTTGCGTCCGCGCCACAGCGCCGCGCGTTCGGCCGCGTCGACGGCCGTACGGACCTCGAACGCCTTGTTGGCCCGGCAGATCGCGTCGATCGCGGCCTGTTCGGCCGCAACCTCGGCGGCCGGACCGTCGACCTCGACCACGAGCACCGCACCGGCACCGGCCGGGTAGCGGCAATCGACCGCCTTTTCGGCTGCGCTGATCGCGAGGGCGTCCATGATTTCGGCCGCGGCCGGGGTCAGTCCGGCCGCGATGATGGCGGCGACGGTCGCGCCGGCCGCTTCCATGTCGTCATACGCGGCGAGCATCGTGACCACGGAGTCGGGTCGGCGAAGCAGGCGGACGTAGACCTTCGTCGCGATGCCGAGCGTGCCCTCGGAACCGATGAATACGCCGGTCAGGTCATAGCCGGGCGCCTCGGCCGCCTTCCCGGCGCCGATCGTGACGAGCTCGCCGTCCGGCGTGCAGATCTCCAGGCCGGTCACGTGGTGCACGGTGAAGCCGTATTTAAGGCAGTGCGCCCCGCCGGAATTCTCCGCGACGTTCCCGCCGATCGAACAGATCTGCTGGCTGGACGGATCGGGCGCGTAGTAGAGGTGATGGAATGCGACGGCCTGGGTGATAGCGGCGTTGAAGACTCCGGGCTCGACGATCGCGCGCTGGCTCTCCGGATCGATGTCGATCACCCGGTTCAGCTTGGCCGTGACGATCAGAGCGCCGGTTACGACGGGAAGCGCGCCACCGGACAGACCCGTGCCGGACCCCCGGGCGACGAATGGCACGCCGGCGTCTCGACATGCCCGTACGCAGGCCTGGATTTCGCTCGCGTCGGACGGCAACAGCACCACGCCGGGTACCGCTCGGTAAGCGGTGAGACCATCGCACTCGTATGTCCGCAATGTGGCGGCGTCCGTGATCACGGACGCCGCGCCCAGCTCGGCTCGCAATCGCGCGGTGAGCTGCTCGAGCGCCGTGGTCATGCGAGCCCTCCAAGCCGTGATACGCGGAACGGCATGGCCAGACTCGCTAACCCAGTGCCACTTCGCCGCTACTGGCAGACGACCGTGCAAATGTCGTAGGAAACGACAAGTAGAGTTTGACTCACAAAACGGTTTCGCCGCTATAGGCGCGACTTCCGATTTGCGCAAAGTGTGCGACTACTTTTCATATTTTGGTAATGACCTTGGGCGCGGCTCGGCGCATTGTGTGCTCCGCGTCCGAAATCGACCGCGCTGTGCGTGTCCGCCGGCCGAAATGAGTTTCTTCGAGCCGGCAAACGCCCGACAAACCCGCGACGGCACCCTCGCGGGCGACTGCTCGACCGCACCGGCGGTAACGTTCCTGCTCGTGACCGAGACGACTACCCAGCCGCCCGTTGCCGACCGTCGACCCGCCGAGTGGACGTTCCACGGCGACACCCGTACCGACGAATATGCCTGGCTCGCCGACCGCGAAGATCCGGCGGCGATCGCCTACCTGACCGCGGAGAACGCCCATACCGAGGCGGCCACGGCGCACCTCGCCGACCTTCGGGACACGTTGTTCACCGAGATCAAGACGCGCACCCTGGAGACGGATCTCTCGCTTCCGGTGCGCCACCACGGATTCTGGTACTTCACGCGCACCCAAGAGGGCAAGCAGTACGGCATCCAGTGCCGCGTGCCGGTCCTGCCGGTGACCGGTGGCGACGTGCCACCCCTGCCCGCCGACGGTGAGCCGTTGCCCGGCGAGGAGGTGCTACTGGACGGGAACGAACTGGCCCAGGGGCACGACTTCTTCGCGCTCGGTACGTTCGACGTCAGCCCGGACGGCAACTGGCTCGCCTACTCCACCGACTATTCGGGCGACGAGCGCTACACCCTACGAATCAGCAACTTGGCCACGGGCGAACTCCTCGATGACGAGATCGTCCGCGTCGGTCACGGTTCGGCCTGGTCGGCCGACGCGTCGGTGCTGTTCTACACGCGCGTCGACGACGCGTGGCGGCCCTACCAGGTGTGGCGCCACGTGATCGGCACGCCGGCGGCCAAGGACGAACTCGTCTACGAGGATCCTGATGAGCGGTTCTTCGTCGGCGTCGAACTGACCCGCTCAGAGCAGTTCCTGATCATCGGCTCGTCGAGCAAGATCACCTCGGAGTATCGCTTCGTGCCGGCCGCCGCACCGCTTTCCGAGCCGACGCTCATCGCCGCGCGCCGCGATGGCGTCGAATACGAAGTCGCGCATCAGAGCGACCGGTTCCTGATCCTGCATAACGACGGCGCGCTCGACTACGCGCTCGCGACCACGCCGGTGTCCGCGCCGGGCGAATGGACGCCGCTGCTGCCGTACGAGCCGGGCACCCGCCTGCTCGCCGTGGACGCGTTCGCGAACCATCTCGTGGTGACGCTGCGGCGCAACGGCCTTACCGGCCTGCGGGTGGTGCCGGCGGACGGCTCGGCCGCCTACGACATCGGCTTTCCCGAACCCATCTACACCGTCGGCGTCGACTCGACGCCCGACTACGACACGCGCTCGTTCCGCCTCGAATACACGTCGCTGGTCACGCCGGACTCCATCTACGACTGTGACCTCGCCACCGGGGAACTCACGCTGCGAAAGATCCGGCCGGTACGTCCGGACACCAGCGGCTGTCCCTACCGCCCGGAAGACTATGAGCAGCATCGCGAGTGGGCGATTGCCGAGGACGGCACCCGCGTACCGATCTCGATCGTGTGCAAGCCCGGCACACCGCGCGACGGTTCGGCCCCGCTCGTCCTGTACGGCTACGGCTCGTACGAGTATTCGATCGACCCCCACTTTTCGATACCGCGACTGTCGATGATCGATCGGGGCGTCGTCTACGCGATCGCCCACATCCGCGGCGGCGGCGAGATGGGCCGGCAGTGGTACGAGGACGGAAAGCTGCTGGCGAAGCGCAACACGTTCACCGACTTCGTGGCGTGCGCGCGGCACCTGGCCGCGACCGGCTGGACGTCGCCGGCGAAGACGATCGCGCGCGGCGGATCCGCCGGTGGGCTGCTCGTCGGCGCGTCGGTGACGACCGCGCCGGACGCGTTCGGTGGCGTGGTGGCGGTGGTCCCATTCGTGGACGCGCTCACCACGATCCTCGACCCGTCGATGCCGTTGACGGTCACCGAATGGGAGGAGTGGGGCAACCCGATCGCCGACCCGGCCGTGTACGCCTACATGAAGGCGTACAGCCCGTACGAGAACGTCACTGACCGCGAGTTCCCGCCCCTGCTGGTGCTTGGCAGCCTGAACGACACACGCGTGAGCTATGCCGAGCCGACGAAGTGGGTCGCTCGCATCCGGGAGCGGTCACCCAAGACGAGGGTGCTGCTGAAGACGGAGATGGGTGCGGGGCACGGCGGTCCGAGCGGCCGCTACAACTCCTGGCGGGAGGAGGCATTCATCTCGGCCTGGATCCTCGATCAGGTCGGTCTCGCCTAGCCG
>Ga0055453_10000061_pt1 | contig 12074 bp, 13 predicted proteins | sample Goodyear_PhragA__FD_57741 | JGI IMG/M metagenome (GOLD analysis project Ga0055453, IMG submission 57741) | Wetland microbial communities from San Francisco Bay, California, USA, that impact long-term carbon sequestration - Goodyear_PhragA_D2 | ecosystem: Environmental > Aquatic > Marine >... | reverse complement strand
GCGGGAGAGCGCGCTCTGGACTAGCTCGGCGCGGCTGGAGACGCCGAGCTTCTGCTGGATGTGGGCGCGGTGGGTCTCCACCGTGCGCACGCTGATGTAGAGCTTCTCGGCGATCTCTGCGTTGGTGTGGCCGAGCGCGATCAGCCGCAGGACGTCGGTCTCGCGCTCGCTCAGATCGCTCGTCGTCGATTCCGGTTCGGAGGCGAGCTTGGCGCCCAGCGCCGGTTGCAGGTAGGTCTCACCCGCGGCGGCCCGCCGCACCGCCTGCACGAGCTCGTCGTCGGCAGCCTCCTTGAGCACGTAGCCGAGCACGCCCAGCTGCAGGGCCTGGCGTGCGAAGGCCGGCTCTTTCTGCATCGTCAGGACGACGATCTTGGTGTCCGGCGAGGCCTCGCGCATCTCCGGAATCGCCTCCAGGCTGGGCCTGCCGGGCATGTTGAGGTCGAGGATCAGCACGTCGGGCTTGTGCCCGCGCATGTAGCGGATCGCGCCGTCGGCGTCCTCGGCCTCGGCGACCACCTCGAAGCCGTCCTCCTCCTCGAGCAGCACCCGCAGCGCGCGGCGCACGACGGTGTGGTCGTCGGCCAGAACGATTGAGATCCCCTCTGCCATTCCCCCCTGATCCTAACCGCCGGCGCGGCATTCGCGACCTCCTTGTTCGCGACGGCGCAAACAGGCGATTCTCTAGACTCCGATGCGTGAGGAGAGTTTCGAAGACCCTGGCAGGGGCTCTCGCCGTCTTCCTTCTGGCCGCCGGCCTGGCTGCTTGCGGCGGCGGAAGCGGCGAAAGCTCGAGCCCTTCGTCGACGTCGACCGAAGCGGCGCAGCCGCAGGCGGACCGTGGCTCGGGCGGCTCCGGCTCGGCCAAGAGCGAGACGAAGGGCGGCGCAGGCAAGGCCGGCGCAGGCAAGCAGGGCGAATCGCAAGCATCCTCGCGCAAGGGCGAAGCGGCGAGGTTCAAGCCCAAGCAGCACAACGACTCCGGCGGCGGCTCGCAGCAGTACGTCCAGAAGGGCGGCGACAACAGCATCCAGGAATTCGGCGAAGAGGCCGGCCGGCAGGAATTCAACGACGCTGCCGTCGCCCTGCACAACTTCCTCGACGCGCGCGCCGAGGGCAATTGGGCCGCCGCCTGCGACTACATGGCGAAGTCGGTGGTCGAATCGTTCGAGCAGCTCGCCGCCCAGGCGAAGCAGCTGAAGGACACGAGCTGCGCCGGGATCCTCGAAAAACTGACCAACCCGGCGGCCAAGTCGGCGATGAAGCAGGAAGCCGAGAAGGCCGACGTCGGCTCGCTGCGCGTCGAAGGCGACCGCTCGTTCGTCATCTACAAGGGCGTCGAAGGCACGATCCTGGCGATGGCGATGGCGAACGAAGGCGGCAAATGGAAGGTCGCCAGCCTCGCCGGCACCCCGCTCAACTAGCGCCCGCGAACAGCGCGAAGAAGAGCCGTCGGCGAAGCGAGGTTCGCCGCCGGCGATCAGGTCATCACCCGCGTCGACGACCGCGCCGCCGACCTCTACAACCGCGAGCGCTGGCAGATCGCCGAGGTCGATCCCGAGGCGCGCCGCGTCGTGCTCGAAGGGATCGACCAGGCCCGCACGGTCGAGGTCGGGGCCGACTATCTCGGGGCGGACGAGCGCCATGCCGGCGCCGCCCGGGCGCTCGCCGAGGTCGAGGGGAAGCTGCGAGGCGCGACCGACAAATGCCGGGCGCTCGAATCCCTGTCGCCCGCTGAGCGTGAGCTGCACGCCGAGCAGATCGGGCGCCTGCGGGCCATGGAGGACTTGGCGCGGGAAGTACGCGAGCGACGACTGGAGCAGGTCGGCGAAAGACCCCCGGCGGAGAGCAGCCAGGCCCGCACGGAGCTTCCGCTCGCCGAACAGGTCCTCGCTATGCGCAGGGCGTGGGATCGCGGCGTCGCCGCGATCGAGGGCTACCGCCAGGAGCACGGGATCAAGGACCGGGACAATGCGCTCGGCAAGGAGCCGGTGGACGGCTTCGAGCGCGCAGACTGGACCGCGCAGCGCTCCCGGCTCGCCGAGCAGCAGCGGACGCTTCAGCTACAGCAAGGGCGTTCGGCTTCGCTTGAGCTGGACAACGACATGAGCATCGGCAGGTGACAGCAGCTCGCGGCGCGGTGCTTGGGCCGGCCGCTGGGAATCGGCGGTAGGTAGCCGTCATCGCGTGCCCGGGTTTGATCCGACCGGGCGTTCTCGGTAGTCTTCCTTCCATCCCCCCAGTCGCTTCGGTGGCTGGGTGCGAGGCCCGCTTCGGCGGGCCTCAGCGATTTCAGGGGGCGTTACCAGCCCTCTGGCTTGTGAATCTCGCCGAGCGAGTCGCGTAGGACAGGAGCGAACTGGCTGGCGACGATCGGCCCCTGGCGGAGCTGCTTGAGAAAGGTCGGCTTCAGGTCGCGACTGCGCCTCTTCCACGCGTGTGGGTTGAGGACGTCGACGTCGATGCCAAGCTCACTGATCGCCAGCTCGATCGGCGTTTTCAGGTCGGCGTCGTTGGAGACGACGATCGCGACCTCGCAGTCCTGGCGGAAGGCATCGAGCAGCAGGTAGGAGGCCAGGTTCACGTCTGAACCCTTCTCCTCGGTCTTGAGGACACGTACGGATTTCGGGCCGCGGCGGGGCGGTGATGCCAGCGTCATGTAGGTCGGCCTCGTGCGGTACTGCCCGTAGTGAATGGAGAGGTCGGGAATCGTTTCAAGCGCTCTGAAGTACGCGGCCTGTCGCTCGGGCTGCTGGAAATCCGGCGGGCGATTTTCCACCCTCGCCGTGAAGTACCTGATTCGATGGATCTCGTTGTCGGGGAAGATTCGCCCGAACAGCGCAGCCGGGTCGAGCCATTTCCTGACGGGCTTCCCCTTCAGCGATCCGTAGAAAAGGTTGAAGGCATCTATGTAATAGTTTGTCTTCACCGCGAAGGATTATCGAGATTGGATCGGCGGATGGGGTGCTGCGGACTCAAACGCTGCCGCGACGAGCGCGGCGTCGCCCTCCCGCGGGGCGTAGTGGAGGTACTTCATCGTCGTCTGGATGTCGGCGTGGCCCATCCACTCTTGGACACGGCGGATGTCGGCCTTGGCGATCATGCGGGTGCCGAAGGTGTGGCGCAGGTCGTGGAAGCGGAGCCTTCGGAGGCCGGCTCGTTTGAGGGCGGCGTCGTAGCGGCGGCGTAGGGCGCGGCCGTCGAGGTGGTCGCCGGCACGGCCGGCGAAGACGAGATCGTCGTCGGCGGTCCAGCGCTCGCGCCGGCCGAGCTTCGCCAGGGCTTCGGCCACGTCGGGCGCCATCGGGACCGAGCGGACCTTGCCGGACTTGGGGGTGGTCAGCGCCCCGTCTGCGTAGCTCGCCCGCACGCGGATCACCTGGCCCTCGAAATCCACGTCGCGCCAGCGCAGCGCGAGCAGCTCGCCACGGCGCAGACCGGTGAAGGCGGCGGTCAGATAGATCGCGGCGTCCTGCTCGGAGGCGGCGGCGCGGACCAGCGCCATGACCTCCTCCACCGAGAAGACCTCGATGTCGCCGCTCTGCGCGGTCGGCGGCTTCTCGACTTCGACCACCGGGTTCAGCGGCAGCCCGTAGACCTTCTTCGCCCGCTTGAAGATGCCGTGCATGAGGACGAGCGCCTTGGTCCGGGTCGCGGGCGAGCGATCGATACCGCCGATCCACGCCTCGATCTCCGGCGTCGTGATCGACTCGATCGGCTTCTCGCCGAAGACGGGGAGCAGCTGCGAGTTGAGCAATGCTCGGTAGCCGGCGATGGTCGAGGGCTTACGGCCACGGTCATGCTCGACGTAGCGCAGCCACTCGTCTGCCGCCTCGGCGAACGTCACATCGGTCTTGACCAGGCCGGGCAGCGTCCCGCGCCGAGCTCCCTCCAGCACGTCGCGCAGCCAGGCTTCCGCCGTGCGCTTGGTGAAGTAGCCCGCGCCGGGTCGGCCGCGCTCAGCCCAGGCCGGGCCGACCCTTTCGTCCAGCCCAGAACCGCCGCCCGCTAAATATGGCTATTTGCTGGGCTTTTCAGAGCCGACGCCCGGACTTGAACCGGGGACCCCTTCATTACGAATGAAGTGCTCTACCAACTGAGCTACGCCGGCGCTCTCGCCTCATTCTAGTGCCGTATCAGGCAACGTTCGTCCTCTCTGGCTTGCCCTCGCCGCGCCTCGCGGCGTCCTCGACCCCTCGACGTGGCGCTGCCACGCCTTCGGGCCTGCGTCCTTGCCGGCCACGACGATACCTGCGCCAGAACCGGGCAAACGTCACCGGACACGGCACTGGGCGGCGCGGTTCCGGGGGAGGGGGCCGGCCGGTTCCGTCGCGGCCGGGGTCGATGATTGGGGGTGTGACGAGGGAGCGGCAAGCGCGCCTGCGGAAGGAGAATGAGGTCGAGTTCTCCCGCATCGTCGCCTTCAGCGACGGGGTCTTCGCGATCGCGATCACCCTGCTGGTGCTCAACCTCGGGGTCCCTGAGCACATCCCGGCCGACGACCTGACGAAATACCTGCTCGAACAGTGGCCGGACCTGCTCGCCTACGTCATCAGCTTCGCCGTGATCGGTCGCTTCTGGATCGTCCACCATCGCTTCTTCGCCGGCGTCGTCGGCTTCGACGGCCGCCTGCTCGGGGTCAACCTCTTCTATCTCGGCTGGGTCGCTCTGTTCCCCTTCAGCGCCCAGGTGCTCGGCGACCACGGCGGCGACAGCGCCGCGATCGTCCTCTACTCGATCAACCTCTCGGGGATCGTCCTCGTCGGCGTCCTGATGGCCGCCTACGCGCAACGCGCCGGCCTCTCGCAGATGCCCAAGGACGAAGCGCGAGACGGTCGGCAGCGGGCGTTGTTCGTCGCCGCCGTCTTCCTCCTGTCGATTCCGGTGGCGCTGGTCGCCCCGAACCTCGCATCCTTCCTCTGGCTGGCGCTGTTCGTCGATCCGCTCGGCCGCCGTCTGCGCCGCCGCCAGGCGAGCTGACCGGCTCAGCCGCGGCGGGCGAGGAAGGAGACCGAACTTCCCTGTCGGGCACAGCTGACCGCGATGCGATGCTCGCTCATGGCGCCGAGACAGCGGTATCCGTCCACCGAGCAAGAGTAGCGGGACTCGCCCGTCGGGGTGGAGCAGGCTTCGTCGCTCGCCCAGGCGGCGACGACGCGGCGGGCGGTGTCGCAGCCAACACCGGTCGCCCGCACCTGTTCGGCGCCCTCGACCGTCATTCCCCCGCAGCTCTTCGCCGACGCCCCGGGCGGCGCCTGCGGCGTCGTCGCCCTCGCGGTCGGCACGCCGCCGCTCGATTCGCTCGAGTCGCCGGAGGAGCCGCAGCCGGCGATCGCGACCAAGCATAGGGTCGCTGGGACGAGCCGGATCAGACGGCGCATGCCCCCAATCTACCGGCGCGCCGTAGAGGTTCGTGTCGCGATGAAAACCTCTACGGCGGTGCGGGCGGGGGCTACGTGCGCCCGGCCTTCGTCTCGCCCTGCCCGCGCGGGGTAGCGGTCGGCAGATGCCCGCAGACCGGACAGTCCGGCTCCGGCACGACCTGCTCGCGTTCGACCTCCATCGTGCGCAGGTCGTAGATGTGGCCGACGCCCTGGGTCGAGGGCTCGGCCAGGCCGGTCAGGTGGTGCATCACGTCGAGCCCAACCTGACCGCCGATCAGCCCGCAGGCCGGCCCCAGGGTCGCCGCCGGCGACGGTTTGGCGCGACGCTGCTCGATCGCGACGTCGAACATCGGGTAGCTGCGCCGGTAGGCCGCCACCTGGCAGGCGAAGCAGCCGGTCACCCCCGGCACGTACAGCGGCCCGACCCGGGCGATCGGCGGGAAGTGGCTCATCGTGATGTAGGGGATCCCGGCGGCGAAGCAGGCGCCGTTGCACCACTGCTCGATTTCGTGCGCGGGCCAGTCGGCGGCGTCGATCACCAGGTCATAGCCTTCGATCAGCGAGGCGATCGCCGCTTCCCCGTCGACTCTCTCCGGCACGGTCTCCAGCCGCATGCGCGAGTTGAAGCCGCCGAGCCGTTCCGCCGCCACCTCGACCTTGGGCCGGCCGATGTCGGCCTCGCCGTAGAGGACCTGGCGGTTGAGGTTGCTCTCCTCGACCCGGTCGCCGTCGACCAGCAGCATCTCGCCGACGCCGCAGCAGGCGAGCGAGAGCGCAGACCAGCCGCCGAGCCCGCCGACGCCGAGGACGACGAGGCGGGCGCTTTCCAGCCGTGCCTGGCACTGCGAGGGGGGCGGGCCGGTGGTGATGTCGGAGAAGTAGCGGATCTGGCGGTCGAAGCGCTCGATCGTCGCCGCCGGGATCAGGTCGTCGTCGGCCGCGTCCTCGACCAGGCCGAGCTCCTCCAGCTGGGCCAGCAGGTCGTCGACCGCGTTTGTGCCGAAGCGCTCCACGAGGGCGTCCCGGTCGCGCGTGCCGTCGAGTGCGGCGAGCAGCTCGCGCCCCTCCCGGTCGGGGTTCTCGATCTGCACGTCCGTACCGGCGCTCGGGCGCATCAGGTACAGGTCGCCGTTTGGCGCTTCGATCTGCTCGGTGGTTCGTTTGATCCGCGGCCTGTTCATCGCCTTGCCTTCCATTGAGTTCCTCGCTCTGACCACCTGATTGCTTTAATGAGTTTCAGCATTGGGTACTGAGACAAAAGGACGTATCGGTCCGGCACCGGTACTAGCCTGGTACGACCACAGGGAATCACAGCAAGGAAACGGAGGGCCGCATGGGGAAGCTGGACGGAAAGAAGCTGAGGCAGGTCATCGATCCGAAACTCGCGAAAGTCTTCACCCACCCGCTGCGCGGGCATGTCTGGGTGACATTGTTCGAACGCGGCGTCGTCAGCCCGACCGAGATCGCCAACGAACTCAAGCTCGAAGCATCGGACGTCAGCTACCACTTCCAGAAACTGCTCCGGAAGGGCCTGATCCGGCTCGTCCGCACCGAGCAGCGGCGCGCCTTCGACGAGCACTTCTACGAGCCCATCGCCCCGGCGGTCCACTTCGACGACAAGGAGTGGATGCGCATCCCCAAGGGCATTCGCGCGAGCCTCAGCGGTGAAGCGCTGAAGCAGATCGCCGACTCGTTCGCCGCTGCGCTTGCGGCGGGGTCCTTCGACGCCCGCAACCGGCACCTCAGCCGCACCTGGCTGAAGCTCGACGAGCGCGGCTGGGGGGAATTGGCGCGCCTGATGCGGCGTACCCTCGCCGGAATCCAGGCGATCCAGGACCGGTCGGCGCAGCGCTGCGAGGGTTCGGGGGAGGGGCGGATTCCGGCCGAGGTCGTGCTGGTGGCGTTCGAGACGGCTGTCAGCGTAGCCCGGCGTCACGCCGGCGAGACGGAGGGGCTCTAACCCAGCTCGGTCAGCTCGCCCGCCCGGGCGAAGACCTCCTCGAGCATCGGCTCGGTCAGCTTCCCGGTAAAGGTGTTCTGCTGGCTCGGGTGGTAGCAGCCGAGCAGCTTCCACGGGCCGATCGCAGCCTCCGCGCCATGTCCGAAGCGGGGCTTTGGCCGCGGCATGGCCTCGCCCAGCCCGCGCAGCGCCAGTAGTGAGCCGTCCCAGGCGAAGGAGCCGAGCGCGACGATCGTGCGGCAGCGCTCGAGCAGCCTGAGCTCGCGCTGCAGGTACGGCAGGCAGTTGTCGCGCTCGGCCGGCGTGGGGCGGTTGGCCGGCGGCGCGCAGCGGACGACGGCGGTGACGTAGACGCCGCGCAGGCGCAGGCCGTCGTCTCGAGCGGTCGCCTTCGTCTGGCTCGCGTAGCCCGCCCGGTGCAGGGCGGCGTAGAGCCAGTCGCCGGAGCGGTCGCCGGTGAACATGCGGCCGGTGCGGTTGGCGCCGTGCGCGGCCGGCGCCAGGCCGACGATCGCGAGCCGTGCCGCCGGGTCGCCGAAGCCGGCGACGGGCCGCGCCCAGTAATCCTCGCCCTGGAAGCGGCGCGGCGGCTCCGCCGCGCTCGCCTCGCGCCACTTGACCAGCCGCGGGCAGCGATGGCATGCATGGACTTCCGCGGCGAGCCCTCCGAGCGAGTCTCCCGCGGCTGCGCGTTGCGTCCTGGGGCTCATCGGGCTGAACTGAATCACGTGGAGCCCCGCCCCCGGCTGGCGGCGGGCGGGGCTCCGAGATAGCTGGTGCTCTGCCAGAGCGCTCAGCCGACCTTGTGGATCGAGAGCATCGGCACGACCGACTTCGAAGCGGCGATCTTCATCTACTTCACCCCCTCCACAACCCTTTGTCCTCTTCTCTCCCTGCGCCGCGTGAGCGCCGGCTGCCGACCAAGAGATTGCTGGAGAAAGTTCCACTATTTCCCACATAGGAAGCAAATAGTCTGAAGCTGGGCTGGAAAACCGCCTTTGTGGTTAATACGATGGAGTGGTTAAGTCACCAAGCAACGATCGGAGGAGTCGCTTTGCCCGCAAAGAGCAAAACCCCCAAAGGCAGCAAGAGAGGCAAGAGGGCCAAGAGCAAGAGAGGCGTGAACCAGGCGCTGGTCAAATCGCTGGCGCACGAACTGCGCGCCGAGATCTTGGCGATCCTCAACGAAAGGATGGCCAGCCCCAACGAACTGGCGAAGGAGCTCGGCGAAGGGCTCAGCCAGGTCAGCTACCACGTCAAAGTCCTCAAGGACTACGAAGTCATCCGTCTGGTCAAAACCGAGCCGCGTCGCGGGGCGGTCGAGCACTACTACCGGGCCACCTCCCGCGCTTTCCTCACGGATCGCGATTGGCACGAACTGCCCAAGTCGGCGCGCGAGGGCATGAGCGCGGATCTGTTCCAGATGATCCTCGACGACGTCGTCGCTTCGCTCGAGGAGGAAAAGTTCGACGAGCGCGAGGACCGTCATATGAGCTGGACCCCGATGCTCGTCGACGAGAAGGGTTGGGACGAAATCAACTCGGTGCTCGCGGATGCGCTGAAAGGCGTGCTGAAAGCACAGTCGGCCGCGGTCAAACGGCTCGCCAAATCGAAAGAGGACGGCATCAACATGTCCGTCGCGATCCTCGGCTACGAGGTACCGGAGAAAGCGGCGAAGAAAGCGCCGAAACGCAAAGCCAAAGCCTCGGGCAAAAAGGCGAAGGCGAAAGCCAAAAGGAAGTAGGTCTGATCCGGCATTGCCGGCGACCGATCCAAGCCCATAGGCTCATGGCCTCGTGGGCTCCGGTTCGTCAGCAGGTGACTCGGGCGGCGAGCGCGGCTTCGGTCGCGCCGCCGCCCTGATTGTGCTTGCTGTCGCCGCCGCGCTGCCCGCAATGGTCGGTTGTGGCGGTCATGGCCACGGCGCCGAGACGGACCCCGAAAAGGGGTCCGACGCGGCGATCCTCAACACGGCGCTGAGCCGTGAGCTGACCCTGCTCGACGTCTACAGCCGGGGCCGCGGTCAGCTGCGACGCCCGCTGGGCCGGCGGCTGCGCGCCGAGGAGGGCGAATACGTCGACGACGTGACAAAGGCGATCCGTGGCATCGGCGGCGAGACCGAAGGCGAAGCCGAAGAGCTCGATCCGGCCGGCGTGAAGGACCGGGCCGGCTTCCTCGCTCTGGTCGCACGGCTCGAGACCGAAGCGCGCGAATTCTACGTCGGCAAGGCGGCCCAGCTGAATACGGCGGCGCCCCGCACGCTCGACGCCTGGCTCGCCGCCGGGCACGGCCGGCACCTAGGCATGCTGCCACCGGGTGGGGGATGATTCCGGCGTGACCGGGCGGAAGAGGCGACTCGGAGTCGACTCTTAGGCCCGCCGGCCCATGTTCCAGCTCAATCTCGCCAACACGCTGACCCTGCTGCGCATCCTCGCGGTGCCGGTGGTCGTGGTCGCCCTGCTCGGGGAGACGCCGAACGGGGATGCGCTTGCCGCCGCCGTCTTCGCCCTTGCCGCCGCGACCGACGGCCTCGACGGATACTTCGCCCGCTCGCGCGACGCGATCACGACCTTCGGCAAGCTGATGGACCCGCTCGCCGACAAGCTGCTGATCACCGCGGCGCTGGTCTCGCTGGTCTCACTGGACCGCCTGCAGGCCTGGGTGGCGATGGTGATCATCGCCCGCGAGATCGCCGTCACCGGCCTGCGGGCGATCGCCGCCGAGCGCGGGGTCGTGATCGCCGCGAGCTGGATGGGCAAGGTGAAGACGGTGCTGCAGATCGCCGCCGTGATCGCCCTGATCGCCGCCAACCCGGCGCCGACCTGGGTCGACGTGCTCGTCTACCTGGCGGTCGCCGCGACCGTGATCAGCGGCGCCGACTACTTCCTCGGCCTGCGCAAGCGCCTCGATGAAGCCCGCCACACCGCCGACGGGCCGAAAAGCCACGAAATAGGTGGGTTTTAGGCCCGTCGGCCCTCAGGTGGCTGGGGCCTCCAGCCACTCGCGCATCGTCGTATGGCGGCGCTCGTGCTCGCCGCTCCGCAGCTCGGCGCGCAGATCGTCGAGCTTGCCGTAGCGCTCGGCGACGACGTTGTGGCGGTGGATCGTCTCCAGGTTCTCCTGGCGCGCCATCACGAAGGCGTCGCCTGGCAGGTCGGGATAGTCCGTGGTGACGCGGCGGACCATCTCGCGCACGCAGTCCTCGACGAAGCGCGGCTGCGCGTGCGCCTTGGCGACCACCGCGAGCTCGTCGGGGCGCTTCATCAGCTCGTAGATCTCCGAGCTCATCGACTGCTCGACGATCTGGACCATCTGGGGGGCGTCGATCCAGCTCGGGCCGCCCTCCGGGCAGCCGATGTGCAGGGTGCCGATGCCGCGCTGGTTGTGGGTTGCGATCGGCACCGCCTCGATCGCCGCCTCGATCTGCTCCGCGTCGAAGCCCCGCTCGGCGAGCCGCTCGCGAGCCAGGCCGCCGACCATCTCCTGCGCGCAGGGGCAGGCGGTCATCCCCTGCGCCTGTACCCCGGTCAGCGTCCGCGTGCCGCGCAGCGAGTCGACCGCAGTGCCGAAGAGGACGTAGATCTCCTGCGTGCGCCGGCCGCTGGCCGGCGTCTCGACGGTCTCCGGGTAGCGCGCGGTCACCGAGACCTCGGCCCGCAGCCCGCCCTGGCGCTCGCGCACGCGCTGGGCGATGTGGGCGGCGAGCACCTCGGCGCGGAAGGCCTCGCCGAGCACGACCTCGTCGATCGCCTCGCCGACGACTTCTTCGAAGCGCGACATGTGGACGCCGGCCTGCCGCGGGTTGAGGTCGACGAAGCACTCGAAGTCGGCGCTGTAGAGGTTCTCTTCGCCGTCCGCCTTCACCCGGATCACCTTCTCGACCCCGGTGACGCCGACGCGCGAGAGGCTCACCCGGGTCGCCGGCGTCCCCGACTGCACGTCGGGCGCGGTGGGTGGGATCGGCGTGGTCGAGCGGCTTGCCATGGCCAAGAGAAGCCTAGGTCATTTGGGTCTTATACTTCGCTGGGCCGGAGCGTTGGGGTCGGCCCCCGGGGAGGGGAACAGGGTTGCATTGGAGGCAGTGAAATCGAGCCGATGGAGACGGTCCCGCAGGGGCTGAATCAGGATTCGAGCGAGCAGCCGATGGGGCCGCAGGAGCTCCAGGAGCTGGTGGCGCTCGGTCGCGAGCGGGGCTACCTGACCTTCGAGCAGATCGCCTCGACGCTGGAGGAGGTCGAGGTCACCAAGGAGCAGGTCTCGGGCCTGCACGCGCACCTCGTCGAGAACGGCGTCGAAGTGATCTCCGAGGACGGCGTCAGCGCTTACAAGGAACAGCGCGCCGAGGCGGCGAACGGGGCCGGGGCCGCCCGCAAGCAGGAGCTCGACTTGACGATCGAACCCAGCCTCGACTCGCTGCGCCTCTACCTGCGCTCGATCGGGCAGGTCGACCTGCTCACCGCCGCGCAGGAGGTCGAGCTGGCGAAGCGGATCGAGCGTGGCGACATGCTCGCCAAGCGGCAGATGGTCGAGGCCAACCTGCGCCTCGTCGTCTCGATCGCGAAAGGCTACCTGGGGCGCGGGCTGAGCTTCCTCGACCTGATCCAGGAGGGCTCGCTGGGGTTGATCCGGGCGGTCGAGAAGTTCGACTACCGGCGCGGCTACAAGTTCTCCACCTACGCGACCTGGTGGATCCGCCAGGCGGTGACGCGGGCGATCGCCGACAAGGCGCG
>Ga0055453_10000060_pt1 | contig 12159 bp, 12 predicted proteins | sample Goodyear_PhragA__FD_57741 | JGI IMG/M metagenome (GOLD analysis project Ga0055453, IMG submission 57741) | Wetland microbial communities from San Francisco Bay, California, USA, that impact long-term carbon sequestration - Goodyear_PhragA_D2 | ecosystem: Environmental > Aquatic > Marine >... | reverse complement strand
ACTACGCGGGCGATACGACGACGCCGATCGGAACCCTGGTCCGCAAGAGCCACCTGAGCTACGCGCGCGTCTACTTCGACTCCTCGCCGCTGCGGCACCGCCAGGCATGGAACCTGCTGGCTCGCCTCGGCGACGACTCCTCGAACTACTACTGGAAGGTGCTCGGGGCCGAGCAGATCATGAAGATGTACGACAGCCGCCCGGCGGAGCTGGCGCGCCTCTCACGCTTGCAGAACGCGCGTGCTTCGGCCGAGGAGGTGCTGCATCCCGAGGGATCCACCAGCGCCTACGCCGACCCGGCCGCGATCGCCTCCGGCGCGGCGGCGGGGCGCCTCGTGACGCTGCCGAACGACCCGCAGCGCTACGGCTTCCGGGTGGACCCGTTCCTCGGCCAGTTCGCCGCGCGGCTGGGGAGGCGGCGCTCCCTCTATCGGAACCTGCGGCCCGAGGCGCTCGGCCTGCTCGTGTACCTGGCGGTGGGCACGCGCGAGATCGGCGGCAAGGCCACGCCGCTGTCAGTGACGAGCGCGGTGCGGGACGAGCGGTACCAGCACCTGGTGGCGTCCGACAACATCGAGGCCACGCACGGCTACTCCCTGCACACCACCGGCTACACCTTCGACATCCGCAGGGCGTACTCCAGCCACAGGGAGGCGCTGGCGTTCCAGTTCATGCTGGACCGGCTGCAGGCGATGAACCTGATCGCCTGGGTGCGTGAGCCGGCGGCGATCCACGTGACGGTGTCGAGCGCCGCACGCGTGCTGGAGCCCCTGATCCAGTCCGTGCACTAAGCGCGCCGCCGCCTGATCGATCAAGTGCGCCTGCCCAGCGGCCGATCACCGCAATTGAGGGCCACGCCGCGATTGATCGGCTACCGTGGTCAGGGGACTCTGTCTCTGTGAGGACTTGATCGAATCCATGAGCCCGTGGGGGGTGCTCGCGCGCACCCGCAATGCCGTCCTGCGTCCGCTGCTGCTCGCCGTGCTCGCCGCAGTGGCTGCCTCTGCACTGCCTGCGCCCGCCGCCGCGGCCTCGAGCGCGAGGTTCCACCGCTGCTCCGGGCGGCCCGACGTGCAGTGCGGACGTGTTGTGGTGCCCTTCGACCAGACCGGCGTGGTGCGGGGCGCGCTCTCGCTGCATGTGGAGCGCATGCACACGCACGGCTCGGCCAAGGGGGCGATGATCGCCCTGGCGGGCGGCCCCGGCCAGGCGGCCACGCCGTTCCTCGGCGATTTCCGGGTGACGCTCGACGCGGCGCTTCACGGGCGCGACCTCGTGGTGTTCGACCAGCGCGGCACCGGCCTCTCGGGCGAGCTGTCCTGCAGGGGACTCGGGTCCCACAAGCTGCCCGACCTGGGCGTGGGCCGCTGCGCCGCGCGGCTCGGCTCGATTCGCGGCTTCTTCTCCACCTCCGAGTCGGTGTCGGACATCGAGGCGGTGCGGCGCGCGATCGGCGTGGACAAGATCGACCTCTACGGCGTCTCCTACGGCACCAAGGTCGCGCTCGACTACGCGATCCGCTACCCGCAGCACGTCGACCGGCTGGTGCTCGACTCCGTGGTGATGCCGAACGCGCTCGACCCCTATGAGCTGAGCAGCTTCGCCGCCGTGGCACGCATCCTCGACCAGCTGTGCGCGAAGAATGCGTGCCGTGGGATCAGCCACGATCCCGCGGGGGATCTCGGCAAGCTGGTGGCCGGCCTGTCGTCGCGCCACTCGCACGGCTTCGTGGTGAATGGCCGCGGAAAGCGGCGCCGGGCCAGCATTCACCGCACCGCGATCCTGAACGTGCTGTTCGAGGGGGACTTCAACCCGGTGTTGCGCGCCGACTTCCCGGCGGCCGTGGCGGCGGCCCTGCATGGCGACGCCGCCCCGATGCTGCGGATGATGGCCGCGGTGAAGGGCTCGGAGGACCTGACGGGCTCTGACAGCGAGGCGCTCTTCGCGGCGACGTCGTGCGAGGACTCGGCGCTGGCCTGGGATCAGGCCGCCACGCCCGCCCAGCGCGTGGTACAGGCGCGCGGCGACTTCGACCGCATCCCGGCGTCGAGCTATGCGCCGTTCGATGCCGCGACCGTGTTCAAGTTCAGCCTGGCGCCGTTCTGCGCCACCTGGCCGGAGGCGGGCCCCAACCCGCCGGTGGAGGAGAACCCGCTGCCCGACGTTCCCACGCTGCTGCTCAGCGGCGATGACGACCTGCGCACGCCGCAGGAGGACGCTGCCGAGCTCGCGTCGAAGCTGCCCAACGGCACGCTCGTGCGCGTGCCCGCCACCGGCCACTCCGTGCTCGGCAGCGATCTGTCGAGCTGCTCCACGCGGGCGCTGCGCAACTTCTTCCGCGGCCTGGCTCCGAGGCCCTGCAAGGACCAGGGCGAGCTGCTGCCGCCCAGTCCGGTGCCCCCGCGCTCGCTGTCACGGCTGCCGCGCGCGCCCGGCCTGCCTGCGCGCACCGGTCGCACGCTGCTCGCGGCCCGGCTCACGCTGGCCGACCTGTTCGAGCACGCCCTCGACGCGCTCCTGTTCTCGTCCGATGGCTTCACGATCGCTCCCGTGGGCGGCCTGCGCGCCGGCTACTTCAAGGCCGGCGCCACCACGCTGCGGATGCACGGCTACTCCTGGGTGCCGGGCGTGACCCTCAGCGGCAAGGTGCCGTTGCGCGGCACGGCCACGATCAAGGTCGGCGGCAGCGCGGCCGCACGCGGCACGCTGAAGATCAGCGAGCGCGGCGTGGTGCGCGGCAGGCTCGGCGGCCACAGGGTGTCGGGCCACTTCGCGGGCGCGGCGCGCGTGGCTGCGGCTGCAGCGGGCGGCGGCCCGTCGTGGCAGCAGAGCCTGCGCCGCTTCTCCCCGTTCGGCACTGAGCTGCTGCCGAAGGGCTGAACGGCCAACCCCTCTGGCGCCGCGCGAACTTTCAGATTGATGTGAATCCGTTGACTCTTCCGCGCAGGCCACGGAGTACGTGGCGACGAGCCCGGGCTGCGCGTGGAGACCGACGCGGTACAGGAGCACTACGGCAGTCGCATCGCGGACGCGTTCGCGCAGGCCGGCTCATCGGTGACCGACGTGGGGCAGCAGCTGGGCGACTGGCTATCCCGCAACCGCGACCGCAACGACTAACGGTCAACGGTCAACGGGCCGGCGCCACGCCTCCACCATCTCAATCCGCCGCATGATCGGCGGGTGATCGCCCACCAGCGCCTGCCACCAGCCGGGCGGGCGCGGGTCGGCGAGACTGGTACGGGCAAGGCGCTGGAACAGCGAGGTGGCGGCGGCCGGGTCGCGCGCGGCGCCCAGTGCGGTCCAGTCGGCCTCGGACTCCATGCGGCTCGACACCGAGTTCTGGAGCGGGGAGGTGGCGAGCTGGAGCGCCACGAACACGAGCAGCGCCAGCGGCACGGCGCGGGGCGAGTAGAGACCGCCGCGCGCGCGGGCGGCGAGCGCCACGAGGAATGCGATCGGCACAAGGAAGATCGCGGCCCAGCCGAGGCCCTTCCAGATGTGGTTGTGCTTGAGGTGGCCGAACTCGTGCGCGAGCACCACTCGAACCTCGGGCCGCGGGAAGCGGTCGTGACGGATCAGGGTGTCCCACAGGATCACCCGCCGGGTGGGGCCGAGGCCGACGGACTCAGCGTTGGGTGCGGTGGTGAACGTGTGCACGTCCTGCACCTTCACGGGGATGTGCGGCAGGCCCTCCGCACGCTCGAGCTGGCGGGCGTCGGCCAGCAGGCGCGGATCGCGGAGAGGGTGCACCGCCGGGATCAGGAACGGGGTGACGAAGGCCACCAGCACGCCCACGGCCACGATCGCGGGCGCACCTGGGATCCACCAGCGGTTGCGCAGCAGGCCGGCGAAGCCCATCACGATCGCGATCACGAGGCAGATCGACAGGAAGGCGCCCCCGAGGCCGAGGAAGCTGTCGAGGATCCAGCTCAGGTAGCCCTGGTGCGAGATGCCGTGGCGGCGCTCCCACCAGAGGTCCGCGATGCCAAACGGCAGCTGCGCGATCCAGACGACGCCCAGCCCGAGCATGCCGAGCAGCAGCCCGGTGCCCACGCGCCCGGCGGCGGACTGCTTGGTGAGACGCTCGCCGCGCAGCGCGTAGCCCACGAGCGCCCCGAGCAGGGCGAGCTGGGAGAGCACGTAATCGATGCGCACGAAGCGCTCGAAGCTGTGCGCGCGCTTGAGCTGCGCCGGCGTGAAATAGGCCGACTCGTCGAGGTGCGGGAGCTTGAGGCCGGAGGGGACCGAGGTGTGAAGCAGCTGCGTGATCGCGAAGACCCAGACGGCTGCCAGCGCCGCGAGGCCGATCAGGGATGCGACGCGGCGACTCAGCTCAGGGCGGGCTCGATCGCGGCGGCGGGCGCCTCAGTGGCCGGCGAGGCGGGGCTGGCGTAGGGGTAGCGGTCGGTGAGCAGCATCAGATATCCGGAAACCTGGGCGGAGTAGCGCAGGGCAAGCAACTGGGCTTGGCGCAGGTTGCGCGGCATCCGCCCGGTGAAGAGCGCAGCGAACCAGCCGAGGAAGGCGGCCGCGAGCAGGGTCCCGCCGAGCGCTCCCGACACGAACGCCGCCGGCAGCACGAGCACGATCCGGAAGGCGGTCTTCCAGCGGTTCTGGCGGGCGCGCGCGTCCACCGCGAGGTCCACCGGGTAGCTGCCAGCCTCGCCGGTGAAGCCCGGGAACGGGTTGGCCGCGAGCACCACGAAGGCGCTGACGTGCGTGTAGTAGCGCAGGTAGCGCGTGAGGAAGTTGTGGATGCCCTCCGGGATCTGCGCCGTGAACAGCGCCGCGAACCAGGCCACCACCACGGCGAAGAAGACCGCGATCGACCACAGCATGAGCCACACGTAGTGCGGGATCGCGAGCAGGATGCGGAAGAAGACCGTCAGGCGGGAGCGCGTCATGTCGTCCTCGCCGGTGGGCAGGCGCACGGGGTGGTGGGGCGAGCTGGCCGGCAGCGGCTCGACGAACGGATCGGCGTCCGGATAGCGGTCCGTGATCAGCAGCGCGTAGGCCTGTGTCTGGGCGGAGTAGCGCAGCGCGTAGAGGTTGAGGTCGCGCAGTCCCTCCGGCATGCGGCCGGTGAACATGCAGGCCCACCAGGCCAGGAACGCGTTGGTCCAGAGCACGCCGCCGGAGTACGAGTAGCCGGAGCGCCCGCCGCCCACCAGAGAGCCGTCGACGATGAACGCCGGGAGCCCGAGCACCAGCCGGAAGCCGGTCTTCCAGCGGTTCTGCTCCTGCGGCTCCTGCGGCATGTGCACGTCCACGGCGTAGGAGCCGGGCCTGCCCACGAAGTCGGGGAACTTGTCCGCGGTGAGCGACATGTAGGCCGCGAGGTGGGCCGAGTAGCGGACGAAGGCGGTGAGGAAGTTGTGGCAGAAGAGCGGTGGCCGGCGTGTGAACAGGGTCACGAACCAGCTCGCGATGACGACGAAGAACACACCCACCGCCCAGAAGCTGATCCACACGAGATGCGGCAGCGAGAGCAGCAGGCGGAAGAACACGGTGAGCCGTGAGCGTTCGAGCCCTTCCTCGTTGGTGAGCCGTACCGGGTGCTCGTACATCGCCTAGTCCCCGATCGAGAACATCGCGTCGAGGTCGTGCTGGGAGAAGACCTCGAACGCGACCATGGTGTACGTGCGCAGGATGCCGGGCAGGCGGGCCAGCTTGCTGGTGATCACTTCCGCCATCTGGTCCTGCTCCTCCACGCGGATCACGGCCACGAAGTCCCACTCGCCGGTGACCGACCATGCCTCCCTCACGCCCTCCACCTCCGCCAGGCGGCTGCCGAGCACCTTGAGCGCATCCCGCTCGGCGCTGATTAGCACTACGGCGTGGGTCATCGGAAGCGAATGCTACGGAGCCAGCCGGGTGACCGCCCAGCCGTGCCCGTCGGGGGAGTAGACCAGGCGGTCGTGGAGCCGGTCCTCGCGGTGCTGCCAGAACTCGTACAGGTCCGGCCGCACGCGCACGCCGCCCCAGTGCTCCGGCAGCGGCAGCTCGCCGTCCTCGTTGAGCGCGGCCAGCTCGGCCACGAGCCGCTCGAGCTCGGCGCGGCTCTGCACCGGCCTGCTCTGTGGCGAGGCGAGCGCGCTCAGCTGGCTGCCGGGCGGTCGGCTGCGGATGTAGGCGGCCGATTCCTCGGCGCCGATGCGCTCGGCCGGTCCCTCGACACGGACCTGGCGTCCAAGCACGTCCCAGTGGAACAGCAGTGCGGCGCGCGGGTTGGCCAGCAGCTCCACACCCTTGCGGCTCTCGTAGTTGGTGTAGAAGACGAAGCCGCGCTCGTCGAACTCCTTCATCAGCACCATGCGCACCGACGGCGTCGCCGCGGGCGTGGCCGTGGCCACCACCATCGCCTCGGGGGCTCGCTGGCCCGAGTCGCCCGCCTCGGCGAACCAGGCGGCGAACTGGCGCAGCGGATCGGGGTCCGCGTCCTCCTCGCGGAGCGGCTGTGCGAAGTCCTCCACGGGCGGGAGGCTAGACGGCTTGCGTGACGGCTCTTTCGGCGCGCTCGCCGAGCGAGTCCTGCGCCACGAAGTCCGCCGCGCGCTCGCCGATCATGATCGAGGGCGCGTTGGTGTTGCCCGAGGTGACGGCCGGCATGATCGACGCGTCGGCCACGCGCAGTCCGTCCACGCCGTGCACGCGCAGGCGCTCGTCCACCACCCCCAGCTCGTCGCCGCCCATCTTGCACGTGCCCACCTGGTGGTGGTAGGTGATCGCGGTGCGGCGCACGTAATCGCGTAGCTCGCTCGCCCCGCGCACGTCCGGGCCGGGGTAGCGCTCGCTCGTGCCCCACGCCTCGCGCAGCGCCGGCGCGTGCCCGATCTGGCGGCACAGCTCCACCGCTGCCTCGAGCGTGCGCAGGTCGGCCTCGGCGCTGAGGATGCGGGGATCGATCTCGAGCGGGTCCGCGAGCGTGCGGCCGCTGAGGCGGATGCGTCCGCGGCTCAGCGGGCGGATCATCCCGGCCTGGAAGGTGAAGCCGTTCTCGGGGCCCTCCATCCACTCCTCGTACATCGGGAAGGCGAAGTGGATCGGCTGCATGTCCGGCACCGTCAGCCCCGGGCGGCTGCGCCACCAGAGATGGGTCTGGGCGGGCGTGGCGCCGGCCGCCGGCGGGTCGATCGCGCGGTCGGCACTGAAGATCACGGGGGAGAGGAGGTGGTCGTGCAGGTTCTCGCCGACGCCGGGCAGGTCCACCAGCGGCTGGACGCCGACTTCGCTCAGGTGCTGCGCGGGCCCGATGCCGGACAGCATCAGCAGCTGCGGCGACTGGATCGTGCCCGCGGACACGATCACCTCGAGCTCAGCGTCGGCGCGCTGGAGCTCGCCATCGGACTCCCACCACACGCCGCGGCAGCGCCCGTCCTCGATGATCAGCCGGTGGACGTGGGCGCCGGTGACGAGCGTGAAGCCGTCCCGGCCGGCGATCGGCTCGAGGTAGGCGACACCGGTGCTCTGGCGCCTGCCCTCGCTGATCGTGAGGTGCATCTGCGCGATGCCGTCCAGCTCGCCGGCGTTGTAGTTCTCGTTGAACGGAATGCCCGTCTCGGCCGCGGCCTCGATGATCGAGCGGTGGATGGGCGCCAGCTCGTAGTCGGTGAGCACCTTGAGCGGGCCCGGGTGCTCCATCCGCTCGTAGACGGGGCGGACGTCCTCCCAGCGCCAGCCGGGGTTGCCGAGGTACGCCCAGTGGTCGAAGTCCGCGGCGGCGCCGCGCACGTAGATCGCGGCGTTGAGGCAGCTCGATCCGCCCACCACCTTGCCCCGCGGCCAGTGCAGGCGGCGCCCGGCCCCGTACTCCTGGGGCGCGGTGAAGAACGCCCAGTCCTCCGCCGCCCGCCACAGCTCGTGCGCGCGGCCCACATCGTCGATCGCGGGGTTGTCCGCCGGACCGCCGGCCTCAAGCAGCAGCACGCTGGCGCCACGGTCGAACAGCCTGCGCGCAGCGGCGGCGCCGGCGGAGCCGGCCCCCACCACGATTACGTCAGCGCTGTGCCCGGTCGTCGGCATGAGGGGGTGACCCCCGAAAACATATGGCATTTCCCTAGGATCCCGCCAATGCCGCTCGAGCCGGGGCTGACGCGCGACGACGAGTTCACGGTGGAGGGCCGCCTGGTCACCGACGTCGGCGGCACGCTGCGCGCGCCCGTGCTGTCCACGCCGGGGATGATCTCGATGATGGAGCGCAACTGCTCCATCCTGGCCCGCGAGCAGCTGCCCGAGGACAGGGGCACCGTTGGCTTCGAGGTCTGCATCAAGCACGTGGCCGGCGCGCCCGAGGGCGCCAGCTGCACCGTGCACGCCACGCTCACCGAGGTGATCGACGGCCGCAAGCTGCGCTTCGACGTGGAGGTACGAGAGGGTGAGCGCGTTTTAGGCGTCGGGACGCACGAACGGCGGGTGATCGACCTGGGCGAGCACGCCGAGCGGGTTGGGGGAGGCCGCTAGGGGAAAGACCCCGCTGCATTGGTCACAAAAACGGGTCCGGTCCGTCTTTAATGGTGTGAGGCGGAACGTGGACGAGGGACCCGACTCGAGGCTGCTTGAGGCGACCCGTGCGGGAGACGCCTCGTCGTTCGAGGTGTTCTACCGGCGCCATTGCCCGGTCGTGCTCGGCTACTGCGCGCAGCGCGTGCGCGATCCCGAGCTCGCTGCCGACCTGATGGCCGAGACCTTCACCGCGGTGCTCGTGGCGGTGCACGACAGCCGCCGCGCACTGCCGGACACGCCACTCGCCTGGCTGTTCACGATCGCTCACCGCAAGCTGATCGACAGCTACAGGCGCGGGCAGGTGGAGGACGAAGCAAGGCGCAGGCTGCAGCTGGAGCCGCTGGTGCTCTACGACGCCGACATCGAGCGGATCGAGGAGATCGCCCAGCAGACGGACGTGGCCACGGAGCTGGCTCGCAAGCTTCCAGCGGACCAGTTCGAGGCCCTCCGGGCGCGGGTGCTCGAAGAGCGCAGCTACACAGACACCGCGCAGGAGCTTCGCTGTTCCGAGGCCGTGGCGCGAAAGCGCGTCAGCAGAGCATTGACGGCTCTACGAACCGCGATTGGAGACGTGTCATGACCGATTTCATCGACCGCTTCGGAGACCAGCTGGTACTCGCAAGCCAGACCCTTGCCCCCACCGCCCCCACCGGTTCCACTGCCGCTCCGCCACGCCGCCCCGCGTGGCGGATGCGGCGGTCGGTGGCGATCGCCGTGGTGGGCGCCGTCGTGACGGGCTCGGCCCTGGCGGCCACGCAGCCCTGGCAGCCGATCCTCGGGCGGCCGTCGCTCAATGACACGCCTGGCGGGACCGCGAGCTCCGACGTGCCGGGCGACCAGCGCGCGCTGCTCGGCGTCCTGCGGCGCCCGCAGGCCGACTCGGACCGCGGTCCCGAGGCGCAGCGGCTCTTGCGCAACCTCGGGCCGGAGGAGAGCGGGGTGCGCACGGCGTCCGTGCGCCTGCTCAGCTCCCCGGCTGGCGCCCGTGCCGCACTCGTGTCCGTGGAGCGCGCGGGCGCGGCCGGCGGCGAGGCCCCGCACTCCGATGCTCTCTGCCTGCTGTTCGACGCGGGAGGCTCGTGCGGAACGCTGGCCAACCTGAGGGCCGGCCAGCTCTTTGCGATCGCGGGCGACCGGATCTACGGGATCGTTCCGGACGGCGTGGCCAGCGTCACGCTCGCCTATCCGAACGGCGAGCGGCTGAAGACGGACGTTGAGGACAACTTCTTCGCCATCGCCGGAGCGCCCGTGGTGCAGCGGTCGCTGCCCGGCGCGGGCGCTGGAACGCCGCCGCTCACACTCGGTGCCCGTCCCACGATCCAGTGGCTTGACGCTGACGGCAACGTCGTCGGGCCTCCCGCCGACAAGTAGGGCGGCTCGGATCTCCGAGCTGCTTCAGCCGTCGGCCGGCGAGTCCGCGCGCCCCAGGCGCGGCGGTCGCGGTCTCATGGCCGTTGGCGACGTGGACCTGGTGCTCGAGGCCCACGGCGACGGAATCACCGCCGTCAACCTCGACATGAGCTCTGGGGCCACCAACTCGGTGGCCCTCGGAGGCTGATCGGCCCGCCGGCCCTGCGCCGGCGTCGGACGGTCAGAAGCGCGGTGCGGCGCCTCCGGGGGCGCCGCGCCGCTCACTTCCTAGATCGAGCGCTGATACGACTTGAACGCCCGCGTGGCAAACCAGACCGCCACCGCCAGGAGCGCCAGCAGGAACGCCGTGCGTGATGCCACGAAGCCCCAATCGGTGTGCTTGAGCGCCGCTGAGCGGCCGGCCTCCACCGCCCAGTTGAGCGGGTTGAAGTCCGCGATGTGGCTGATCCAGCCGGGCACGAGGCTCAGCTGCATGAAGGCGCCGGACAGGAACGTGAGCGGCAACAGCAGGAACTGCATCAGCGCAATCAGGGTCTCCTCCTTGCGCACGTACAGCGCCACGCCGTAGGACCACGCCGTGGTGGCCGCCGCCAGCAGCACCGCGAGGAAGATCATCAGCACCACGCCGCCCACGCCGTTGCGGAAGTGCGCGCCCACGATCAGCGCGAGCACGATGATGATCAGCGACTGCACGATCACGCCGATGGCGCCCTGCACGATGCGCCCGGCCACGAGCGCCACGCGGTGCACCGGCGTCGTGAGGAAGCGGTCGATCACGCCGCGGTTGAGGTCGTCGATCACGGGCATGCCGCCCCAGCCGGCGCCGAAGAACGCCGTCATCACGAGCACGCCGGGCACAAGAAACTCGATGTAGGAGCCGCCCTCGAAGCCGGGGATCTGCACCACGCGCTTGAACAGCGCGCCGTAGAGCAGCAGCCAGATGATCGGCTGCACCAGCGTCACCGCGATCCAGGCCGGCTGGCGCCAGAGCGCGCGCAGGTGGCGCACCGTCATGTACCAGGAGTCCCTGAGCGTGACCGTCATCGATTGCTCCCTTCGGCCTCGGCCTCCGCCCTGTCGAACGTGCGCCCCGCATAGCGCAGGTAGACGTCGTCGAGCGACGGCCGCGCCACGCTCACGGACGCCACCTCCAAGCCGCGCGCCTCGAGCGCGTTAAGCACCACCGGCACGGCGCGTGCGCCGTCGTCCGCGCGGGCGTGCAGCGTGCGGCCCTCCACGGACACCTCGCTGATCTCGTGGAGCGCCTCCAGGGCGGCGCCCACGTGGCCGTTGCCGTCGGCCTGCGCGAGCTCCACGTGGATCGCGTCGCCTCGAAGGTCCGCCTTGAGCCCCTCCGGCGTGCCCTCGGCCACCACCCGGCCGCGGTCCACGATCGCCAGCTGGGAGGCAAGGTTGTCCGCCTCCTCGAGGTAGTGCGTGGTGAGCAGGATCGTAAGCCCCTGCTCGCTGGCCAGGCGGGAGATCTCCGTCCACATGTCGGCGCGCACCTCTGGGTCGAGCCCGGTGGTGGGCTCGTCGAGGAACAGCACGCTCGGCCGGTGGATCAGCGCCATCGCCACCACCAGGCGCCGCTCCATGCCGCCGGAGTAGCCGCGGGCGATGCGGTGGGCGGCGTCGGCCAGGCCGAAGCGCTCGAGCAACTCGGCGGCGCGCGCCTCGAGCTCGCGGCCGCGCAGGCCGTAGACCTGGCCCTGGAGCCGCAGGTTCTCGCGCCCGGTGGCCTCGCGGTCCACCGTCGAGCCCTGCTGCACCGTGCCGATGCTGCGCCGCACCCGGTCGGCTTGCGAGACGACGTCGAAGCCGGCCACCGAGGCGCTGCCCGAGTCCGCTTGCGACAGCGTGGTGAGGATCTTGACCGCGGTGGACTTGCCCGCCCCGTTCGGTCCGAGCAGGCCGAACACGGTGCCCTCCTCGACGCTGAAGCTCAGCTCGTCGAGGGCTTTCACCTCGCCGGCGTATGTCTTGACCAGGCCGCTGGCCTCGATTGCGCTACTCATCTGCGACGGCTGACCTTAGCGAGGGGTGCAGCTAGCCGACATGCGCGGGAGCGGGAGCGGGCGGCTGGTTGAGCGGCGCCGCCGGCTGGCCCAGGCGCACCTCCTCGCCGGCACCGCAGATCGCGCCGCCCGGGCAGTGCTCGGCCTTGATGGCGGGCCGCTTGCGACCCTCGAGGCCGACTAGCGAGACCAAGCCGCCGGCTATGGCCAGCGCGCCGCCGATGCCGATGCCGATGCGGAACGCCTTGACCGACGCCGCCTCGAGCGC
>Ga0055453_10000059_pt1 | contig 12291 bp, 8 predicted proteins | sample Goodyear_PhragA__FD_57741 | JGI IMG/M metagenome (GOLD analysis project Ga0055453, IMG submission 57741) | Wetland microbial communities from San Francisco Bay, California, USA, that impact long-term carbon sequestration - Goodyear_PhragA_D2 | ecosystem: Environmental > Aquatic > Marine >... | reverse complement strand
CCCGACGGACGGACGCTCGGCTTCCTGACCCGGATCAACGGAGTCACCCAGGTCGCCGTCATGAAGCCGGAGTCGGGCGATTGGGCGATCCTGACGCGCGAAGAGTCCCGCGGGCAGGTGCAGCACCTCTGCTGGTCCCGCGACGGGACCCGGCTGTTCTACGATCGAGTCGAGGATCGCCCGATCGGGATCTATTCGATTCCGGTGCTCGGCGGCGACGAGCGGCAGATCCTGGAGGACGCGCAGTCGCCGGAGACGCTGCCGGACGGCAGTCTCCTGAGCGTGCGCGTGGCGAAGGATCGGAATTTCCGAATCGTGAGGTTCGAGCCCGAGTCGGGCCGGATGTCGGAAATCGGTCCCGCCATTCTGCGCGAATCCGCCGCGGCGCCTTCCCTGCAGGTTTTTGGAGGAGGTCGGGAGGCCTTGTTCACCGGTCGCCTCGCGTCCGGCGGCAAGAACGTCCGTGCGGCCTATATCGTGGACCTTCGGACGGGGGCGACGAGGAGATTCGCTCCCGAGGTGCCCCTGCTGCCGCCGATTACGATCGATTCGGATGGCAGCTCGGTGCTCGCGGACCTCGAGACGGGCGACCTTCACCATCTCGTCAGGATCCCCCATTCCGGAGCATCCCTTGAAACGCTCCTGTCGCTGGCCCGGAGGCCGGCGTACATTTCCGCGGCCTCGGATCGCTCGCTCTACGTGGATTTCATCGAATCGCCCGCGGAAGTGCTCAGGATCCCGCTGGCCGGGGGCGAGCCCGAGCGGCTCGCGGCCGCGGGCCGGAACATATTCATGCCGCCGATCGAGCTTTCCGGCGGACGGATTTTGATCGCGGAAGGAAGCATGGGCCGGCGCCGGCTCCTGGCCTCCGGGCCGGGATCGACCCCGCGGCCGCTCCTGGACACGCGGGAGCAAGCCGGTCCTCCGTGTGCCGTGGTGGGCGGCGACCGGATCGCGTTCATGGGGCAGGTTTCGCCTTCGGCTCCGCCGCAGGTCTCCCTCGCGGCGATCTCGTCGGGACGCGTGATCCGGCGTTTCGATTCGACTCGGGGACTCGCCGTCGCGGCTCTGGCGGCCTCGGTGGGCGGAACCGGCGTGTATCTCGTCGAGGGAGGTCGAATTCAGCGGCTCGACTTCGACAGCGGCAAGCTCGAAAAAGTGTGCGCGGGAGATGGAGTGGCTCCGGAACCGGACGGCGCGAGCCTGGTCGTTCAGATCAACGGCCGGGAGGGCGCGCGGCTGGCGCGATTCCACCTGGCCGATCGCTCCGAGGAGCCGATTCCCTTCGCGGGCGACCTGCGGCTTTCGACGACCCCGATCGCCGGCAATGCCGTCGGTCCGGACGGGCGGATCGTGGTGACCGTGAATTCCGCAGGAGGCGCCACGGCCGGCCCGGCATTGCTCGATCCGGCCAGCGGCGCCGTCGTCCGGATTCCCGTTCGTTTCGACGGAGACATCGTTCCCTCGAGCTGGGGGCCGGACGGATCGGTGCTCGGCACCGGCCTCGGGATCCGTACGGAGATGTGGAGAATTCGCAGTCTCCAGGCCAGGCCCTGAGGCCGCTCAGGCGTAGAGGCCGCGAACCATCGTGTCGTGGGCGACCCGCGAGATCCCGAGCATGTAGGCCGCGATGCGGTAGCTCACGCCGTAGCGTTTCGCCATCTCGACGACGTCGTTGAACGACTGGACCATGATGTCCTCGAGTCGTTCGTTGACCTCGGTCTCTCTCCAGAAGAAGCCGGCCCGGTCCTGGACCCACTCGAAGTACGACACCGTGACTCCACCCGCGTTGGCGAGAATGTCGGGCACGACGGTGGTCCCTCGATCCTGGAGGATTTCGTCGGCGCGCTGAGTCGTGGGACCGTTCGCGCCCTCGACGACGATGCGGGCCCGGACGTTGGCGGCGTTGTGCTTTCGGATCTGATTCTCGTTGGCGGCCGGGATGAGGATGTCGCAAGGCTGTTCGAGCAATTCTTCATTGGAGATTTTTTCAGCCTCCCGATAGCCCTCGAAGGATTTGTGCTTCTGATGATGCTCGATGACGGCGCCGAGATCGAGGCCCTCCGAGTTTCGAACGCCCCCCCGGATATCCGACACCGCAACGATCTTGGCTCCCGCGTCCCGGCACATTCGCGCCGCGATGGAGCCGACGTTGCCGAATCCTTGAATTGCGACGCTGGAGCCGGCGAGCTCGAATCCGTGAGCGCGGGCCGCCTCCCGGCAGATGATCATGAGCCCCCGGCCGGTTGCCTCGACGCGTCCGCGCGACCCCCCGATCGTGAGGGGCTTGCCCGTCACCACGGAGGTGACCGTGTGGCGCATGTGCATCGAATACGTGTCCATGATCCAGGCCATCGTCTGCGGCGTCGTGCCCATGTCTGGCGCGGGAACGTCGCGCTCGGGGCCGATGAGGTCGAGAATTTCGGCCGTATACCGGCGGGTAATGCGTTCGAGCTCGGCGTTCGAGAGCGAGCCGGGGTCGCAGATGACCCCGCCCTTTGCGCCGCCGAAGGGAATGTTCACGACGGCGCACTTCCACGTCATCCAGGCCGCAAGCGCGCGAACCTCGTCGAGAGTCACGTTCTTGTCGAAGCGGATCCCGCCCTTGCCGGGGCCTCTCGCGATGTTGTGAAGCACGCGATACCCGATGAACACTTCGATTCGCCCGTCGTCCATCAGAATCGGGATCGAGACCTTGGTCTCGCGGACCGGCTCGCGAAGAACTTTGTACAGCCCGGGGTCGAGGGCGAGCTTCTGGGCGGCGACGTCGAAGCGCGACATCATCTCCTCGAACGGGTTCTCTGAATCGAGGCCCTGGGGCCGGGTGATGATTGCGGTCATGCCCATAAAATCGGGTTCGGGCGCACCGGGAGTTTCCCCGAGCGGCGCCGGGCGGGGGTCGCTTTCTTTCACAACGTCTCCTCAATAAGATGCAAGGGGAGGAAATTCTACCGGAAACGCCGGCCCGGACAAGAGAAAACCCTCCGCCGGGATTTTCGTAGAGATCATGGACGTGGAGGCGAGTCGCACGCCGTCGGACGAGGAAGTCGTGTCCCGGATTCTCGCCGGCGAGGAGTCCCTCTACGCAGATCTCGTCGCCCGATTCCAGACCCGAATCGTGGCGCACCTGGCCCGGGTCGTCGGGAATCGCGAGGATGCGGCCGAGATCGCCCAGGAGATCTTCCTCCGGGCGTTCCAGGCGCTCAACCGATACAACCCGGAATATCGATTTTCCACTTGGATCTTCCGGATCGCCTCGAACGCCGGCATCGATTTCCTCCGGAAACGCCGGATCTCCACGATCTCGCTGGACGCGCCGATCGAGACGGATCGCGGCAGCCAGACCCGCGAATTCGCCTCGGCCGAGCCGGGTCCGCATGCGGTGCTTCGGAATCGGGAGCGGCGAGCCCGGATCGGGGAGGAAATCGCGTCGCTCCCTCCCGAGTTCCGCGATCTGATCTCGCTTCGGCACTTCGCCGGGCTGTCCTACGAGGAGATCGCGATCGCGAAAAGAATGCCCCTGGGAACGGTCAAAAATAAACTTTTTCGCGCCCGGGCCGTTTTAAAGGAGAGGCTGGCTGGAGAGTTGATGTGAATTGCCCCCGCTCACTCGAACCTGTTGATGTGGAAGCACTTGTGTCTGGCGATCACCCGTTGCTCGCGGCCGACGCCGCCGAGCACGCCTCGTCCTGCCTGGAGTGCGGCCGACGCCTGGAGGCCTTCCGGCAGCTGGATGTCTGGCTCGACGGTGCGGAGCCGGACGCCTTCCCGGCCGATCTGAGGGCTTCGATCGAACGCCTTCGGGCGTTTTCCCGGCGGGAGGCAAAGAGCCTCAAGCTCTGGCGCACCCCTCTGGCCGTGGCTGCGGCCCTGATCGCAGGCTCCGCGCTCCTTCTCGCGGTCCCGGCGTTGTCGGCGTCGGAAAATCTCGATCTGCTGGGCGCCCTGGCCGGCTCTTTCGGGGCAGAAGTGCGCGTGGCGGCGGCGTGGCCGGTGCTTCTCTGGCGGTCGCTGCCGGCCGCCGTGTCCTCCTTCAGCGCGTTGGCCGCACGCGAAAGGGCGGCGGCGGCCGGAGCGATCCTTCTCCTCATCCCGCTGGGATGGTGGTTCGCGCGGCTCGCGGCTCGCCGGAGGGCCTCGCGGTGATCGGCGCCGCTCTGGTGTCCGTCTCGACGCTGCTGGCCGCGACGGCGGGCGGGATCTCGAATCCGGTCGTCGCGGTCGGACGCTCCGTCGTTCTGACCGCCCCGGCTCGCGGGCGCGTCATTCTCCTCGGAGGGAGCCTGACGCTCTCCTCGCGAGTGGAGGGGGACGTGATCGCGTGGGGGGCGAACGTGGATCTTCGGCCCGGGGCATCGGTCGAGGGAAATCTCTTCGCGTTCGGCGGAAGGATCCGCGGCGACACGTCGGCCGTACGCGGCCGGGTGGTCGCCCCCGGTTCGCTCGCGTCGCTCTATCTCGCCGAAGCCCGGCGCCTGCCGTGGTCGGCCGGGACGAGCGTTCCTCTGTCCGTGCGGCTGGGAATTCGGTTCTTCGTGCTCGCCCTCTGGCTCCTTGCCGCGTGCGCGGTGTTGCGTGTGCGAAGCTCGGGAGTGGCGCGCGCGGCGGACTCTTTCGCATCCAATCCCGGCGTTTCCGCGATTGCCGGGCTGGTGACGGTCGCGATCCTCTTCCTTTCCGGCGTCGCGGCGGTGAGCGCGCTGCCGGCCATCGCACGCGTCCCGGTCGCGGGAGCGATTTTCGTTCTCGCCGCGGCCTTGAAGATCTTCGGGATGGCGGCGCTGTTCCTGTTCGTGGGACGGACCGTGCAACGGGATTGCAGCGCACGGCGCCGGCCGGCGGCCGTGGCGTGGGGTCTTCTCCTCGCGGGCGCAGTCTCGCTCGTCCCGGTCGCAGGTCCGATCCTGTGGAGCGCCGTTTCCGTCCTTGCGATCGGTGCGGCCGCGGTTACGGGCTTCGGCTCACCCCGACTCCGCGTGGCGGTCTCGTAACCGGCGGCGCGTTCCCGAATTGACCCCCCGCCGAAGGCGGAGATAGAGTGCCGCCCGTGGCGAAGATCCGAACGGTCGCGGTCGTCGGCGCCGGCCAGATGGGCAACGGGATCGCCCACGTCGCGGCGGCGGCCGGCTACGATGTCGTTCTCGCCGACGTTTCCGCGGAGATTCTCGAGCGTGCGCGCGCAACGATCGTGCGCAATCTCGAGCGTGAGGTGGCGAAGGGCAAGCGCACGAAGGCGGAGCGCGACGAGGCCCTCGGCCGGTTGACGTTGACGTCGGAATTCCGGGACCTTGCGGGCGCCGCGATCGCGATCGAAGCGGTCCCGGAAGACTGGCCGGTCAAGAGGGCGACGTTCGAACGCCTCGATGCAGCGCTTTCGCCATCCGCCATCCTCGCGTCGAACACGTCCTCGATCTCGATCACGAAGCTCGCGGCCATCACCGGCCGCCCGGCCAGAGTGATCGGAATGCATTTCATGAATCCCGTGCCGGTCATGCCCCTCGTCGAGACGATTCGCGGGATCGCGACCTCGGATGAGACGGCCGACGCGGTCGAGGCGCTGGCGCTGGGACTGGGCAAGACCCCGATCGCGTGCAACGATTTTCCCGGATTCGTCGCGAACCGCATCCTGATGCCGATGATCAACGAGGCGATCTACGCCCTCTTCGAGGGAGTCGCCGGCCGGGAGGCGATCGACGGGATCATGAAGCTGGGGATGAACCATCCCATGGGCCCTCTGACGCTCGCAGATTTCATCGGGCTGGACACATGTCTGTCGATTCTCCGTGTTCTCCACGACGGGCTCGGAGATCCGAAGTACCGGCCGTGTCCTCTCCTGGTCAAGATGGTCGACGCCGGATGGCTCGGACGCAAGAGCGGTCGCGGCTTCTACGAATATCCCTCCTGAGGCGCCGATGTACTGTCAATCCTGCGGCGCGTTCAACTCCGACGACGGCGCCGCCTACTGCACGCGTTGCCGCGCGAAGCTCATGGTGGTCTCCGGAAGGCCGATCGAGGAGGAGACCGGCGCCGCAGCCATGGACGATCTGGCCTTCGAAGAGCATTTGCTGGAGCGCATCTCTTCGCTCGAGGAGATCGTCCGGCGAAGCGGAGACATGATCCGGTCCCTGTACGATTCGTACCAGAGGCTGGAGAAGAGCATTTCCGTGGCGCAGACCGGCATCGTGGCGCTCCAGGAAACTCTGGAACAGCGGGGAGTCCTCACTCCCGGGGAAACGCTGGACCGTTGGCAGGCGCGATCGGAGCAGCGTCTCCAGGCCGTCGAGGCCCGGGAGCGCCTCCTCGACCGACGCGACCGGATCCTGGCCGGGTTTGCGGGGGGCGATCGGGAGGCCTTCCTCCAGAAGCTCCGAGAGGCGGAAGCCGCGATCCTTTCTCTCGACCGCGAGCGCGGAATGGCCGCGCTGGATGACGCCTTTCGCCTCGACCGGGCCAATGCGGAGCTCGGTTTCTTCGTCGCGGAGAGTCATTTTGCCGACGGTGACCTCGATCGCGCCGGGCAGTTCCTGAAGAAAGTGCTCTCCGTTCATCCCGACCACTACGAGTCCCTGCTCTATTCGGGCATCGTGGCGTCGGAATCGGGCGACGCGAAAAACGCCGAGAGCCTCCTTCGGCGGGCGATCGAGATCCGGCGCGACGGGTTCCTCTCTCACTTCGCGCTCGGAGGCCTGCTCGCGAGGCAGGGACGGTTCGGAGAATCGCGCGAGGAGCTTCTCCAGGCCCGCCAGATCGCGCCCGTCTCGGGCGTGCGGATCCTGCTCGGACAGGTGGAGCGCGAGCTGGGCGACGTGGCGGCCGCAATCGTCGAGTTCGAGGAAGCCCTGAAGGACGACAGCCGGAACGAAGAAGCGAATTTTCAGCTCGGGCTCGCGCTCCTGGAGAAGAACCGCCCGCGGCAGGCGCTGGCCGCGTTCCAGCGGGCGCTCGAAATCAATCCCCGGCGGCTCGAGGTGCAGGAGGCCGTTCGTCTGCTCGAAAACCGCCGGTGGGGAGGGCTTCCGCCCGTTGCCGGCCCGGCGGGCGAAGACTTCCGGCGGGCGGAAGAAAGCGCGGCGCTTGGCCGCTTCCGGCAGGCGCACGAGCTCTATCGAAAGGCGCTCGAGCGGGATCCGGGCAACGGCACGATCCGCCTCGCGCTCGCTTCGGTCTGCGCGCTCCTGGGACAAGCGCGGGAAGCGATCTCCGAATGCCGCAAAATTCTCTCCGGCGGGGCGGAGGAAATGATCGCAGCAGCGGCCTGCTCTCTTCTCGCCGAGCTGCTTCGGGCCGAAGGGCAGGGCAAAGACGCCCTGCGGACCGTTCGCGAATTTCTGAAGCGCTACGATTCGCCGACCGCGCGCACGATCGGGTTCTACGAGCTCGCGTCGAATCTCGCCGATACGGAGGAAGATCTCACGGACGCTCTCGAGTACGCTTCCCGATCGCTGGAGGCCGCTCCGGACGAGCTCAAGCCGTTCTCGCTGTCGGCGCTCGGCTGGGTGTATTTCAAGCGGAAGGATTACGAGGCGGCGATCGATTTTCTCAAACGCTCGTCGGAAAGCTCGGCGACGCCGACGACCCTGCAGCGTCTCGGGATGGCGTATCTCGCCGCGGGACGGGCCGAGGAAGCCAAGGCCGCGTTCCGGCGGTCCAAGACGGTCGCGGCTCGGGGCGCGCGAATCGAGGATCGCATCCTCGAGCAGGTTCGGCAGAATCAGAGAATCATCGAGAAGGCCGCTCCCCGGCGCAAGGCCTGACCGGTTTCGGCGGGGAAGTTCTGCTATCCTCCGCGCCATGCGCTGGTCGAGCTATTTCCTTCACACTGTCCGGGAAATTCCGGCCGACGCCGATGCCATCTCCCACCGTCTGATGCTCCGCGCCGGCATGCTCGAGAAGGTCGCGGCCGGCATCTACACATACCTGCCGCTCGGGTTGCGCGTGATCAAGAAGGTAGAAGCCATCGTCCGGGAGGAGATGAACCGGGAAGGCGCGATCGAGCTCCTGATGCCGGCGGTGCAGCCGGCCGAGCTCTGGGAAGAGTCGGGGCGGTGGGACCGGTACGGCCGCGAATTGCTGAGGTTCAAGGACCGGCACGACCGGGATTTCTGCTTCGGGCCAACCCATGAGGAGGTCGTAACCGCAACGGTTCGGGGCCGGGTCGCGTCGTACCGGCAGCTGCCGTTCAATCTGTATCAGATCCAGACGAAGTTCCGCGACGAAATTCGGCCCCGGTTCGGCTTGATGAGAGGGCGCGAGTTCATCATGAAGGACGCGTACTCGTTCGACAAAGACGAAGCGGGCCTCGCGATCCATTATGAAAAGATGATTCGAGCGTACGGCGCGATCTTTCGCCGGTGCGGGCTCGATTTTGTGATCGTCGAATCCGACGTCGGCGCGATCGGCGGAGCCTCGGCGCACGAGTTCATGGTTCTCGCCGAGACGGGCGAGGACGCCGTCGCACGCTGCGCGGCGTGCGGATACGGCGCGAACGTCGAGAAGGCCACCACGGGAGACCTGACGGCGGGCGAGCCGGAAGCTCCGGCGGCACTGGGCCGCGCCGCGACACCGGGGGCGAAGTCGGTCGAAGCCGTGGCGAAGGTCCTGAACGTGGCACCGCCGCGGATCGTGAAGACGCTGATCTTTGAAACCGAAAAAGAGTTCGTCGCGGCCCTCGTGCGGGGAGACCTCGACGTCAACGAAGTCAAGCTCCGCAATCACCTCGGGGCGGAGCATCTTCGCCTCGCCTCCGACGCGAAAGTCCTGGAGGCGACCGGTGCGCCGGCGGGTTACTCCGGCCCCGTCGGACTCGCGGGGGTTCGAATCGTGAACGACCGCTCCGTGCTCCGCGTCGTGAACGCCGTGGTCGGCGCCAACGCCCACGACGAGCATTTCGTCAACGCGAACGCCGGACGGGACTGGGACGATTCCGAGGTCGCGGACATCGCACGGGCCCGAACGGGGGACCCTTGCCCCCGGTGCGGAGAGCCGATCGAGATCGCGCGCGGAATCGAGGTCGGCAACATCTTCAAATTGGGGACGAAATATTCCTCTTCGATGGGGTGCACGTTCCTCGACGAGAACGGCGAGAGCCGCCCGGTCGTGATGGGTTGCTATGGTCTGGGGATCGGCCGGACGATGGCGGCGGTGATCGAGCAGCATCACGACGACGACGGTATCCTCTGGCCGGCCGCTCTCTCGCCTTTCGAGGCGCACCTGATCGCGATGAACAGCAACGATCCGACCACGCGCGAGGAGGCCGATCGCGTGTACGAAGAATTGCGGTCGAAAGGAATCGACGTGCTCTACGACGACCGCGACGAGCGGGCGGGCGTCAAGTTCAAGGACGCCGACCTTCTGGGGCTCCCGCTGCGAATCCAGATCGGGGGCCGGTCTCTCAAGGAGGGTAAGGCGGAGATTGCGTTCCGGAAGCTGCGAACTCCCGAGCCCCTGCCGAAGGAGCAGGTCGTGGAGGCGGCGGCGGCGGCGGTTCGCGAGGCCCGCCGCGAGGTCCCGGTCTCCGCGTAATAGACTCACGGCATGAGGAAGATCACCCGGCTCGAAGCGCTCGAATTCCACTCCCGTGGGCGAAAGGGCAAGATCGAGGTCACTTCCACGAAGCCCTGCCGGACCCAGGAAGACCTGTCGCTCGCTTACACGCCCGGAGTCGCCGAGCCCTGCCTCGAAATCGAGGCCGATCCCCTCAAAGTGTACGAGTACACGGCCAAAGGCAACCTCGTCGCGGTCATCTCGAACGGCACGGCGGTGCTCGGGCTCGGCAACATCGGACCGCTCGCGGGAAAGCCGGTGATGGAAGGCAAAGGCATTCTTTTCAAGCGATTCGCGGACGTCGACGTTTTCGACATCGAGCTGGACGCGCCCGATGTCGATTCCGTGGTCGAGACCGTTGCCCGCGTGGCGCCGACGTTCGGCGGAATCAACCTCGAGGACATCAAATCGCCGGAATGCTTCGAGATCGAGGAGCGTCTCAAGCGGCGCCTCGACATCCCGGTCTTTCACGACGACCAGCACGGGACGGCCATCATTTCGGCGGCCGCGTTCCTGAACGCTCTGGAAATCGCCGGGAAACGGATCGGAGACGTCAAGGTGGTCTTCGCCGGAGCGGGCGCCGCCGCGATCGCGTGCGCGAACCTGTACGTCAGCTACGGGGTGAATCCCGCGAATCTGCGCATGTGCGACCGCCACGGGGTGATCTACAAGGGCCGGGCCGACGGCATGAACGTCTACAAGGAGCGATTCGCGGTGGAGACCGGCGAGCGAACCCTCGCCGACGCGCTCCACGGTGCGGACGCCTTCGTCGGCGTTTCGACGAAGGGGATCGTGACGGGCGAGATGCTGCGCGGAATGCGCGAGAGCCCGATCGTTTTCGCGATGGCCAATCCCGACCCCGAGATCACGCCCGAAGAAGCGATGATCGCGAGGCCGGACGTCATCATCGCGACGGGCCGAAGCGATTATCCGAACCAGGTGAATAACGTTCTGGGCTTTCCCTACATCTTCCGGGGCGCGCTCGACGTCCGCGCCCGAGAGATCAACGAGCCGATGAAGCGGGCCGCGTCGGATGCGCTCGCGTCTCTGGCCCGGCAGGACGTACCCGACTCCGTGCTCAAGGCGTACGGTTTGAGCAGTCTGCGATTCGGCCGGGAATATCTCATTCCGAAGCCGTTCGACCATCGGGTTCTTTACTGGGTGGCGCCGGCGGTCGCGAAAGCGGCCATGGAATCGGGGGTCGCCCGCGTGACGATCGATCTCACGGCCTATCGCCGAAAACTCGAGATCCTGCTTTCGCGGACCCGTGAGGTGATGCGCTCGGTCCGGGACAAGGCGCAGTCCAACCCCAAGAGGATCGTCTTCGCAGAAGGCGAGCATCCGAAGGTCCTGCGGGCGGCCAAGATCCTCGCCGAGAACGGCTACTGTCATCCGATCCTCCTCGCGCGGCCGGAGCAGGTGGCGCCGAAATTGAAGGAGTTCTCGATTCCAGCCGAAGGGATCGAGCTCGTCGACATCGCCCGGTCCCCGCATCTCGAGCAGTACGCGGATCGGCTCGAGGCTCTTCGCCGGCGGCACGGCATGACGCGCGAAGACGCCCGCCGGAACGTGCTCCATCGCAACGTCTTCGGATCCTTGATGGTCGAGATGGGCCACGCCGACGGGCTGATCTCGGGCCTCACCCAGGCCTATTCCGAGACGATTCGGCCGGCGCTCCAGATCGTCGGTACGGCGCCCGGTGTCCGGCGCGTGAGCGGACTCTACATTCTCATCTTGAAGGACCGGGTCTTCCTGTTCGCCGACACGACCGTCAATATCGATCCGTCGATCGAGGATCTGGCGGAAATCGCCCTTCTCTCCGCCGACACGGCCCGGCGATTCGGCTTCGAGCCGCGTCTGGCGATGATCTCGTTCTCAAATTTCGGATCGAACCGGCATCCGCTTGCCGACAAGGTCCGCGATGCCGTCGCACTCGTTCGGCGCCTCCGTCCCGGGCTTCCGATCGACGGCGAAATGCAGGCCGACACGGCGGTGGTCCCCGAGATGCTCGAAGACACCTACCCCTGGGCGGCCGTGCGCAAGCCGAACGTTCTCATCTTTCCGGATCTCGAGTCGGCCAACGCCGCCTACAAGCTGGTCTGGCGTCTCGCCAACGCGGAGGCGATCGGTCCGGTGTTGATGGGCATGAATCGGCCGGTTCACGTGCTTCAGCGGGGCGTCGAGGTCACAGATATCGTCAACATGGCCGCGATCGCGGTCGTCGATGCCCAGGAGCTGCGCGAGCATCAGCCCGAGCTGCTCTGAAGAACTCTCTTACGCCGTTCGCTCGCAGATCACCAGCGTCCGGTCGTCGTCGAATTCCCCGGAACGGCAATGCGACGAGACGGATTCGAGAACGGCGCGTCTCAGATCCGAAAGGGGAGACATGGCCCCGGCTCGAAGGACGGCCTCGAGTCGGTCGTAGCCGAAGGCGTCGTCGGCCGCGTCCCGGCATTCGATGATCCCGTCAGAGAAGAACACCAGACGATCGCCGATACGAAACGGATAACGACGGGTCGGAAAGGGCCGGTCCGGGAAGAGGCCCAGAGGAAAGGCCGGGAGCTCGAGTGCCTCGACGCGTTCGCCCGAGATTCGATACGGGGCCGGATGCCCGGCGTTCGTCAGCTCGAGGGTCCAATCCGCGTTCACGATCGCGAGGGAGAGCGTCATGAAGTGGCGCACGTCGGTGGACCGGTGCAACAGGCGATTCAGACTCTGGAAAACCGCGTCGCCGTCGCCGCCAGCCTG
>Ga0055453_10000058_pt1 | contig 12399 bp, 11 predicted proteins | sample Goodyear_PhragA__FD_57741 | JGI IMG/M metagenome (GOLD analysis project Ga0055453, IMG submission 57741) | Wetland microbial communities from San Francisco Bay, California, USA, that impact long-term carbon sequestration - Goodyear_PhragA_D2 | ecosystem: Environmental > Aquatic > Marine >... | reverse complement strand
GGTCGCGGTGGGCAACGTCGACTCGTTCGTCTCGGTGCCGGGGGCCGGCGTCGATCGCCCCGGGACGTTCGTGATGGTGGTGGGGACCTCGATCTGCGACCTGGTGATGGATCGCGAGGAGACCCTGATGGGCGGGATCACCGGCGTCGTCAAGGATGGGATCCTGCCCGGGCTCTATGGCTACGAGGCCGGGCAGGCGGCGGTCGGCGACATGCTCGCCTGGTTCGTCGAGGCGATCGGGGGCGGCGAGGGCGCCTACGAGGGGCTGGAGCGCGAGGCGGAACTGCTTGGCCCTGGAGAGACCGGGCTGGTGGCGCTCGACTGGTGGAACGGCAACCGCACGATTCTCGCCGACGCCGATCTGAGCGGGCTGATCGCCGGCCTCACGCTGCACACCGGCCAGGCCGAGATCTACCGGGCGCTGCTGGAGGCGATCGCCTTCGGCAACCGGCGGATCATGGACAACTTCGAGGCGAATGGCATGAAGCTCGACGAGATCGTCGCCTGCGGCGGGATCGCCGAGAAGAGCCCACTGACCATGCAGCTGCTGGCCGATACAAGCGGCCGTCCGGTGCGCGTGCCCGACTCGACCCAGATCCCCGCCCGGGGCGCGGCGCTGTTCGGCGCGGTGGCGGGCGGCGCGTTCGAAGACATCGAGGCGGCGATCGCCGCCACGCGGCCCCCGATCGCGCGCAGCTACGCGCCCGACCCCGAGGCGGGCGCCGTCTATGAGCGCGTCTACGCGATCTTCCGCGAGCTGCACGACATACTCGGACAAAGCCATGCCAACCTGCTGCACGACCTGAAGCGCGTGCGGATCGAGAGGAGGTCCCAATGAGCACTGAGGTCAAACCCCGGATCGGCCTGCTCGGGATCATGCAGGAGCTCTACGACGAGATGATCCCCGGGATCACCGAGCGCCAGGCCGGCTTCGCGCGGCAGGTGGGCGAGCAGCTCGCCGGGGTCGCCGAGGTCGAGTTCGCTCGCCCGGCGCGCACCCGCGAGGACGTCGAAGCGCTGCTCGCCGAGCTGCGCGGCAGCGGGGTCGACGGGGTGGCGATCGTGATGCTCACCTACGGCCCGGCGATGCGCACCGTGCGCGCCCTGCTCGACACCCGGCTGCCGATCCTGCTCGCCAACATCCAGCCCGAGCGCTCGGTGACCGCGGCCTGGGACATGGCCGACCTCACCTACAACCAGGGCATCCACGGCGCCCAGGACCAGGCGAACGCCCTGGTGCGCACCGGTGTGCCCTTCTCGGTCCTGACCGGGGACTGGCAGTCGCCGGAGTTCGCGCGGGGCTTCGAGGACTGGGCGCGGGCGGCGCAGGCGGTGACCGCGCTGCGCGCGGCCCGGATCGCACTGCTGGGCTACCCGATGAACGGCATGGGCGACATCCTCTACGACCCGCCCGCCCTGCTCCGCGTGGTCGGGCCGCTGGTCGTCAACGAGAGCCTCGGCGACCTCTACGCGCGCATGCAGGAGGTCTCCGAGGCCCAGATCGAGGAGGTCGTCGGCCGCCACGCGGAGCTGTTCGAGGTCGATCCGAAGCTGCCGCGCGAGGCGCATGCCTATGCGGCACGAATAGAGGTCGCGCTGCGGGGGCTGCTCGAGGAGAACGACTATCGCGGCTTCTCGTTCCACTTCGAGTCCGTCGGGCGCGACGGGCGGTTCGAGCAGCTGCCGCTGCTCGCCGCCTCGGACCTGATGGCGGACGGCTACGCCTTCGCCGCCGAGGGCGACATGGCGACGGCGTCGCTGATGTGCGCCGCCCAGACGCTGATCGGGGATGCCAACTTCAGCGAGATGTACGCGATGGACTACGAGCTCGATTCGGTCCTTGTCAGCCACATGGGCGAGGGCAACTGGAAGGTGGCGCGCCGCGACCGGCCCGTGCGACTGGTCGACCGCGAGCTCGGCATCGGCGGCCTCGGCAATCCGCCGACCACCGTCTTCTCGGCCGAGCCGGGCCCGGCGACGACGGCCAACCTGATCCCGCTCGAGGGTGAGGCCTTCCGGCTGGTGGTGGGCACCGGAGAGGTGCTCGACACTCCCGAGCTGCCGAACGTCGAGATGCCCTATTTCCACTTCCGGCCCGCGAGCGGCATGCGGCCCTTCCTCGACGACTGGCTGGGGCTCGGCGGCACCCATCACTTCGTGGTCAACCTCGGCGACCAGACCGAGCGCTGGCGGCGCTTCGCCGAGCTCCTCGACCTCGACTACCACGAGATCTAGTGCTGGAGGAGCTGCGAGAGCGAGTCCTGGCCGCGAACCTCGCGCTGCCGGCCCATGGCCTGGTGACCCTGACCTGGGGCAACGTGAGCGGGATCGATCGCGATCGCGGGCTGGTGGCGATCAAGCCGAGCGGGATGGACTACGAGGAGATCAGCGCCGCCGACATCGTGCTCGTCGACCTGGACGGCAATCAAGTCGAGGGCGAGCGGCGGCCGTCGACCGACACGCCGAGCCACCTCGTCCTCTACGGGGCCTTCGAGTCGATCGGCGGCATCGTTCACACCCACTCGACCTCGGCGACGGCGTGGGCGCAGGCCGAGCGCGAGATCCCGATCCTCGGCACCACCCACGCCGACCTCTGCCCGGGTCCGGTGCCGGTCACGCGCCCGCTCTCGGCTGAGGAGATCGAGCGCGACTACGAGGGTGCCACGGGGCGCGCTCTCGTCGAGGCGGTCGGCGAGCGCGAGACAGACGAGGTTCCGGCTGCGCTGGCGCGCGGACACGGCCCGTTCTGCTGGGCCGGCGACCCGGCGGGGGCGGTCGAGGTCGCGGTCACGCTCGAGGAGGTGGCGCGCCTGGCGGCGCTGACGGTCGCGCTCGATCCGGCCGCCGGCCCGCTGGCGGCGGCGGTGCGCGACAAGCACTACACCCGCAAGCACGGGCCGCGCGCCTACTACGGCCAGGCGGAGTGAGCGGGAGCGCCGCCGCGGGCGCGCCCGGCCTGGAGCTCCCGACCATCGTGGTCGCCGAGCACGCCTACGCGGCGCTGGCCGAGCTCGCCGGCGGGCGCGGGTGGCGCGAGGCGGTCGCGGTGATGGACGCCAACACCGAGGAGGCCGCCGGCGAGGCCGTCGCTCGCGAGCTGGAGGCGGCTGGGATCAGGGTCGCGCGGCTGCGCTACGCCCAGCGCAGCGGGCTGCGTGCCGATCGCGAGGCGCTCGCCGCCGCCCGGGAGGCGCTCGGGGCCCGGCCGGAGGCGGGCGTGGTCGCGGTCGGCTCGGGAGTGATCACCGATCTCACGCGCTACGCCGCCGAGCTCGCCGACCGCCGCTTCGTCAGTGTCCCCACCGCGGCCTCGATGGATGGCTACGCCTCGAGCGTCGCGGCGCTGGAGCTCGAGGGGCTCAAGGTGACGCTGCCGGCGCGCGCGCCGGAGGCGATCTTCGCCGACCCGGCGACGATCGCCGCCGCCCCGGCCGAGCTGACCCGGGCCGGGCTCGGCGATCTGCTCGGCAAGGCGAGTTCGCGAACCGACTGGCTCGCCGCGCACCTGCTCTACGGAGAGCCCTACTGCGAGGCGGTGGACACCCGCGTGCTGGGGCCGCTGCGGGAGGCGGTGCGGCGGGCCGACGCCGTCGTGGCCGGCGAGCGGGACGCCGTGGAGGGACTGCTGGACGGGCTGCTGCAATCCGGAATCGCGATGGCGATGGTCGGCAGCTCACGTCCCGCCAGCGGCTGCGAGCATCACGCCTCGCACTTCTGGGATCTGCTCGCGGGCCGTGGGCTCCGCCCCCATTTCCCGCACGGGCTCCAGGTCGGATTCGCGACACGGTTTGCGATCCGCCTGCAGCGCTACGCCTTCGGCGGCGGGGTGACCGCGCTCGGTCCCCCGCGCGCCTTCGAGCCGCTCGACCGGGCCGCGCGCGAGTGGTTCGGCGAGCCCTCGCCGTCGCTCGCCGAGGCGATCGAAGGGAAACGCCGCTTCCTCGAGGACGGCGCGGCAAGGTGGCCCGCCCGTGAGCGCTGGAAGGAGCTGCGCGCGGCGCTCGCCCCGGCGCTGGAGGTATCCCGTTCCGTCGAGCCGGCGCTGGAGGCTGCTGCGATCCCCGCCGAGCCGAGCCTCCTCGGCCTCGACGAGGCGATGCTGCGGGCGGGGTTTCGCTACTCGAACCGCCTGCGCGCGCGCTATACGACGGTCGACTTCCTCGAGGGCCAGGGAGCGCTGGAGGCGGCGCTCGACGCCGTCACCAGCGATCGTGGACGTGCGGCCTGATCAGGCGCTCGTAGACGTCGGCGACGCCGGCGAGCTGCTCGGCGCTGAGTGGCTCGAGCGCCGCGCTCGCCGCATTCTGTTGGGCCTGCTCGGGGTTGCGCGCACCGGGGATAACGACGCTGACCCCCGGCTGATCGATCACCCAGCGAAGCGCGAATTGCGACATCGCAACGCCGGGCGGCACCAGAGCGGCGAGCTCGCGCACCGCATCGAGACCGACCTCGAACGGGACCCCGGAGAACGTCTCGCCGACGTCGAAGGCCTCGCCCTGCCGGTTGTAGGCGCGGTGATCGTCGGCGGAGAAGGTGGTGTGCTCGTCGTAGCGTCCTGAGAGCAGCCCCGAAGCGAGCGGCACGCGGGCGATGATCCCCACCCCGGCCTCGCGCGCGGTCGGCAGCACTCGCTCCAGCGGCTTGAGCCGAAAGCAGTTGAGGATGATCTGCACTGTCGCGACTCCGGGTCTCGCAATCGCCGCCAGCGCCTGGTCGCACGTCTCCACCGAGACGCCGTACGCCCCCATCCGCCCGTCCTCGACCATCTCGTCGAGTGCCTGGAAGACCGCGTCGTTCGCGTAGACCTCGCTCGGCGGGCAATGGAGCTGGACGAGGTCGATCGTCTCGACACCGAGGTTGCGGCGCGAGCGATCGTTCCAGTCCAGGAAGGCCTCCCGGTTGTAGTTGGAGGGCAGCTGCTCGACGCGCCGTCCCATCTTGGTGGCCACGGTCAGCCCCGCGCCGGGGTGGCGAGTGAGCAGCTCGCCGCAGAATCGCTCGCTGCGCCCGTCGCCGTAGGCGTCGGCGGTGTCGAAGAACGTGACGCCCGCCTCGACGGCGGCGTCGAGGGTCGCCCGCGCATGGTCGGCGTCGACGTCGCCCCAGTCGGCGCCCAGCTGCCAGGTGCCGAGCCCGACCACGCCGGCCGAGCGGCCGAGGCGCGTCATCTGCCGCTGCTCCACGGCCGAATCCTCGCAGATGGCACAATCCGCCACGATGGGCGAAGGTTCCGAGCCGGCGGGAATCGTGTTCGACAACGACGGACTGCTGCTCGACACCGAGCCCTGCTGGACGCGAGCCCAGCGCGCGGTCTTCGAGCGCCGCGGGCATGTCTTCGACCTGGCGGCGAAGCAGGCGCTGGTCGGCACCGCGCCGGCCACCGCAGTGGAGGTGCTCGAGCGCCTCCTCGACCCGCCCGGACAGGGCGCCGAGGCGAGCGACGAGATGTACGAGCTGGCCGTGGACGAGATCGCGGCGGGAGCCGAGCCGCGGCCGGGCGCGCTGGAGCTGCTCCAGGCGGTGCGCGGGCGCTGGCCGGTCGCCGTGGCCTCCAACGCGCCGCGCCGTCACCTGCTCACCGGGCTGCGGCGCGTCGGCGTCGAGGACGGGTTCGACGTCACGCTCGGGATCGAGGACGTGGCCGCCGCCAAGCCCGCGCCCGACCTCTACCTGCGCGCCTGCGAGCTGCTCGGCGTTGAGCCGGCGCGCTCGGTGGCGATCGAGGACTCGCCGCCCGGCGTCGCGGCGGCGCGGGCGGCGGGAATGTTCGTGATCGGCGTGCCCTCGGTTCTCGAGATCGTCCTCGAGGCCGACCGGAGCTTCGAGTCGCTGGCCGATCCGGAGGTGCCGGCGGCGATCGAGGCGGCGCTTGACGGAACGGGGGAACGAACTCAACAAGAGAAAGGTGCGAAGCGATGAAGACGAGCCTTGGAATCTGGGCCCTCGGGCCGATGGTCACCCGCTTCGTGCCGGGCGGCTACCAACCCGACCACGCGGCCGACAGCACCGCGCAGAAGGTGCATCGCGCGGTCACCGGACTCGGGGAGCTGATCGACGATTACGAGTTTCACTACCCGCAGGAGCTCTCGCCGGACAACCTCGACGAGGTGCGCGAAGCGCTCGATGGCCACGGCATCTACTGCGTCGCCACCGGCCTGCACCTCGACCCTCGATTCGGCAAGGGCGGGCTCTCATCGCCGGACGACGCGGTACGCGCCGAGGCGCTGAGCCTCACCCTCGAGGCGGCGGACTTCGCCGGGCAGCTCGGCGCCAACTTCCTGCTCTGGCCCGGAATCGAGGGCTACAACTACCCGTTCCAGACGCCCTACGGCGAGAGCTGGGCGCGGCTGATCGACGGCATCGGCGAGGCCGCGCAGCGCTGCAGGGAGCACGGCGTGATGCTCTTCCTCGAGCACAAGAACTCGGAGCCGGCGATGAAGATCTTCATGCGCAACGTCGGCATGGCGCTCCACATCGTCCACACCCTGCGCACCCGAGGGATCGACAACGTCAAGTTCAACATGGACTGGCAGCACCTGCTGATGAACGACGAGAACCTCGCCGAGTACGCGGCGTTGCTGGCCGCCGAGGGGCTGCTCGGCCATCAGCACGCCAACTCAGGCTGGGGCACCTTCGACGACGACAACATGGTCGGGACCACCGCCTTCATGGAGACGCTCGAGCTGGCTCTCGAGCTGCGCCGGGCCGGGTACGGCGAGAACGGCGAGCACCTCGGCTTCGACCTCTACCCGTACACCGAGGACCAGGTGGAGGCGGTGCGCCGCAGCGTCCTGCAATGGCGGTTCATCGACTCCGTCGCGGCACGGATCGACGAGCCGGCGCTGCGCGAGGTTCAGCAGCGCAAGGACGCGGTCGCGGCCTACGAGCTGGTCTACGCGGCGCTCGGCGCCTAGCGTGGATCGACCGCTCGTCGGACTCGACGTCGGCACGAGCGGCGTCAAGGCGATCGCGATCTCGCCCAGCGGCGAGGTCGTGGCGAGCGCGGAGCGCGGTTATCCGCTGTCCACGCCGCGCCCGGGATGGGCGGAGCAGGATCCCGAGGACTGGTGGCGGGCAAGCCAGGCGGCGCTTGCCGAGCTGGGCGTCGAGCCGGCGGCGATCGGCCTCTCCGGCCAGATGCACGGCCTGGTCGTGCTCGACGAGCGCGACCGCGTGCTGCGACCGGCGATCCTGTGGAACGACCAGCGCACCGGCATGGAGTGCGTCGAGATCGAGGAGCGCCTCGGGTTGGAGCGCCTGATCGAGCTGACCGGCAACCGGGCGCTGGCGGGATTCACGGCCCCGAAGCTGCTCTGGCTGCGCCGCCACGAGCCGGAGACGTTCGCGCGCGTGCGCCGCGTGCTGCTGCCCAAGGACTACGTCCGGCTGCGGCTCACCGGCGAGCACGCCATCGATGCCGCGGACGCCTCGGGGACGCTGCTGTTCGACGTCGGCGAGCGGCGCTGGAGCACCGAGGTGCTGGAAGCGCTCGAGCTCCCCGCGGCCTGGCTTCCTCCCGTCTTCGAGTCGACCGAGATCGGTGGCGCCGGCGACCAGGCGGCGGGGGCGCTCGGCGTCGGCGTCGACCGGCCGGGGCCGCTGTCGATCGTGCTCGGCACCTCCGGTGTGGTGTTCGGTGCCCTGCCCGCCTACCGGCCCGAGCCCCAGGCTCGGCTGCACGTCTTCTGTCACGCCGTGCCCGGCACCTGGCACGCGATGGGCGTGATGCTCTCGGCGGCCGGGTCGCTGCGCTGGCTCTCAGGCACGCTCGGCAACGCGAGCTACGAGGAGCTGACCGCCGCGGCGGCGGAGTGGCCGCCCGCGGTTGAGGGTCTGCTCTTCGCCCCCTACCTGGCCGGCGAGCGCACGCCACACGCCGACCCGAACGCGCGCGGCGCCTTCGCGGGCCTGTCGCTTCGTCACGACCGTGGGGCGCTGGTGCGCGCGGTGCTCGAGGGCGTCGCTTACGGGCTTCGCGATTCGCTCGAGCTATTGCGCGCGATCGGGGCGGAAGCGCAGATCGGCCGCGTGTCGGGCGGCGGGGCGCGCAGCGAGCTGTGGCGCCGGATCGTCGCCTCGGTGCTCGGGATGCCGCTCGAGCGCACCGCGGCGGGCGAGGAGGGAGCCGCGTTCGGGGCCGCCCTGCTCGGCGGCGTGGCGAGCGGCGCCTTCGCCGACGCGGCCGAGGCGGTCGCCGCCTGCGTCCGCATCGCCGACCGCACCGAGCCCGACCCCGGTTGGGCATCGGCCTATGACGAGGGTTACGCTCGCTTCCGTGAGCTCTACCCGGCCCTGCTGCCCTTCGAAGCGGAGATGAAGGAGGAACGATGAACGGAACCGTCGAGCCCGTGCGCTGGGGGATCGTCTCCCTCGCCGGCATCAACGACCGTGTCCTGCCGGAGCTGGAGGGCTCGGACGCGATCGAGCTGGTGGCGGTGGCGAGCCGCTCCGAGCAGGCGGCGCGGCGCTACGCGGAGGAGCGTGAGTTCGCTCGTGCCCACGGCTCCTACGAGGCGCTGCTCAACGACCCCGACGTGGAGGCCGTCTACCTGCCGCTGCCGAACTCCATGCACGTCGAGTGGGCGATCCGGGCGCTCGAGGCCGGCAAGCACGTGCTCTGCGAGAAGCCGTTCGGCCGACGGGCCGCCGAGGTCGAGCGGGCCTTCGACGCGGCGGATGGCGCGGGGCGGATCCTGATGGAGGCGTTCATGTACCGCCACCACCCGCAGACCCGGCGAGCGGCCGAGCTGGTCGCCGAGGGCGCGATCGGCGAGTTGCGCGTCCTGCGGTCCCACTTCGGATTCACATTGGGCGAGGGGGAGAACATCCGCCTGCGCCCCGAGCACGATGGTGGCGCTCTGATGGATGTCGGCTGCTACTGCGTGAGCGGCACGCGGCTTTTCGCCGGCGACCCGGAGACCGTGATCGGGACCCAGATACTTGGGCCGAGCGGCGTCGACGTGCGCTTCGCGGCCACGCTGGCCTTCGACGGGGCCGTGCTGGGCCACTTCGACTGCGGCTTCGACGTCCCCGACAACAGCCTCCTCGAGGCCGTCGGCTCGGATGGGACCTTGAGCATCCCCACCCCCTTCCTGGTCGGCGCCCCGGGGATCGATCTCGTCCGCGGCGGCGCCACCGAGCGGATCGAGGTCACACCCGCCCCCGCCTACCGGCTTCAGTTCGAGAACATGAGCGCGGCGATCCGGGGAGTCGCGGAACCGCTGCTGGGGCGGGACGAGTCGCTCGGCCAAGCGCGGACGATCGAGGCCCTCTACAGCTCGGCCGACCGCGGCGGCGAGGCGGTCGCGGTCGTGGATCCTAGATAGGCCGTGGCCGGGACCGAGGTCTGGTTCGTCGGCGTCAGGACCGCGGGCTCGCTGATCCATCGCGCGATCGGGCTGTGGGGGGACCTGCTGCCGACGCCGTGCGAGGTGCGCGGCGTCGACGTCGAGCCCGGCTCGCCCCGCGTGCGCTACGTCGAGCTGCTCGAGGAGCTACGCAGCGCCCCGGAGGGCGTCGCGGGGGCGGTGGTCAGCGTGCACAAGGTGGCGCTGTTCGAAGCCGGGCACCGGCTGTTCGCCGAGCTCGACCCGATCGCTCGCGCCTGCGAGGAGGTGAACGCGGTGCGCCGGGCCGGCTCTGACCTGCGCGGATACGCGCGCGACCCGATCTCGGTCGGCCGCGTCGTCGATCGCATCTGGCCGCGAGGCGAGGGCGAGGTGGTCTGCATCGGAGCTGGGGGCACGGCCCGGGCGCTGATTCACCATCTGCTCGCGGTTCGCGCGGAGCCGGTACGGGTCGTATGCGCCGACCGCAGCGATGCGGCACTGCGCGAGGCGGCCCGCCTCGCGCCGCGGCCGATCGTCGCTCGGGCGGGCGACGGTCCCTGGGACGAGCTGATCGCCGCCGCGCCGCCCGGCTCGCTGATCGTCAACGCGACGGGCCTCGGCAAGGACCGTCCCGGCTCACCGATCACCGAGCGGGCGCGGTTCCCGGCGGGAGCCGTCGTCTGGGAGCTCAACTATCGCGGCGAACTGAATTTCCTGGACCGCGCCCGCGCCCAGGCGGCCGAGACCGGGCTCGAAGTGCACGACGGCTGGCGTCTCTTCTGCCACGGCTGGGCGGCGGCGCTGGGCGCGGTGTTCGAGCTCGACGACGACCCCGAGCTCGGCGAGCGCTTCGCCGCGGCGGCGGCCGCGGTCCGCCCGGGCCGAACGCCGCGGCTCTGATCCCAGCGGGCGTTCTGCTGGCTGCTGTGGCGGTCGACGCCCCTCACCCGCCGTCAGCGGGAGCGAACTCAGGTCACCTGAGCGGGTTGTCGGCGGGGCTCCGATCCGCTCCGGGTTGTGAGCAGGACCGCAACCGCCGCAACCGCGATCCCGAGCGCGGTGCCGAGTGCTCGCTGGTCCGCCGCCTTCAAGGCGGTCTCGCCGAGTGAGTCGGTCAGCAGGACGACGAACACCGTGATCGCGGCCGTGAAGAGGGCGTACTCCAAGGCCAGCAGCGCGTAGGCGAACGCGCCGGCCGCCGCCAGCGCGATTGCGACGGGAGCGGGACTGCTCCCGAGCCCCTCGGCGAGCCCGGTGGCCAGCAACAGGCCGGCGATGGTGCCGACGGTTCGCATGGCCATCCGCCCCCACGTGTCGTCGGCGCTCGGCTTGAGCACGAAGAGAACCGTGAGGGGAATCCAGTACCCGTGCCCCTGGAGATCGACGAACCGGTAGATCGCCACGGATGCGCCAAGGGCGATGCCCCACCGCAGCGAGTGCCGGAGTGCCGGTGAAGCGAAGTTGAGATTCCGGGAGAGCGCCTCGCGTGTGCCGCGGGCCCGCTCGGCGAAGCCGGGTGACTCGGTTCGCCGGTCCGACACCATCCACACGATCGCCGAAGTCAGGGCCTGGATGAGGCCTCCGGCGATCGCAGCGGCTGCCGCGCGTGGCGCATCGCCGGGGTCGAGCATGAAGCCCTGCGCGAGCAGGAAGGCCAGCACGGTGATCATCCCGGTCACCGCGAGCCGGGGAGAGCCGGCGACGCAGTAGCCACCTGCGATTCCGCAGATCGTCATGCCCGCTACCGCCAACAGCGCCGGATCGGTGGAGAGGACGCCGAGTGCCGCGACCAGGCCGAGCAGTGGCGTGCAGATCAGCTGCCAGGCGCTCCTCACGCGAGCCGGGGCGTCGAAGGCGATGAACCCGGCGAGCTGAGTCGCGCCCGCGAGTCCTCCCCAGAAGACCTCGTCTGTCTCGAGGTCGATCAGCACGGCGACGCCAACCGGAATCGCGGTGATCGCTGCCTGCCGCAGGGGAGCGCCGAGTGGGCCGCTCAGGCGCCAGGCGTCGGTGTCGAGGAATCCCGGCCGTGCTGCCGTCACGGCAACTGCGCCTCGGCTTCGAGGGGCGGAGGCGTCAGCGCCGCAGCGCTGATCACCAGAGCGAAGGCGACCACGCGGGCGACCACCCCCGGGGCGTGATCGGGGAACGGCTCGGAAAAGACGATCGGGCCCGCGGCGATCGTGAGGGCATTGGCGGCGATGCTGGTCACTGCGATCACCGATACCGCCGGCCCGATCTGCAGGCTGCGAGCCGAGATCAGCAGGCCGACCAGCGAGGCGGCCAGGATCACCACGGCCAGCGGGCTGAAGACGATTGCGGCGGCCGACTCGTCACCGAGTTGCCCGCTGAGCGCCTTGATCGACGTGTCCGAGGCCGCCCAGAGCAGCCCCGCGGAGGCGCCGAGCAGCGCCCCTGCCCGGGGGGTGCCGCGGGCGAGAACGGCGACGAGGATCCCGAGCGTCCCGACGATGACGATGAAGGCGGTCAGCGTGGCCGCGTCATAGCTCGAATGAGCGGAATCGGCGTCCCCGTCCAGCGTCGCGGCCAGAAAGGCGAGGCCCGCGGCGGCGAGGGCAACTCCGATCCACTCCCTCCGTGTCACGTGGTGACCGAAGAAGCGGTCGGCGACGACCGTCAGCAACACCAGGCCGCCCGCGATCGTCGCCTGGACCAACGAGATCGGAGCGAGCGCGAGTGCGCCGACGTGCAGGCCCCAGCCGCCCATCGCGATCAGCACGCCGAGCGCGTACCACCGCGAGCGAAAGAGGACCACGGAGCTCCACAGCGGCCGGCGCCAGTCCACCGTTGGGCTCTCGGCCGCGCCGCGATGCTTGTAGAGGAAGCCGACGATCGAGGTGAGCGCCGTGGCGACCGCGAGCACGAGCCCCAGTTGAACGCTGAGCGGCACCCCACCATTAAACGGGTCGTGCCCCTCGCATCCACTGCGACGTGGCGCACCGATCCGTGCCTAGAGTTGTTCGGATGATCGGGATGAGGCGGGCGGCGTTGTCGATTGCCATGCTGGCGACCGTGGCGATCGCCGCGGGAGCGGTGGCACAAGCGAGGC
>Ga0055453_10000057_pt1 | contig 12406 bp, 9 predicted proteins | sample Goodyear_PhragA__FD_57741 | JGI IMG/M metagenome (GOLD analysis project Ga0055453, IMG submission 57741) | Wetland microbial communities from San Francisco Bay, California, USA, that impact long-term carbon sequestration - Goodyear_PhragA_D2 | ecosystem: Environmental > Aquatic > Marine >... | reverse complement strand
CCGGTGGGTCGGATGCAGGTCGAGGACGTGGGTCAGGACCGCACGGCGGAACTTGCGGTTCTCGTGGGCGGGCGCGGGCTCGCGCCGCGGGATATCTTCGTCACGCATGGGAAAGTCCACCTTTCTCGTGCCACGCCGCCCGGGCTGCTTCAACAGTCGCGGGCGGCATTTCTCTTGTCAGTCCTCTCCCAATGATCCGGCGGGGGAGAATCTCCCCCCTCTGAGTGAGAAAGTCCGCAAACTGCGCAGAGTGCGCCGCCCGCCAGGGCAAAAAAAAGGGGGGCGCCCGCCCTCTCGGACGGACGCCCCGGGAGCGGCTCGGCTCAGACCGCGCTCGCCGGCTCCTCCTCGCTGGCCTCCGGCTCGGGCTCCGGCGCCGGCGTCGGCTCTTCCTCGCTGCCGTTCTTGCTCTCCGGCGGCGGGTCGAGGAAGTTGACCTGGTTGGCCACCACGTAGCTGCGCTGGCGCGGCACGTCGTGCTCGTCCTTCCACTGGTCGAGCTCCAGCCGCCCGACGACCCCGATCCGGCTCCCCTTCGAGAGGAAGCGGACGCAGTTCTCCGCGGTCCCGTTCCAGACCTCGACGTCGTAGAAGACGGCGCCCCGGTCCTCGCCCTCGCGCGTGCTCGGCCGCTGGATCGCCACCCGCAGGGTGCTGACCGAGCGCTCCGATCGCGTCTGGCGCAGCTCCGGGTCCTTGGTCAACCGGGCGGTGAGGGTCACTACGTTCATGTCCTGCACTTCGGGCCTCCTTTGAGAGGTGGTTCGATTTGACGAACCCAGGTGTGGCGCGCGACCGAACGCCTGTCACCGGAGCCCGCAGGGCGGAGGGGAACCCCCCTTGCGGGGGTTGACGGGCGGGCGGCGCGTGCCATCCTGCGGTGAGGAAATTCGGGCCGCCTCTCACGGAGTCCCGACGGGCACTCCGATCGTGGGACTCACCGCCCCGCGGCCATCGCCCGCCTGACCGCCGCCACCTCGCGACGGCGCTCTCTGGGATCGCTGCGCCCCCGGCCCTTCAGCCGCCCGATCTCCGCCGAGGCCTCCGCCTTCGTCCTCGGATAGACGAAGGACTCCCCACAGCGCTCGGCCAACACGCGCAGGTAGCGCAGCTGCCTGGCGCTCGGCTTCTCCGGCTGCTCAGACATAGCTCGCCTCCTTCCGCTCCATCGCCATCCCCCGCTCGATCGCCGTCCCGCTCATCGGGCAGGCCCCGAGGCTCTCCGCCCGCCGCCGGTAGTCGGCGATCAGCACCGCCAGCTCTTCCATCGAGCCGAACCCGGCCTCGACGTGGTAGCGCCGCCCCTGCCCGTCCGCGGGCCAGTCGAGCACGTGGACCACTCCGTCGACCCTCTGACCGACCAGGACCCTCGTCCCCTCGGGGACCGCGTAGCGGCCGAGCTCGCAGAGCCCACCCGCCTCTGCCTGGGTGGCCTCGCCCCTGACCGGACGGTTCATCGCCCCGGCCCCCATCAGGCCGCCTCCCCCACCGGCCCCAGCGGCGGGAAGCTCGTCAGGTCCGTGCGGTCCCAGAGCCTGTAGCCGACGCCCCAGCAGTTGATCACCATCGAGCCGGCGCCTGCCGCCTTCAGCTTCGTCCGCAGCCTGCTCGCGTGGGAGACCAGGGTGCGGTGGGTCATCGCCTTCTCATCTCCCCACAGCGCCTTGTGCAGCTCGGGCCTGCAGAAAACCCGGTCGGGCTGAGAAGCGAGGATCAGGAGCAGTCCGAACTCTTTCGTAGTCAGAGCGACCTGCTCGCCGTGCACGCGCACCTGCCTGGCCGCCGGGTCGACCTCGAGCGGCCCCAGCCGCCTTGCCTCCTCGCCGAAGGCATGTCCGACCGGCTCGTGCGTCACCGCGCCGCTGCCCAGATCGCCGGAGCATGCCAGCCGCCAGCTCGCCTCCTCCTCGCGTCTCACCCGCAGCTCCCAGTTGCCCATCTCGCTCAGCCGCGCCTCGATCTCCCCGGCGGGGGTCTGCACCGAGACGCGCGTGAAGCGCCCGGGCGAGACCTGCCGCAGGCCGTCGTCGATGTTGCAGGGTTCCATCGGTCCTCCTTGGCTCGTGGTGGAAGTCGTCGAGCCGAAGGGCGGCGGAGCGACCGGCACGGAACCCGAGCGCAAGCGAGGGCGCGCCAGCGAGGCCCGCGCAGCGGGCCTTGAAGTGCCGGGCGGCCGCCGCCAGGCTCGCAGCGACTTCCGCCACGAGCCCGGCAGGGGCCGATGCCCCCTCGCTACGGGAAGACCCGCAGCAGCAGTCGCCTCGAGTTCCCCGGCAGGTAGGGATAGCCGCCCTGCCTGCGCACCTGTGCGCGCATCACGTAGGTCACCGGGTGGGTCGTGGCGGCGAAGCGGTAGCCGACCCGGCAGATCCCTCCCGCGCGGGTGCGGCAGCGGCGGAAGGCCCGCCAGCCCCTCCCCTCCCTCACCTGCAAGACGACCACGACGCGTGCGTTGTCGGGACCAGGCAGGCGCACCTCGAAGTGGGCGAAGCGCCCGTTGTGGATGACCCGCGGCCTTGCCCGCAGGAGCGGGAGCACGCGGGTGTAGAGGGTGGCGGTGGCGCTCAGCTCGCGCTGGCCGGAGCGGTAGAGCGCCTCGATCGTGCGCGAGGGACCGCGGCCGAGGGCGAAGCGGTAGCCGCCGTCGGGGCCGGTCATCGCGATGCCGAGGAATTCGCGCCCCTCTTCGCCCGGCATGCTGCTGAACACGCAGACCGGAGCGCCGGCGACCGGGCCGCCGGAGCCGCGCAGCTCGCCGGCCAGCGGAAGGCTGCGACCTTGAGGGACATGCGCTCGCGGAGCGCCCCGCCTGCCGAAGCCAGCGCCCAGCTCGCTCGCGGCGCCGGCGTCGGAGCGCACGCAGTCGTAGGCGAGCGGCACGCTGACCGGCGCCCCTTCGTTGCCCTCGGAGTCGGCGAGCCAGAGGCGCAGGGTGTAGGAGCCGGCCGCCTGCGGGGTCTGCAGGTCGGCGACCTTGTCGACTCCCTCGCCGCTGACCGTGGTCACCGGCACGACCGCCTTACCCGCGCCGTTCAGTACCTCGTAGTGGGCGGCGGAGATCGGCGAGCCGTCGTCGGCGATGTCCCGCCAGCGCACGTCGAAGCCCTCCGCGGCGCGCGAGACGCCGGGTGGGGCGACCGAGACGTCCTGCGGGGCGCCCGGCGGCGTCGTGTCGCGCGGCAAAGGCACCTCGGCGGCCGCGCCCACGTTGCCTTCTTCGTCGCTGAGCCAGACCCGCACCGTGCAGGCACAGCGCTGGGTGGGCGTCGCAATGCCGTCGATCGCCTGCGGGTTCTCCCCACTGACGGCATGGGTGTCGCCAACCGGGTTCCCCGAGCCGTCGAGCAGCCGGTAGTGGGCGGCGTCGATCGGAGAGCCGTCGTCGGCGAGGTTGCGCCAGCGCAGGCTGACGTGGTCCATCCAGTGCCCGGCCGCGCCGACGACGCGCAGGCCCTGCGGCGCGGCGGGCGGGGTGGTGTCGCGCGGCAGCGGCATCGTTGCGGCGGAGCCGACGTTGCCCTCGGCGTCAGTGAGCCAGACCCGCACCGAGCAGGCGCAGCGCTGGGTGGGCGTCTGCAACCCGTCGATCGCCTGGATGTCGTTCGCGCTGACGGCGTGCGTGCCGTCGACGGCGTCGCCGGAGGGGTCGAGCAGCTGGTAGTGGGCGAGGTCGATCGGCGAGCCGTTGTCGGCGATGTTCCGCCAGCGCAGGTCGAGCTTCTTGACCCAGTAGGTGGGCGTGCCCGCGGCATGGAGGTCTTGCGGCGCCGCGGGCGGCGTCGTGTCGTGGGGGATCGGCGCCTCGGCCGCGGGGCCGCTGAAACCGACCGAGTCGGTGAGCCAGACGCGCAGGGTGTAGGCGCCTGGGGTCGACGGGCCTGCGATGTTCGATAGCGAGGTCGGGTCGGTCGCCGCGACCGTCTTCTCGGGCACCAGCACTTCGCCCTTGGCGTTCAACACCTCGTAGTGGACCTCGGCGATCGGGCTGCCGGGGTCGGGCGGCAGCGAGAAGCTGGCGCCGAAGTGGTCGAGGTAGCGCGCCGGGTTAGCGCTCGTCACTTCCAGCGAGGCGGGCCTGCCGGGCGCAGTGTTGTCGACGTGGATCGTGCGCGTGTCGCAGGTTTCCTCGGCCGAGCCGCCGAGGTGCTGGTACTGGGCGAAGTCCTGCACGCAGGCCTGGAGCTGATGGGCGCCGTCTGAGAGTTGTTCGGTCTTGAGGCCGTAGTAGCGGACGTACGGGCCCCTGGTGCATGGCGTGAAATCCCGGGCGAACTCACCGTTGGCGTCGGAGTGTCCGGTCCTGCAACCGCCGTTTGCCTGGTAGTCGATCGTGCCGTCCGAGAGTGTCGCCCCGTCGACCTTGAGGCGCGAGAAGCGCAGGCCCGAGCCGACGTCCGATTCGCGCCAGGCGATCGCGTTGTTGCCCCGCACCCAGTCGCCGGCGAGGACGTGGGAGTCCCCTTCCCAGTTGACGTGCGGCGCCTCCTTGTCGTTCAGCGTGATCGCGATCGAGTTGGCGTCGACCGCGTTCCAGCCTTCGCGCGAGCAACCCGCCGGGCGGTAGCAGGTCATCGCGAAGACGAGGCGCTTGTAGTCGCCGTAGCTCCCGAAGGGCCAGGCGTGGTAGTTGAAGTTGGAGGTCGCGGGGGCGTTGATGCCGCCAGGTTCGACCCCGGAGCCCTGCATGAGGATGTTGTATTCCCCGCCGTCATAGCCTTCGCCCCAGAAGCGCTCTCGCCAGCCGGAGTTGAAGATTCCCGGCACGCGGGTGTAGGCGGAAACGGCGGCGATCGAGGTGCCCGATGGCGGCCACCACGAGTAGCTGGCCTCGTCGGTGTTCCCTGCCGTGCCGGTGGTGTTCTCCTCGAGGCGCAGGAAGCCACCGGTTCCCGCGGGGTCGCCGTAGGCGGTGCCGCAGTCGTCGGTGAAGTCGAAGAAGCCCGGGCGGGCTCCCTTGACCGGGTTGCCCGAGCCGTCGGCGGCCCCGCAGTAGAGGGTCTTGTAGTAGGCGGCGTGGGCCGTCGCGGCGCAGATGACCGCGACCGCGAAGGCGAGCGCCATCATGCATAGGGCTATCGGGACCGGGCTCCTCGCCGGTCCGCTCGTTCGAGAGGACATACCTGCTCCTTCCTGTGCCAAACGATCGTGGCTCAGGGGAGACTGGGTGCCTCCCATCCCTCGCGGCGCTAGAGATCCGCGGCTGGCGAGGTGGGCGTTCCGGCGATCTGGCTTGTATGTGGTTGAGTAAACATCCGGGTATGTCCAAAAGATCGGAGTGGTGCCTCTCGGTTATCCGTTGAGTCACTCCGATCCATCAGCAACTCGGTCGGCCGGGAACCAGGCTGGCCGGCTTCAGAAGGCGGGCTGCGAATCGCCGGCGATGGCTGAGTTCAGGCTGCGGGTTCGGCTCGGAGAGCTCGGACGCACCAACGGCACAGTCCAGTGGCATTTTCGTCGAGTGACCTAGAGTTGTGGCATGACGTGGAGTTCGAGGGAGGAGCGACACTGCGCAACAGAGAACCCGGCTGACCACGGGATCGTCGAGATCGGACGCGATACGGCTCGTGCGATCAAAGCTGACGAGCGCCATCGCCGCGAACTCGGCAGCCCGGCGTCCCCACTGCACGGCGTCTCCTACGACGCATCGGGTGGCGCGTTGGATCTTCACCGGTTCGTCGAGAGTCCCATAGACGCGACCGTTCGCGGGCTTGTATGCACCGATCGACCACATTCGCCGGATCGTCGGGCAGAGCTTCGAGCATGTCTCACCATGGACGACTTCTACACGCTCCTCGCATTTGCTCGGCGTAGCGCACTTGCAGCATTGCGGAGTGGCGACCCTCTCCCGATCCGCGACGGCCTGACCGCGCTCACGGCAATCGACGGGAATCGCGTGGACCACCGCGACGTAAGCGTTGCGGCTGCGCTTTTGTCCTACGCCGGGACGCATGACCCCGCCCCCTTCCGGAACGCTTCGGCGCACGCAGACCAAACGGTGTCCGAGATCCTTCTGGGCTTCGCAAAGGAGCCCGTCGAGCATCTCGGGGATTGGGGGTACCGCGAGGTCATCACCGACAGCGGACGCGCATTTTTCGAGGACAACGGGAGGCGCTACGAACCGACCGCCGACCTGGCCCGACTCGCCCTTCATGTCGCGGCCCTCATCGAGGAGGACGTCTACCGGGTGAGGAGTATCGGGGTCGGCGACGATCTTCCGGACGTCTGGCTTCGCGGCGCGGATCGCGATGCGGTGTCGCATGCCGCCGGCTTGCTCGCGGGTTGCGCGGCCGTGCGGGCGGACCTCGACCCGGCCGCACACCCACACGCGGATGCTCAACGCCTCATAGCGTTCGTCGCCGAAGCCGCAAACGACGCGGACGCGGCGCTGCTGTCGATGGCAGCTACACCCGGCGGCTCTCCCCCGCATGAGGCACTCGGCCTCCGGGCGGGGAACCTGTGTTGCGTTGTGATCGCCCGGTCGTTTGTCGAGGGGACGTCTTCATTTGAGAAGCCCGACGCGCTGGAGCGATTCAGCGGGCCGCTATCGAAGCTGCTTGAAGGGAAGCCCTGAGTGATCGCGGGCAGACCGAGGACGGGGGACGCGAGACGAAGCGCGCTGGTAGCGCGCTGTTCGGCGGTAGCTCGGAGATGAGCACGGCGAGACTCGGCGCGGAGACGACAGCAAGCTGATCGGTCCGTCTACGAGCCGCCCGCGTCTGCCTCGATCTCCTGTTGCAATTGCTCCAAACGATTCTTGTCCTTGACATGACTGATGGCCTCGTCGACCGCTGCCAGCGCATCTGCGTGCCGGTTCCGACGTACAAGGAACTTGGCCAGGTCGATTGCGAACGGTGAGGAGGACGGATCGCTCTCCACGGCGGCCCGAAGCTTTTCCTCGGCGACATCGTCTTCTCCATCGCGAGCTGCAAGACAACCTTCGAGGTTCACCAACCCCGACATCAGTATGAAATCGGGCTGAGCCAGCTCGTTTGCCCGGGCGGCACAGGAGCGTGCTTGCTCAACCTCGCCGCGGTTAAGCAACAAGCTCCCTGCACGCACCAGAATCGAAGGGTCATCCGGGGCCAGCGCGGCCGCTTTGGCGGCCTGCTCGGCGACGTCGTCGGGCTTAGAGGCCAAGAGGATCGCCGCATAGAGCCAGCGAATCTCGGCGTCCTCGGGGAACTGCCTGACCGCTCGCTCGAGGAAGGCAAGGGTCTCCTGTTCTCGCCCTGACGAGAAGAGCCGCCGGCCCCGGGTGATCGACGCCGCAAGCTGCCTCTGCCTTCTGCCCTTGATCTTTATCGCCTTCGACGCCGAGGACACGAGTTGGGTGGCGGCCATGAGGCTCATCTCGATCGCGATCATGCGGTCCGTGCTGAACACACGCATCCACCACGTGCGGCGTGATCTGCCCTCGAGCCGGTCCAGAGCTTTCCCGATGCGTCTGCGCGAAAGGCCCTTGGCCGATTGACGGGCGAGGCGGAGGGGCCCGAGCGCACGCGCATCCCCAAGCACCCCCAGAGAGCCTGCCGCCGCATCCCGGACGCTTCCCTTGGGATCCTCCAGCGCCTCGATGAGGGCCGGCGCTGCGGCGGCGTCTCCGATATCCCCCAGGGCACCGGCTGCAAACTGCCTGATCCCCGTGCTGGTCGAGTGGAGTAGGCGATCACTGAGCCGCGCGACGCTGCCCCGATCTCGCAGCAGCCACAGAGCGAGGATCGCCGACATCTGGCCTATCGCGGTTGGCTCGTCCAGCGCCGACCCGACGGCAGGAGCGGCCATCGGGTCCCTCGTGCGGCCCAGAGCGATGGCAGCGAGGCCTCGCACGTCATCGTCAGGGTCGGTCTCCAAGAGCATCGAAAGGGGTCCGACGACCACTGGAGAACGAGATCTGCCTAGGAGATGCACGAGCCAAGCGCGACGTAGAACCGACCGCTGCGCCTTCTCGTCATTCAGGACCGCATTCAGTCCGTCTTCGTCGCGCTCGTCCACCAAGCTTCGTATCCGAGGCCCATCTCTCAGCATCAGTCGCGATAGTCACCAATCATGCTCCGGAATGACCCGTCGCGGAGATCGGCCGCACCAGTCGCGCACTCCAGTGGGACTTCGCGCGTGACTTGAGTCCGCAGCCCCCGCTGCCGCGCTGGTGCTGGATGGCGATCAGCCTTTTGCCGGTCTTTGACCACCACAGCCTGTAGCGATCGTACAACCGGCCGGGGCGGTTGTGCGTGACACCGTGCGGGCCGAGGCAGGGGACGTGCACGGGCGGGAACACGGCGGTGAAGGTCTTGTTGTGGCGTTTCAGCTTGGTCACGCTCAGCCCGTAGAGCGTGCGGCGGGCGAACACCGTCCGGCACCGGTCGCGGCGGCAGGACCTGTAGAAGGCCCAGCCCCGCTTCAGCACATCCCCCTTGTGCTGGTCGGTGAGGTTTTCCGCCCGCAGCACCCGGCCCGTCGCCTCCCATTCCCCCAGCGGGAGTCGCTGACGCTTGGAGGAAGACGCCATCGGCGCGGCAGATGGCCGCGCCGGTTCCCCTGACGGCAGGCGACCAAATGCATATCCCGCCAGGCACCCCACCGCGGCAAGTCCCAGCACGCTTGAGAGCAACGCGGTCGACGGTCGTTGCGATATCCGGCGCCAGGTCGCTTGCATGTCACTCTGCCACCCGGCTGTGCTCGATTTCCAGACGCCGATTGAGTTCGACAGAGATCTTCTCCGCCCTTTCCTGTTCACCCGTCGTCCGCGCCGCGAGGCCGACGACACCTCGCTCCCTTCCGTCTTTCAGCGTCACCCGCAGGCTGGGCGTATAGACGGTACCTTGGAGATCGAAGCGCTCGATCTCATCCCAGCGCCAGCGAGAGGTCCAAAACATCGACCGGACGAGGATTCCCCAGTCGTTTACTTTGAGGCCAAGGGCTGCAACGCGACCGAGGAATAGGGCGAAGACCGAAAACATAAGCACACCTTTGAGTTCACTCGCTTTCCCGCCTAGGAGCAAGTTGGCCACCGCGACTACGTCGAGAAAGGCAAGGAGGCCGAAGAGAGTCCAGATGAGCGGAGAACCCCAGTTATTAGCACGCAGCAACCCACGCTGACTCGGCGGCAATTGGTCGTTTTCTGTTTCAACCCCAGCCATAAAGTGCTCCAAACAGGTTACTATCTCGCAGTTCGCTCCGCGTGAGCATGGACGACCTCCAGTCCCGTCCCTGGAGCGTCGAGGCCAGCCTGGATGACACGCCGTTTAGCAGCGTTGAGCCCGACATCAGTGGTGATCCGGCCAGCGGCGGCGTCAAAGACGCCGCCGGGAAGAGCGCTGGCCCCGATTACCAGCAGGCTGCCAGCCTCGCTGCTAACGAAATCGAAGCACGGTTCGCTTACCGCACGAGCGATGTTTGCCCCAGTCGCGAAGCCCGCAGCGAATCCAACCGCAAACGGACACGCCTCAGGCGCACCCACACAGACCGTAGTTACGACCACAGGAACGATCACGTCGGCGTGTTCGGCGGCAAGAGAGGGTGCCTTTTCCACAACGTGCACGGCGCCTGAAGCCAGTTCCCCCGCGCCCTGGATTACGTTTTCCGCTTCTTCAACCGCTTCGCTTGCGCAGTCGAGCGGGTTCGGTATCAGGCCACTGCAAGACATACCGCTGGGATCGACCAGGTTAAGCGGGTTATCGCCTCCGTAGGAATACGGCTGGCGCGTCAGTTCCTGCAACGGGTCGCGCGACAGGAACTGCCCGGTCGTCGGGTCATAGAAGCGCGCTTGGAGGTACTGCAACCCGGTCTGTTCGTCGGTCAGCTGGCCCGCGAAGCCGAGTGGGGTCGTGGCGCTGCCGGTGCTGGCTTCAAGGGTGCCATAGGGACCGTAGGTGAAGGTGCCGGTCGCTTCACCCGAGACGTTCGTCAGCAGTCGCGTCGAGCCGAGTTGGTCGTGGTGGTAGTAGGTCGGCGTTTCGCCTTCGATCTGCTCGACCGGCAGGCCCTGCGGTCCGTAGATGTAGCTGCGCTGGCCGTCGGCGAGCAGCAGCGGCAGACCCGCCGCCTGGTCCCAGGTCAGGTAGCTGGTCGTTTCGCCGCTCGTCTTTGAGGCCAAGAGGCCGGCGCCGTCGTAGGCGAGGCTCTCTTCGGTCGCCGGCGTTTCGCCAGCGGCGGGCCGTTCGACCGAGGTCAGGTTGCCGGCCTGGTCATAGCCGTAGCTGGTCGCCGGGCCGGCTTCGGGGGTCGCTTTCGTGCGCTGGCCCTCTTCGCTGTAGCCGTAGGTGACGCCGGTCCCCGCTTCGAGTTGACTTGCGGCGTCGTAGCTGTTTTCGGTGCCGGGCGCTTTCGTCAGGTTGTCGGCCGCGTCGTAGCCGAAGCTCGCTTCGCCGGCTTTCGTCAGGCGGTCGTTTTCGTCATAGCCGAACGCCTTGGCTTCGGCGCCGGGCAGCCCTTCGGCCGCTTCTTCTTCGACCTGGCCCAGAGCGTCGCGGACGTAGGAGAGCGAGGCGAGCGTTTCGGCGCCCTTGCCCATCGTCGATTCGCTCATCGCGTCGGCGCGGTCGTAGGCGTATTCGTCGGCGTTGCCGGTGCCTTCGGGGAAGGTCGTCTTCGTCAGGGCGGAGTCGGGGTTGTAGGCGAAGCTCGTTTCGTTGCCGAGCCAGTCGGTGACGCTGGTGAGGCGGCCCGCTTTGTCGAAGCCCTGGCTCACCGCTTCGCCGTTGGGGTAGGTGATCCCGGTCCGCTCTTCGCCCAGGTCGTATTCGTAGCCGACCGTCGAGCCGTGCCCGTCTTCGGATTCGCTCAGGCGGTCGAGCTGGTCGTAGGCGTAGCTGGATTCGCCGCTTCCGTCGCTCATCGACGTCAGGTTGCCGTCGGCGTCGTAGACGAATTCGGCGGTCGGCGTGGTGCCGTCGGAGTAGCTGACCTTGGTCAGGCGGTCAGCCGCGTCGTATTCGTAGCTCGTCGTGCGGCCTTCGGGGTCGGTGAGGCTCGTCAGGTTGCCGGCGCCGTCGAATTCCTCGGTGGTCTTGCGTTCCAGCGGGTCAATCGCTTCGACCGGCCGCTCGACCAGGTTGCGGACGTATTCGGTCGTGTGGCCGTTGGCGTCGGTCTGGCTCGTGACGTGCCCGGCGGCGTCGTAGCGAGTTTTCAGCACGGCGCCGTTCGGCCGTTCGACTTCGGTCCGCTCGTTGTCGGCGTCATAGCTGAATTTCGTCGTCTGGCCCTTGGCGTCGGTGCGCGAGGTGAGGTTGCCGTCGCCGTCGTAGGCGTATTCGGTCGCGTGGCCGAGCGGGTCGGTGACTTTCGTCGGGCGCCCCTTGGCGTCGCGTTCGATCGTCGTTTCGTATTGGGAGGCTTCGGCCCCTTCGACGTTGCCGCGCGGGGAGACGACCGAAGTCAGCCGGGAGTCTTCGTTGTAGCCGCGGGTCGTCTTGTCGCCTTCGGGATCGGTTTCTTCGGTGCGGTCGCCGTTGGCGTCATAGCCGTATTCCCAGGTTCGTTCGAGCGGGTCGGTGAGGCTCGTCAGCTCGCCCTTGGCGTCGTATTCGAAGCTCGTGGTCTGGGTCGCTTCGCCGGGGGCGGGACGGGAGATCGAGGTCGGGTTGCCGTTGGCGTCGCGTTCGATCGTCGTTTTCTCGCCTCTCGGCGTCGTGATCGAGGTGACCTGGCGCGCGGAGTCGTAGGTGCGGGTGGTTTCGTCGCCGGCGGCGTCCTTTTCGCTCGTCCGGTTGCCTTCGGCGTCGTAGCCGAATTCGGTCGTGTGGCCGTCGGGGTCGGTGCGGGCGACCGGGTAGAGGTCTTCGTCGTATTCGTATTTGGTCGTGGCTTCGTCTTCGGTGCCGAAGGCGTGGATGATTTCGGTCGGCAGGTTGTCGGCGAACTTGATCTTCGTCACCGCTTCGTTGGGCAGCGTGACTTCGGTGTCGCCTTCGTTGTAGGTCCAGGTGGTTTCCCGTTTCAGCGGGTCGGTCTGCGAGGTGACCCGGCCCTGTTCGTCGTAGGCGTTGACGGTTTCGCCGCCGTTGGGGTCCGTCATCGAGGTCATCTCGTGGCCGGCGTCGTATTCGTAGGCTTCGGTTGCTTCGCCGGGATCGATGACCGAGACGAGGTCGCCTTCTTCGTCGTAGGAAAAGCTGGCTTCGCGGCCTTCGGGGTCGGTGACCGATTCGATCAGGCCGGCTTCGTCGTAGGCAAAGCTCAGCTCGCGTTCTGAGGGGTCGGTGACCGCGGTCAGCTGGCCTGCTTCGTTGTAGGTGAGGGTGGTTTCGTTGCCGTTGCGGTCGGCGATCGATTCCAAGCGGCCTTCGCCCGAGAAGTCGAAGACGCGCTGGGAGGGCAGCGTGTAGGTAAAGGAGCCGCCTTCGTTCTTGACGAGGCTCGCCTGCACCCAGGCCGGCGCCGTCCATTCGCCTTCTTCTTCGGTGAA
>Ga0055453_10000056_pt1 | contig 12507 bp, 16 predicted proteins | sample Goodyear_PhragA__FD_57741 | JGI IMG/M metagenome (GOLD analysis project Ga0055453, IMG submission 57741) | Wetland microbial communities from San Francisco Bay, California, USA, that impact long-term carbon sequestration - Goodyear_PhragA_D2 | ecosystem: Environmental > Aquatic > Marine >... | reverse complement strand
GCGGCAAGCACCTTCGATTACCGGAAGATGGTGGAAGAGAGGAGGAGACTGGCCGCAGGTGAAGATCTGACCGAACTGGAAAAAGACCTGAAGGTCTATCTCCACGAAAGGGAGACCCTGGACAAGAAGGCTTTCGACGAACTCTTCGGTGAAAAGAAGGAAGAGGAATCTGAGGAACCTGAAGAAACTGAAGAATAAGACCATACTCCTCGGTGTCACCGGAGGCGTAGCCGCCTATAAAACCGTTGACCTCGTAAGGAGGCTGAGAGACGAAGAGGCCTCGGTCGTTGTAATCATGACCGGGGCCTCTCAGCATTTTGTAACACCTCTTTCACTCGAAGTGGCTTCTCAAAACAAGGTTTACCTTTCGCTGTTCGACGAACCCCTGGCGCACATAGACTTGCCGGCCAGGGCCGACCTTATGGTCATAGCGCCCGCGACCGCAAACTTCATATCAAAATTCGCCCATGGGATAGCCGACGACCTCCTCAGCACCTGCCTCCTGTCGTTCAGCGGCCGCGTGGTCATGGCGCCTGCCATGAACTGGAGGATGTACGAAAACGCGATGGTCCGGGAAAACCTGAATAAACTGCTGGCTTTCGGGGTAAGGCAGGTGGGTCCTGAGAGCGGAAGTCTGGCGTGCGGAGAAGAAGGAATGGGGAGGATGTCGGAGGTCGCTCAGATCATAGATGCCGTGAAAGAAGAATTGACGGGGAAGGACCTCACGGGGCACAGGGTCGTCGTGACTGCGGGCCCGACGCGGGAGTATATCGATCCCGTCAGGTTCATCTCAAACAGGTCGTCCGGGAAAATGGGATATGCGGTAGCAAAGGCGGCGAAACGCAGGGGGGCGGAAGTCGCACTCATAAGCGGACCCTCCGCTCTTCAGAGACCTTCCGGATTGAAATTCACCCAGGTCGAGTCCGCCCGGGAGATGAGAGACGCTGTGCAGGAAGAACTGGGACTCGGGGCATCTCTCCTGGTGATGGCAGCCGCAGTGTCGGATTATACGCTCCCGGAAAAATCGGCAGCCAAGCTGGACAAAAGGCCTGAGCTTTCCCTGAGGCTCGTTGCGACTGACGATATCGTCGCAGCTTCGGCAAAGTCCGACCGCCGTCCCTTTATCATAGGGTTCGCAGCCGAAACAGGCAGAATGGTTGAACGGGCGGAGCAGAAGATGAAATCGAAGGGCCTGGACATGATCATATTCAACGATGTTACGGAACCGGGGGCTGGATTCGATGTAGACACCAACAAGGTTGTCGTTATCGACAGGCAGGGGCGGACTGCTCTGGATCTCATGTCGAAAGACTCCGTGGCGGAAGCCATCCTGGACCGCTTTCTGGAAATCAGAGCTTGACATTATCACACCGATCTGATAAAAAAATGGCAAGGTCATGTCATTAAAAGATATCGAAAAACTCCGGGAAAGAACTGATAAAGATCCGAACTCGAAGCTCTTCGTTCCCCTTGCTGAAGAGTACCGAAAAGAAGGCATGCTGGACGAGGCCATTGCCGTGCTTCTGGACGGCATAGGGCGACAGCCCGGGTACGTCAGTGCGAGGGTCTCCCTGGGAAAAATGTATCTGGAAAAGGGCCTGCAAAAAGAAGCGAGGGCCGAATTCGAAAATGTCGTTAAATCCATCCCCGATAACCTTTACGCGCACAAGAAACTGGCCGAGATCTACCGGAACTCGGGTGATAGTGAACTGGCCAGAAAATCCTATTTGACGGTATTAAAGCTCAACTCAATGGACGAAGAAGCACTCACGAGCCTGCAGGAGCTTGACTCCGGTGAACTGGAACAGGCTTCTGCAAACGAACCCCAGGTGGTCCCCCCCACGCGGGATGAACTCCCGTCATACGGGGAAGTCGAAGCCGCAGAACTCCCCGAAACGGAGACTGATTCTCCACCTGACGACTTTCAGGCCCAACAGAGCAGTCATGAGGATGAATTCGCCATATTCAAGAACTCCCTTTTCGGGAGCGCCGAGCATGCCACCGACAGTGACGGAGAAGAGATTATCGCCGAGGATGAGGACTTGAAGTCCATGCCCGGAGAACCGGATGAAGTGGCATACGCGGAGTTCGCTTTTCAGGGAGAGGCTGAAGAGGTCCCGGGAGATGCCTCCGCCTCTTTCGAAGAGTCCATCCCGACCGAACCGGAAGCCGAAACCGATGGCATTGAAGAAATTGAGATTGAAGAACCTTTCGAGGATTCGCCTTATCCTGCCTTTGAATCGGGATTTGCCGCTTCCCAACCGGATGCCGCGGCAACCGAAACCGGCGACGGGAGCGGAGCCGGCGCCACCGAACCTCTTCGCGTCATCGCCACCCTTGACGGGGCAAACCGTGAGATCGAGGCAGGAAACTATTCGGGAGCGATGAAAATCTACCGGAAAATCCTTCTTTCCTCCCCGGACGACAAGAAGACTCTCCAGAGGGTCGAAGAACTGAAGTCCCTTCTCCGGATGTTGGGAAAAGAAAAGGAGTTTTTGGTCGCAAGATTAACGGACTTCCTGGACGGAGTGCAAAAGAGGCGCGATGGATTTCGCAGAAGTTCTTAAAGAGACGGTAGACCGCGTGGATGGCGCCGTTTCCGCCATGATCATTGCGTCCGACGGGATACCTGTGCAGGAATACGCCGCGGAGAAACTCATAGACCTTACCGGTCTCGGTGCGGAAGCCTCGGCTATGATAAGGGACGTCGCACTCGCAGCGGACAACCTCGGGTTGGGCGAGGCGAGGGAATTCTCCATAATCTCAGACAAATGCGGCATAATCATGCGAAAGATCAACAGCGAGTATTATCTGGCGCTGGTCATAAAACCCGAGGGCAATTACGGCAAGGGTCGCTTTGTTCTCAAAACAGCCGTCCCGAAAATAGAGGGGGAGTTCTAAGAAACCTTTAAAACCGTTCAACCGGTTTAAAAGGCTCGAACGTTTATCCAAAATGAAGATTCTCGTGATACACGGGCCGAATTTGAATATGCTCGGGAAAAGAGAGCCGGGGGTATACGGGTCGCTTACGCTCGATGAAGTGAACCGGAAAATACTGGACCTCGTCTCGGAACTCGGCATGGACGCAGAAATCCTGCAATCCAACAGTGAAGGCTCCATCGTAGATGCAATCCAGGGCGGGGATTATGACCTGCTGATCATCAACCCTGCCGCCTATACTCATACGAGTGTCGCGATTCGGGATGCCATAATAGCCGTGGGCAAACCGGCCATAGAGGTCCATATCTCGAATATCCACAGACGGGAGGACTTCAGACAGAAATCCTTCGTCTCAGGCGTGGCGGTCGGTCAGATCGTCGGGCTTGGCATCGACGGATATCTCCTCGCTGTCAGGGCTGCCCGCACTATCCTCTCACAATGAAGAAGATTGAGGCCCTCATCGACGCCTTTGAGTCTAAAGGCGTAGACGGCGTGCTAATCTCGGAACTCAGGAATGTACGATATCTTTCGGGGTTCACCGGTTCCTCTGCCTGCCTGCTCATAACCCGCAGGGAAAGACTTTTCTTCACCGATTTCCGTTATCAGGAGCAGGCCGAAAAGGAGACGTCCGGCTTCGAAATACATATAGAAAAAGAAGAGAGACCCAAGCTCATTGTAAAACAGGCTAAAGAGATGGGAATAGGAATTCTAGGGTTCGAAACGACCGCTTCCTACGCGTTTTACCGGGAACTCCTCAAGAAAGGATTCAGGCTGAAGGGGCTGACCAACCTAGTGGAGGATATGCGGAAGGTCAAGGATGCCGCTGAATTACTGCTTCTGCAACGGGCCATTGAACGGGCCGAGCAGGCCTTCCTGAGGACGAAGCCCCATATCAGGAAGGGAGCGACGGAAATACAGATAGCCGGGCGGCTCGAAGATAATCTGAGAAAAACCGGTTGTGCGTCCCTGCCTTTTGATATAATAGTTGCATCGGGACCGAACTCGTCCATGCCGCATGCAAAGCCGGTCAACAGGGTGATGGATGCCGGCGACCTCGTCGTTGTTGACTGGGGCGGTGAAGCCGGAGGATATTTTTCCGACATGACGAGGACCGTTTTGATCAACGGCAGGAATGTCGGCAAGAAGAAAGCGATTTACGATACGGTCCTCAGGGCCAATCTGAGGGCCATAGAGTGCGTAAAGCCCGGAATACATGCGAGGGCCATTGACAAGGCTGCGAGGGACTTGATAAAGGCGGCCGGCTATGGCGACTTTTTCGGCCATGGGACCGGACACGGCGTCGGGCTTGACGTTCATGAACAGCCGCGCATATCCAGACTTGGAAGGGACCATGTCAGGACCGGCATGGTCTTTACAATCGAGCCGGGGATTTATCTGCCCGGACTCGGCGGAGTGCGGATAGAGGATATGGTTTCTGTAACGGGAAGCGGCTGCAGCGTGCTTACGGCCTTACCCAAGGGACTTGAGATAATACATTAGTCTTCAGGAGGAACGGATCATTGATTTCAACGAGCGATTTCAGGAAAGGCCTTAAAATTGAATTCAAGGGGGACCCTTACGAAATAGTGGAATTCCAGCACGTAAAGATGGGAAGGGGCGGCGCCAATGTGAAGACCAAGATGAAGAACCTCAGAACGGGTTCGGTTGTGGAGGAGACTATCAGGTCGGGGGAGAAGTTCCCAACTCCTGAACTTGAAGAAAAGAAGATGCAGTATCTGTACGCCCAGGATGCACTCTACTATTTCATGGACCAGGATACCTATGAGCAGGTGCCCCTCACCGCGGAACAACTTGGCGATGCAAAACTCTTCCTCAAGGAAAGCATCGAGGTCAAGATCCTCTATTACAAGGGGACCCCCCTCGATTTGGAATTGCCGACTTTTATCGAGCTTGTCGTTACGGAAACAGACCCCGGCTTCAAAGGCGACACCGCTTCGGGAGGAGGCAAGCCCGCCACGCTCGAAACCGGCGCTGTGGTGCGCGTCCCGTTTCACATAAATGAAGGCGACACGGTGAAGGTAGATACGAGGACCGCCCAATACATAGAAAGGGTAAAATGATGGAACTCGAGGATCTGAAAAGCCTGATTGAACTTCTCAGGGAGACGGATATCACAGAGTTGCAGGTGGAAAAAGAGGGGACCAAGGTCAAGATCAAGCGGGAGAAAATGTTTTCACCGGTGGACCTCTCCACCCACAGGATAACGGCTGTTCCCGAAGGCGGCCTGCAGGAGAAAGAAGAGGAACTGCAGAGGGTAATCACAATTACTTCCCCGATTGTCGGCACCTTCTACCGTTCACCTTCACCCGACGCTGTCGCATTTGTCGAAGCGGGCATGAAAATCAAGAAAGGACAGGTCCTCTGCATCATCGAGGCGATGAAGCTGATGAATGAGATAGAAAGCGATGTCGACGGCATCCTCGTTAAAGCACTGGTGGAAAACGGTCAGCCCGTGGAATACGGGGAGCCCCTCTTCCTGATAGAGCCGGAATGAAGCTGTTCAAGAAGATCCTCATCGCAAACCGCGGAGAGATCGCGGTGCGCATCATCAGGGCCTGCAAGGAACTTGGAATCAGGTCCGTCGCTATTTATTCCGACGCAGACCGGGATTCGCTCCATACTCGCCTGGCAGACGAATCTGTATGCATCGGACCGGCGAGTTCGGCCCAGAGCTATAACAACATACCCAGTATTCTGACCTCCGCAGAAATCACGGATTCGGAGGCCATCCATCCGGGCTACGGCTTCTTGTCTGAAAACCCCCACTTTGCCGAGGCATGCGCCACCTCGGGCATCACCTTCATCGGCCCGACGCCTGAAAGTATACGCCTCGGAGGCGATAAGGCGAAGGCAAGACAGATCATGAAGCGCCGCGGGGTGCCGGTCGTGCCGGGCAGCGACGGTCCGGTCTTGTCGGAAGAGGCAGCGATGAAAACGGCTAAAAAGATCGGCTTCCCGGTCATACTCAAGGCGTCCGCCGGAGGCGGAGGCCGGGGGATGAGGATCGTTAAAGCGGAAGAAGAACTTGATAAATTGTATTTCATGGCTCAGAGGGAGGCCCTCACAGCCTTCGGCAACGGCGAGCTATACGTTGAAAAATATATACCTGAAATGAGGCATATAGAGATCCAGATACTCGCGGACGCCAAAGGAAACATCATCCATCTCGGGGAAAGGGACTGCTCCATCCAAAGAAGGCACCAGAAACTGATCGAAGAATCGCCCTCCCCCTCTATGACGGAAAAATTCAGGAAGAAGATCGGTGAATACGCAGTAAAAGCGGCGAGGGCGATCAAGTACCGCAACGCAGGGACAGTAGAATTCATCGTCGACCCTGAAGGCAACATCTATTTTATGGAGATGAATACGAGGCTCCAGGTCGAACATCCGGTTACCGAATATGTGACCGGAATGGACATCGTAAAGAGGCAGATCGAAATCGCTGCAGGATTTCCCATCGAGTTGAAGCAGACACAGATAAAGCTTTCCGGACATTCGATAGAATGCAGGATCAATGCCGAGGACCCGGAAAGGTTTATCCCCTGCCCGGGTAAGATAACCTTTCTTTCCCTCCCCGGAGGGCCGGGAGTAAGGGTCGATACGGCAGCTTACAACGGGTGCGTAATCCCGTCCTATTACGACTCGCTCGTGGCCAAACTTATCGTGCACGGAAGAGACCGGGCCGAAGCGATTGCGAGGATGCGGAGGGCACTCGACGAGTTCGTGATCGAGGGCATAAAGACCACTATCCCTTTTCACAAGAAAGTGATCAACGACCCGGACTTCGTCAGGGGGGTCTTCAACACCTCATTCCTCGAAAAGGTAACGCCCGCCCTTCTCTCCCCAAAGCATTAGGGCTCGCCGCTTCTAACAGCCCTGTCAGGTCCGGGCAGAAAACCCGGCTCCTTCCGTTGTTGAAGTTTTCTGCAGCGGCGGATTATTCTAGTGTAGTGAGGTCTGAAAATGACTCTAACCCGGATAATTCACAAGCCATGAAGGTCACTGAAAGAGATAATATTACCGTTCCTTTCCGCTTCGCTCCGGGAAAGTGTCCTGTTTTATTGTCAGATGCGCACTGCGTGAGTAACGGTGAAGCAGATCCGCTCAAATACAGTGTTCCTTCGGTATCCATGAAGGTTTGTGGATGTCATGAGCTAAGGGAGCTGCATGTATAAAGGCGGCATATGTTTTATCACTGACAAGACTTATTGCGCCCTGTCCTTCCATGATATGGTCTCGGCTGTCCTCAGGGCGGGAATCTCCTTCATTCAATACAGAGACAAGGGCCGGCCAAGGCGTGAGGTTTATGAAGAGGCGTCCAGACTCCGCGAACTGACCCAATCCTTCGGGGCTGCCCTGATCGTCAACGACCACGCCGACATTGCGCTTGCGGTGGGAGCGGACGGCGTTCATCTGGGCCAGGACGACCTGCCGCTTAAAGAGGCCCGGAAGATCATGGGCCCGCGGATAATAGGCATCTCTACCCACAACATGGAACAGGCGAAAGAAGCCGAGGCCGGCGGCGCCGATTATATCGGATATGGTCCTATCTTTCACACCAGCACTAAAGACGCCGGATCACCAAAAGGCATCGATGATCTCAGGGTTATCAAACGAAATGTCGGAATTCCGGTGGTGGCAATCGGCGGTATAACAGCCGCCTCTGTTTTTGCGGTCCTCGGAGCCGGCGCAGACGCGGTTGCAGTAGCGACAGCCATCTGTAAAGGCGACATCCAAAAGAACGCGGAACGTCTTGTCGAGTCGTTAAGAGAAGTGAAGACCGGATAGCGGGAGGAGATCTTTATGAAGAGGACTTTACTGATTTTATTGAGCATTACTCTCCTGGGCATGGGGGGAGTAGGATGCAGCAAAAAAAGCGGAGCGGATGAGCTGAAGATCGGAATAGCGGGTCCGATGACGGGCGATCAAAGCAAGATGGGCACCGACTTCAAAAACGGCGCGACCCTTGCAGTCGAGGAGTGGAACGCCCGCGGAGGGGTCCTCGGCAAGAAGATCGACCTTGAAATCAGCGACGACCAACACGACCCGAAGCAGGCGGTGGCGGTCGCAAACAAGATGGTGAACAACGGAGTTGTGGGGGTTATAGGCCATTTCAATTCGAGCTGTTCCATCCCCGCCTCCGATACATACAACAGAGCGGGGATACCGATGATCTCACCGGGGTCGACAAATCCCCAGCTGACGGAACGGGGCTATAAGAGCGTATTCAGGGTCTGCGGCAGGGACGACCAACAGGGTAAGATCGGGGGGGAATTTGTCACCGACAAACTCGGACTAAGAAAGGTTGCGGTCCTCCATGACAAGACGACGTACGGTCAGGGGCTTGCAGATGAATTCAAGAAGACACTTGGCGGCAAGACCGAAGTAGTTTACTACGGCGGGATAGTCCAGGGGGACAAGGATTTCAAAAGCGTGCTGACCGCCATTAAGGAGAAGGGACCGGAACTCATCTTCTTCGGCGGCATCTATCCCGAGATGGGGCTGCTCGTCAGGCAGTCGAGGGAACTCGGCATCAAGGCTCCTTTCATGAGCGGCGACGGCTCGATCGATCCGAAATTTATCGAGATTGCGGGCGCTGAATCAGCAGAGGGGACCTACCTCACCTTCAGTCCGGACCCCCAGAATATCCCCTCGGCCAGAGATTTCGTGTCGGCGTACCGTGCACGATTCGGTGAACTCGGGCCTTATTCCATCTACGCATATGACGCGACCAACATACTGCTTTCCGCGATCAGTGAAGCGAAATCCACGGAAGGAAAGGCGATTGGATCAAAGCTTCATTCCGGCAATTTCAAAGGCTCCCTTGGACCAATCGCCTTCGACGCTAAGGGAGACGTTACGGTCTCACCTTACGTCGTCTGGATCACTAAGGGAGGCAGGTTCGTAGAATACTGGAAGCCTTGAGGGGAGGTTTCCGCTTGAGATCCCGGGGTCCCGGCGGTTATTTCCGTCCGACCCGCTATCGCACCTGCTAAAAGAATGCAAAATATCGTCTTTTCAAAGGCCCTGAATCATTACCTCGCATGGAAACTGCAGCTTCGCAATTTCATCGAAGGCGAAGAACAGATATCCTCATCGGAGATAGTTTCCCCCAGAGACTGTGACCTGGGCAAATGGCTTTATTCAGAGGGGATGTCTCTCTATGGGGAGCTCCCTGAAATGCAGGAGATCGAGAAAGCCCATATTGCCCTTCATGACGCCGCAGAGAACGTCTACCATCTCAAGACGTCCGGCAACATCCTGGCGGCCAGACAGGAGATGCTGAAGCTCGAAGCTGCGAGCATGAGGCTTTTTTCTCTTCTGACGGTCATGAAGAAAAAGATATTGTAGCATCAGCGAACTTCAGGAGACCTGCCAGTACCATTTCGGTCTGCCTTTGATATCTTACCGTTGATTAAGAAATCTTAACTTGGCTTTCAGGTGACTGTTATGGAATTATAGTACGGCCGCGTATCCGGCGAAGGAGGTTTGTTATGAGATCGAAAATTGTTTTGGCAGCAGTCGCGGTAGCTTCACTTTTTGCTTTCACCCTGTTTCATCCTATAGAAGCGAGGGCCGGAGTGCATGTTAATGTTGGGATAAACCTGCCGGCCCTGGTATTTCCGGCTCCTCCTCCCGTAGTCGTGGTCCCGGAAACTTATGTCTACTATGCGCCCGATGTGAACGTGGATGTCCTCTTTTATCACGGTTACTGGTACCGGCCTTACGAGGGCCGATGGTTCAGGTCCGGTAATTATAACGGCCCCTGGGTCCATATCGTCAGGGACAGGGTTCCCGGGGCCGTCCTGCATCTTCCGCCGGACTATCGCCGGGCAAGGTCTGCCTATAAGCCGGTGCCTTACGGACAACTGAGAAGAAATTGGAGGACATGGGAGAGAGAGCGGCATTGGGAAAGAGCTGAGCGCCGGCACGAGAGGGAGAGACGCGAACCCAGGGGAAGAGAAGACCGCGGATGGGAAGAAAGAGCGCATGAGAGAGGTGCTCACAGGGGCCGCTGAGGCGACCGGTTAATATTGATGGGCGGCAGACAGTATACGCTAGGAAACACCGTGCCCTTTCTTCATTCAGGCAGGTTTGCTGGACCCGGGCTGATCTGATTCGAGTCTCCTGAGTTCTTCCGTGTCGAGGGCGCCGTATCTTTCCCTCCTCCATCGGAAAGGGAGCTCGATTATCCCGCCCGGTCTGTTTATGACATAGAGGGCCTTGAACGCTTCGGCAAGGACAGCCCGTTGCTGAGGGGCATTAAAGGGCTCACCCAGGGGATGTCCAAAAGGCCATCTGAGGAATACAGTCCGGGGCGGCTTAATTTTCTCCGTGTAGTCTCTCACAATCGAAATCCCTATGGTGGGAATTCCCGCCTTTTCTATTTCCCTCTGGACCAGGCCGACGGTCTGGTTGCAGATTCCTCAGCCAGGCGTTAGCAAAACGGCGTCGACCTGCTCCGCTTTTAGTCTGCCGGCCGCCTCCGGCGCATATTCATTGATCAGCCTGTCGATATGGTGACCCAGTACATGCCCCATAAATCCGTAGTTCTCTTTGGCCAGTTCCCCTATTACTCCCTCCTCAGCAAACTCCCGCAGCCTTTCGACGGGGAATACGATATTAATGTCCTTATCGGCATCCGAATGATCGTAGTAGTCGTGTGTTATCATGAGATCGCCCACGGGCCGGGCTGCATCGAGGAGCCTGAATGAAGGGTCGCCGTTTTGGTCTGCCATATCGAAAGGGGGCTGGTCTCTGTGGTGCACGCCGGCCGTAGTGACAACAGCCACCTTACAGCGCCGCAGGGCCTTTCTCACGGGTGTCCATGGTATATCACCGGATTCATCAGGCACATACAGCCCGGTGAAGACTTTCTCAAGAAATGGGAAAGCCCCGAGAACCTTCGCAATAAACCTGTTCTTTAACCTCGACAAATTCGGGCCCCGGCTTTCCTACGGCATGGATATCACGATCTCGAAGGTACCTACCGAAACCCTGTCGGCTATCCCATGCGTCCAAAGCAGTTCAAGCGTCTTCACCTTTGCGCTTCTGGGCACCATTAGGATCAGCTTCGAGCCCGACTGGGCGAGCGTTTTCCAGGTCTCCGCCTTTTCTGATGTGATGCTCTTCTCAGTTTCCACTTCCACCGCAGCGATCGTAAGGCCATGGTTGCCCAGGACCATGTCGGGACTGCCGCCGGCATTCACGGCTATGTCCTTGTACCCCGATGAAAACTTTCCCCGCAGACGCTCTACTATAAGGTCGTGCAGGAGCTTTTCACTTTCCATGAATTCCCTCCCGGACAATTTTTCCCGCAATTTAGCACATTTCCGCCGCAGAAAGCAAAATGTCTTTCCCGACGACCCCGTGTCGGCACACTGAATGGCTGTCTGGCTTGGGGCGTCCCGGAGAAGAACTATAAATTCTTCTCCTCCGTAACGGGCTGCTCACTCCCCGGAGATACGGTTGTAAATCAAACCGACAAGAATGCCGCCTATGCCCAGATCGACGAACCCGTAAAGGAAGACCAGAAAACTGCCCAGGGGTGAGATCGTGTAGCCGGGATAGACCGAGCCGGCAATTACTTCCAAAAACATGCGGCCATAGCCCGTAAAATAGGAGATCCAGGTCGTCACGAACAGGACACCGCCCCAGATGATACCGAGCGTCAGTCCCAGTGCCAGAGGTTTAAGCTTCATCCGCCCTCCTCCTTCTTCGAAAAAAAGTCCTCACTGATCACACGTTATCACACAAACCCCTGAAAGTGAAGAAACGCGTCAGAGCGATGAGCCCGCCGGATTTTCTATAATAAGAACGAAGGACATGAAAACGAACCACTGGACCGGGCATAAACTGATTTCATTTCGGGAAGATTCGCCCTGCCCTTATTTTTGCGACGGACGGACGGCAACGATAGAATACGTCTTCGCCGAAGCCGAACTTGCGGGGAGATTCCACGAATTCCTGGAAGAGGGATATCGACGGCTCGGCAGTTTTTTTTATCGCACCGTCTGCCTCCGATGTTCGTCATGCCTGCCGATTCGCATCGAGACAGGCAAGTTCAGGCCAAGCAAAAGTCAGAGGCGGACCTTGAATGAATGCTCATCTATCAGGGTAGTACTCAGACGACCTGCGGTGACGAAAGAAAAGATCGAGCTTTACGGCAAATACCTCTCCTCGAAACATGGGACGGCGGAGAAAGACCCCGACGGCCTCGCTGACATGCTGGCAGCCATGCATTATGGTTATGATTCGATTATCGAGATGAATTACTACGAGGCGGACAGGCTTATAGCTGTCGGCATCGTCGATGCCGGAACGGATTGTCTTTCAGCCAACTACTTTTACTACGACACCGGCCGCCTCGAAATCAGGCCCGGGATTTTCAGCATCCTCGAAGAAATATCCCTTGCAGGGCGGATGGGGAAAAAATATTACTACCTGGGGTTTCTTGTCGAAGAAAACCCAAAGATGTCCTACAAGAAGTTCTTCCGTCCCAACCAGGTATACAGGGACGGGAGATGGACGGCCTTCCGCTGACGA
>Ga0055453_10000054_pt1 | contig 12604 bp, 14 predicted proteins | sample Goodyear_PhragA__FD_57741 | JGI IMG/M metagenome (GOLD analysis project Ga0055453, IMG submission 57741) | Wetland microbial communities from San Francisco Bay, California, USA, that impact long-term carbon sequestration - Goodyear_PhragA_D2 | ecosystem: Environmental > Aquatic > Marine >... | reverse complement strand
CCCTATTGACGGCAGGCAGGCCTCGGGCATTACGGAAGAAAGACTTTGAAGCCGGAATTGGAGGAGATCCGAAAAGCCGTCAGTCCAGCAGGCTCTCTATGTCGGTTACGATAACCCTGTTTCCGGGTATGTCCACTTTGGCTATGAAATGACGGATGGCCGGTATAAGATATTCCCGTCCCTCCCCCCTGACAACATACACATCATTGCTCCCGGCCGGGAAAATATCCTCTACCTTCCCGATAAAGGCGCCTTCCACTGTAAATACTGAAAGACCCACAATCTGATCGTAGAAGAATTCGCCTTCGTCGAGGGCAAGAGTTTCCCTGTCTACGGTAATAAGGGCGCCGCGGTATTTCATGGCAGCCTGGAGATCCGCGATATCATGGAAAGAGACAAGAAAATAACGGCCGCAATCTCTCGACGACTTTACAGTGTGAAAGTGGTTCGTTTTATCTGCGGTCTCGAGGCAAACTTCAAGTCCGGGCGGGAGGATCCGGTATTTTTCAGAGAAGGGAAGGGCTTTCATTTCCCCGTTTAGCCCCCGTTCTCTGAGTATCTTTGCTAAAGCTGTCCTATGTGATTTGTTGAAGGAAGTGATCTCTGCTCTTATTCAAGGATTTCGAGAACACAGCGTTTCCCGATTTTCGTGCCGGCTGCACTGAGTATAGTTCTCATGGCGCGTGCAGTCTTCCCCTGTTTGCCGATAACTTTACCCAGGTCACTTGATGCAACCCTTAATTCGTATACTGTAGTCTTTTCCCCATCGATCTCGTTTACCGCCACATCTTCGGGCTTATCCACCAGTGCTTTAGCCATCATGTCGACCAACTCTCTCATCTTCCTACCTCCATACGGAATTTGGCTGCTAGAGGCCAGCCCTTTGCATTAGCTTTTTAGCAATATCTGTAGGTTGAGCTCCCTTCTGCATCCACACTTTGGCCTTTTCCAGATCCATCTTGATTTCCGAAGGCTCCTTCATAGGGTCATAAGTCCCCAAGATCTCAATAAACGGACCGTCTCTCCGCGCCCGTGAATCTGCTACTACTACCCTGTAAAACGGTTTCTTGTGTGCACCCAGTCTTGTCAATCGTATCTTAACCAAAACAAACACCTCCTGTGAAATATCAGAAATTTTAATATATTCTATCAAACAAAGTAAAGGTTTGTTAAAAGGGGAAAAACTTGGGCATTTTCAGGTTCTTTTTACCCTTAAACATTTTGAGCATCTTACGCAGTTCGACGTACTGTTTGATGACCCTGTTGACATCGGCAACAGTCGTCCCGCTTCCCATGGCAATTCTCTTTCTCCTGCTTCCGTTGAGAAGGTTATGGTTGGTCTTCTCCCTGCTCGTCATCGAGTTGATAACAGCCTCGATCTTCACAAATTCCCTTTCGTCAACCGAAACATTCTTCATCTTGTTAAGACCTGGGATCATTCCGAGAATGCTTTCGAGGGGGCCCATGCTCCGGATCTTCTTTAACTGCTCCTTGAGGTCGTCGAAAGTAAAAGAGTCTTCCAGTATCCTCTTCTGGAGGGTCTCGGCTTCTTTTTGGTCAAAGGACCGCTGGGCTTGCTCGATAAGGCTTAACATGTCGCCCATGCCCAGTATTCTGGACGCTATCCTGTCGGGGTAGAAGGGCTCCAGCATATCGATTTTTTCTCCGACGCCGATGAACTTGATCGGCTTTTCAGTGATAGCCCTTATCGAAAGGGCCGCTCCGCCCCTGGCATCACCGTCCATCTTGGTGAGGATGATCCCATCTATGCCTATCTGTTCATTGAACTGTTTTGCGATATTGACAGCGTCCTGTCCTGTCATGGCATCGGCAACGAAAAGGGTCTCCCGTGGAACGACGCCTTCCTTGATATCACGCAATTGGAGCATGAGAGTTTCATCAATATGAAGTCGCCCCGCGGTATCGATGATTACAATGTCATGAGCATCGGTCCTGGCTTTTTTTATGGACTCGCGGGCAAGGACGACGGGATCCTTTATTTCACGGGAGGAGAAAACTCCTACCCCGATCTGTTTGCCCAGTGTGACGATCTGGTCGATAGCGGCCGGTCTCTGAAGATCACAGGCGACGAGCATGGGTCGTCTGCCCTCACTTTTGAAAAATCTTGCAAGCTTCGCGGAAGTTGTCGTCTTTCCGGAGCCCTGCAGCCCCACCATCATGATCACCGTCGGCGGGTTGGGAGAGAGGATGATCCTGGTGTTTGACCTTCCGAGCAGATCACAAAGCTCCTCGTTGACAACCTTGATGACCTGCTGGCCGGGGGTAAGACTCTCGAGGACCTCCTTGCCCACCGCCTTTGCCCTGATTTTCTCAACAAAATCCTTCACGACTTTGAAATTGACATCGGCTTCGAGGAGGGCAAGACGGATCTCTTTCAGAGCAACATCGACATCTTCCTCCTTCAAGAGGCCTTTGCCTTTCAGTTTCTTGAATATGGATTCAAGCTTTTCGCTTATATTCTCAAGCATTTAGAGTAATTCCTCTATACGGCCGGAAAGAACTGATTCAAAGTTTTCGACATATCCCATGAAGGAATCTACTATGTTACCGTTTTTATCGATGAGGAAGCTCACAGGTATGCTTCTGACGCCATATGACCTTTCGACGTCTTCCGTGCCGAGCAGTACCGGATAGTTGATATGAAGCTCTTCAGCAGATTTCGCCAATGTCCGGGACAAATTCGTTCCCTCATCCAAAGACACACTCAAAACAGAGAAGTTTCTTTCCCCGTAACGCTTCTGGAGTGCAACAAGTTCCGGTATTGTCGCCCTGCAAGGCGGACACCATGTGGCCCAGAATTCGAGCAGTACAACCTTTCCCCGATAATTTGACAATGAAGTCTTACCGCCGGACAAGTCCGGCAGGGCAAAGTCCGGAGCAACGCCGCCGGGTTTGGCGACCGCCCCATGTTCTAAGCCGGTCTTCTCGCTTTTCCGGCAGGACGATACCGAAAAAAAAGTAAAGACAACAAGCGTGACTATGAGCGCCCTCGCGAGGGTGCTGTCCGTACGGAAGCGCAACGTACTGTCTGCTGATTTCTGCTTCAAATGATAACTAACTATCCTGGGTCAGGCGCTGAGAAGTGAATCGATTTTTGCTTTAAGCTGAGGCTTGGGAACAGCACCGACAATCTGATCTATCTTCTGCCCGGCCTTAAAAAACATGAGCGTAGGTATGCCCATTATCTTGTATCTACTTGCAATTTCGGGATTTTCGTCCGTGTTCAACTTCATAACTTTTATTTTCCCGGAGTATTCTTTCGACAATTCCTCGACGGTAGGGGCAATAATACGACAAGGACCGCACCATACCGCCCAAAAATCTATCATAACTAACCCGCTCGAATTCAAAACCTCAGACTCCCATGCAGCTGTTGTAACTTCCAGAACCCCTTCAGACATGACTGTAACCTCCTATCGTGAGCTTTTTAATTATAGGGACAAATATTCTTCTTTGTCAACGAACTCGGTTTCCACAACCCGGCGCAAAAGGCCTGCGGCGCGAGACCGAGCGAGACCGGGAAAAGATTGACAGTAACCATTTTTTCTGTTATTTTTTCTAATAATGAAAAGACTTTATTGGCTTCTCCTTCTGATTTTTTTGAAACCCGACTTTGTCTATGCCTTCGATGTTTCAGGTCTTCAGCCCGTCGCTCCAAATGGGGTCTTCTCGACTTTCAGCACGGAGAGCCGCCCTAAGGGCGGATACGCCTTCGAAGTGGGGCTGGACAAGTCGAAGGAACCCGACTTTTACCGTTTTCTGTTTAAAGGCTCATACGGTATTTCCGATTCTTTGGAGTTTGATGTAACCGTTCCGTACATCTACAATTTTGAGAGCTCCGTTGACGGAATGGAAGACATGTCCTTCGGTTTGAAACACAGGTTCTACGACGAAGGGAAATACGGGCCTTCGCTGGCCTATTTGCTTACTGCGTCTCTCAATAACGGAAGGAATGACTTCAGTACGAATGGCAGGTTCGGCGTCGGACTTATTTTGAGTAAACGTGTCGGACCATTCAAGGGCAACATCAATGTGTTGTACGAAAAACCTGGCACGGGAAGACTGAAGGACGAGGTGTCTTTTCTGGCCGGAGTCGAACTGTCTGCATCTCACAATTTCACCATTCTGGGGGAGCTTCTTGCAAGAAAGAGCTATGTTTCCAGCAAGTACGACCAATTGGAGACGAGATTCGGCTATCGCTTCAAAACCACGGACTCTATATACACAACTTTCGGGGCGGGCCTTGATCTCAAGAAGCGGAACCCGGAAGTCCGGTTTATTTTCTCGATCAGTTACGTGCCGGGCGAAAAAAAGCCTGAGATCAGGAGAATCATCGAGGAAGAGTAGCATGTTCCCTCCGGCAGTGTGTTAAGGTATAGATTATGTTCGATATAGGCATCCAGGAACTGATCATAATTTTTATTGTTGCGCTCTTGGTTTTCGGTCCGAAAAGGCTGCCGGAGGTAGGAAGAACGCTCGGCCAGTGGATCGGGGAGCTGAGGAGCAGTATCCAAAGCGCGAAGGCTCAGATGGAGTCCGAATTTGAGGTGACCCGGAGGGCTTCCGAAGATTTTCCGCGGCAGAAGCCTGAAAATGACGATATGAAGTCAGACAGCGGACCTGGCGTCCAGGGACCGGAAAAGGAGGAAGAGAAGTAATTGGAAAAAGCCGAGATGCCTTTGACGGCACACCTTTCCGATCTGCGCCGGAGCATTCTGGTGTCCATTGCTTTTCTGGGAATCGCTTTTGTTGTCCTCTTTAATTATTCCGAGCAGATATTCCGGATCCTGACATTTCCCCTTGATGCCGAGCTAAAACTGGAACCGCACCGCCCTTTCTTTCATGTTACGGAAAAGCCGCCGACTTCCCTGGTTTTTTTGTCGCCCGCCGAGGCCTTCTGGATGCACCTTAAAGTCTCCTTCGTCGCGGCCCTTGTCGTTTCGCTCCCTGTGATTTTCTATGAGGTGTGGCACTTCATCTCTCCGGGACTGCTTAAAAAGGAAAAAAAATATGTACTGCCCTTTCTTTTCTTCTCCACAACGCTTTTCCTGATCGGAGCCGGATTTTGCTTTATTGTGGTTCTGCCTTTTGCCATGACCTTTCTTTTGGGCTATAAGACCGCCAGCCTTACTCCCATGCTTTCCGTGGGGAACTATATCGATTTCTGTCTCAAGTTCATTCTCGCGTTCGGAGCGATTTTTGAACTGCCTCTGGTTATTATTTTCTTGACCAGGTTCGGTATTGTGACGCCCAAGACTCTGGCCAAAAACAGGAAATATGCAGTATTGATTGCTTTTGTTCTTGCTGCAGTGCTAACCCCGACGCCGGATGCATTTAATCAGACGCTGATGGCCGTCCCTATAATAATCCTTTACGAAATTGGTATACTTGTGTCGAGACTTTTGGCGGTAAAGAAGAAAAATGCCTAATGTCAGGGGAAAGAGTCTCAAGGCACTGATCAGGGATGTGGCAGAAGGTTTCGTGACGGTAAACCCGTTATTTCTGAAGCCTTTCGACCCGGAAACGGTCCGGGAATTTTACAGGGACCTCTCAAAGGTTCAGACGGAGATCAGGAGTGAAAGGTTCCCTACCAGCGACGTAACTGCCATACGGAACAGAAACATGAGACTTCAGCGGCTTTATTCAGCGGCCATGATCGTCAGGAATTTTGCGAGAGAGCGGCGTATTCCCCTGATCTAGAGCCGACCGTTCATGTTTCTTGGAATGTGATGCGATGCCCGATATTGAAGAGGTAAAGAAAGCAAGAGACATCATCCAGTCTTTACTAAAGTCTAGGAAGATATTGAGAATATATCCCCCTAATAATCCAGTCTACATCCACACCCTCGACGATCAGTGCGAGAAATTCAAGGATTTCTTTTATGACAGGGACGAGCTGACCCTGAAAATAAAACAAAACGAGATTCACTATGATTCGGAACAGGTATACTTCAATCCCGAAAAAGAAGACAATCTGGCACTTTTCTTTTTCAGGGACGGTCTGAGGGAGATCACCTTCCAGAAGGGGTTGACGAGCGAGGAAATAGAAGAATTTCTGAGGATTATTTCGATGGACTTCAGCAGAGAAGGCGTTGACGACGATGTCGTGACGCTTTTCTGGGAGAAGGACTTTCATAATCTGCAGTATGTCGTAGACGAGGTCATTCTTGCGGATGAAGGCGGCGAGGACTACGAAGCAAAGGCGATGAAGGAACTGGAAGAGAAGGGAACCGATCATGACGGCCTGCTCCGCGCATACGAAGACGCCTTCAGGGAAAACGATGTGATAAGAGAGGCGACCATTGTGTCTCTGACGGACAAGGATCTCCAGACTCTTCTCGCTGAACTCGAGAAAGATTCCCAGAACAAAACAACAAAGCTCATCGATATCTTGTTCGAAATGGTTTACCTCGGTGAATCCAAAGAGGAATACGAGGATCTTGTGTTATTCCTGATGCATACCATGGAATACGCAATGGCGGGAGGAGATCTTCACTCGGTAATTAGAGTATTGAACGGAGCGAAGGGGCTCATCGAAACGGAGAATCTGAGGGACGAAATCAGAAATTACCTGAGGAGGTTTATGCTCTTCGCCGGCAGTGAGAAAATGATAACTCTCCTCGGCGAGTTTATCGATGGCGCGCAGGAGGTCGAAGAGGGTGTTTGTGATGAATTTGTGAGATTTCTTGACAAAAACGCAATCGTTCCGTTCATGAAAATCCTCGGCGAATTAAAGAGCATCCATGCGCGGAAAATCGTCATAGATGCGCTCATTCTGCTGGGACGGAAAGACATCTTGGCACTCGCGAAGGGCTTAAACGATCCCAGGTGGTATGTTGTCAGGAATATAATTTACATCCTTCGAAAGATCGGTGACCGAAGAGCGGTTGATTATCTGCTCAAGACAGTCAGACACGGCGACGTGAGGGTAAAGAAGGAGGTCATAAGGGCGCTCGGGGAACTCGGGGGGACCGGCGTTTTGCAGGCATTGCGCGAATGTCTCGACGATCCGGATATGCAGGTGCGATCAGCGTCGCTGAAGGCCCTGGGGACGGTCGGTTCCGAGGCGGCAAAAAGAATCATCATGAACAGTATAACAGACAAGGACTTTCGTGACAGGGATTTCGAGGAAAAGAAGGAATATTTCGAGGTCCTGTCTCATTGGCATGACAAGGATATTTTTGTTTTCCTGGTTGATACTCTCAAGAAGAAGACTTTCTTCGGACGGTCAAGGAATTATGAGAATCGTGCCTGTGCGGCTTATGGTCTCGGCCTCCTGGGCAATCGGGACGCTCTTCCGCTCCTTAACAAGCTCAGGTCCGACAATAACAAATTGATGCGTGAATTCATATATACTGCAATCAAACGGTTGGAATATGGACAATAAAGATGAGCTTGAGATATTCAGGAGCGCCAAGGAGCTTATCAACCAGTTGTCTGTAGCTCTTCGGACGTCTCAAATCCATAATCCAAACAATGTAGCCGTCACCTCCATCATCGACAAACTTGTGCCTATGGTCAACCATTTGCTGACCGCCGAAAGGGTTGTTGCCCTTGAACTGCGAGGTGAATTTTTTTATATCAACGACCAGCGAGTACGATATTCGATGGAATATCTTCTCAATTTCGACTTTTTGGTAAGGGAGTTCAAAAAAAGAGAGTTGGGATCTGTTATTTTCATGGGGAAGGTCGAGTCCGGGGAGATTAAGACTTTCTTGCGGGCGTTCATCTCATCTGCTTTTTCGGAAAAGTCGTATGAAGCCATCGAAGAACAGATATCAGAAGTGAAAACCATTTCGGTCGAACGACTGAAGAAGATCGCCGAGGAAGATTCAGTTGAACCGCGGAAAATGCTGAAAAAGACATATTTCGATGCGGTTTCCTATACCAAGGGCGTCATCAATAAGATCAAAAACGGGGAGAAGGTCAATATCAAGAAGGCGAAGCGAATTGTGGAATCGATGGTTGACCAGATTCTTGAACAGGAACAACTGCTGCTCGGAATGACCGCCATCAAGGATTACGATGAATATACGTATCACCATTCGGTAAATGTGAGTATACTTTCCATAGCTCTGGCTCAGCGTCTGGGATTGAACAGGAAATTGTTGACCGAACTTGGCATGGTCGCACTGTTTCATGATATCGGCAAGATGAATATCCCCAGGGAGATTCTCAACAAACCCGGAAATTTTACGGACGCGGAATGGAAGATAATCAGGAAACATCCGCAGTGGGGTGTCAGGGCGCTTTTGAAATTGAAGAGGCTCGATCCGCTTACGGTAAGATCGGCGATTGTTTCGTTCGAGCATCACATGAATTACGATTTTGCAGGTTACCCGAGGGTGAGGAAAAATTTCGATCTTGATTTTTTCAGCAAGATCGTCTGTCTTGCCGATCAGTACGACGCGATGACTTCATCGAGGGTTTATTCGCGAATACCGATGGCCCCCGATAAAGCATTGAGCATCATGATGGAGCGTGCAGGTACGCAGCTCGATCCCGTACTCTTTAAGTTCTTCATCAATATGGTCGGAGTATTCCCGATTGGTACACTCGTAATGCTGAACACGCGGGAAATGGGACTTGTCTATGAATCTAGCCAGCTCTTTGCCTACCGCCCCCGCGTCCTGATCATAGTCGACCGAAAAGGCACCCGCACCAAGGGCCCCATTGTCGATTTGACCGAAAAAAACGACAAGGATCAATATATCCGTACGATCAGCAAGACGCTGGACATTAACAAGTACAACATTAATCTTGCCGAATATCTGTTATAGAACCAGCCCCTGCAGAGGCTTTTCAGAACCTGAACCAGCTTCTTTTCTTCTTCGGACTTTGGATCATTGTCAGGATCTCACGCACGATATCATATGTCTCCCCTTGTTCCTTACTGCTTTCACGGAGTTCATTGACATTCTTTTGAAGAAGCGAGAGAGACTGTTTCATCTCCGAAACCTCGGCGGTAAGTTTCTCCAGGCCGGCGAGTGTCCGCGCGATGCTCTCGGCACTGGCCGTAACCTCTTTCTCCCGCCTGCTCTGAATTGCGCCGATGTTGTCCGGAGGGCTTGAATCAGCAGTAGAAACCGGCCGCGAAGGAGGACTGGCGGTTCTTTCTCTTTGCTGCGGCGGGGGCGGGGCGGGCGGAGGCGCATCGGTCCGCGACTCCTCTCTGCTCACCGCGGGAGGTTCTCCGGCCGCGACATCCTCCTGGACCTCGATCTTGTGTTTCCTGGCGATGTATTTCAGCACAAGTTTGGACACGAGCTTGAAAGTCTCCTCGACTCCCCTGCCTTCAATGGCGGAAGCTTCGATAAAAAGGTGCTTCTCGGAGTTCAGGAGCAAGTTCAGCTCGTCGACTGAAGAAATATTTTTGAGATCTCTCTTGTTGAACTGCATTACAACGGGAATTTCGTCAGGGTTGATATTGTTCGATGCCAGATTCTCCTTCATGTTTTCGTAGCTCTCGACATTCTGATCGCTCATTTCGCGTTGCGAGTCCGCGACGAAAACAACTGCATCCGCCCCCTTCAGGACCACTTTTCTCGTTGCATTGTATCTCACCTGGCCGGGCACCGTATAAAGCTGAAAACGGACCGAGAAATCTCTTATTTTTCCAAGCTCGAAGGGGAGAAAATCGAAGAAAAGTGTCCGGTCGGACTCTGTTGAAAGGGAGAGTAACTTCCCCCGTGTCTCCGGGTTCAATACGGAATGAAGGTACTGGAGGTTCGTGGTTTTTCCGCTCAATCCGGGGCCGTAATATACAACCTTGAGCGTAATTTCTTTTGTAGCGTAATTGAACAGTGCCATACTTTTTATACTATAGCATAAACACCGTTGCGCGTCTGGTTCTTTACCCTGTACATGGCCTCATCTGCCAGTCTCAGAAGGTCTTCCTTCGATTTTGCACTTTCCGGATATGAAGCCACCCCGAAACTGGCTGTCAGCCGCAGTGAATATCCGTCTCTTTTCAGAAAGACATTACGACCAACAGACCTCCTGATCCTTTCTGCTATCTGTATTGCGGCATTAGGCGGCGTCTGGGGAAGCACGATGACGAACTCGTCGCCACCATAGCGTGCAACGATGTCTATGGTCCTCAGGCTTCTGATCAGAAGCTGACCCATTTCGACCAAGAGTTTGCTCCCGACCAGATGTCCGTAATTGTCGTTGATGTTCTTGAAGTGGTCGATATCCATAAAAATCAGGGAAAGAGAGGAACCATGGCGGTTTGATCTGAGCACCTCCATTTCCAGAGTCCTGTTGAGGTACCGGGTATTAAAAAGCTTTGTCAGGTCGTCGGTGATGGACAACTCCGCCATTTTTTGATACAGAGATGCCCTTTCTATCGCAACAGCGGCGTGATCGACAAGCCTCATGAGGAGGTTGAGATCGTCTTTGGTAAAGGGCCCGTTGGTCGTCTTGTTTATGACTTCAAGAACGCCCAAGGTAGTCCCCTTGCTTTTTATGGGGACACACATGAGTGATCTCGTCGTGAAATCGGTTTCTTTGTCGAGCCCGGAGTGAAACCTTTTGTCTATCGAAACGTCCGGAACAATGACGGGCAGCCCTTCCTGTGCCACCCAGCCGGCGATGCCTTCGCCCACCTTAAGACGAAATTTTTTGGCCCTGTTCCTGTTTTCTTTCTTTCCCGTGATTTTTTCTAAAAAAAGCTCTCCCGTATTCTCGTCCAGCAGGAGAATGGACCAGGTCTCCGCCTTTATCAATTTCTTGGCCTTCTTCATTATGGCAGTGAGAATGTCGTTGAGTTCGAGCGTTGATGTAAGGGTCTTGCTCACCCCGTCGAAGAAATCCAACTCCTGGGATAACAAGGAAACTCTTGACCGAAGACCGCTGTTTTCCAAAGAGAGCTTCTTTTCATACAGTGACCGCTCGATGAAGAAATGAAGTTCCCCTGCCGAGGGATTAACGATCGGATATGTATGGGGATATTTTAGCCAGGGCGCAAAGCCCCTGAAAGAAGAAGACAGGGAGAAAACGATCTTAGGAACTTCCCTGAAAGTTACAATAAAATCCTTGAACGACGGGTCTGACCTCTGGTCTTTGTCGACTATGATGACGTCGGGCTTCCCGTCAGTTCGGTGGCAGCTGTTCTTTACGGAGGAAAACTTCTGGATCCGGCAGCCCTTCGACACCAGAAAACTCTCATCTGCTTTCTTAAGTTCGGCGCCGATAAAGAAAACTCTAGTCATTCGCTCCGCAGCATTTCTTGTACTTCTTGCCGCTGCCGCACGGGCACGGCTCATTGCGGCCCGGCTTTTTGCCCTTCGTCACCGGTTGTGTAACCCCACCTCCTTCACCTCTGTTATAATTGAGATTGACGTTGGTCCTGCTGGCCCTGACCTGTGCCTCCTCGCTTCTTTGAATCTGAATCTTGAAGAGTCTTGTAACAATCTCTGCCGAAATTCTTCCTGACATGTCGGCAAACATATCGAATCCCTCTTTCTTGTATTCGACCAGGGGGTCTCTTTGGCCATACCCGCGGAGGCCTATGCCTTCTTTGAGGTGGTCCATGGCCAGCAGGTGGTCTTTCCACTGGGAGTCGACCACCTGGAGGACCATCACCTTTTCGAGATAGCGCATCATCTCGCTGCCGATTTCAGTCTCCTTGGCCGCATACCTTTTTTTGATCTCCTCCGAAAGTGCTTCCCTCAGAGCATCGACATTTTCAGGAACATCTTCAGGCGAGTAGGAAAAAGCTCCGTAAAGACCGTCTTTGAGGCCCTTCAGGTCCCAGTCGTCGGGGCTCTTGTCCTCCGGACAGTATATCGCAACAATCTCATCAATGGTCTCGTCGATCATGGAAGAAACTCTGTTTTGGAGATTGCCGCCCTGAAGCACTTCCTTCCTGAAGGCATAGATTTCCGTCCTCTGTTTATTCATGACGTCATCGTATTCCAGGAGGTGCTTACGAATATCGAAGTTCTGCTCTTCCACCCGCTTCTGAGCATTCTCAATGGCCCTCGAAACCATTCTGTTTTCGATCGGGACGTCTTCATCCATGCCCAGCTTGCCCATGAGCCCCGAGATTTTGTCAGAGCCGAATATCCTCATCAGATCGTCTTCGAGGGAGAGGTAGAACCTCGATGAGCCGGGGTCGCCCTGTCTTCCCGAACGGCCCCTGAGCTGATTGTCGATCCTGCGGGATTCATGCCGTTCCGTTCCGAGTATATGGAGCCCGCCGGCGGCGAGGACTTTCTCCTTGTCGACCGCACACTTCCGTTCGGCCTCGGCAAGGGCCGTCAGCCATTCTTCTTCTGTGTAGTCAGGTTTGTCCAGGAGCATCTCCTTTGCGGTGCCGACAGGGTTTCCACCCAGTATGATGTCCGTGCCTCGCCCTGCCATGTTGGTCGCGATCGTTACGGCATGGCTCCTGCCCGCCTGTGATATGATTTCGGCCTCTCTTTCATGATACTTGGCGTTCAGAACCGAGTGTCTTATCCCTTTTTTCTTGAGGAAGCCGCTGAGCCTTTCAGACTTTTCTATGGAAATAGTACCTACCAATACCGGCTGCCCTTTCTTGTTGAGTTCCTCGATGTCCCCGACGACCGCAGTAAACTTT
>Ga0055453_10000053_pt1 | contig 12627 bp, 10 predicted proteins | sample Goodyear_PhragA__FD_57741 | JGI IMG/M metagenome (GOLD analysis project Ga0055453, IMG submission 57741) | Wetland microbial communities from San Francisco Bay, California, USA, that impact long-term carbon sequestration - Goodyear_PhragA_D2 | ecosystem: Environmental > Aquatic > Marine >... | reverse complement strand
CGCCGCGACGACCTCCGGCCGAGGCTCGATCGTCGTCGCGGCGACGCCCGGCCGGCTCGAAGCCACGACGGTCCCGTCGGGGAGGAGGATGTCCAGTTGGACGATGGCGCCGCGCGCCGCCAGGGCCGCGAGCGATGCCTCGACCTCGGCCGTCCGGTCCGCTCCCGGTCCGCCCGCCTCGAGATCGCCGGCGACGACGTCGCGGTTGACCAGGGCCCGCACGGCGGCCGTGTCGGCATCGACGATCGCCGCGAGGGCCGCCGCCGAGAACTGGCTCGAGACCACGCCGGCCTGGGAGCTGGCCGTGATTCCCACCGTGATCAGGACGGCGCCATAGAGCAGGAGCAGGAGGGCCGGTCGGCGGACCCTCCGGGACGCGAGCACGACTGGCGACTCCGGTACGAGCGTCGATACCCGACGATATCGAGTCGACGCACCTGCCTCCAAGGCGCCGAAGGTCACCGCCACGCCCACCCGGAAGTGCCACCGCTCGGGTACCGAGCGCGGGCGACACCCGGGCCCGGCGTCAGTCGGGCGGGCCGAAGATCTCCACGGCGAGCCGCTCGTGGATCGCTCGGTCGCGCTCGCTGTACGTGCAGAGGACGATCCGACGCGGCCGGTCGTGCCCGGCAACCCAATGCCTGACCGTGGTCTGGGCGATCCGGGTCGCCCGCTCGATCGGGAAGCCGTAGGCGCCGGTCGAGATCGACGGGAAGGCGATCGAGTCGAGGCCCGCGTCGGCGGCCAGCTCGAGGCTCCGGCGATAGGCATTCGCCAGGGTGGCGTCCTCGTCGTGAGAACCACCGTGCCAGACCGGTCCAACGGCGTGGATCACGTGGCCGGCCGGGAGATCGAAGCCCGGCGTGATCTTCGCCTCGCCCGGCCGGGCGCCGCCGAGGGTCCGGCACGCCTCGAGCAGCCCCGGTCCGGCGGCCCGATGGATCGCGCCGTCGACTCCGCCGCCGCCGAGCAGGGAGCTGTTGGCAGCGTTGACGATCGCGTCGACCTCGAGGGTCGTGATGTCGCCCTGCCTGATCTCGATCGTACCCCCGAGGTAGCGTGTCAGCGGCGCCGCCTCATGCCCGGGCCGTGATCCGGTCGACCCCCATGTACGGCCTGAGCGGAGCCGGGACGTCGACCGAGCCGTCGGGACGCTGGAACGTCTCGAGGATCGCGGCGACGACCCGGGCAAGCGGCAGGCCGGAGCCGTTGAGGGTATGGACCAGCTCGGGCCTGGCGCCCGGTTCCGGCCGGTATCGGACGGCCATGCGGCGGCTCTGGAAGTCCCGGAAGTTCGAGCACGAGCTGACCTCCAGCCAGCGCTCCACGCCCGGGCTCCAGACCTCGATGTCGTACTTTCGGGCCTGGGTGAAGCCCATCTCCTGGGTGGCCATGAGCAGGACCCGGTAGGCCAGGCCCAGGCGGCGCAGGAGGTCCTCAGCCCGGCCGGTCATCCAGTCGAGGGCATCGGCCGAGCCTTCGGGCTTCTCGAACAGCACCATCTCGACCTTGTCGAACTCGTGGACCCGGAGCAGGCCCCGCGTATCCTTCCCGGCGGCGCCGGCCTCGCGCCGGAAGCACGGGGTGTAGGCGGCGTAGCGGATCGGCAGGTCGGCCGCCTCGAGGATCTCATCGCGGTGGAGGTTCGTGACCGGGACCTCGGCCGTGGGGACCAGGTAGAGGTCGTCGCGGGTGACGACGTACATCTGGTCCTCCTTGTCCGGGATCTGGCCGGTGCCGCGGGCCGACGCCTCGTTGACCACGATCGGCGGCCAGACCTCGGTGAAGCCGTTCTCGCGGGTGTGGACGTCGAGGCACCACATGATCACGGCCCGCTGGAGGGCGGAGCCGGCGCCCTTGTAGACCGGAAAGCCAGAGCCGCTGATCTTGGCGCCCCGGGCAAGGTCCAGGATGTCGAGCGCCTCGCCGAGCTCCCAGTGGGGCTTCCGCTCCCAGGTCGCGCCGCCGGGCACGGCGTCGGCGCCGACCTCGCCCTCGAGCGGCTCGACCCGCGGCAGCTGCTCGCCCCAGGTGCGGACGGTGACGTTCGCCTCCTCGCCGCCGACCGGGACGTCGGGCTCGGGCGGGTTCGGGATCCGGAGCAGGAGGTCCTCGACGATCGCTTCCACCTCCCCCAGCTCGGTGTCGATGCCGGTCAGGCGGTTGCCGATCTCGGTCGAGCGGGCCTTCAGCGCGGCGACGGCCTCGCCGTTCGGATCGGCCCCTGCCTTGACCTGGTCGCCGATCGACTTGGAGATCGTGTTTCGTTCGGCCCGGAGGGCATCGCCCTCGCCCCGGAGGGTCCGGCGACGAGCGTCGGCCTCGAGCGCGGCGTCGACGAGCGAGGGGTCCTCGCCCTTGTCGAGGGCACCCTTCCGGATCGCGTCCGGCTCGTCGCGGAGCCTCGCCAGCCCGACGCTCACGTCGTACCTCCTGCCGGGGACATGGTCGCACCGGCGCGGGCCGCCCCGAGCAGCCTCGTCGCAACGAACTCGCGATCGAGGCTGGCCAGGAGCCAGCCGGCGCGAGGCCCGTTGGGCCGGCCCAGGAACGCGAGATATAGGGCCGCGAAGGCCCGGCCCGGCGGCAGCCCGAGGCCGGCGGCCGTCTGGAAGATCGTGGTCTGCCAGGCCTCGCCCCCGTCCGGGCCCCCGGTGGCGGTGGCGACCTCGGCGAGCGTGGCCAGGAACGCCCGCTGCTCGGGGTCGAGGTGGTTGGCATCCGGCGGCAGATCGTCACGGACGACCATCCGGGCCCGCTCCGGGGCATACCCCGCGAGCCAGGCCCGGGCGGCAGCCAGCCGCTCGTCGAGGATCTCCGTCTCGCGCGGGCTGAGGGCCTCGCCCTTCTCGGTCGCGACCAGCGCCGCGATGTCGGCGCCGGGCACCTGGGCCAGGAACGCCAGGTGGGCGAAGCTCGGATGGTAGGCGGCGGCCTCGGCCGCCGGATCGGCGCTCGCGTCGCGCAGGGCGTACCGGAACAGCGAGGCGTAGCCCGGCGGGAGCTCGCCCTTGACGGGTCGCCCGGCGGTCGCGTCGGCCAGGCGGTCGAACTCATCGAACAGCCGCGGGATCGCGTCGGTGCCCTCGGGATCGAACTCGATCGCATGGTTCGGACGGGGCCGGATGAACAGCGTCCTGAGCTGGTCCGGCGGGATGACCTCGACGATCCGGTGGGCGGCGGCGCCGCGGCCCTTGGAGGTCGACATCTTGCGGCCGGCGATGTTGAGGAACTCGTACGGGACGTTGATCGGCGGCTCCCGGTCGAAGACCTCGCGGGCGACGGCGTCGGATCGGTCGCGCGAGCCACCGGCCGTCGCGAGATCCTTGCCGCAGGGCTCGATCGTGACCCCGAACAGGCTCCACTGCGCGGCCCATTCCAGGTTCCAGGGCAACTTTGCCCGGCCCCCGAACGGGGCGACCCATCCGGACGTCCCGCAGCCGTGGGCCCAGGTCACGAGGTCGCGCCGACACTCGTAGTAGACCCGCTCGCCATCCCACTTCGTCACGATCGTGGTGCCGACCTTGCCACAGGTCTCGCAGATCACCAGGATCGGGTGCCACGTCTCGGGGTGCTGGACGTTCGAGACGCGGCGGTAGAGGTCCCGCACGATCTGGGCCCGGTCGAGCGCCACCCGGATGAACGGGTCCATCTCCCCCGTCGGGTAGATGTCGCTCATCCAGTAGTAGCGATCCGGGTTGATTCCGAGGTCGGCGAAGAGGTCGATGAAGACCTGGGCGTGATGACGGGCATAGGAGGCATGGCCGTCGGAAACCTGGTCCGGGATGTGGGCCAGCGGAACGCCCATGTAGCGTTCGACGGCATCGGGCGTCAGGAGGGCCTGGGCATCCATCGCGTCGAGGTCGTCGACGCCGTAGAGCAGGGTCGTCTCATGGCCGGCCGTCCGGAGCGCCCGGACGATGACGTCGAGGATGACCGGACCGCGGAGGCTGCCGACGTGGACGGTGCCGGACGGCGTCTTCGAGTCGTTGACGACCTGGGGGCCGCTGACTCTGGTCGCCAGCTCGTCTGCCCACTCCATCGCACCGTCCTCGCCTACTGGCAACCTCCCCGCCAAGCAGTCACTCGCTCACCGAGGTCGGAGGCGGAGCTCCGCGACGCCATCCGCCCGAGGTTTCTTCAGCTGATGCCGACGATCGTGTACGAGATGTCGCCGGCCGGGACCTGGACCGAGATCCTGTCGCCCTTCTTGCGCCCGAGCAGCGCGCGCCCGACGGGGCTCTCGTTGCTGATCCGACCCTCGGTCGGGCGGGCCTCCGTCGAGCCGACGATGGTGAACGACTCCTTGCCGTCGGGGCCATCGACCTTCACGGTCGAGCCGATCTGGACCATCTCGCGCGAGTGGTTCTCGTCGATGATCGTGGCGTTCTTGATGAGCGCCTCGAGGGTCTGGATCCGGCCCTCGACGAAGGCCTGCTCGTTCTTGGCGTCCTCGTATTCGGCGTTCTCGCTGAGATCGCCGTGCTCCTTGGCGTCGTGGATCCGCTGGGCGATCTCGGGACGGCGCACGGACACCATCTCCTCGAGCTCCTTGCGGAGCTTTTCGAGACCGTCACGGGAGATGTAGGTCGGCTTGTTGTTCACTCGAATTCGTCCCCGGTGATGTCCGGACCCCCGCGTTGGATCGCGGGTCGTCGGATCGGCGTCGGGTTGGCCCTGCCTGGGCCGTTGATACAAGAGAACCCCAGCCGTCCGTGGACGCTGCCACGGGCTGGAGTTCGAGCCGGGCGCGTAGCCTAGCGTGCCCTCTCCGGGGTGTCAAAAGGTCGCCCGAATGGCCGGTGCCTTCGCCCCGTGGCAGGCGCGTCGTCAGTCGTCGGCCGGGCGGTGGATCGGGTCGTCGCGCGGCTTGCCGCAGCCGGGCACCGCGCAGCGAGTCGAGCGCCGGTCGTTGCTGATCGGGCCCGGCCGCGACCCGGGCGGGCCGTCTGGCTCGCGGCGCCGCCTAGCTCCCGCCGGCCAGGTGGACGAGACGGTGGCGGACGCGCTGGAGCGCCGATCGGTCGGTCACGGCCACGAACACGGTGTCGTCGCCGGCAATGGAGCCGGCCACCTCCGGCCAGCGCGCCCGGTCGAGGGCCGCCGCGATCGGATGGGCCGACCCGGGCAGCGTCTTCACGACGAGCAGGAGGCCGGCCTCGCGGATCTCGACCGGCAGCTCGCCAAGGAGGCGGCGGAGGCGATCCTCGCCCGAGACCTCGGCCTCGACCAGGCGCGGTGGCAGGGCATAGACGTGGGCCCCCTCGCGTGCCGTCTTCACCAGCCCCAGCTCGGCGACGTCGCGCGAGATCGTCGCCTGGGTCGTCCGAAAGCCGCGATCGAGGAGCGCCGCAGCCAGCTCCTGCTGCGTTCGGATGGGCCGCTGGTCGACGAGGTCGCGGATGGCCCGCTGGCGGAGCTGCTTCATGACCTCCATCGCGAGACCAGCCTACCCGGCTCGATCCCAGAGGTTGAGCCAGGCGACGACGACGACGGCCGCCAGGGCCAGCCGGTAGAGGATGAAGATCGTTGTCGGGTGGGTCCGGAGGTACCGGAGCAGGACGGCGATCGCCGCGATCCCGGCGATGACCGCCGCGATCATCCCGACGATCAGCGGCGCAACTTCGACGGCGACGCCGGCCTCGCCGGTCAGCACCTTGCGGGCCTCGTACGCGCCGGCGCCGGCGGTGATCGGGGTCGCCATCAGGAAGCTGAAGCGGGCTGCCGATTCGCGATCCAGCCGGGCGAACATGCCGGCCGAGATCGAGATCCCGGAGCGACTGATCCCCGGGACGAGGGCCACGGCCTGGGCGACCCCGATCCCCAGCGCGGCGACGGCCGAGAGGCCGGCGATGTCGTGATCCCGGCGCCCCAGCCGCTCCGCCAGCCACAGGATCGCGGCCCCGATGACGAGCGTGACCGCCACGAGCCGGGCCTCGCGGAAGGTCGTCTCGATGAGATCGTTGAGGAGCAGCCCGAAGATGACCGCGGGGATCGTCGCCAGGACGAGCAGCCAGGCCAGGCGGCGGTCGGGGTCGGACTCGATGGACCGATCGCGGACCGAGGCGAACCAGGCCGGGATCAGCCGCAGCCAGTCGGCCCGGAAGTAGATCAGCAGCGCCAGCAGGGTCCCGAGATGGAGCATGACGCTGAACGCCAGGCTGTCGATGAACGGGTCGTCCCAGCCCAGCAACGCCGGGACCACGATCAGGTGCCCTGAGCTCGAGATCGGCAGGAACTCGGTCAGCCCCTGCACGACCCCCATCACGAGGGCCTGAATGAGCGTCTCCACTCAGGAGGCAATTCGCGGCGCGGATGGCGAGCCGAGGCCAAGGCGCGGCCGAGCACGGGAGCGAGCGCACTCCGAAGTGCGTGAGCGAGCGCGCGGAGGGCGCAACGCCGGCATCGGCCGCAAGGCGCGCCGCTACCGAATGAACAGCGGGGCGAGGACGAGCGTGATCGTCGCGAGCAGTTTCACGAGAACGTGAAGACTCGGACCAGCCGTATCTTTGAACGGGTCGCCGACGGTGTCGCCGACGACGGCTGCGGCATGGGCCGGGGTCTTCTTGCCGATGACGTTACCGTCGTCGTCGAGGAGGTGGCCGGACTCGATGTACTTCTTGGCGTTGTCCCAGGCACCGCCGCCGTTGTTCAGCGTCGTGGCCAGCATCACGCCGGCGATCGTGCCGACCATCAGCATCCCGGCGACGGCCTCGTAGCCGAGCAGCAGGCCGACGGCGATCGGCGTTCCGACAGCGACGAGACCCGGTGCGACCATCTCGCGGAGCGCGGCCCGGGTCGTGATGTCGACCACCCTGGCGTAGTCGGGTCGCTGGCTGTAATCCATGATCCCGGGCATCTCCCGGAACTGGCGCCGGACCTCGACGATGATCGACTGGGCGGTCTTGCCGACGGCCCGGATGGCGAGCGAGCTGAAGAAGTAGGCCAGCATCGCGCCGAGCAGCGCGGCCACGAAGACGCCGACGTCGGCAAGGTTCACGGCCTCGAGGATTCGGCCGCCGCGGTTGCCCTGGATGAGGTTGACCTTGTCGATATAGGCGTTGAACAGCAGGAACGCCGCGAGCGAGGCCGAGGCGATCGCGTAGCCCTTGGTGAGGGCCTTGGTCGTGTTGCCGACCGCGTCGAGGTGATCGGCGAGCTCGCGGGCGCCGGCCTCCGACCGGCTGAACTCGGCCACGCCACCGGCGTTGTCGGTGATGGGCCCGAAGGTGTCCATCGCCAGGACGTAGGCCGTGGTCATCAGCATTCCCATCGTCGCGACCGCCGTCCCGAGGATGCCGCCGACGTCCTTGCCGTCGGCATTGGTCAGGCCGGCCTGCTGGCCGAGCCAGTGCGAGGCGATGAGGGCGAGGCCGATGGAGATGGCGGTGACGAAGGTCGTTTCGAACCCGACCGCCGTGCCGCTGATGATGTTGGTCGCCGGCCCGGTCTTCGACGCCTCGGCGATCTCGCGAACGGGCCGGAACGTCCCGGCCGTGTAGTACTGGGTGATGTACACGAATGCCACCGACGTTGCCAGGCCCACGACTCCGGCCCCGAAGAACCAGACCCAGACGGGCAACCCGTTCGAGGTGGTGCCGCCGGTGTCCATCATCACGTTCGTCGTGATCGCCAGGCCGACGACGGAGAGCAGGGTCGTGACCCAGTAGCCGCGGTTGAGGATGTTCATCGGGTTCTCGGTCTCGCTGCCCCGGACGAAGAACATCGCCACGATCGTCGCGAGCAGGCCGAAGGCGCGGACCACGAGCGGGAAGAAGATCCAGGCCTCGGGATTGGGCCAGCCCGACGCGGTCGCGATCGAGAAGGCGGCCACGCCCAGGATCATCGCGCCGATGTTCTCGGCGGCGGTCGACTCGAACAGGTCGGCACCGCGGCCGGCACAGTCGCCGACGTTGTCGCCGACGAGATCGGCAATGACGCCGGCGTTGCGCGGGTCGTCCTCCGGGATCCCGGCCTCGACCTTGCCGACGAGGTCCGAGCCGACGTCGGCGGCCTTGGTATAGATGCCGCCGCCAAGCTGGGCGAACAGGGCCACGAACGACGCCCCGAAGCCGAACCCGACGATCAGGAACGGTGTCTTGTCGACGGTCGCCTCGGCGACCACCGCGTGATAGACGGAGAAGATGCCCCAGACCCCAAGGAGTGACAGGGCGACGACGAGGAAGCCGGAGACCGCCCCACCGCGCATCGCGACCTGGACCGCCTCGACCAGGCTGCGCCTCGCGGCCGCCGCGGTCCGGACGTTCGAGCGGACGCTGATCGTCATCCCGATGATTCCCGACAGCATCGAGCAACCGGCACCGACCAGGAAGGCGAACGCGGTCATGATCCCGATCGGGCTGCCCGCCAATGCCGGCACGTCGGCGACGTCGCTCGTCTCGACCAGGGTGATCACCAGGCCGATGACGAGGGCGCCGACCAGGGCCAGGAGGCCGATGGTCGTGTACTGGCGCTTGACGAAGGCGTCGGCGCCCTCGCGGATCGTGTCGGCCACGTCCTGCATCGCCTGGGGACCCTTGTCGCGCGACAGCACGTCACGGGCCAGGTAGAGGGCGAACAGGACCGCGGCGACACCCGCTGCGGGAATGATCAGCTGGAGCGCACTGGCGTCCATGGGGGTGGTCGGTTCCTCCAGGTTCGTCGAGGTCGAGACGGGCGGCGGGCACGTCGTGTGGGCCGCTGGTCCGGGTGGACTCGGGGAGAAGAGCTCGGCAGCCGGGACCGAGCCAGGTGCGGGAACGCGGAGCGCACGCCGGGTCGGGCCGATCAGGCCGCGGCGGAGTGTATCAACTGCCGTTCTGACGGGTCAAATCCGGGGCGGCCCACGGCGATGCATCGGTGAGCGCGCCGGCAGCCCGGCGGCTCATGGCAGCCACCTCGCGTATGCCCCGTCGGCGGTCAGGTGCCGGGTCTCGCCGGTGGCCAGGTCCAGCGCCCAGATTCCGTCGCCTGCCTCGGGCTGGACCACCGCGGTCCGGCCGATGAGGACCGTCTTCCCGTCGGGCGAGAAGGCCGGCCAGCGATCGTCGGACGTCGCCGTGCCGTCGTAGCGAGTGATGGCGGTCGCCGCTGGCTCGAGGACGCCGATCCCGGCCGGCGAGCCGTCGGCCGGCCGGAGCGACACCGCGATGGCACCGTCCTGGCCGACGCCGACCGGGCCGACCGCGCCGTCGCTGCCGGCGAGCGCGCCCATCGTCCCGTCGACGCCGACCAGCCACAGCGCGGTCCCGGACGGCGAGCCGGACGTGCCCGTCGCGACGGCCGCGACGACGAAGGTGCCATGACGCGACGACCAGGCGGCCGAGGCGGCCGCGGCGAGCGGCAGCTCGACGGGCGGCGCGACGGTCTCGGCCGGGCCCAGGTCGACCACGATCGGCTCCCCGGTCGCGGTGACGATCAGGGCCCAGCGTCCCGATGGATCGACGCTGCTCCGAGCCATCCACTCGGGCAATCCGTCGGTCGGCCCGATGCCCTCGCCCCGCAGGGCCGCCGAGCCGATGGCCGGGGCGCCGTGATCGACCAGCTGGCGCTCCTCGCCGCCGTCGCCCGACAGCGGCACCAGCCAGAAGCCGAGATCGGATCCGTCGGCCCCGCGTCGTCCGACGATGAGATGGCCGTCATCCGGCGTGAAGACGGGCGCGTACTCGTATCGATCCGCGGCCGTGATCCGTCGCTGGCTCGAGCCATCGATGGCGATGACGCTCACGATGCCGCCGGCCGAGAACGCAAACTCGGAGCCGTCGTCGGTGGCGTCGAAGCCCGAGACCGGTGCCAGCTCCACGGTGAGCTGCCGGGGGCCAGTCCCGTCGGGATTCATCAGCCAGACGTTGCGGACCCCGGATCGGGCGCTCAGGAACGCGACCTGGTTCTGTCCCGAGGCGCTCGGCGCACCGGTCGTGAACGACCAGCTCCGGCCGGCGGCCACGGCCGACGGATCGTTCCGCCGGCTGACGGTCGGCGCCAGCGTGACCGCGTACGTGGTGTGGGGCGCAAACGCCTCGTCCGGGACGAACAGGATCGCGTCCGCGTCCTGGGGTGAAGGATCACCGGCCGCGAGCGTCGCCAGGTCGTCGGCAACCGTGACGATCCGGACCTCGCCATCGACGCTCGGCGTGATCCTGAACGCCGCTCGGGCCGAGTCGGGATCGATCGGCGCATCGAACCGGATCGCGACGGGGGTCCTGATCCCGACCCCCGATGCGCCACTCGTCGGGACGGTAGCGCCGACCGCCAGGCCGGCGGCCACGGTCGAGAAGTGCAGCACGAACGGGTCGCGGAGACGATTGCCGCCGCTGTCGGCGGCCGCCGGGGCCAGGGTCAGCGTGTAGTCGACCCCGAACCGGAGCTGTGGCGAGAACGCCAGCCGTACCGTCTGGCCGCTCCACGATGCCCGGACCGAGGTGACCGGGTCGATCGTGATCGCCGCCTCCACGGATGCGGTGTCCATCAACCGATCGAACTCGAGATCGACGGTTCCATCGATCGGCACGCCGGTCGTGCCGTCGGCCGGCGTCGCCCTGACGACGAGCGGTGGCCCGACCGTCCGGAAAGCCCACGGCTCCAGGCCGACCTCGGCGACGTTGCCGACGAGGTCCTCGTAACCCGCCTCGATCGAGACGCTGAAGTCGGTGTCGCCGGGCAGCTTGGCCGAGGGCGTGAAGATGACCGTCGGGCCGTCCCAGGCGAACGCCCCGGCCACGACTGGCTCGATCCTGAACCGGGCTTCGACCGTCGCGGTCCGGACGGGCTCACTGAACTGGATGTCGATCGCGGTGAGGGTCTGGGCGATGCGGTCGTCACCGGCCGGTGCGCTGAGCGCGACTCGGACCACGCCCGGGGCGCGACGGTCGACGAGCGTCGCGTTGTAGAGGACGAAAGCGAGCGCCACGAGCGCCACGGTGATGCTGACGAACGAGATCAGCCGGCGCATCGGTTCACCACCTGGGGCAGCCGGTCACGGGGCGGGACGATAGCACAGCCCCTATACTCCCCTGCCTGTGAGCCAACGACCTGCGCTCGGCTGTGCCTTCGAGGTTCTCGAAACCCTCGTCCTCACCGTTCTCATCTTCTTCGGCATCCAGTCGTTCATCGCCCAGCCGTTCAAGGTCCAGCAGGGCTCCATGGAGAACACCCTGATCCCGGACCAGTACGTGCTGGTCGACAAGCTGTCGCCGCGCTGGGACAGCTACGGCATCGGCGACATCATCGTCTTCAACCCCCCGCAGTCCTGGGCCCAGGGCTCGGACGTGCCGTTCATCAAGCGGGTCATCGGCGTCGCCGGCGACGAGGTCGAGCTCCGCGACGGGCTCGTCTACGTGAACGGCGTCGCGATCGATGAGCCGTACATCTTCGAGGACCAGGGCGGCCCGCCCCAGGTGTCCCTGCCGGCGCCCGGCGGGGCGACCCACTGGCTCATCCCGGACGGCGAGCTGTTCGTGATGGGCGATCATCGCGAAGATTCCGCCGACTCGCGCAACTTCGGGCCGATCGAGGTCTCGCACGTCGTCGGCCGGGCCTGGCTCCGCTACTGGCCGTTCGACACGTTCACGATCCTGCCGGTCCCCAGCTACCCGGAGCTGGCGAGCCCGGCCCCGTGAACCCGGCCCTCGCGGGGGTCGCCCTCGCGGTGGCGGCCGGCGCCGTGATCGCAGCCTCGTCCCGCGAGGCCCGTGCCGCGCTCGTCGGGCTGGCCGTGGTCCTGGGCCTGGGGCCGTTCCTGAGCGACCCGCTGCCGGGTGCCGCGGTCCTCGGCGCTCGGGTCGTCACGGGCGTCCTCGTGGTGGTCCTGATCCGGGCCGCGATCCGCGACCCGGAGAAGCCTCGCCTCGGCGTCGGGACGGGCTGGCCGGCAACGGCGGCCCTGGCGCTCGGGGCCGCGATCGCCGGCATCGCCATCGCGGCCGGTCTGGCCCTGGTCCAGCCGGGCGATGGCCCACCGGGCGCGGCGTCCGCCGCGGCGGACGCCCTCTCGCCCGCGGCCCTGGCACTCGGCGCCGGTCTCGTCGCCGTGGCCGTGGGCGCCGCGCCTGGACTGCTCAGCAGGGAGGCACTCCGCAGCGGGATCGGGCTCCTCCTCGTGGTCCAGGGCCTGGTGAGCATCCGGATCGGCGTCGCCGGGCCACCCGGCGACCTCGAGCAGCTCGGCATCGACGGATTCGTCCTCGCGCTCGGGGCCGCGGTGGCGATGCTCGCGATGCTCGAGCGCCGCGGCGGCGCCGAGGGCCAGGCAGGACCCGACGTCGGTCGCGACTCCGGGTCGGTCCCGGTCCCCGACGCTCACCCGGCGGCCGGCAGTCGATGAGCGTCCTGCTCCTCGCCGGCCTCGCGGTGCCGGGCGGCCTCGCCGCCTACCTGACCTTCGGCCGGCGGCCGGTCTCGCTGACCATCGGCGGCGTCACGGCGGTGCTGGCCGTGCTCGCCGCGACGCAGATTGGCGTCCAGGACACGGTCCCGCTCGGCGGCACGGTAGTGTCCGGCTCCGACGCGCTCCGAACGGTAGCCCTGGTGTGGGCCGCGGGCGCCGGCCTCATCGGCCTCGCCGATGCGCTCGTCGGAACCGGCGGCGCAACCCTCGGGCCCGCGCTGATGGGCCTGGGAACGGGCGTG
>Ga0055453_10000052_pt1 | contig 12639 bp, 10 predicted proteins | sample Goodyear_PhragA__FD_57741 | JGI IMG/M metagenome (GOLD analysis project Ga0055453, IMG submission 57741) | Wetland microbial communities from San Francisco Bay, California, USA, that impact long-term carbon sequestration - Goodyear_PhragA_D2 | ecosystem: Environmental > Aquatic > Marine >... | reverse complement strand
TTGATGCATTGACCGATCTCGGTGTCGAGGGCAAGACCCATTCTTCGAGCATAGAAGAAGAATTGGCGGAGAAGGTGATCGCCGCGCTGACACCCCAGCCCGCATCTGCCCAGGGGGATGTCGCCCCGAAGGAACGGCCGCGTGCAGTGGAGGCCGGTTCCGGCGCACCCACTCCTTCTGATAAACGTGGCTCAGAGCAAGGGAAGTCACAGATACCTGAAAAGAAACAGGAAGAAGTAGGCCGCCTGCATGGCGAGCCCCAAACCTCTGCGCCGCAGAAGAGTGAACCCGACGCCGGAGGCCCGGCGGCGGAAACCGAAGAGGATCTGACGCTCCCCGACAGATTTAAAAAGGATATCGAGGCCGAAAAGATCGAGAAGTTCAAGGCGAAGCCCGGCCTGCAGAGGGCCTTTCAGGCAATCCGGAAGATCGAACCGAAGAAATGGGATGTCAGGGGCGGGAAACATAAGATGGACAGGGGCCGGTACGGGCAGAGGCAGGAAATGAAGGCCCCTATACAGTCCACTGCCCCGAGGAAAAAGACTATCAAGCTTCGGGAAGGGACGACGGTTAAAGAATTCTCCGAACTGATCGGGTTGAAATTCTCCGATGTCATCAAGAAGTTTATGGAAATGGGCTACATGCCGACCATCAACCAGCCGGTCGATCTGGATGCAGCCCTCCTGGTGGCTGAAAGTTTCGGAGTAAAAATGGAACTTTCTTCCGCCGACGAGGAGCCGCAGGTGGAGGAGGTCCGGGAAGACGCAGCGAACCTGGTGCCGAGAGCTCCGGTGGTGACCATCATGGGGCACGTCGATCATGGCAAGACCTCCCTCCTGGATGCCGTGCGGGAGACAAAGGTTACCGAGACGGAAGCTGGCGGTATTACCCAGCATATCGGAGCTTACAAGATCAACCTCAAGGGAAAAGACATTGTATTTCTGGATACCCCGGGCCATGAGGCTTTTACGGCCATGAGGGCGAGGGGCGCCAAGGTTACGGATATCGTTGTCCTCGTGGTAGCTGCCGATGACGGGGTCATGCCCCAGACGGTAGAGGCCATCAACCATGCCAAGGCGGCCAACGTTCCCATAGTCGTTGCGGTCAACAAGATCGACAAGCCCGACGCGAATGTCCAAAAGGTGAAGAGTGAACTCTCTGAACAGGGCATCATTTCCGAAGAATGGGGCGGTCATAATATCTTTGTCGAGGTTTCTGCAAAGATGCGCACCGGGATCGAGAGTCTGCTGGAGATGATCCTCCTGCAGGCGGAGATAATGGAGTTAAAGGCAAACCCCGGCAGGGAGGCAAGAGGAACAGTCGTTGAGGCGAAGCTCGACAAGGGAAGAGGGCCGGTGGCGACCCTCCTGATCCAGACGGGTACCCTCAACATAGGCGATGCACTACTGTCCGGAATGCACGTAGGAAAGGTGAGGGCGCTTATCGATGATTCCGGGAAACGGATACTGAGCGCCGGGCCCTCCACGCCGGTTGAGGTTATCGGCTTTTCGGAAGTCCCTCAGGCAGGCGATGTCTTCACAGTCGTCGAGGACGAAAAGCGTGCTCGTCAGATAGCTCTTGCGAGGTTCCAGAAACAGAGGTCCCTTGAAATCGCGAAAGCCAAGAAATTAACCCTGGACGAACTCTATACCAAGATCAAGGAAGGGCAGATAAAAGAACTCAACATCATTATAAAGGGCGACGTTCAGGGGTCGGTCGAGGCACTGAAAGACGCGCTCGAAAGTATCAGCCATCCCGAAGTGAAGGTGAAGGTCATCCACACATCGGTCGGGGGGATAAACGAGTCCGACGTAATGCTTGCCACGGCCTCAAATGCCATCATCATCGGCTTCAATGTGAGGCCCGAAATGAAGGCGGCGCAGACGGCGGAAAGAGAAGGTGTGGATATCAGGCTTTACAACATCATTTACGAGGCGATCGAGGATGTCAAAAAGGCCCTCGAGGGTCTGCTTGAACCGACCCTCAAGGAAAAAATACTGGGTCGGGCCGAAGTGAGACAGTTGTTCCCTGTGTCGCGGCTTGGTACAATAGCCGGCTGTTATGTTATAGACGGTTACATCTCCCGAGCCAGCGACGGGATACGGGTCATCCGGGACAATGTCGTAGTATATGAAGGCAAGCTAAGCACATTGAAGAGATTCAAAGATGACGTGAAAGAGGTTCAGTCAGGCTATGAGTGCGGAATTCTCGTCGAAAATTTCAATGATCTTAAAGTCGGGGATATCCTGGAAAACTTTATCATAGAAAAAATCGCGGCAAAACTTTAGTCAGTAGTTTATAACGTTTCCCCCGGATACCTTTTCATGCGAAAACAGCGTCCCGGGGGAAATTTTTTTTGGCACCCTTTCCGATAGTCACCATCGAGGAATGGAGGTGGGAAAATGCTCCCCTACAAGCGTTCTCAGAGAGTCAGCGACCTCATTCGGGAAGAAATCGCTGATATTATCATGTACAGGCTCAAGGATCCCAGGATAGGGTTCGTGACCGTCACGGGCGTGGATATGACCCCGGACCTCAAGCTCGCGCGGGTTTTCGTGAGCATCCTGAAGGAGGAGGAAAGAGAAGAGACACTCGATGCCTTGAACTCTTCAAAGAAATTTATTCGGGGCGCCCTCTCCAAGAGGCTGAAAATGAAGTTTATTCCTGTGGTCGAGTTCAGACTCGACACGTCCACGGAATACGGCTATAGGATTGATAAGCTCCTGCGGGACATCGGGGGGCAGGAATGAAGCCCCCGGGTAAGATACTTTCGGTCCTGAGAGAGGAGACGAAATTTCTCATTGCCGTGCATGTCAGTCCCGACGGGGATGCGCTCGGGTCTGCTCTGGCTTTGGGGGAAGCCCTTAAGTCTTCAGGGAAAAAAGTGTCTCTCTACAGCAGGGACCCGGTGCCGGGACAGTACAAGTTCCTGCCGGGGTGGGAGAAGTTTGCCTCTTTGCAGAGAGTTCCCGTCCAATCCGTGCTCGTCCTCGTGGACTGCAACAGTCCCGAGAGGGCCGGTGTGGAAAAACACCACTTTCTGAAGTCCGTGGTCATAGATCATCATTCCACTGAAAGCGATTTCGGCGACGTACGATGGATCGTTCCGGGTGCGGCCGCGACAGGACACATGATCTATGCCGTAATCCGGGCTATGGGGATGAAACCGACAAAGAGCATGGCCGAAAACCTCTACTCTGCGATTGCTGTCGATACGGGCACGTTCAGATACAGCAATACCTCCGGAAAGGTGCTAAGGGCCGCGGCCGAGCTTGTAGAATGCGGGGCCGAGCCGGGTGTCATCTCGGATTGTCTCTATGAGAACTGGGAGGCGAGGAGATTTGCCCTGCTGGTGGCGACCCTTAATACGATGGAAGTCAGCAGCGATGTCGCGATAACACGTGTCACCAGGGATATGTTCAGGAGAACCGGGACAAGTTCCGAGGACACAGAAAACTTCTCCAATTTCCCAAGAATGATAAATTCTGTAAGAATATCAGCCTCTTTCAGAGAGATTGAAAAAGGTAAGTGGAGAGTGAGTCTGAGATCCAAAGGGGACGCAAATGTCGCCGTGGTGGCGGAACGATTTGGGGGAGGGGGCCATAGGAACGCTGCAGGTTTCAGGGTCAGCGGGGATTTCGAGTCGGCAAAAAAAGAACTGCTTCTGGCCTGCCGGGAAGAGAGATCCGGAAGAGGATAACCGATGTCGTCTATGGTTTGCTCCCTGGCATGAACCTCGTCATTAACCTTAACAAGCCGTCAGGTATTACTTCGCAGCAGGCCGTCTCCAGAGTCAAACGCCTGCTGGGTGTAAAGCGGGCCGGCCATACGGGGACGCTTGACCCCCTGGCTACGGGCGTTCTTCTCGTCTGCGTCAACGAAGCGACCAAGATCAGCCGTTTTCTCCTTGATCTGGATAAGACCTATCGTGTCAGGATAAAGCTTGGCGAGAAGACAGATACTTACGATTCAGAGGGGGACATAATCCAGACCAGAGTTGTCCCGAATCTGACCGGGAGTGAATTGGTCCGGGCGGTCTCGGGATTTGCGGGGCCGATCAGGCAGAGACCACCCATGTACTCCGCCGTGAAGATAAAGGGGAAGGCGCTTTACAAACTTGCCAGGAAGGGCATCGAGGTAGAACGGCCGGAAAGAGACGTAACGATCTATGATATCAGGATCTTGGAGACTTCCCTCCCCTTTGTAGATCTTTTCGTGTCTTGTTCCAAAGGGACATATGTGCGGACCCTCTGCGATGATATCGGCAATTCGCTTGGGACCGGTGCGCACGTGGTATCTCTTGCCAGAGAGGGCATAGGGTTTTTCGAAAGGACAGCCTCGGTAACATTTGATGAGCTGGCCGCAAGGAAGGGCGAACTGGTTGAAACAGACGAGTATCCTCTTTTCCCTCCAAAACCTGAAAGGAGCAAAGACGAAGATCCGGTTCCTTGTAACAAAAAATATTTCTTTTCGGTCGATGAGGCTCTGACAATGCTTCCCGAAATTGTTTTGAGCGAGGCAGACTATCTGAAGGCCATGACGGGGCAGGGTGTTATGGTGATTGAAACCAACAGCTTCTGTGATGGCGTCTTCGTAAAACTTAAAGGTCCCTCCGGAAATCTCTTCGGAATCGGCAGTGTAAAAACACCCTCTATTAAGATTGAAAGAATCCTGCATCTCCCCTTTTTCCCATCCTTAAAAGTGTGATTGTGATCACAAATGTTAAACTAAATTCTAAGCATAGTCTTTAAACTCTATGAAATATCAGAATTATTTACGAAAAAAACCTTGACAATAAAATCTATTTCTGGTATTCATATGCTATGTTTTTTAAAGGCAGAGGATCCATTGGACTAGACCTTGGTTCCAGCTATATCAAGACGGTAAAGCTGAAGGAATCTAAGGGTACTTACGAACTTGAACTCCTGGACCTCCATCCACTCCCGCCCGAACTAATTGTAGACCGCTCTATTATCGACGCCCTGCGTCTCACCGATTCCATCAAGGAGATGGTCAAGAAGACCGGGCTGAAGAGCAGGGATGCCACGATATCCATATCAGGCCACTCGTCGGTTATTATCAAGAAAATCTCCCTCCCCGAAATGACTGAAGAGGAACTCTCCGAATCGATAAAATTCGAGGCGGAGCAGTATGTCCCCTTTGACATTGAGGATGTCAATCTGGATTTTCAGATAATCGGACCGAAGGAAGAGCCGGGTCAGATGGATGTGATCCTGGTTGCCGTGAAGAAAGACATCATCAGTGAGTACATATCGGTCGTCAAAGAGGCAGGCCTGAACCCCATAATAGTGGATATCGATTCTTTTGCCCTGGAAAACATGTACGGAATCAATTATGAGATAGAGCCTGACAGAAACGTTGCGCTTCTTAATATCGGGGCGAGTACGATCAATATGAGCATCCTGAAGGGAGGGATCTCCGTTTTCACCAGGGACAGTTCGCTCGGGAGCAACCTCCATACGGAAGCTCTCCAGAGAGAATTCAACATATCCTATGAAAACGCAGAGAGGTTAAAGAGGGGGGAGCCTATAGACAACGTTTCGACCGAAGATGCTGCCGGTGTAGTCGAATCTGCTTCCGAGGAGATTCTCGGCGAAATCATCCGTTCCTTCGATTATTACAGGAGTACTACGCTGCACGAAGACATTTCAGAGGTTATCCTGAGCGGCGGCTGCGCCCTCCTGAAGGACTTTCCTTCTTTGATTGCCGAACGGGCGGGCATTGAAACAAAAGTCGCCGAGCCCTTCAGGAACATAAAATTACCAAAGCGATTCGACAAGGCATACATAGAGGAGATTGCTCCCATCATGGCGGTGGCGGTCGGATTGGCTCTCAGGAAGCAGGGAGACCGATGATAAAGGTCAATCTCCTGCCCGTAAAGAAGAAAAGAAAGGCCAAGCCTGTCCCGGTGTATCTGGTTGTGAGCGTCCTTCTCACTGTCGTGATCTGTACCGTCCTCGCATATCTTTTCTATTTCTATAGCAGCAGGCTGGCGGAGAGAAAGGTCCGGGTTGCGGACAATGACAAGAAGATCGCAGAGCTGCAGGAAAAAATAAAGGCTGTAAACGACTACGAGAAGCGCAACGCCATGTACAAGCAGCGAAAGGAAATCATAGAGCAGATCAGCAAGAACAAGACGCTTCCCGTGAAAGCGCTGGACGAGATCAGCAAGCTTTTGCCTGCCGGAGTTTGGCTGACGTCTCTTGCCATCAACGGTCAAAATGTTAATCTGAGCGGCATTGCCTTCACGAACACCGATGTCGTGAACTATGTTAACAACTGCAAGAATTCAGGATTATTGACGGATGTTTATCTCCAGGAATCGGTTCAGACGGCGATTTCGGGCTATTCCGCGTATACGTTCAGATTGACCTGCAAGGTGAAGGTATAGTGGCTCTCAAACTCGAAATGAAGAATCTGCCGTCCCCCGCAAAGGTCGTAATCGCCATTTTCCCGGCAACGCTGGCGGCGGTTCTTCTGGTTGTCTTTCTCATAATGCCGAAGCAGAAAGAGATTGCGGCGCTCGACGTCAAGATAGATGAACAGAATAACAAGATCGCAGTCAGCCAGGCAAAAGGAGCAAAACTCAATATCCTTATCCAGGAAAACGAGAGACTGCTCAAGAGGTTGGCCGAGCTGAAGCAGCAACTGCCGGACGAAAAGGAGATATCGAGTCTCCTCAAGCAGGTCTCGGATCTCAGTATCGGAGCTGGACTGGAAATGAAGTCCTGGAAACCGGGGCAGAAGAGAACGCATCCGGGAGGCATAGTTTACGAGATACCCGTGTCCGTTATTGTCACGGGAACCTACCACAACTTCGGAAGGTTTCTGGCCAGCCTGACCAGATTGGACAGGATAGTAAACATCACCAACATACAGATGGGTAACCTTGGGGGCAGGAAGGGCGGAACCATGCTTCAGATTTCGTTTACGGCTTCCACATTTTCTGCTATTCCGGAGGCAGAGATGAAAAAAGAGGCGGTCAAGAAATAGATGGCCGGGAGAACTGGCAAATTCAAGCTGTGGGTTTTGCTTGTCATAGGCATGGCGCTTCTTTCGGGGTGCAAGCAGACGGATACCGGCGTGCGGAAACCTGCCGCTCAGAAACCGAAGGCCGTTGTCGTCGAAAAGGTGACCCCGGCGCAGGAAGAACAGAAAGTCGAGAAGGAGGTTTACGATTACAACGCCGCCGGCAGGAGGGACCCTTTCCTCTCGCTCATCTCGGTGGCAAAAGAGAGGCCGCACAAAAAAAGAGGGGCCACGGCGATCGAGAACTTCGACATTGATGAAATAAAGCTGACCGCGATTGTGTGGGACAGCCATCAATACTATGCCCTCGTTACACTGCCTGATAACAAGTCCTATACCATCAAGAAAGGTATGACCCTCGGGCTTTATGGCGGCAAGGTTGAGGAGATTACAAAAGACTCCGTTCTTATAAGGGAACACATAAAAGACTACAGGGGCCAGATGATAACGAAGGATACTACATTGAAACTCCGCAAGGAGGGGGAAGAATGAGAACATACTCCATAGGAAGAATATTTCCGTTTGTTGCCCTGCTTGTCTTCATGGCGGGCTGCGCGACTGCGCCGAAGACCGGCAGCCTGCCGGCAGCGAGGGAAGTTGCCGTGATTACCGATATCAGGTTTCAGGACAACGGACTTACCGTAGCGGCCAATCAGAATTTTGCATATACCGTCTACACAACGGATGATCCATATAGAATAACGGTCGAAATACCCGATATGACGGCCGGCAAATTTACGAGCAAGATGACCTCGGACAAGAGCGGCATTACGGAAGTGGCGCCTCTGCAGGTGGAAGGACCCAAGCCCTCCGTAAAGCTCGACATGGTACTGCAGACGCCCTCTGCAGTGGTCCCAATGTATAAAGACAATGTATTGACAATCGTGATCAAGGCCGAGGAGCCGGTCCTCCTGACCGATGTGAAAGAGACCACAAACCCGCCGGACGACCCGCCCGCGGAGGTCTCCCGGAGCGCTGCTTCCGGTGGAAAAGAGGCGGCCGAAGGGCAGGTCGAAAAAGAGCCTGCGGCAGAAAAGGTAAAGGCCGAACCCCCCTCACCTCCTATGGCGAGGGCGACTGAAATAACAAAAATAGAACTGAAGAAGTCTACGGATGCTCTGAAGGTGGTCATTACCGGAAACGGCAGCATGGCGCCGAACGTCTTTCCCCTGGACGGGAGAATTGTGATAGATGTTCCCGGCGTCAGCATGCGCGCTTCTGTTCCCAGCAGTGTTGTTTCACCCCTGAGAGGCATAAGGGCCGGGAAACATCAGGACAAGGTGCGGCTTGTGCTCGATCTCAAGGCAAAGACACCGTTCGATGTTGCGGCTGAAGGCAATGCGATCGAGGTATCGCTAAGAAAAGAAGCCGTCGCTACCCCCAAGGCGCCGTTGCCGGCCCCCGCCGTGCATGCTGAAGAGGCTGCTGCTCCCGAGGAGTCGCCGGATGAAAAGTCTTACGCAGAGGTTTCTCGCGCTCCCGGGATTTTGTCCACCGGGGAGACGAACTATAGGGGAAAGAAGATATCACTCGATTTCCAGAATGCCGAGGTGGGGCCCATCTTCAGACTTCTTGCGGATGTCAACGGATTTAACCTCGTCCTGGACCCTGCTGTGAAGGGCAGGATTACGATCAAGCTCATGAACGTTCCCTGGGACCAGGCCCTCGAGATTATCCTGAATCAAACGCATCTCAGTCACCGGATCGAGGGGAATATCCTCTGGATAGCCCCTGTCACGGTGTTTGACCAGATCGTCAAAGAAAGGGCCAAATTGCAGGAGACCGAGGAGGGGGCCGAGCCCCTTGTTCAGGACGTTATACGCGTAAACTATGCCACAGCTGGTGAGTTGAGTTCGGCTATTTCACAGGGTAAATTGCTCAGCCCGCGCGGGAGCATCACCATCGACAGCAGGATGAACACGCTGATCATCAAGGACTCACGGACCAGTATCAATAAGATACAGAACCTCGTTAAGATCATGGATGTGGCAAAGCCCCAGGTTATGATTGAGGCTAAAATAGTACAGGTGAGCAGCAGCTATACGGAATCTCTGGGCATCAGGTGGGGTGGCTCATTCTTTGCGCCTGCTTTCCCCAATACCGCGGGCGGTAATTTTTCGGTCAATACCCCGACAGTGCAGGCGGGGCCTACCACTGTAAACCCCGGGGGGACGCTGGATATGACTATCGGAAGCGCCAATACTTTCAAGGTGAACCTGTCGCTTTCTGCGCTTGAAACTATGGGGAAGTCAAAAACTTTGTCCAACCCGAAAATCCTGACAATGGACAATGAGGCTGCAACAATCCAGCAGGGTACGACTTTCTTTATCCCGACGGTCAGCCAGGCGGGTACACAGACACAGCAGCAGCAGGCGACATTAAGCCTTACGGTGACACCCAAGATTACCCCTGACGGCTATGTCCAGCTAAAGGTGAATGCCACCGACAACAGCCTTCAGCCGGGAACTGCCGGGGCCAACGCGGTAGTTGATACAAAGAGTCTGACGACGCAGGCACTGGTGAGGAACGGGGAGACGCTTGTTCTCGGGGGCATCTATGCTTCCACCGAGACGGAAAGCGAAGACGGGGTCCCGCTTCTGAGCAAGATCCCGGGCCTCGGATGGCTCTTTAAGACGAAAACGACGACCGGGCCGGATATCAAGGAGCTTCTCATCTTTATTACGCCGAACATTATACAGCAGAATAAACAGCTATGATAAAGAAATATTCTCATACGGAGAATTCAGGGAGGGAGAGATGAAATACATGCATCACATGCTTTTTTTGACAGGGTTTCTTGCAATGTTTCTCGCGGGGTGCGGAGGTGGAGGAGCTCCCGGTTCTTCGGGCAGCCAGCACACTCAAGTAGTGATCAACTCCGTCAACATTACAGCTGAAAGCCCCGACTTGGATGCCAATATTCATGTCTGCCCGGACGGCACGCCTGAAACTGGTCTTTTCAGGGAAGACGCCACCCTGACGGTAGATGTTTCTCCGATCGACCCTAATCTTGAGCAAAGCCCATTACCTGCGACTGTGCAGGAATGCACTGTAACGTATAAGAAGGCAAACGAAGACCCGGCGTCGCCGATCCTCGAGTCGCTGACACTCTATCCGAATTGCGCTCTCTCTGAAGGAGAGAATACCTGCACTATCACCTTGCTCGATATTCAGCGGAAAAAGGACTACTGGAACAGTGTTATCTCGGGAATAAACATGCCTGCGGAATACCCTACTCATTATGTCGCGACCTTTAGGTGTAAATATTATGGGCGTGTTTCCGAGGGAGACCCGCAACCGGGCTATTTTGAGACGGCGTACGATTTTTGGCTGGCGGATTTCGAAAAGTGCGCACTGTAGGAGGGGTAATGAAAAAAAGTCTGGTGTATATAGTTTTATTTGCCGTCGTGGCCTTTTTGTCCGGATGCGGAGGAGGAAGCGGCCCGGCCAGCTCTCCCAACGGCGTTAATGAGGGCGTGCCGTCGGCTGTCCAGTTGCTGCCTATCCAGTCCATCGCGCAGACCAACTCTTCCATTTATCTTAAGGCGAAGGTCCTCGATGGAAACGGCAGTGTCCTGCCCGGCGTACAGGTTGCCTTTACGAACCTGTCACAGACAGGGACACTGAGCTCCACTGTCGCTAAAACAGATTCCATGGGCATGGCGACAGTCACTCTTTTTTCGGGCAGTCCCGGTTTTGCCACCGTACAGGCAGAGGTGGGTTCAGGCGCCGGCCACGTAAGGGACAAAAAGACGGTCTTCTTCTCAATTTTTGATTTTACGCTCCCGCCGGAGGTGACGCCATCAGCAGGGTTGCCGACACTCACCCTTGATGTTGACGGCAATGCCAACGGGATATTTAATGAGCCGGATGATTTTATATTGTTTCAGAACCAGGATGACAGTCAGGCGATTGTGAGGGCCACCGTTTTGGACAGCCACCAGGTTCCCGCGGCGGGTGTCAGCGTGTCTTTCTCGTCCGACAGTACAGAGATAACTTTCCCGTTGGGCAGCACAAAAACAGCGGACGAAAACGGGCAGGCCCTCGTCCTTATCCAGGCTGATCCGGCCATCTTGAGAAGTTTCACGACGGCGGCAACGATATCAGCCGTAGCCGGTAACGGAGCCGCCAATATGGTAACGCTCTTTCTGGAGCCTGTTTTTGTGGACAAGGTGCTGGTTATTGCGAATCCTCAAACCGTCCAGTCCGGCGGTTCTTCCGATATTTCCGCACTGGTGACTACCACGGCAGGATCGCCTGTGCCAGACGGAACGACCGTTGAGTTCAGTGCATCCCAGGGAAGAATTCCTCCCTTCGGCCAAACTACAGACGGTTTGGCCTCGGTTACATACACGGCGCCCCAGGTAACCTCTAACACATCGGCAACCATATCGGCCAATGTGGGGGGGAAAGGAGGCACCGTGTCGGTATCGATAACCCCGAGTATTCTGCCGCTGTCGGTTCTGCCGGCAAACGTTGCGGTCACGGGGATACCAAATCCGGATACGGATCCTTCGGACAACATCCTGTTTACTATATTGGGCGGTGTAGGCCCATATCAGATATTCTCCGATCATCAGACGGTTATTCCGAACCAGAGTGTATTTGGCGGCGCGTTCACGGTAGATCCAAACAGTGTAAACACGGCCACCACGGTATTACTGACAATCGTGGATTCCCGGGGGGCTACGACAACTGCGACCGTCATCGTAAACCCGCAGACGTTTATCGTGAGTCCTGCCGCAGTGACCATCCCGGTCGGCGGTTCGGTGACCATGACGATAATAGGCGGAACTCCGCCGTTCCTGGTTTTTGCCGATATCCCTGACAATGTGACCATCAACCACACGGCAGACCAGACGTTTTTTACGGTGGTTGGCAACAAGGCGGGAGGCGTGACCATAACGGTGAGGGACAGCACAGGCAGGGAGACTACAGCGCGGGTAACCGTACAGTAGATATGGCGGCGTAATCGGACACATTTATGATTAGAGCAAGGGGGCTTAAAATGTTCAAAGAGCGGGCTTATTTTAATGGCTGGCAAAAATTCTTGGGGGGTGTTTTGCTGTTGCTGGTGCTGGGCATGCCAGGCATCGCATCAGCGGGGAAAGTTCTTCCCGATGACCTGCAGATAACGACCGACCCGAATGACCAGAGCCTGCCCGCCGTCGCTTACGACACTGAAAACAACAGGTATCTCGTTGCATGGACTGACTACAGAAACCTAAACTCCAACTGTTCAGGTTCCGCATGCGGCACCGACATATACGGTAAACTCTGCACGGGGTCCGGTTCCGGGACGGAAACCACCATGAGCTGCGGTGACGACTTCATCATAGCCAATATCAAAGGCAACCAGTCGCAGCCTAAGGTCGCCTTCTACCATGACGCAGCAACTCCGGCGAACAGCCATTATTTCGTCGTGTGGACAGACGCCAGAACCAACTACAGCCAGATCTATGGGCAACTGGTTACTCCGGTTGGAACTCTGGACGGCGGCAGTTTCGCCGTCTCGGACCACAACCCCTCCGTCGATATTAATCAGTACGAACCAGACCTCATCTATAACCCGGTAATAGGAAGATTCGT
>Ga0055453_10000051_pt1 | contig 12658 bp, 12 predicted proteins | sample Goodyear_PhragA__FD_57741 | JGI IMG/M metagenome (GOLD analysis project Ga0055453, IMG submission 57741) | Wetland microbial communities from San Francisco Bay, California, USA, that impact long-term carbon sequestration - Goodyear_PhragA_D2 | ecosystem: Environmental > Aquatic > Marine >... | reverse complement strand
TCACCGAGGGCCGCAGGCTCGAGAAGACGCGCTACAGCGTGGCGGCCGAGGGCGGTCTGCTGTTCGAGCTGGACGTGTACACCGGTGCGCTGCGGGGGCTGATGACCGCTGAGGTGGAGTTCCCCTCCGTCGAGGCCAGCGCCCTGTTCGAGCCGCCTTCCTGGCTGGGGCTCGAGGTGACCGAGGACCCGAGCTACAAGAACCGCGCGCTCGCGTTGCGGGCCGCGCAGGCGGCGAGCGAGCGAGCCTTCCGGCTGCGCCTCGATGAGCCGATTCCGGACGGCATCCGGCGCGTGGCCCTGGGTCAGGTCGACGACGTGCTCGACCGGCTCGAGGGCCGCACCGGAGAGGACCTTCCCACCGCGGTCCACGAGTCGCGCAAGTCGCTCAAGCGCCTGCGGGCGCTGGTCCGGCTCGTGCACGCCGAGCTCGGGGGACAGCTGAGCGCCGAGGAGAACGCCGCCTTCCGGGAGGCCGGCCGCGCCCTCTCGGGCCCGCGGGACAGCCAGGTGATGATCCAGGCGTTCGACGCTCTCGTCGAGCGCTATCCCGTCGAGGCCGGCACGGCGGATCTTGCGGCGTTCCGGTCCCGCCTCGTCCAGACCCACGAGGCAGTGGCACGCGAGCTGGCGCCAGGCGCGTCGGCGTTCGCCGATGTGGAGCGCGCCGCTCGCGCTGCCCGGGACCGGATCGTGGGGTGGCCACTCGACCGGGACGGCTTCGGCGCCCTGAGGCCGGGCCTGGCGCGCGCCTACCGGCGCGGCCGCAGCGCTCACCGGGCCGCGCGCAAGGAGCCGAGTGCCGAGCGCCTGCACGAGTGGCGCAAGCGCGTGAAGGACCTCTGGTACTCGGTCCAGGTGCTCGAAGCGGCGGGACCGCGGCGCCTGAAGGCGCTCGCGCGCACAGCCCACGAGCTGTCCGAGCTACTCGGCGACGACCACGACCTGGTGGTGCTCGAGCAGCAGGCCGGCGCGGCGCCCGGTGACTTCCCGGACCAGGCCTCCGCGGAGGTCCTGCGCGACCTGAGCGAGCGCCGGCGGGCCGAGCTCCAGGGCCGCGCGTTCCGCATCGGCAAGAGCCTCTACGGCGACGCTCCGAAGCCGTTCGTGCGGCGGATCGAGAAGCGCTGGCGCAAGCGCGCGAGGAAGGCGCGATGAAGCGCCTGACCGCGCTGACCGCGCTCGTGCTGTTCGTGGCGGCGGCGGGGCTCGCGGTGGCGGTGGCCGTGGACCGCTTCCCGCGCGGGGTGTCGGTGCTGGCCTGCCTGGTGGGGGCAGTGGCCGCCGCCTGGTGGGGGCTCGTGCGCACAGGTGCCGCGCGCGTCGTCGGCTTCGGCGTCGCCGCCCTGCTGGCGGCGGGCGCGGTCGCGCTGCTGGTGTTGCAGGGTGGCCTGCTCTGGAACCTGCTCGTGCTGGGCGGCTTCGTGCTTGCCCTCGGCAGCACCCGGCGGGCCTTCGCACGCCACGAGCGGCTTCCCGAGGCGCAGCGGCCGCAGCATCCGGTGCTCTTCTACAACCCCAAGTCAGGTGGCGGCAAGGCGGAGCGGTTTCACGTGGCCGATGAGGCGCGGGCGCGTGGGATCGAGCCAATCGAGCTGCACCTGGGCGACGACCTTGTCGCGCTGGTCGAGGCGGCGGTGGCGAGGGGCGCGGACGCGCTCGCGATGGCGGGCGGCGACGGGTCGCAGGCCATCGTGGCGGCGGCCGCCGCCAAGCACGACCTGCCCTACGCGTGCGTGCCGGCGGGCACGCGCAATCACTTCGCGCTCGATCTGGGCGTCGACCGCGATGATGTGGTGGGCGCGCTCGACGCCCTCGTCGACGGAGGTGAGCGGCGCGTGGACCTGGCGGAGGTCAACGGGCGCGTGTTCGTCAACAACGTGTCGCTCGGGGTGTACGCCGAGGCCGTGCAGCAGGCGGGCTACCGCAACGCCAAGCTGCGCACGCTCGCCGACACCGCGCCGAACGTGCTCGGCCCGGGCGGCGACGGCCTCGATCTGCGCTGGAACGGCCCGGACGGGGAGGAGTGCCGCTCGGGCGCCGTGATCCTCGTCTCGAACGACCCCTACCGGCTCGGCCTGGCGCTTGGCACCGGCAGCCGGCCGCGGCTCGACAAGGGACAGCTCGGCGTCGCGGTGGCCGGGGCGGGCAACGGCAGCCACCGCGAGCGCTGGCGCGAATGGTCCACGCAGGAGTTCGAGATCCGCTCGGACGGGCCAGTGGCTGCCGGCATCGACGGCGAGTCAGCCCGGCTCGAGCCTCCGCTGCGCTTCCGCCCCCGCCCCGGGGCGCTGCGCGTGCGGATCGCGCCTCAGCATCCGGGCGCGTCCCCCTCGGCCTCGATTCCGGGCACGCCGGTGAAGGGGCTGGCCGGGCTTACGGCTATCGCGTTTGGGCGAGCGCTCTCGGCTTGAGCGGCCGCTCGAGCGAGCTCGCGATGTGCCTGCGCGCCCAGCCGTAGTTGAAGCGCTCTTCGTCAGTGGCCAGATGGTCGTCGATGTCGGCGAGCTTGACGATGCGCGCGAGCCGCCCTTCGGGCCCCTTGGCGTACGCGATCTGAAGCGAGTGCACCTCGAACGAGTCCGCGGGATCGCGTGTGAGGAGCGCGAGCGCGCGCAGCTCGAGCTGGGTGAGCCCGCGCGCCCTGAGATCGGTCACCGGCACGTCGGTCCACTCGAACACGTCGTGCAGCAGCGCCACCACCTGCGCCTCCTCGGGTACGGCCGCCGCCACCCGCTCCAGATGATCGATCAGCGGACCGCCCGAGCGGGTGAGCTGGTTCCCATGAACCGCGTGCGCGATGTCCCGTGCGATCTGGGCGTCCATTCGCTTTTCCCGGCACCGAGTCTCCTCGATGCCGGGCCGGGCCGCAACTGTGCACGCACCCCCAATCGTGGTCGTGCGCACCGACGTTTTCCCCTGCTCAGGAGCCTGTTGGCCGGTAGATCAGGATCAGCGTCTCGCCCGCCGGCTGCGAGCTCACGAGCGTCATGCCCTTCGGTTCAGAGGTCTGGCCGAACAGACGCTTGCCGTTGCCGAGCACGGTCGGGAAGACCATCAGCCGGTACTCGTCCACCAGGTCGCTCGCCATCAGGGCCTGCACCAGCTGGACGCTGCCGGTGACGAGGATGTCCCCGCCCGGCTCGTCCTTGAGCTTCGTCACCTCGGCGAGCAGGTCGTTGCCTGCGATCACGTGGGAGTTGTTCCACTCGGGATCGCTCAGGGTGTCCGACACGACGTACTTGACCATGCGGTTGAACTTGTCGGCGAACTCGCCCTCGCGCGACGGCCACGCCTCCGCGAAGCCCTCAAAGGTCACGCGGCCGAGCAGCAGAGCGTCCGAGTCCATCACCTCGTCGAGCTTGAACTGGTCGCCCTCGGGGCCGCGCTCGTACTTGAACGCCCAGCCCCCGCGCTCATGCTTCTCGGAACCGCCTGGGTCCTCGACCACACCGTCGAGGGTCATGAACTGGGACACCACGATCTTCGCCATCTCGATGCTCCGTTGGTCGGGGTTGCGGTCCTGTAGACCAGAGCGGATGGAGGGATTCATCGCCGAGCCATTTTCACCCGGTTTGGATGAGGCTGGAATCCACCTCCGCTCCTACGGTCGCCCTGACACCGCAACACGGAGGATGCAATGGGCGACAAGCCGGACACTCTGATCGTCGCCGCTGCCGCGTACGGCAGCGTGGACGAGGCCGTCGGCGACTACGAAGCCATCAAGGCGCTCTACTACGAGGTCAAGACCTCGGACGACTTCGATGCGGCCGTGATCGCGAAGAACGACGAAGGCAAGGTCGAGATCGTCAAGAAGCACGAGCAACCGACCCGCCACGGCGCCGCTCACGGCCTCGGCTGGGGCCTGGCAGCAGGCGCGGTGGCCGCGCTCTTCCCCGCCATCGGCATCCTCGGCGCGCTGGCCGTGGGCGGTGGCGCGGGAGCGGCGGTGGGCGCCGTGTCAGGGCACGTGAGCGGGGGAATGCGCCGCGATGACCTCAAGGAGCTCGGCGACGTGCTCGACGAGGGCAAGGCCGGGCTGATCGTGGTCTACGCGGCCAACATGGCGGAGCAGGTGGCCGCCAACATCAAGGCCGCCAACCGCATGGTCGCCAAGGCCACCGACATGGCCGCCGACGACCTGGCGCGCGAGATCAAGGACGCGGAGGCGATGGCGGGCGCGCCGTCATGAGCCAGGCCCGGCCGACCTCATCGCGCAGCCACCCCTGACAGACGGGGCTGTGGGTGCGCCGCCAGGAGCGACTTCGTGTAGGCGTCCTGGGGGTTGGCGAATACAGCGGCCGCCTGGCCGATCTCGACGAGCCGTCCTCGGTTCATGATCGCCACGCGGTCGGCGACCTCGGCGATGACCGCGAGCTGATGGGCGACGAACAGGATCGCGACGCCGAGCTCGTCACGTAGGTCGAGGAACAGATTCAGCAGCTGCGCTTGGATCGACACATCCAGCGCGCTGACCGCCTCGTCGGCGACCAACACCTCCGGTCCGACAGCGAGCGCACGGGCAACGGCCACGCGCTGGCGTTGGCCACCCGAGAGCTCGCGCGCGTGGCGCTTGGCGATGCCTGCGCTCAGGTGCACGCGCTCCAGCGCCTCGCGCACAAACTGCTCGCCATTCTCACTCCCAGGACGGTTGTGCACGCGCCCGGCTTCGTGCAGCGCGGCGCTCACCGTCATGCGCGGGTTCAGCGACGAGTAGGGATCCTGGAACACCATCTGCATCCGGCGCCGCAGCTCTCGGAGCTGGTTGCCGCTGGCCGCGCGGACGTCCACGCCATCGAGGTTGATGGTCCCCGCATCCGGCTCGACGAGGCGAATGATGCAGCGAGCCAGCGTGGTCTTACCGCTGCCCGACTCGCCGACCAGGCCGAGGATCTCCCCGCGCTGCAGCGTGAACGAGACGTCGTCGACCGCGCGCACGGGGCTAGCCTGCTCGCGAGCGATCCGCTCCGCCAGGGTGCGGCGCACGCCGAAGTCCTTGCAGAGTCCCTGCACGCTCAGAAGTGGGGCAGTCTGGTTCATGCCTCCGCTCCCGCGCGTTTAGCCTGCCCGCCCTCAGCCGCCGCGAACGGGCGCACCGGGCAGGCCGTGACGTGTCCCGGAGAGACCGGCTCGAGCGCCATCGAAACCAGATCGCAGCTCGCCTGGGCGTGGCGGCAGCGTGGCTTGAACACGCAGCCGGTCAGCGACTCGGTGGGCTCCGGCGGAGTGCCGGGGATCACCGACTTGCGCGTAACGCGCCCCGCCGACTCGAGCTGCGGGACGGAGTCGAGCAGCGCGCGGGTGTAGGGATGCTGCGCGTCGTTGTAGAGCCCCGCGATCGGCCCTGACTCGACGATGTGGCCGCCGTACATCACCGCCACCCGGTCGCAGACCTGGGCGATCACGCCGAAGTCATGCGAGACGAGCAGCACGGCGATGTCGCGCTCCTCGCGCAGCCGCATCAGCAGCGCCAGGATTTGCGCCTGCGTGGTTACGTCCAGCGCCGTGGTCGGCTCGTCGGCGAGCAGCAGGCGCGGCTGCGAAGCGGTTGCGAGCGCGATCATCACGCGCTGGCGCATCCCGCCGCTGAACTCATGCGGGTAGGACAGCGCGCGCCGCTCCGGATCGGGAATGCCGACGTCGCGCAGAAGCTCGAGCGCTCGCGTTCGCCCCTCGGTCCTGCCCATGCCGAGGTTGACGCGCAGCGTCTCCGCAACCTGGTCCCCAATCCGGAAGACAGGATTCAGGGAGCTGAACGGGTCCTGATAGATCATCCCCACGTCGTGCGCGCGCAGGTCGCGCAGCTCCTTGGCCGTCATCCCGAGCACATCGCGGCCGTCGAACTCGATCTCACCCGCGCTGATTTGCCCAGGCCATGGAACGAGGCGGATCACCGATCTGCAGGTGAGGGTCTTGCCGGATCCGGACTCGCCTATCAGGCCGACGATCTCGCCCGGCCGGATGCTCAGACCGGCATCCCTCACGGCGACGACCCGGCCATGCGGACTGTCGAACTCGACGCGCAGCCCCTCGATTGTCAGCACGGACTTCGAGCCGGGGCCCACTACAGCCTCCCCCGCAGCTGCCCATCGGACAGGCCATCGCCGAGCAGGCCGGCACCGACGCCGAAGAGAACGACCACCAGCCCGGGCAGGGTCGCCACCCACCAGGCGGTCAGCAGCGTGCTCTGGCCGTCGGCGATGATCGATCCCAGCTCCGCGTTCGGCGGCTGAGCGCCGAGGCCGAGGTAGGCGAGGCCGGCGAGCAGAAGCAGGTTCACCACCATGTCGAGTGTGGAGTAGATGAGCGACGAGCGCATCAGGTTGGGCACCGCATGACGGAGGATCGTGCGCCGCCGGGAGTAGCCGAGCGCGGTGGTCGCCAGCATGAACGGCTGCTCGCGGAGCACCAGCATCTCCGAGCGCGCCAGCCGCGCGTACAGCGCCCAGGCGACGATCGGCACCCCGATGAGCACACCCTTCACGCCGGGGCCCACGATCGAGATCACCGCGATCACCAGCACCACGAACGGGAAGGCGATCATCGTGTCCGTGATCCGCGAGATGATCGCGTCGAAGGCGCCGCCGAAGTAGCCGGCCATGGCGCCGATCAGCACCCCGATCGGCAGCGGGACAAACGTCACGAGCACCACGATCGCGAGGTCGAGGCGCAGCGCGTACAGCGTGCGGCTGAACACGTCGCGACCCGCGCCGTCGGTGCCCATCAGGTGGCTCGGCGAGGGGGAGTTGAACACGTGGGCGAAGTTGAGCTCGTTCTGGCCATACGGCGCGATCAGTGGCGCAAGCACACCGGCCAGGAAAAGGACGGCAAGAATTCCGGCGCCGATCTTGGCCTGCAAGGGGAGCGCGCGCAAGCCGCTCGCGCGCCGGCGAGGCTCGACGGTTTCGGCTACCGGTGGCGGCTGCTGTCCGAGTGCGTCGACGGCGCTCATCGTCCGGCGAGCCTCACGCGCGGGTCGAGCAGCGCCTGGACGATGTCGGCGGCGAGACTGGCCAGCACGACGGCGGCGCCGGCAAGCAGCGCCAGCGCCTGGACCAGTTGGTAGTCGCGCTTCTCCACCGCCTCGACGAGCAGCGAGCCAACGCCGGGGATCTGGAATACCTGCTCCAGCACAACGGTGCCGCCAATCAGGAAGCCGATGTTCACCGACAGGATGGTGAGCGTGTTCATGAAGGAGTTGCGCAGCGCGTGCTTCCCGACCACGCGCAGTTCGCTCAGGCCGCGCGAACGCGCCGCCTCGATGTATTCGCTCTGCAGCACCTCGAGCAGGCTCGAGCGGAGCGTGCGCACCACCACCGTGGTGAGCGCCAGGCCGAGCGCCAGGGCGGGCAGCGTCAGCGTGCGCAGGATCCCGCCGATCCCGCCGCTGTAGCCGGCCACCGGAAACCACCGCAGCTCGAGCCCGAAGATCAGCGCGAGCATCAGCCCGAGCCAGAAACTGGGCATCGCGAACGTCAGCGCGGTGCCCACGCGGATCGCGTTGTCGAGCCAGCCATTCGGGCGCAGCGCGGCGACGATCGCGAGCGGCACCCCGAGCAACAGTGAGAGCAACATGCCGTAGCCGATCAGCGCCGCGCTCGGGCCCACCCGCTGGCCAATTATCTCGCCGACCGGGGCGTCGAGCGTGAACGAGGTGCCGAAGTGGCCCTGCAATGTGCGCGAGATGTACAGCGTGAACTGGTCCCACATTGGGCGGTCGAGAGCGAGCTCGTGGCGCACGCGCGCGATCTGCGCCGGGTTCGCCCGACCGGCGAGGACGATCCGCACTGGATCGCCCGGGACGAGATGGATCATGAAGAACGTCGCGACGAGCAGGCCGAACAGGACCACCACGGCCAGGGCCAGTCGCCGGATCAGGTAGCTCAGCACCGGGCCCCCCTGGTCCTCGCGATCGCCTTCATCGGCCCCCGGCTCAGCCCGCCTTGCTGTTCGCGAGCCAGGTGTCCTCGAGGTGGTCCGAGCCGAGCCCGTCGAGATTCGTGCCGCACACGTTGGGCAGATGGGCATTGATGAAGGGCAGGTGCAGGACCGCGATGGCCGGCGTCTGGTTCATCAGCGCCTGCTGGATCTGCGCCCACTGCTTCGCCCGCTCGGAGTCGCTTCGGGTGGTCTCGAATTGGATGACCTGCTGCTGGATCGTCGGGTTCCGCCAGCTTGTCTCGAACCCGTGGAAGCCGTTGTCCCAGTTTGCAATGAAGTCCGCGTACTCGTCGGGGACGGTCAGGTCGCTTGTGAAGGACGCGAACGGGAACACCATGTCGAACTTGCGGGTGAACCAGTTGTTCGTCACGGTGGCAGTGTCCTGCTCGACCAGCTTGACGTGGACCCCGATGGCCCCGAACTCCTGCTGCAGGGCCAGGGCGAGTTGCTTGTAGAAGTCGGTGCCGCCCGGGTACTGGAGCGTCGTCGAGAAGCCGTGCGGGAACTTCGACTGCGCGATGAGCTGCTTGGCCTTCGCCACGTCGTAGCCGTACGGCTTCACGACGCTGTCGGGGGCGTCCATGCTGAAGCCCATCAGCACGCTGTTCGGGATCGTCCCCAGCCCGGCGAAGATCTGCTTGTTGAGCAGCGGGCGATTGATCGCATACTGCAACGCCTTGCGCACGTTGAGGTCCGCCAGCGGCGCCCGTTGGTGATTGAGCCACAGGCCGAGGAACAGCGGCACCTTCGCGGCCTGCACGGAGATGTTCTTGTCGGTGCGCAGCGAGTTGACCTGCGAAAACGGCACGACGTCCATCACCTGGGCATCGCCGGCGCGCAGGGCGAGGATGCGGGTGTTGCTGTCGCTCACGAAGTTGAACCGCACCGAGTCCAGGTAGGGCTTGCCGCTCTCCCAGTAGTACGGGTTGCGGACGAGGGTGATGTGAGATCCCTTTGCGAACTCCTTCACCATGAACGGCCCGGTCCCGACCGGGTGCTTGTAGAAGGCGTTGCCCTCCTTCTCGACCAGGTTCTTCGGCAGCACGAAGGCAGGCCAGATGCTGATGTTGTAGAGGAAGGCCGCGACTGGCTTGGCCAGCTGCACGCTCACCGTGGACTCGTCGACAGCGGTGGCATGGCCAAAGCCGATCGCCACCGCACTCATGATCTCGTTGATCTTCGGATTGCCGAAGCGGTTGAGGGTCCACGCCACATCCTCGGACGTAACCGGCTGCCCGTTGGAGAATTTGAGGCCCGGGCGCAGGTGGAACGTGTAGGTCTTGCCGTCCGGCGACACGGTCCAGCGGTCCGCCAGCGAGGGCACGATCTTGTTGGTCTTGCCGGTGGGGTCCGACCGCACGAGCCCGCTGTAGATCACGTTGTAGGTGAAGATGTCGCCGTTGCCGTTCCGCGGGTTCAGCGGGTCGGTCGTCTGCGTGGCTGCCTGACGCTCGTATACGAGGTTGCCCCCACGGACGGGCGAGCCCGAGCAGGCGGCGCTTGTCGATGGCCCGTACAGGCCCGATAGCGAGGCGCTGGATCCGCCACCGCCACCGCCACCTCCGCAGGCACTGACGACCAGCGCGAGCGACACGCTCGAGACGAGGATGGCTCCGGCCTTACGGATGTGCTGCTTGCTCTTGCGCATGGGTCTACCTCTTGGTGGATGTGGCAGCGTCCACCCACGGGCGGCCGAGCCCCCGCCAGAGGCGGGAGCTCTGTCGCTCCGGGAAAGCCGCCCGGGTTGACCAGCCCGTGGAGGCTGGAGCCGTCCATCGGGTCCATTGAGATGCACGGCAGAGCCGAGGAGGGCCAGCGAGATGAGTGGCCAGAACGCGCTTCTTCTCCGCCTCGCGGTGAGTCACGCCGCGGATAGCATAGCAAACGTCCGAAATAAAGAAATGGTTATGGCGGCCGATCCTGCCGGCTCGGTCAGCGTGACGACCGTCCCGCGCGCTAGTTGCCCTGACGGGAAGCGGCCTTGGAAGCGCCGGACCTCGATCCGGGGCGGGTGGCGCTGACCTGCTCGAGGAAGTGTTCGAGGATCTCGCCCTGCTCGTCGGGCGTCACGCGTGCCGGGTAGAGGACAGCCTCGAGCGAGATGCCCTCGACCAGGATGATCAGCTGATGGGTGATCCAGTCGGCGTCCAGCGTCGCCGATATCTCGCCGAGCGTCTGCGCCTCGCTCACCCGGTGATGGAGCTCGTCCCAGAAGCGCTCGAACTCCCGGTTCTGGAGGTCGCGAAGCGACTCGTTGCCCATCGCGAGCGCGAGGAAGGTCATCTCGATCTGCGCCTCGAGCAGCCTGGTCTCGTCCAGCGGCAGCGCCTCGAGCATGATCACGCGGAGTGCGGGGAGCCCGACCACGCCCTGCGTCCGCGCATGGATGCGCTCGTACACACGCCGGTGCGAGAGGCGGAGCGCGAAGGCGAGGAGGTCTTCCTTGTCGGAGAAGTAGTGGGCGAGCAGACCGGTTGAGACGTTGGCTTCACGCGCGATCTCGCGCATGGTCGCGCCCACCATTCCGGTCCGCGCGATCACCCGCCACGTCGCCTCGACGAGTTCCTCGCGGCGGGCGTCATGGTCGACGATCTTCGGCAACTTCGTTCTCCTTACGCGGGGGTTGGCCTCTCTTGGCGGATCCCTCCTGCCACTCGAGCTGTTCCCGGAATCTACCGGCTGGTTGATAATCGGACGTCCGATATGTATCCTAGCTTGGCAGCAGGTCCCTAGCGTTATTCGAAACCGGAGTGAGCACCGGAATGAACCACCCGCCGCGGGGAACGCCCGAGCGGGAAGAGCTGACCGCGCGACTTCGGGATCGGGCCAAGTTCGTGCGCCTCGAGACGGTGCGGCTCACGCGGATCGCGGGTGCCGGTCACTACACGGGCACCTTCTCAGCGGCCGAGCTCTTCGCGGCGCTGTACTACGCGGAGTTGCGGTATCGACCCGAGGAGCCGGACTGGCCCGACCGCGACCGCTTCGTGCTCGGCAAGGGCCACGCCGCGATCGGCCTGTATCCGCTGCTCGCGGACGCCGGCTTCTTCGACAGCGCGCTCCTCGACAACTACACGCGATTGGGCAGCGCGTTTGGCGACCATCCGGACATGCGCAAGATCCCCGGCATCGACTTCAGCTCCGGATCGCTCGGCCACGGCCTGTCGGTGAGCGTGGGAATGGCGCTCGGCGCCCGCGTGCAAGGCCGCTCCTTCAACGTCTACTGCATCATGGGCGACGGCGAGCTCGGCGAGGGGCAGATCTGGGAGGCGGCAATGGCCGCGGGCCAGTTCCAGCTCGGATCGCTCGTGGGAATCGTCGACCGCAATCACCTCTCGATCGACGGCAACACTGAGAGCATCATGGGCGTAGAGCCGCTCGCGGCGCGCTTTGAGAGCTTCGGCTGGAAGGTCCATGAGGTCGACGGGCACGATCTCGAGGCGATCCTCGATGTCTTCAACGCGCTCGACACGGCCGCCGTCGGGCCGCCTCAGATGGTGATCGCGGACACGGTGAAGGGCCGCGGTGTGCAGCGCATGGAGGGCGACTACCAGTGGCATGTCGGAAATCTCGTGGGGGCAGACTACGACGACGTGGTGGCCGAGATCGAGAGCGGCCTGCGGCCGCTCGTCCCGGGTGGTACCGGTGGCTGACGCCCGGCGCGAGGGAACCGCCGGCCAGGAGATCAGCGATGTCTTCCGTGGCAGCACGAATGGACCAGATGCGCCGAAGGACGAGCGCACGGGCAAGGGGATCGAGGCGAAGAGCATCCCGGCGTTCGTCGCCGGCGAAGCCCTCGCCGAGCTCGGTGACTCGGACCCGCGGATCGTCGTGCTCACGGCGGACCTCGCGCACGCCAATCGCACCGTCGACTTTGCCGCGAGGCATCCGGATCGGTTCTTCAACGTCGGCGTGGCCGAGCAGAACATGGTGTCGATCGCGGCCGGCATGGCGTCCACCGGTCTCGTCCCGTTCGCGGCCACGTTCGCGGCGTATCTCGCGCTGCTCGCCTGCGAGCAGCTCCGGACGGACTGCGCGTACACAGGGATGCCGGTGCGGCTGCTGGGCCATCACTCAGGCATGAGCCTCGGCTTCTACGGGACGAGTCACCACGCGCTCGAGGACATCGCCATCACGCGTGCGATCGCCGACCTGACGGTCGTCTGCGCCGCCGACGCGAACCAGCTGCGCGCGATCCTTCGGCATTCGCTCGACTGGCCGGGCGCCATGTACATCAGGCTCGGGCGCGGGCGCGACCCAGAGGTGTACGGCGAGGTTCCGGGCGACTTTCAGATCGGCAAGGCGCTTCGCCTCCGCGAAGGCGCCGACCTGACGATCATCGCCACCGGCTCCGAGGTGCGTGCCTGCGTCGACGTTGCCGACAACCTCGCCGCTGACGGCATCGAGGCGCGTGTGATCGACATGCACACGATCGATCCACTCGACCGCGACGCGATCCTCGCCGCGGCCGACGAGACGGGCGCCGTTCTCACCGTCGAGGAGCACAACCTCGCCGGCGGGCTGGGCTCCGCGGTGGCGGAAACGCTCGCGGACGCTGGGGCGGGCGTCGCGTTCCGCCGGCACGGAGTGCCCGACGAGCACGTCATCATCGGCCCGCCCGCCGCCCTCTACAACCACTATCGGCTCGATGCGGCGGGCATCGAGTCGGTCGCACGTGACCTCATCGGAGCGAAAGGGCAACACGATGGCTGACATCGCCA
>Ga0055453_10000050_pt1 | contig 12681 bp, 11 predicted proteins | sample Goodyear_PhragA__FD_57741 | JGI IMG/M metagenome (GOLD analysis project Ga0055453, IMG submission 57741) | Wetland microbial communities from San Francisco Bay, California, USA, that impact long-term carbon sequestration - Goodyear_PhragA_D2 | ecosystem: Environmental > Aquatic > Marine >... | reverse complement strand
TGCTTCGGCGCCGGCTGGGTGACCACGCACCGTCACATCCCCACGATGCGCAGCCATGGCGGCTTCGACGTGGTGTGCATCGCGGACCGGCGTGGCGAGCGGGCGCGGGAGGCCGCCGCACGGCTGAAGATCGCGCACGACGAGCAGGCAGAGGGTGTGGACGAGCTGTCGGTGCGCGACAGCATCCGGGCGGTGACGTGCGGCACCGCGCCGTTCGCGCACGAACGCGTGATCCGCAGCGCCCTCGAGGCGGGCAAGCACGTGCTCACCGAGAAGCCCTTCACGATGACGCTCCAGGAGGGCGAGGAGCTGACCGCGCTCGCGAGGGAGCGCGGACTGGTGCTGGCGATCGTCCACAACTTCCAGTTCGCGCCGTCGGTGCTCAGGCTGCGCCGCTGGCTCGACAACGGCCGGCTCGGTCGCGTGCGCGCCGTCTGGGCCACTCAGCTGTCCAACCCGGCTCGCCGCCTGCCCACCTGGTTTGACGAGCTTCCCGGCGGGCTCTTCTACGACGAGTCGCCCCACCTGATCTACACGGCGCGCGCGCTCGCGGGCGGCGACCTCGAACCGGTGAGCGTGACGGTCCATCCGAGCACGCGCGGCCTCGAGAACACTCCCGCGCAGATCGACGCGCAGATGCGGGCGGGCGAGGTGCCGGTGTCGATCCAGATGAATTTCGAGGCGCCGGTGTCCGAGTGGCACGTGGCCGTGATGGGCGAGCGGGGGATGGGCGTGGTGGACCTGTTCCGCGACATCGCCCTGTTCGTGCCCAACGACGGCGACCACCGGGCGCCTCAGGTGATCCGCACCTCAGCCTCTGCCACCTGGCACCACTGGCTTGGATATCTGCGCTCCGGGCCCGGCCACATGCTTGGCAAATTGAGGTACGGGAACGATCAAGTTTTCAGGCGTTTTCACGACGCAATCCGCACTGGAAAGCCTCCGGAGGGCATTTCTGGACAGGATGCACTCGCGGTTTTGCGCGTCCAGCATTGGATTTTGGAGGCGAGAGGCCGCATTCTGGTCTGAGCACGATGCGAATTCTGTTCGTCTCCCACTACGCGACTCCGCACATCGGCGGGGTGGAAACCGTGATCCGCTCGCTGCGCCGCGAGCTGCGCCGCCGCGGCCACGAGGTGCGCCACGTGGCGTCGAACGCGAGCCACCTGTCGAACGAGGCACTCGGCTACGACGACGAGGGCGTGACCCGCGTCCGTGCCCTCAACGTGCTCGAGGAACGGCTCGGCGTTCCGTACCCGATCTTCTCGCCGCGGCTTGGCCGGGTGCTCGCCCGCGAGATCGCCGAGGCGGACGTGGTGCACGTACACGGCTTCCTCTACATGAGCTCGGTGCTCGCGCTGCTCTGGTCGCGCATGAGGCGCCACCGGCCCGACGGCCCGGCGCTCGTGCTCACCGAGCACGTGGGCCACGTGCCGTACGAGTCGGCCCTGCTCAACGGCGTGGAGAGCGTGGCGATCTCGAGCGTCGGCAAGCTCGCGGTGCGCTCGGCGGACGCCGTGGTGGTGCTCAACCGCAAGGTGGGAGCCGAGATCGAACAGCTCCGCCCGCGCGAGCCCGTGATCGTGATGCCGAACGGGGTGGACACGAAGACGTTCCGCCCGCCGCTCGACGGCGAGCGCGAGGCGCTCCGGCGCGAGCTGGGCTGGGACGACGTACCGCGCGTGCTGTTTGTCGGGCGGCTGGTGGCCAAGAAGGGCATCGAGGCGGCGCTGGCCGCCACGGCCGCCTCCGACGGCAGCTTCCGCCTGGTGGTGGCGGGCCCGGGACCGCTCCAGCCGCAGGGGGTGCCGGGTGTCGACGTGCTCGGGCCGATCCCCTCCGAGCGCGTGGCCGAGCTCTACCGCGCGGCCGACGCCCTGCTGCTGCCCTCGCGTGGCGAGGGCTTCCCCGTGGCGGTGCAGGAGGCGATGGCCAGCGGGCTACCCGTGGTGATGAGCGACGACCCGGGCTACGCGCCCCATCTCGACGGCGCGGGCCTGGGAGTGCGCTTCGTGCCACAGGCCCCTGCGATGATCGCCCGCGAGCTTCAGTCGCTCGTGTCGGACCGCGAGGCATGGGCCGCCGCCGGGGAGGCCGTGCGCCGGCACGCTCGCCACGCGTTCGCGTGGGATACGGCCGCGCAGCGCCACGAGCTGCTTTACCAGGAGCTGCTCGCCAGCCGCGCCGCCGCGGCGGCGGGCGCAGAGGTCGCGCCGGTCGGGGCCGCTTCCGCCAACGGCGCTCAGCCCAGCACGGCGAGCGACCGCGGCGCGCTTCAGTAGAAGCTCAGCGCGACGCCTCGACGGCCGCGAGGAAGTCGTCCCAGCTCGTCGCGTAGGGCGCGACTTCGCTGGCGAAGCGCTCGAGCCCGGAGGTGGGACCGGTCTCCCATCCTGGGTGCAGCACGATCGGAGTCCACACGCCCACCTCGCGCCGCACGAGGTCGGCGATCACGGGCAGGCACTCCTCGGCCGTGCCGTAGAGCGGCGGATAGCAGGGCAGATACACGGCATCCCCGCGCCACTGTGGGCCAGGGTGGAAGCCGAGCAGCGGGACGCTCTCCGGCCCGCCGCACACCACATCGAAGCGGGCGGCGAGCACTTCGTACTGAGCGGCATCGAAGCGGTTGTACGGCGGAACGAACACACGCGGCCGCACGCCGGCGGGGGCCAGCTCCGCGAGCGCACGGTCCAGCAGTCGCTCGACGTCGGCGTTCGCCAGCCCGCACAGCTCCGAGTGGCGGCGCGGCTTCGCGTAGCGGGTGCGGTGGTTGTAGCCGTGGAGGGCGAGTGTCACGCCGTCGCGGTCCAGCTCGCGGAGGAAATCGCGTTCCGCATCGGTGAGCGGGCGGTCGCCGGTGGCCTCCGGGTCGAGCGGCCGGTTGGGCACGCGCGGCACGATCGCCATCAGGTACGGGACCTGCGCTCCGGCGAGCACGCTGTGGAAGGCACGCGAGGACTCAAGGCCGAAGCGCTTGGGCTCGTCGGCGGCAAGGTAGTGCGGGAACTCGTCCACGCGCACCAGGAAGCGCGGTGGGCCGGGGGCGCGATTGGCGGCCGATAGCGGGCTGAGGACGCCGTTCTCGTAGCCCAGCAGATTCGCCTTCATCGCCACCCGCTGGGCCACCCGGACCGGATACGGCGGCACCCGTTTGGTCCGGAGAGGGGTGCCCAGGAGCCGGGCGTTGCGGTCGCGGTCTTGCGACGCTGGGCTCAATCAGGCCACCACGGCCAGCGACCGCGGCGCGATGCCATAGTCCACGCGCTCGAAGTTCCCCAGGAAGTCGCCGTCGGCCTCGAGCGGGAATGGGCGCCCGTCGCCGCTCGTGACCGTGAAGCGCTCGACCGGATCGAAGCCCGTGACCTGCCGGTGGCCGGTCACGCTGCCGGCGCGGCCGGTGAAGATGCGCGGGATGAGCGTCGGCATCTCGAGCAGCGTCGCGCGCCGCAGCACCGTGAGGCCGAGCGTGCCGGTGTCGAGGCCGGCGCCCTCGCAGACGCGGATCGGGCGGTTGCCGAAGTAGGTGAACGGGTCCGAGTTCTGCACGATCACCGTGACGGCGTCCAGGCTCTTGCCGTCCACGTCGACCTTCATCCGCGGCGGCCGGACCAGGTAGGTCTTGTTGAAGCTCGAGATCGCGGCCCAGGTGAAGTAGTACTCGCCGAAGCGCGCCTTGCGGTAGGGGTGCGCATCCACTCGCTCGACCACGCTGGCGTCGAGCCCCACCCCCGAGGCGAACACGAAGTGGCGGCCGTTCACGAGCCCGGTGTCCACGCGCCGGGGGCGGAAGTCGTCGGCCATCAGCAGCAGGTGCTCGGTGGCGTCCACCACGTCGCCGGGGATGCCCAGTGTGCGCCCGAACACGTTGGTGGCGCCGCCGGGCAGGCAGGTGAGCGGAGTGTTCGTGCCGGCCAGGCCGTTGGCCGCCTCGTTCACGGTGCCGTCGCCGCCGAATGCCACCACCACGTCGTAGCCGGCCTCCGCGGCCTCGCGGCAGAGCTCGGTGGCGTGCCCCTGCGCCTTGGTGTCGATCGCCTCGACGTCGTAGCGGCCCTGGAGGGCGTAGATCACGAGGTTCTTCAGCCGGTCGGACACCGTGGTGGCGTATGGGTTGACGATCACGAGCATGCGCTTCTTGGCCCGCCGGTCGGGCAGGACGCGCTCGGCCAGGTCCTCGGCGCGCTGAAGCGCGGTCTCAGGCATTTTTTAGCCCTGCGGGGCATCCGGCCCCGCGTCTTGATTGCCATGGACTTCGTCCGGCCGTCCGTGACCCGCCGCCTCCACCTCGAAGTGCACCACGCCGTTCTCCTCCACCTCGTGCACGCGGCCGTCGTTCAACAGGATGTCCATATGTCCCAGCACCTCTGACAGCGTGAGATACGCCTGAGTGACGGCGACGTTTCCCCACATCGCCTGGGCCAGCTCGTATGCGGTGCGCGGCCGCTCGTCCACGAGGCCCAGCAGCTTCTCCGCACGCCGCTCGTGGAGGGCGAAACGCTGGTCGATCAGCTCGCGGTGGTGGCCGAACGCGTCGCCGTGGCCTGGCAGCACCAGATCCACGTCCATCGCGCGCGTCTTGCGCAGCGACTCGAGGTAGATCACGAGCGATTGCGGGCGCTCGGTCTGGCCGGGGAGGCGCGAGATCAGCGGGTTGGACGAGATGTGCTTGATCAGGTGGTCGGCGGCCAGCAGCGTCTTGCGCTCCCGGTCGAGGAAGATCGTGTCGGTGGGGCTGTGCCCGGGGCGGTGGCTCACCTCCAGCTTGCGGTCACGCAGCTCCACCGTCTCCCCGTCGCGCAGCACGCGTGACACGTCGGCCCTGGCGCCCCAGGCCCGGAACGCCGCGCTCACCGCCTTGAGCGCGTCCACCACGTCGCCGGGGATGCCGTGCCGGCGCATGATCGAGTCCGAGAACTCGTCGTCGTCGGCGGCCTCCTGGCTGTAGTTCTCGACGAATGGCACGGCAACGTCGATCGCCGCCACGTCGGCGCCCGAGCGCGCCGCCACGATGCCCACCAGGCCGAGGTGGTCGATGTGCTGGTGGGTGAGGATCACCAGGCCGATGTCCTCGATCCGGTGGCCGTGCGCCTCCACCTGGCGCTGGAGCTCATCGAGCGAGCTGCCGGAGTTGGGGCCGGCATCCACGAGCGTCAGCGGCTCGTCCTCGATCAGGTAGACGTTCACGCGCCCCACCGCGAAGGGCGTGGGGATCGCGAGCCGGTGGATCCCCGCGGCGGCCGCGGGAGCGAAGGGATCCTCTGTCACGCGCAGACCCTAGCGACGGCAGGGCTCGGTCGGTTGTGCGGACCGCGGACCGCGGACCGCGGGCCCTCCCCCGGTGTGAGCAAGCGCGGCGCTGGGTAGGCACTTCTCCATGTCAACTGCCCGAGTTACTCGGACAGTGGGCACAGCCACGAAGAGGGAAAAGGGCCGCACGGGGCGCAGTTTTCGGCCTTTTCAAGCGCAATCCCGACCTCAGGTGAGGATCAAGGATCGCGACGCATGCTGGACCGTCACCGCCATAGACCCTCTGGCTGTTCCCCTGTCCGCGTTCGCCGCGCGCTACAAAGCGGTTACACCAAACCGGCTAACTTCGCTGTCGGCGCTGGTCGCGCTGGGCGCGGCCGCGCTGTTCGCCACCGGCCATCTGGTGCTGGGCGCGCTCGTCTACCAGCTGAGCTTCCTCGTGGACTGCATGGACGGCAAGGTGGCGTCGATGCGCGGCATGAAGTCGAGCTGGGGCGGCTTCTTCGACGTGGCGGGGGACACCGTGCGCTTCATCGTCTGCTTCGTGGCGCTCGCGCTGGTGAGCCTGAAGGGCCACTTCGACGCCCTCCATTTGCTGCCCGCGCTGCTCTACCCGTGCGCGCGCTTCGGCCTGCTCGGCATGGCTGAGGCGCGACCGGAGGGCGGCGCTCGCGGAGGCATGCGGGTCGCGCCGCGGCCGCTCGAGGTGCTGCGGCTGGCTCCGCGCCGCGCCACCAAGCCCGGCACCACGGTGGACGCCGAGGCGGTGGCGCTCACCCTCGGTCCGCTCAGCGGCCTCACGCTCGAGGGCTTCGCGCTCGCTGCCGCGCTGCACCTGCTGCACGCGACCGTGCTCTTCGCGGGCTCGGTGCGCGAGGCCGGCCGCGAACGGCAGGGGAGAAATGCCGCGGGGGCATGACCCGGATCCTGTACGTCAACCACACGGCCCGGGTGAGTGGCGCCGAGCGGACCCTGCTCGATCTCCTGCGAGCGCTGCCCGCGGACGTGAGCCCGGTGGTGGCCTCGCCCGAGGGGCGCCTGGGTGACGAGGTGCGGGCGCTCGGGATCGAGCACCTGCCGCTGCCGGAGTGCGACGTGAGCCTGAAGTTCGAGCCGCGTGCCACCTCGCACGCGCTCGTGCAGCTGCTGCGCGCCGGTAGCGAGACCGGCCGCGCGGCCCGGCGCGTGGGGGCTCGCTTCGTGCACGCCTTCTCGATCCGCGCCGGACTGGGCTGCAGCCTGGCTTCGGACGCGCCGCTCGTGGTGCACGCGCATGACGCGCTCGGCCCCGGGGCGGCGTCGCGGGGCGTGGCCGAGGTGATCAGCCGCCGCTCGCGCCTGATCCTCGCGGCGTCGCCGTTCGTGGCGGACCGGCTGCCCCGCGGCAAGCGCCGCGCGCCGGTGACCGTGGTGGACAACCCCGTGGACCTCGACAGCTTCGACCCGGCGCGCGCCTCGGCCAGCGCGGTGCGTGAGGAGCTCGGCATCCCGCGGGACGCGTACGTGATCACCGTGGTTGGGCAGATCACCCCGTGGAAGGGGCAGGATCTGGCTCTGCGCGTGCTGGCGGGCTTGCTCGAGCGCGGGCTCGATGCCCACTTGCTGGTGGCCGGCGCCGCCGTGTTCACAAGCAAGCTCACGCGCCACGACAACGTGGCCTACCACGACTCGCTCATGGAGCTTCAGCAGACCCTGCGGCTGGCCGGCAGGGCGCATTTCCTCGGCGAGCGCGAGGACGTGCCCGCCGTGCTGGCGGGCAGCGACCTCACGCTGGTGCCGTCGTGGGAGGAGCCGTTCGGGCGGACCGTCGTCGAGTCGATGGCGATGGGCGTACCGGTGCTTGCCACCATGCGCGGCGGTCCGGCGCTGATCCTGCGCGACGGCGGCGGGCTCACGCTGCCGCCGGATGACCCGGCCGGCTGGATCCAGGCCGCCGAGCGCCTGCTGCTCGATCCCGCCGAGCGGGCCGCCATGGGCGAGCGCGGCGCCCTGCTTGCGCGCAACCGCTTCCGGCTCGACCGCTGGATCGAGCGTGTGACGGCCGCCTACTCCGAGGTTGCGGCGTGACCAGCGTCGCCGTGCTCGTGCCCACCTGGCGGCGCCCGCGGGACCTGGCGCGCTGCCTCCACACGCTGCGCCTCCAGCGGCGCGCTGCCGACCGCGTGCTCGTGGTGCGCCGGCAGGAGGACGAGGAGACCGGCAAGGTGCTCGCGGCCCAGGCCGAGCTGCCGCTCACGGAGGTGCTGGTGGAACAGCCGGGCCAGGTGGCGGCGCTCAACGCCGGGCTCGATGCCGTGACCGAGGACGTGGTGGCGATCACCGACGACGACGCCGCACCGCGGCCGGACTGGCTGGAGCAGATCGACGGCTGGTTCGCGCGCGACCAGCGCCTCGGGGCGCTCGGCGGCCGCGACTGGGTCTACCACGGGCGCGAGCTTCAGGACGGCGTCGAGCGCAACGTGGGGCGCGTGGCGTGGTACGGGCGCTTCCTCAGCTTCCATCACCTCGGCACCGGTCCGGCGCGCGAGGTGGACTTTCTGAAGGGCGCGAACATGAGCTTCCGCCGCGAGGCGATCGCCACGCTCCGCTTCGACGGACGCCTGCGCGGGACGGGTGCCGAGTACCTGAACGACTGGGCCTTCACGCTCGCGGTCAAGCGCGAGGGCTGGAAGGTGGTCTACGACCCGGCGGTGGCGATCGACCACTACGAGGGCACGCGCGACAACGGCGACGCTCGCAGCGCCGGGGGCAGCGCCAGCCGCTCGGCCGGGCAGCGCCAGGCGGCGCTCCAGCGGGCTCACAACGAGACCTACATCGCCGTTCGGCACCTGCCGGCGGGGCGCGCGCTCGCGCACATGCTGTTCGCCGTCACGATGGGTTCCAGCGTGGCGCCGGCGCCGGGCCTGGCGCTGGCGCGCGTGGGCGCGCTTGGCGGGCCGGGCGCCGCGGCGGCCGAGGTGGGCGGGACCCTCAGGGCACGGCTCGCGGGCGCGCTGGCCGGCTTGAGAGCCAGGCTGGGGAGGAGCTGATGCGCCCGCCCGGACGCATCCCGGTGATCCGGCGGATCCCGGCGCGCGCGTGCCGCATAGAGCCGCGGACGGTGCTGTTCGACTCCTGGCGGGGCAAGTACGCGGACAACCCGCGCGCGATCTCCGAGGAGCTGCACCGGCGGGACCCTTCGTTCCGGCAGATCTGGGTGCTCGAGAAGGATGATCCGCTGCTGCCCGGTTACGTGGAGACGGTGGCGCCCTGCAGCTGGCACCACCTCGCCTGGATGGGCAGGGCGCAGTACGTGGTGTCGAACGGCGGCATGCCCATCTACTGGCGCAAGAAGCCCGGTCAGCTCTACCTCCAGACCTGGCACGGGTCCCCGCTCAAGAAGCTCGCCTTCGACATCGAGAAGCCCAGGTGGGCCCGCGCCGAGCGCTACCTGCGCCATTTCCGCCGTGATGTGCAGAGCTGGGACGCGCTGCTGTCGCAGAGCAGCTTCGCGACGGCCGTGCAGCGGGCGTGCTTCCGCTACGGCGGAAGGGTGCTCGACTCCGGCTACCCGCGCAACGACCTCCTGCTCTCGAACGAGGCCGAGCGCGAGCGCGTGCGCGACGCCACCCGGCGGCGGCTGGGGCTCGATCCGGCTGCGCGCGTGGTGCTCTACGCACCCACCTGGCGCGACAGCTACACGTTCGCCGAGGAGATCGACCTGGGTCGCATAGCGGACGAGCTCGGCGACGGCACTGTGTTCCTGCTGCGCGCCCACAACCACGTGGCCAGGACCGTGGCGGCACAACCACACCCGAGCGTGATCGACGTGTCGCGCGTGCCGGACACGCGCGAGCTCCTGCTGGCCGCCGACGTGATGATCGCGGACTACTCGTCGATCATCTTCGACTTCGCCCTCACCGGGCGCCCGATCCTCTTCTTCACCCACGACATCGAGTACTACCGGGACGAGCTGCGCGGCATGTACATCGACCTCGAGGCCGAGGCGCCCGGCCCGATCCTGCGCACGGTGCCGGAGCTCGTGGGGGGGTTGCGCGCGCTCGACAACGGGCTGCCGGCACGCCACCGCGAAGCCTACGAGCGCTTCGTGGCCAAGCACACGGAGTTCGACGACGGCCAGGCCTCCGAGCGGGCAGTGGAGGCATTTTTCGGCCTTTAGCCCTACGTTGGTTGGGCCGCTGATTCTGGTATTGAAGGGTTGTCCCGAATCCGAACCCGAAGGGACGAGCGTTGGCACTCGCTTACATCGTCTTGGCTCACACGCTGCCGGAGCAGCTGGGGCGACTTGTGCGCCGTCTCGACCATCCGGACGACCTCATGCTGGTCCACGTGGATGCATCGGTGGACATCGAGCCGTTCAAGCGGGAGCTCGAGCCGCTCCTGGGCACAGGGCGCCTGAGGCTGCTGGAGCAGCGGGTGGACTGCCACTGGGGCGGTCCTGGGCACCTCATGGCCACACTGGGCGCCGCGCACCAGGCGCTCGCGTCGGAGCATGAGTTCAGCCACCTGGTGCTGCTGACGGGCCAGGACTACCCGATCAGACCCACGGACGAGATCCGCGACAGCTTGGCCCGGCAGGCGGGCAAGTCGTTCCTGTCCTGGTCGCTCGGCACCGGAAACGAGCTTCCAGACGAGCAGCGCCAGGGCAACGAGCACTGGCATTGGAACGGCAGCCTCGGCCGCCTGGTGCAGCGTCACTACAAGCTGCCGGGTCGCCGGCGGCCGATCGCTCTGCCCCCGCAACGCCTGAGGCACAGGCTGCCTTCCCGCAAGCTGCCCGAGGGCCTGACGCCGGCGCAGGGCCTGGCCTACTGGTGCCTGAGCCGCGAGGCGATCGCCTACTGCCTCGACTATGCTCGCAGGCGCCCCGACATCGGCAACTTCCTCAAACGGTCGCTGGTGGCCGACGAGTTCTACTTCCAGATGGTGCTGCTCTCCTCGGAGCTGGCGCCCACGCTCGTGAACGAGGACCTCCGCTACCTCAACTGGGACGGCTGGCATCCCCACACGCTCACGATGGACGACCTCGGGCCGATGCTCGCCTCCCGGAAGCTGTTCGCGCGCAAGTTCGACCAGCACGTGGACAGCGCGGTGCTCGACGCGCTCGACCGCCAGGCGGCGGCCACTGCCGGGCGACGCTTCTCCCGCTCCCCGCGCGTCTCGGTAGCGGGAACGCGAGCGCGCTGAGGCCGGGCTAGGACGGGCGCAGCCGCGGGAGCGCCGCCGGCTCGCGGTCCGGGTCCGCCGAGCCTTCGCCCGGCCAGGCCCTGTAGGCGAGCGTGTCGAAGCGGCCCACCGCCAGCTTGTAGCCGGCATCGGCGAGGCGGCGCAGCGCCTGCTCGTGATCGGCGGGGGAGAGGTGGTTGTGTTCGAAGTGCACGATCGCCGGCCGCCAGCGCTCGAGATCGATCATCCGGACGATCTCCGCGTCGTAGCCCTCGGCGTCGATCTGGAACAGGTCGACGCGCGCGGCGTCGGTCTCCGCCAGCAGGTCCTCGAGGCTCACCGTCTGCACGTCGTCCGCCACGATCAGCTCCCGCAGCCGCGGATAGGCGAACTCGTGGCGCAGGATCGTGTCCAGGTCGAACGAGGCCAGCTGCGGGACCCACGGCGGCGCGCCCGGCTCCTCGCGCACGCGGTAGAAGGGGCGCGTGCCGCTCTCCCGCGCCAGCGCGACGTTGCGCAAGCTCACGCGATCGTTGCCGGCGTATGTGCGCTCGAGCGCCTCGAAGTGGCGGCGCTGCGGCTCCACGAGGACCCCGCGCCAGCCGTGCTCGACCACGAGGCGGTGGATCGGGTCGCCCGTCCGCCCGTCGAACGCGCCGATCTCGACGAAGAACAGCTCGCGGCCGGCGCTCAGCATGTGCTCGGCGGCCAGCTGCTCGAGCGTGGGCCGGAGCTCGAGCTCGGGCCGCTCGAGCAGCAGGCGCGGCTTGCGCTCGAGTGTCACGCGCAGCGGGCGCACGGCGGCGCGGAGCGCTCTGACGAGCATGCCGCGCGCCACCTCGTGCGCGTACTTGAGGAGCCGTCGCGAACGGCTCATGCCATTATCGCCGGCCCTGGCGTAGCCGGCCAACTTCCGTCCTGCACCTGGCGCCCCGGCAGACCACGCCAGGGGGCCGGGCTAGACGCCTACCGGCGTGCGCTGGCGGTCGCCGTTGCGCGCGCCCATGCCGTCGTCGTAGCCGCCGGCATCGCGGCGTCCGCCGGCGAGGCTGGCGATGCCGATGCCCAGCACCAGGCCGAACAGCGCGCCGAAGACCACGTTGCGGCTGGTGCGCGGAGCGCTGGCGGTGTCGGTAGGCGAGGCGGTCTCAGCCACCGCCGGCGAGCCGCTGCCCACGCGCGCCAGCGCCGTCTCGGCCGCGATCTGGCTGCGCAGCTGGTCCGCCGCCGCGGCGGACTTCGAGCCGAACGAGTTGCGCGTGGTCGTGACCCTGCGCGCGCTCGCCAGCTGCGCATGCAGCGACTTGAGCACGGTCAGCGCGCGCCCGCGCTGCTCGGCGCGGGAGCGGTCGACGTACACGTTCACATAGGTGTTGGCGAGCTGCGCCGCCTCGGCGGCCGTCGGCCGGCTGGCCTTGACCTCCACGATCTCCGAGCTCTGGAGCGAGCTCACCTTCACGTTGCTGCGCACCTCGGACGCGCTCATGTTGAGCTTGCCCGCCGTTGCGCGCGCCACGTCGTCGGCGGACACGAGGCCCGCGTTGGTGGACGGCACCAGCTGGCTGCTCTGGTCGCCCGCGGAGAAGCCCCCGGCGACGACCTGCATGTCGGGGCGCGGCTGGCCGAACACGAGCGACGCCGTGGCCACCTTGTGGCTCGGCTGGGCGCTCGAGAACGCGCCGGCAAGCCCGGCGGCAATCACTGTGATGACAACGACAATCAGGGACCTACGAATCACGCGGCAACCCACCTTCTAGCGGTTCGAATCTCCTCGCTGGCCATCGCCGAGCCGAGGACGTACCAGAAGACCACTCCCGTGATCCCGTAAAGCATGTCTCCGAAAAACATCATGGTGAAGAGGAATCCAAGTAAGGCCAATCGGAGGGCGGCGGCGGGGTCTCGCCTCCGTCGCAGCACTCCCCGCACCGCCGATCGTGTGCAGTAGATGAGCGCTCCGAGGACAAGCAGGCAACCCACGAGCCCGAGCTGGTAGATCAGGGCGAGGTAGCCGTTGTCCGACGCACGGATCGCGTCATTCGACGAAGGACTCAGTCTTGAGGACTCCCCGGCAGAGCCCAGTCCGAAACCGCCCGGGCGAGCGGCGGCGAGCGGTATCACCGTCTGCGGGCGGCTGATCCGCGACTGGGCCGAGGTGTCGCCACCCGTGGCTCCGAGCGTGTTGGCGCGGTTGAGCACCGCTCCCACGGTGGGGTTGCTCGCCGCCAGGGCGAGCACGATGCCGACCACCGCGGCCGTGGCGCCGAGCAC
>Ga0055453_10000049_pt1 | contig 12723 bp, 10 predicted proteins | sample Goodyear_PhragA__FD_57741 | JGI IMG/M metagenome (GOLD analysis project Ga0055453, IMG submission 57741) | Wetland microbial communities from San Francisco Bay, California, USA, that impact long-term carbon sequestration - Goodyear_PhragA_D2 | ecosystem: Environmental > Aquatic > Marine >... | reverse complement strand
CCCCCGAGTCCGCTAGTCCCGTCTGGCCGCGTAGCGTCACCCCGCGGTACGCAGCCAGACGGCGGTGTCGGCCGGCAGCAGTCCGGCGTCGAGTGGGCCACTGGCCAACAGGACCTCGTCGTGCGCCGGCAACGCGACCGGCCCATCGGACATGTTGACGGCGCAGGCGAATTCGTCGCCGCGGGTGAACGCGAGCACGTCCGGATCCGACGGCAGCCACGCCATCGGTCCATCGCCGAGCCCGCGCGTGGTCCGCCGTTGCCGTAGCGCGTCGCGATAGAGCGACAGCATCGACGCCTCGCGTCCGACCTGCGCGGCAACCGTGAAGCCCTTCCAATCGGCCGGCTGCGGCAGCCACGGCCGCGCGGAAGCGTCGGGGCTGAATCCGAATGGCGGTTCGTCACCGGACCACGGCATCGGCACGCGGCACCCGTCGCGTACGCCGTCGAGGTGGCCCGATCGCTCCCACATCGGATCCTGCCGCAGCTCGTCGGGGATATCCTCGACCTCCCAGAGGCCGAGCTCGTCGCCTTGGTAGACGTACACCCCACCGGGAAGGGCGAGAGTCACGAGCGCCGCCGCCCGGGCCCGACGGGTGCCCAATTCCCGATTGGTGGGCACGCCGAGCTGGCTGTGGCCGAACTCGAAGGACGTGTCGACGCGGCCGTAGCGCGTCACGTGCCGAGGCACGTCGTGGTTGGACAAAACCCACGTCGCCGGCGCACCGACCAGCGCATGCGTGGCGAGCGTCTCGTTGATGACGGCACGCATCGGCTTCGCACCCCACGGCGAGCGCAGGAAGTCGAAGTTGAACGCGGAGTGCAACTCGTCCCGCCGCAGGTAGCGAGAGAAGCGCTCGGGCTCCGGCACCCACACCTCGCCGACGAGCACGCGCTCGCCCAAATAGGAATCGGTGATCCGGCGCCATTCCCGCCAGATGTCGTGTACCCCATCCTGATCCTCAAAGGGCATCCATCCGCGCCGGTCGTCCGGGCCGGCATCGGGCAGCCCGGCCGCCTTGACGAGGCCGTGCGCGACATCGATCCGGAAGCCGTCGACGCCGCGATCGAGCCAGAACCGCAGCACCGCCTCGAACTCGGCATGCACGTCCGGGTTGCCCCAATTGAAGTCCGGCTGCTCCGGCGCGAACTGGTGCAGATACCACTCGCCGGGCGAGCCATCGGCCTCGGTGACTCTGGTCCAGGACGAACCGGCGAAGTTCGACAGCCAGTTGTTCGGTGCCTCGGCGCCGTCAACGCCGCGGCCGCGCCGAAACACGAAGCGCGCCCGCTCGGGCGACCCCGGTCCGGCCGCGAGCGCGGCCCGGAACCACGGGTGTTGATCGGAGCAGTGGTTCGGGACGATGTCGACGATCACGCGGATGCCCAGCTCGTGCGCCGCGGTGAGCAGCGCCTCGGCATCCGCCAGCGTGCCGAACACCGGATCGATGTCGCGGTAGTCGGCCACGTCGTAGCCGGCGTCCGCCTGCGGCGACACGTACCAGGGATTCAGCCAGATCGCGTCGGCGCCGAGGTCGCGGACGTAGCCCAGGTGGGCGCGGACGCCCGCGATGTCGCCGATCCCGTCCCCGTCACCATCGGCGAAGCTGCGGACATAGACCTGGTAGATGGCCGCGCTGCGCCACCAGGCGCCGGCATTCTCGTCGGGATCCCCGTCGGTCACGACCACCGTTCGCCCTCCAACCGTTGGTAACTGTCGATGTTCCGCCGCCGGCAGACCTGGCTGCGGCCGCGCCGAAATTTCGGACCAGCGCCAGCAAGACAATACGATCGTTATTGCAATTAGTCTATGCTCTCGTGCAGTAACTTGCCCTCTGGCTCTTGGAAGCCCGCCGACGCTCTACGAGCGCCTGGTCGCCCTGCGTCGAGGGTCAGCTCCGCCAAGCCACGGGTACGGGTCGACGACAGCCGACACGGATCAACGAGGGCGAGGGTCAGGCCATCGCGTTCGACGCGCCGTGCCGGCCGGCCTGCTCCGGAATGCGTGTCGACACCGGACCCGTCGAGCCTCGCACGACCAGCTCGGGCTCGAACATCAGCTCCTCGGTCGGCGCGGTCTGGCCGGCGATCTGACCGACCAGCAGCGCCACGGCGGCCTGACCCATCGCCTCGATCGGTTGCCGTACGGTCGTCAGCGGCGGATCGATGCAGCTCATGAAAACCGAGTCGTCGAAGCCCACCACCGAGACGTCGCCCGGGACTGCCCTGCCCTGCCGGCGCACCGCTCGGATCGCGCCGAGCGCGTGCACGTCGCTTGCACAGATCAGCGCGGTCACGCCGCGTGCCACCAATCGGGCGGCGGCCGCCTGGCCACCCTCCATCGAGTACATCGTGCGCTCGACGAGTTGTTCGTCGACCTGGTTGCCACGGGACGCGACGGCCCCGGTGTAGCCGGCGTACTTCCGCGCCGACGGCAGGTGGTCGCGCGGGCCGAGGACCAGCCCGATGCGTTCGTGTCCGAGCGACGACAGATGTGTGTAGGCGTGCTCGACCGCGTGCACATCGTCGACCGACACCCGGGGGAAACCGATGTCGTCGACGGCCGCGTTGACAAGCACCGCCGGCAGGCCGCGCTCCTTGAGTCGGCGATAATGCTCGTGGTCGGCGTCGGCTTGCGCATACAGGCCGCCCGAGAACAGTACGCCGGAGACGTGCTGGTCGAGCAGCATGTCGACGTAGGCGCTCTCGCTCACGCCGTTGGCTGTCCGAGTGCACAGCACCGGGGTGAATCCGCGCTTGGCGAGATCGCCCGCCGCCACCTCGGCGAACGCCGGGAAGATCGGATTCTGCAACTCCGGCAGGACCAAACCGACCAGCCGCGCTCGCTCGCCGCGCAGCTTGACCGGTCGGTCGTAGCCGAGCACATCCAGCGCCGTGAGCACGGCCGCGCGGGTCGCCTCGGAGATGCCGGGCTTGCTGTTGAGCACGCGGCTGACCGTCGCCTCGCTGACGCCGACATACTTCGCTACCTCGGCGAGTCTCCGTGTCACGAGTGCAAGCCTAGTGCACTGGGTTGCAAGCCGTTGCACCCGCTTGCCCAATTACGCAATTGTGGCTGGAGGGAGGAGGCTGGCCCGCGCACGGACGATCCGGGCCGCCGCTATCCGGCGTGCTCGACGGCGGTGGGCAGGTCGGTGACCGCGCCGATCACGGCGACCACCGGTGCGTGCAGCCCCGCCCGACGGACCGCCGCGGCGATCTCGCCGAGTGGTGCGCGGACGACGCGCTGGTGACTGGTGGTTCCGTCCTGTACGACCGCCGCTGGCGTCACCGGGTCGCGACCGCCGGCGACGAGTGCGGCCGCGATGGCTTCGAGATTCTTCAAGCCCATCAGTACGCACACCGTCCCCCGCAGCCGGGCGACCGCCGGCCAGTCCACGAGCGACTTCGGATGGCCGGGCGGCAGATGGCCCGAAACGACGACGACCTCGTGCGTCACGCCCCGATGCGTCACCGGGATGCCGGCCGCCGCCGGCACAGCGAACGCACTCGTCACCCCAGGAATCACGGTCACCGAAACGCCGGCGGCGGCACAGGCCAGGACCTCTTCGCCCCCGCGACCGAACACGTACGGGTCCCCGCCCTTGAGCCGGACGACGCTGTGCCCGGCCCGCGCCCGGTCGACGAGGATCTGGTTGATCTCGTCCTGCGCTTTCTGCGGTCCGTACGGCAGCTTCGACGCGTCCACGACCTCGACGTTCGGTCCGAGCTCATCGAGCAGCAGCCCGGGGGCCAGGTGGTCGACGACCACGACAGTTGCCGTCGCGATCAGCCGGCGGCCCTTGACCGTGATCAGATCGGGATCGCCCGGGCCGGCGCCGATGAGTGTCACGGTGCCCTGGCCCGGCGTCAGACCGGCGCTGCCCGAGCCGCGCGATACCGGATCGAGCGTGCCGTTGGCGAGGCCGCCCGCGATCCGGTCGCGCACCGCCATCGACCGGCGGGGGTCACCGCCGCCCAGCACGGCCACGGTCACCGGGCCGTGTCGAGTCACGGCCGGCGTCCACGCGGTTGCCGCCCGACGGTCGTCGGCACGGACACAGAACACACGCCGAGCGCCGGCCGCCGCGCTGACCTCGGCCGCCGCCGCGGCGTCATCCACCGCGGCATGCACGAGCCAGACGCCGTCGACGTCCGATGGGCGGAACGGACGCTCATGCCACCTCACGCGGCCGGCATCCGCGAGCGCGCGGAGGGCCGGAGTGAGCGCGGGCGCGACGATGGTCACCTCGGCCCCGGCGGCGAGCAGCGGTGGGACGCGCCGGGTCGCCACAGCGCCGCCGCCGACCACGAGCACCGGTAGCCCGGCGAGCTGGAAGCCCAGCGGATACGGCGTCGGGTCAGGCACGCGCTCTCCTCGGTATCGGGTTCGGGACGTGGAACGCCCCGGTCGCCTCGGTCAAATCCCCGGTCCAGCCGTCACGCAGTCGCGCAATGCCGCGACGAATGCATCGCTGCATGCAGTGTCGCGTACGGCGACCCGAAGCCAGTCTGCGCCCAGCCCGGGGAACGTGTCCCCGCGGCGGACAGCGAATCCGTGCTCGCGCAGGTCGGCCCGCACCCGCGCGCCGTCGGGGACGTGCAGCAGTACGAAGGAGCTGGCTGACACGGCCGGCAGGTCGACCGAACGTACGTCGGAGAGGGCATGAAGCAGATGGTCGCGGTCGGCCGCGATGCGGTACGCGATCTCGTCGGCCGCCGCGACCGCCTCGGGTCGCAAGCACGCGATTGTCGCGGCGAGCGCCGGCGTCGAGACCGGCCAGAGCGGCTGCTGCCGGGCCAGTTCGGCGATCGCCGCGGCATCGGCGACCAGGTAGCCGACGCGGAGCCCGGCGAGCCCCCACGTCTTGGTCAGACTCCGGATCACGACCAGGCCGGGCAGGTCACGCCGGCCGGCGAGCGACGTCGGCTCGCCCGGGATCGTGTCGGCGAACGCTTCGTCGATGACGATCAGCCGGCCGGGGCGCGCGAGCGCGGCGATCGACTCGGCCGGATGCGCCACGGACGTCGGATTGGTCGGATTGCCGATCATGACCAGGTCCGCAGTGTTCGGGATCGCGGCGGGATCGAGGCGGAACCCGTCGCCCGCGTCCAACACGAGGCGGTCGGGCCGCAGGCCGACGGCCCGCAGCGCCGCCTCCGGTTCAGTGAACTGGGGATGCACGACGAGGGGATGCCGGGCCCGGGCAAATGCCTGCGCGATCACCGTGAAGGCCTGCGCGGCGCCGGCGGTCAACAGCACCTCGGAGGGCGGTCGACCATGGCGGGCGGCGACGGCATCGAGCGCCGCCGTCTGGTCCGGATAGCGGGCAAGCTCGGCGAGCGACGCGACGACCGGCGCGGCGAGCCAGGCCGGCATCGGCGCCGAGCGTACGTTCACCGCCAGGTCGACGAGGCCGCGCGACGCTTCGGCGTCGCCATGGAACCTGAGGAGTTCGTCAAGACTCCGCGAAACATCGACCATCCCGCCATACTGCCTGGTAGGGACGGCCCGCCGCGAAACCGGTCGGCGACCGCGCCGGAGTGTCCGACGTGGTCGGTCGCGGATTTTTACCCTCCTTGTTCCGACTTCAAATCATGCTATTTACTGATTTGTCATACCTTGATGACGTGATTAAGCGAGCACTCTCGGCCAGCGGCCGCCTCGTCCCCCTTATCCGTGCCGGTCTCATCGCCGGCGTGACCGTCGCGGCCGTCGCCTATCCGCTCGCCGCGGCCGGCGGGCTCGGCGCGAAGGCCGGCGCCGATGCGCTCCAGTCGTTGCCGGCCAACCTCACCATCCCGCCGCTCGCCCAAACGACATACGTCTATGCCAGCGACGGCAAGACCCTGCTGACCGAGTTCTACGCCGAGAACCGGACCGCGGTGCCGATCGAAGCGATGTCGCCCTATATGCAGCAGGCGATCATCGCCGCCGAGGACGGGCGGTTCTATGACCACAAGGGCGTCGACGTCCGCGGCGTGGCCCGGGCGTTCGTGGCCAACGACGAAGCCGGTGGGGTTTCCCAGGGCGCTTCCACGCTCACGATGCAGTACGTCCGCAACGCGCTTCGCGACGGCGCCACGACACCCGAGTCAGCGGTCGAGGCGACCGAGCAGACACCGGCCCGCAAGATCCGCGAGATGAAGCTGGCGCTCGACCTCGAAACCCAGATGTCCAAGAAGCAGATCCTTGAGGGCTACCTGAATCTCGCCTACTTCGGTCACCGGGCATACGGCGTCTATGCCGCGGCGCACACGTACTTCTCGACCAGCCCCAACAACTTGACTTTGGAGCAGGCCGCGATGATCGCTGGACTCGTCCAGGCCCCGACGACCTACGACCCGACCGGATCCGACAAGAAGGCCGCCCTGGAGCGCCGGAACTACGTGATCAGCCGGATGCAGGCGCTCGGTTACGTGTCACCGGCCGAAGCCACCAAGGCCGAGAGGGCACCGATCGAGTTGAGCCTGTCCTCGCCACCGAACGACTGCGTGAGCGTGCCGGAGGAGCACAACGACTGGGGATTCTTCTGCGACGAGTTCAAGCAGTGGTGGCTCGCCCAGCCGGCGTTCGGCAAGACTGAGCAGGATCGGCTGGATGCCCTCCAGCGTGGCGGCTACCGGGTCGTCACATCGATCAGTCCCAAGATCCAGTCGATCGCTCAGTCGAAGGTCACCCACGGGCTATCGAAGAACTCCCCGTTCGCGCTCGGCGAGGTGTTGATCCAACCCGGTACGGGTCGAGTCCAGGCCATGGCGATCAACCGGAACTACTCGCTCGACCAGACAGACAACAAGAAGAGTTCGAACGTCTACATGCGCAGGCAAGGCATCAAAGGCAACTATCCGAACACCGTGAACATGCTGGACGGCGGCGGCGACCTACCCGGCTACCAGGCCGGCTCCACCTTCAAGATCTTCACAATGCTGGCCGCCCTCGACATGGGCTACACGCTCAACCTGTCCTTTTACGCGCCGGCCAAGCTTCGGACGATCTACCTGGGCGGCGGCGCCGGATCGTGCCGCGGCCGATGGTGCCCGTCCAATGCGGGTGGTGCCGACACCGGGCGGCACAACATGTGGAGCGGGTTCGGGATGTCGGTGAACACCTACTGGGTGCAGGTGGAGGAGAAGATCGGCGCGAGGAACGCAGTCGCCATGGCGCAGCGGCTCGGCGTGCACTTCCGTACGCCGATCGATCGGAAGCTCTCCTCGCCGGCCCACTCGAACGGCTGGGGTGCCTTCACTCTCGGCGTCGCCGATGCACAGCCGCTGGAGATCGCGAACGTGTTCGCGACCATCGCCGCCGAGGGCATCTACTGCCAACCGCTGCCGGTCAACTCGATCATGGGGCCGGATGGCAAGCCGGCGATGACGACGTCGAACGGCGAGCGCGTCCGCATCGACGCGCCCCGGTGCAACCGCGCGTTCAGCAAGGACGTGGCCCGAGCGGCGACGGACGCGGCCCGCTGCGTGACCGGCTACGGCGCGGCTCGCGGTGGCTGTGGCGGCACGCCGACGGCGGGCGCGGTCGCAAACGAGGTCGGTCGCCCGATCGCCGGCAAGACGGGTACGACCGACAACAACCGTGCGGCGTGGTTCTCCGCGTTCACACCGCAGCTCGCCGGCTCGGCCTTCGTCGCCGATCCAGACAGCGCGGCTCATCCGGCCGGCGGTGGCCTGCACCCGTTGCCGCGGGCGGCCCTCGCGGCGACCTTCGCCGCGGCGGTCAAGGGGATGCCGGTGGAGCATTTCACGCCACCGTCGAGAGCCATGCTCGGCCGCCCCCACCCGCACAAGCTCCCACCCGCCCAAAACGACTGATCGATAGGCGACTAATCGATAAGAACGAAGCGGCCGCCGATCGTAAACCGTCTCTCCGCCGTACCACGGAACCTCGAAAGCTCTAAGCCCACGCCTCCAGCGCCAGCTCAGGCCCGATCGGGGTCTGGGCCGACCTCACCCGCGCCGGCCTAAAACGCTCGCCAGCCAAGCGGATGAGGTCGGCCCAGGCCTTGACCGCATCCACAGCAAACCTCAGCGCAGGTCGGCCGCGACCAACGACCACATCTCCAGGTCGACCCGACCGCTGTGTACGTAGCCCGCGTTGCGCAGCAACCCCTCGTAATGGAAGCCGGCCTTCTCAGCGACCCGGCGCGATCCGGTGTTGCCCGGCGCGACTCGCAACTCGATGCGGCCGAACTCGTGCCGCATGATCAGTTCAATCGCGAGGCCGTCGATCGCCTCGGCCGCGAACCCGAAGCCTCGTGCCTCTGACGCCAGCGCAAACGACACCTCGGTGGAGCGGGCCGGCCAGTCCGTGCGCTTCGTCCAAACGCATCCGACCAACTGCTCGTCTTCCCGTCGCACTATCGCGTAGTGATCACCCTGGCCCATGGCTCGACGCTCGGCCGCCATTTCGCCACACCACGCGCGCCCGTTGATCGGGCCGTGCTCCGACGAGAAGGGCAACCACCGCTGCGTCAGCCGGTCGCCGAAGATCTCGGTCACGCGATCGGCGTCGGCCGGCGTGTGCGGGCGGACGTGTAAGCGCGGCGTGGCGATCGTGAGGAGCGGGAAACGTTCGCCGACGAACACGCCGCCGGGCACGCTCGGGATGCGCTGGATCGGAGGATGGGTCGTCGACACCGCATGTGGTGTCCCGGCAGCGGAGGTGATCGCCCGTTTCGTTCGGTCCGGTGTGGGACCGCGGGTGTCGCCGGGAGCGCGCACGGGGTCGGGCGGCGGTGCTTCCGCGCTGGTCAGACTCGCCACCGCCGGCTCGACGAGGCGATCCGCCGGTGCCACGCCCGGGTCGGCCGCCCGAAGGTCTCGGGCGTCGAGGGTTGATGTCAACGGGGCCGGTGCGGCGTCGATCATGACGGCTCCGACCGGCGCGTGTGCGGGTACGCCGGTGATGGCGTGCGCTGACGTCGCGACCAGCGTCACGACGGTGGATGCATTGTCAGCGACGTTTGAGCCAGACACTCCGACCTCGAGTGGGGTCACCGAGCCGCCTTTCCGGAACGCGTCAATGCGTACCTTTGTACGACAGTTCGCCACGAGACATTCGCAGCCGTGCTCGATCGCACCAGCAAAGATACCCAACCATGCCTTGCTTGGTATGACCTAGGAAATGTTCCCCAGGTTGCTGCGGTAGCGTCACCATTCGTGTACCGGTTCCTCGCGACGCCGAAATGGGTGGGCTTTGCCGCGCTCATGGTGACGTTGTCGGCGATCATGGTCGGTCTCGGATTCTGGCAACTCGACCGATACCACTTGCACCACGGCTTCAACGTCCGCATCGACCGCGCCAACGCGACCGCACCGGTGCCGATCGACAAAGTCATCTCCCCGACCCGGCCGGCGACCGCTGCCCAGCAATGGGCACGGGTGTCGGTGACCGGGACGTACGACCCGACTCGTACGGTTATCGCCCGGGACCGCTCGATCAACTCGACCGTCGGTTTTGAAATCCTCGTCCCGCTCGACCTGGCCAACGGCTCGACGATCATGGTCGACCGCGGCTGGATTCCACCGGGCACCGGCAATGGGCTCACGCCGCCGCCCTTTGCCGCGGCACCAGCCGGCCCGGTCACGGTGACCGGGCGGATCCACCTACCGGAGAGCAAGGGCGAGACTCCGATCGAGATCAACGGGAAGACAACGGTACGGCGGATCGACCCTCGCATGATCGCACCGACGATCGGGCTCACGTCCGCGTACACCGACTATCTCCTCCTCGACAAGCAGGACCCACCGGCCGCGGCCGGCTTCACACGCATCCCGGCCGATCGCCAGAATTCCTGGCTGAACGCCGGCTACACCGTGCAGTGGTGGATGTTCTCCGCGTTGGCGCTGGTCTTGTTCGGCTGGGCCGCACGTCGCGAGGCGCACGATCGACGCGACGGCATCGACCGCCGTTCGCGCGGTGATCGGCCACGCGACCGCCTGTCGAGAGACCGGCTCGCCGGTGATCCGGCCGGCGAGGTCAGGTCGAAGGACCGTCTCGGCGACGATGTGCCAGCGGATCGTCCGAGCAACGACGCCACTACCATCCGGCTGGTCTAATAGTGGCCATGGATCCGACCATGGCCATTTACCACGATCCGCCGATCGCACAGGTCGGCGAGGTCTCGGTGACCTCGTCCACGGTGCGGACGCCGGCCGGCGCCTTCCCGCTGCGCGGCTCGCAGTGGATGGTTACCGACCAGTGGTCGGTGGGGACCAAGATCCCGACTTGGGCCATCGTGCTCGCCATCGTGCTCATACCGTGCACCGGATTCCTCAGTCTCCTGTTCCTGCTGGCGAAGGAAGACGTCTATCTCGGCACCGTGACCGTGACGATCTCCAACGGTCCGGCTGCCTACGTCGCGCGCATCCCAGTGGCGAACCAGGCGCAGGTCCAGAACGTCTACAACCAGGTGAACTACGTCCGGTCGGTGGCGCTTCTCTGAGCCGCGACCGGCCCCGGCCGAGCACCGGCCCGGGTGTCACGCAAGACCGACGTCATCGTCCGGCGTGAGGGTGTCCCGATGCAGCGCCCGCACGGCATCGATGGTGTCTGCTTCCGACGCCTTCTTGTCCTCCCGGTAGCGCAGCACACGGGCGAACCTCAGCGCCACACCGCCGGGATAGCGAGGGCTCGTCTGGACGCCGTCGAACGCTATCTCGACGACGAGTTCGGGTCGGACCGGCACGACCCAGTCGTCGGGGCCGACCGGTTCGGTCGCCAGAGACATCAATCGCTCGGTCTGCCAGGCAAGCATCTCGTCGGTCATCCCCTTGAACGTCTTGCCGAGCATGACGAAACCGCCAGTGGCCGGGTCCCGCGCACCGAGATGCAGATTCGAAAGCCACCCCGCGCGTCGTCCGTGACCCCTCTCCACCGCTAGCACCACGAGATCGAGTGTGTGCCGGGGCTTGACCTTCACCCACCCGCTGCCACGGCGGCCGACGTCGTAGGGCGCCTGAAGCGCCTTGACGACAACGCCCTCGTGACCGATGGCGATCGCCATCTCGAACGCGAGCGAGGCTTCCTCGACCGAGCCGACCTCCCGCCGGTCGACGATGTGTTCGCCCGGCACGGCCTCGGCCAAGCGGGCCCACCGGATCCGGCCCGGCTGGTCGATGAGGTCTTCGCCGTCGATGTGCAGCAGATCGAAGAAGTACGGGCGTAGGCCGCTGTCCGCGTGCGTCGCCGCCGCCGACGACGTCTCCTGGAACGGACGCGGCCGACCACCGCCGTCAAGGGCGATCGCCTCCCCGTCGAGCACGATGTCTTTCGATCCGAGAGCCGCGACGACGGCGACGACGCCGGGCAGGCGCACCGTGATGTCGTCGAGGCTTCGGGTGAAGACGCGCACCGACGGACCGGATCGGTGGACCTGGATGCGGATGCCATCAAGCTTCGCGTCGACGACCGCCGGGAGGCCGGTGGCGTCGATCGCCTCGCTCACGTTGGGTGCCGAGGCGGCGAGCATAGGCGTCAGCGCCCGACCGACTTGGAGCCCGTAGGCCGCAAGACCCGGAGCGCCCTGCTCCAAGGCAGTGCGGGCGACTTCGGTCAGGCTACCGCTGAGCAGCAGCGCACGGCGCACGCTCGCGGCCGGAACCTCCGCTGCTCGGGCGATCGCGTCGACGAGCACACCGGCCTGCGCACCCTGGCGCAACTCGCCTCCGATCAGCCGGACCAGGAACTCCTGCTCGGCGCGCGTCGCCCGAGCGAACAGTGCGCCCACGAGGTCGCGCCGGCGCGTCTGCGAACCGGGCCCCGACTGCACGGCGAGTTCGGCGAAGGCCGCGTCGACCTCGCCGACCGTGAGCGATGTCGTCTCGGCCGGCGGCGGAAGCGCCCGTAACGCCGCCCACCCGACCCCGGTCTGCCGCTGTCGAAGCTCGCCCGACAGATAGGCCGCGCCGGCGGTGACCTCCTCGTCCAGCGCGCCACGAAGCTCATGCAGCGCGCCGGCCAGAAGCTCGACCTTGGCCAGCCGCTTCGATGTCGCGGCGACTGCCGCCGACGCAGCGACCAGGTCAGCAAAGCGCATGTCGGTCTCTCCGGTGACGTGCCAGCACCGGTCCATCGTGCCAGCCGGGTCGGACGTTTTCGGCGCGTCACTCGGCGGCCACGGACGCGGCGCACCGTCCGGCCACGGACGCGGCGCACCGTCCGGCCCCGGACGCGGCGGGCGGCGCGCCACCGCTCCGGACGTGCGCCACCGATGATTCGACGGCGGCCACCCGCGGCGACGATCCGCGAACGTCAACTCGCGAGCGGCAGGTCGACCTCGGCGATGTCGAACCCGCGCGAACGCACCGCATCGGCCAGCCGAGACAGCTCCGCGTCGATCCGGCACAGGACGAGCGACAGTTCATCGAGGTGCCCGCTCAGACTCGAGTCGGACCAGGTGGCGAAATCGACGTCGCCGAGCGCATCGACAGCCACGTCGATGCGGTGAATGACCGCGCCCTCCGCGTCCGGACCGTCGACCGCGCCGTCGATGGCTGTGTCATGGCCGGCCAGGTCCGCGATGACGAGATGAGTGACGACCCCGCCCGCGATGTCCGTGGGTCCGGACGCGGCCATGGTGGTGTCATCGAGGGCAGCGTGACTGCGGGAACTCTCCAGATTAGAACTCATGTTCGAATACTACCGCGGTCGACCGACGCGCAAAAGAACGAAGCACACCATCGGGTGAGGCCACCCGCCGCGACCAGC
>Ga0055453_10000048_pt1 | contig 12745 bp, 10 predicted proteins | sample Goodyear_PhragA__FD_57741 | JGI IMG/M metagenome (GOLD analysis project Ga0055453, IMG submission 57741) | Wetland microbial communities from San Francisco Bay, California, USA, that impact long-term carbon sequestration - Goodyear_PhragA_D2 | ecosystem: Environmental > Aquatic > Marine >... | reverse complement strand
CCCGCCGGCACGATGTCGATTCTCCCTTCGAAGCCAAGATCCCTGATCAGGCGCTCGAGGAAGCCGGACACCGCCGTGACGCGCGGCAGGGCCGGGAACAGACGCGAGTAACGGTGTCCCCCCTTGCGAGAGAGTCTGCGCAGCAATTCTCGACGCCTGAATCTCGCAGCCACGGTCACGTCGGATCCGTGGAAGCTCACCAGCAAGGGTACCCCGAGGCGTCGGGCCAGCGGCAGCGCCGGCAGTCCCGCCCAGCCGAAATGAGCATGCACAAGCGCCGGGCGGACGGGAATCGCACCTGGAAGCAATCGTGCGGCCGAGCGGTCGGCTCCGGGCGTCAGGCTGAGGCGCTCGAGCGCCCGCGCCGGCAGCGAAGGCTCGACTGGCCGTATGACGCGCTCGTCCGGCGGGAAGGAGAACCAACCGGGATGCTGGATGGTCTCCGGCGCCAGCCATGCCTCCCATCCCAGCCTGTCGGTCTCGGCGATCGCATCTGCGATGAACGGCTCGGACGGCACGCCGAAGGCCTGCATCACATGAACCACGCGCCGCGGGCCGCGGGCTGAGGTGGCGCTGTCAGGCATGGAGCCCCTCGGGTCCTGACCGCCTCGTCAAGCGCGCCGAATGCGCGGCGTACCAGAGCTCCCGCCGGTCGGTCGCCTCGAACGGGAACCAGACACGGGTGAGCGAAAATGCCCCCGGGTCGTCGTTCTGCCGCCCCCCGGTGAGGAAGAGGACGCGCACGTCGAGGTCTTTCGCGATCTCGGCCGTTGTCGACAGAGAGTCGCCGTGGTCGCCCCAGGGAAGCGCCAGGCCGGGGAGTCGATGCCGGAGGCTCGCAAGCGCCTGCCGGTTGTCTTGGAAGGATCGAACGAAGGCTCTCTCATCGATCTCAGAGATCGGCCAATGGTGGTAGAGGTGGGAACCGAACCAGGTGCAGCCGGTGGAATCGCACTCGGTGAGGTCGTCGATCGTCGCGGTCGCTCCCTGAAAGGAGTAGATCTCATGTCCTGAGGGATAACGGACGTTCAGCGTCGAGACGATGTGATCGATTCGATGCGACGCGGTCTGATCCAGGATGCTGCTCTCAAGGCGCGTCCGCTCGTAGGCGCGAACTGCGGCGAGATCTGGGGCGCCACGCACGGTGGCCATGTTGAGGAAGCACAGGCTCGGCACGCGAAGTCGGCGGAGGTGGGGAAGAGCGGTGTGGAAGACGCCGGCCCATGCGTCGTCGAAGGTGAGCAACGCTGCGTTCGCGGGCAGCTCGCGGTTGCCGCCGAACTGCGGCAGGTGGGTCGGAGGAATGATCTCAAAGCGCTCGCGGATCCAGGCAATCTGCCGTTGGAATGCGGATCGCGAGGTGTAATTTCGCCGCAGTCGCTGGAACGGCGACGGGGAGTCCGTGACATCGTGGAACACGAAGACGGTAAGGCCCCGGCAGAGGCGGCCCCGCACAGCCGGAAGTCGGCTCTCCGCCCGCACGCCGACGCTGGAGGCTGTACGTCTGAGCGTAGTCCGAATCACGCTCGGCAAATCGCCGCTCGCCTAGCGTCCGAGCGGCCGCTTGAGCCGAGCGGGCAGCCGGGCCCCCAGCCTGCTGCGCAGAAGCCGCAGGCGATACTCGGTGCGTGCTGCGACCCTCTCGCGCGGGGGGAGATGCGAGTAGTCGGGATAGGAGTCGTTGATGCGCTGGTCGCGCCAGGTCTGCGCTGGAGATTCGCGGAGCTTGCGGAACGCGACCGTGCGGCGGTCGAGGCTGCGGACCACCTCCCAGCTCTCGTCGGTGCTCATGAATCGGTGCAGCGGCGTGACAGCGGGGATCGGCACGTCATCGATCACCATCAGGCCCCCCGGACGCAGCAGGCGGCGCAGGTAATGCCACTCGACTATCGCGTACGGGAAGGCGTGGGTGCCGTCGAGAAGGACCAGATCGAGGGGCTGGTCGAGGGTTGGAACGACGGCGTCCGAGGATGCGGCGACGAACGAGAGATCGTGCGTTGGAACGCCGATCGAGTTGCAGTACTCGACGATTCGCTCGTGCTCGTGCGAAACGGGGCTGATCGCGGTGTGGCGAGCGCCGGCGGCGGCGAACACGACCGTGCTGGCACCCGAGCCGATCTCCAGGGTGAGGTCGGCGGGCGAAACCCCATCCGCGATGAAGGCGAGGGTCTCGGGCAGCGCGTTCCAGACAACCTGCTCGCCGATATTCGCGACGGACGTGTCGCGGTCCGCGAGGTGGAACTTCGGCCTGTCTCTGGCCAGACGCTCAGCTACCGCCCGCGCATCCTGCCTATTCTTCTCTCTGACCGCCGCCACACCGCATTCAACGTTCGGGAGGGTCGCTTCTTTCGGCTCTCCCACGGAGGTTCAACGCTGTGACCGGAACAGTCACACGGCTGCTCTCCAGAGTTCGGTATGTCCGTCGGGCGAGCCTGGCAGTCGCGGCCCAGCCCTACGAGGGGATGGAGCGCAGCCTGGAGCGGATCGCTGAGCTGCGCGAGTCGCGCCGCGACCCCTGGCCCTACAGGGCCACGGAGGCATGCGAGGAGCGCCTGCACACGATGCTCGGTGCGCCGTGGCCCTGCGACCGGGATGGGTTTGAGGAGGTGTGGAGCGCGGCGCTCGGGGACCTCGAGGCTCGTGGGCTGCGCGTCGGACGCGGCGCCTTCGGTGGTTGGGATGACGGCGACCCGCGCCTGGGGCGGCTCGCGTGGTGCGCGGTGCGGCATCTGCGGCCGCGGCGGATCGTCGAGACCGGGGTCGCGCGCGGCCTCACGACCCGCGTGCTCCTGGAGGCGCTCGATCGGAATGGCGGCGGTCGACTTTGGAGCATCGATCTGCCGCCGCTGTTGGACAGCGACCTCGCGGAGGAGACGGGGGTCGCCGTGCCCGACCGCCTTCGCGACCGGTGGACGCTCCTGCGCGGCTCGAGCCGCCGGTTGCTGCCCGGCCTCGTCGAGAGCCTCGGCCGTGTCGACCTGTTCCTCCATGACAGCATGCACACCGCGCGCAACCTCCGCTTCGAGCTCGAGCAGGTCTGGCCGGCCCTGCCGCCCGGTGGAGCGATGCTGATCGACGACGTCGAGAGGAACGCCGCGACCGGCCGGTTCATGCAGACGCGTCCGAACGTACCGGCGGCGATCTGCTCGGCCGAGGACGGCGAGGTCCTGATCGCGGCCCTGGTCAAGCCTCGGCGTTGAGCGGCGCCGGAAGCGCGATGCGCCGGTTGCGGGCGGCGCGGCGGGCAGCTACCGCGGCCAGGGTGGGCAGCTCGACGACCGACGGAAGAGGATCGTCGCGAGCGTGGATCGCGAACTCGATCGGCGGCCGAAGCGATGCGAGATAGGATCGCCACGAGAGGCGCCCGGTCCATATCTCCCGCGCTGCGGTCGGCAGATCGGTGGATATCCGCACCCAGCGAACGTCGGGCTCGGCCTGCCGCGGCTCGATGCGCTCGCCGTGGAGGAGTCGCCACTGAAGCCAGGGAAAGTCCACGCCGGCGCGCGCACCCAGCGTGTGCCATCCCCAGATTCGCGCGTTCACGTCGAGCAGCTTGGCGCTTCCGTCGCGGGCGTCGCGCTTGAACTCGACCTCGACGATGCCGGTGTATCCCAGCCGGGCCAGCAGCAGGCGCGCGGCCTCTGCCGCCTCCCCGTCAGCGGTCGTCCTGACGTAGCTGCTCGCCTTGCCGAAGTCCATCGGCCGCTGGCGGAGGCGAACCGCGCTCACCGATGCGAGGACGTTCCCCCGGTCGCAGAGCGCAGCGAAGGACAGCTGGGTGTCGCCGGGTCCGGGGACCACCTCCTGGACCATCAGCACCTCGGCGGGAACCAGCGTCCGCGCCTCGTCGTAGCGCCTCAACAGCTCGCCACGGTCCCCCACACGCCAGGCCTTGGCGTCGGTGAAGCGATTCGACGCCACCTTGAAGGTCGGCTTGAGAACCGCCGGGAAGGCGCACCGGATCGCTGCGGCGTCGGCGCGGGCGGTCGGGAACCAGGTTCGCGGCTGGTCGATGCCGAGCTCGCTTGCGGCGGCATGCGTGAGGCGCTTGTCGTAGGCGACGCGCATCGTCTCCCAGGCGGGGGCGGCGACGAGGTAGCGCTCGGCGAGCCGGCTGCGCTGGCGGGCCAGGAGGGCGGCGGTCTCGTCGTCGGTCGGGAAGACCGTCCACCCGGTGAGCTCGTGGCGGCCCGCGAGTCGCAGCAGGAAGCCGACCTGCTCCGCTTCGTCCCCCGCCGGCCAGTCGAGCCTGCGACGGGTGTAGCGGGACGCCATGCCGAGCAGGTGCTCGTCGGATTTGCAGACCCACACGGGAATGCCCCGCCGGCCGAGGCTGCGGACTATGCCCAGTCCCCGGTAGTTTGCGCCGAGGACGATTGCTCCGCCGGCCTCAGCGGCCCGTCGAGCTCGCATCGGCCGCGGCGCGGCTGGGCGCCCGTCTGGGAGGGGACGCCGCCCCACGGCGCGCCCCTCCGGCCTCCTCCGCGACCCGCCGCGCAAGCTCCGGACCGGTGAACCACGTGCCGGAGACGAAGCGCATCCCCGGACCGAAGCTCTCCGCCGACATCGCGCCCACGAAATGCAGCCCGGGCACCGAGGACTCGAAGCCGGTGCCGAGCCGCGGATAGCCGTCGCGAGCGCGCAGCTCGCCGGCCAGCGACGCGCCAAGCAGCGGGTGCGCGCGCACGTCGAGCCGGTAGCCCGTTCCCAGCAGGATGTGGTCGACCGTGCGCTCGGAGTTGTCGTCGAGGCGCACGCGCAGCCGCGCGCCGGCGGGCGAGGCGGAGGCGATTCGCCGGCCGGTGAGAATCGGAACGTCGGCCATGCGCTGGACCAACCAGTCCGCGGCGGCGGGCCGGATGCAGCGCGCCGCGAGCGGATCCCGCACTCGCGCAGGCAGGCGCCGGAAAGCCGCAGGCCGGGAGGCGATTTGGTTCAGCCCGACCGGGCCGACGTCCTGGTCCGGGTAGAGGAGCGGCCGGAGCCGGCTCCGGTGCATGCGGCCGGACCGCGTCAGCCAGCGAACCTGCGCGGCGCGGATCACGACCTCCACATTCCCCCCGGCCTCGTGGACCAGCGCGGCCGACTCGATCGCGCTCTGGCCTCCGCCGACGGCGAGGACGGTCTTGCCCGCGAGGTCCCCGGGCTCCGCCAGCTCGTCGGTGTGGGAGACCATGTCTGCGCTCAGCCCCGCGAGCTCCGGCGGACGCCGGGCGCAGGACATGAGCCCCGTGGCGAGCACCACGCGAGTCGCGCGCAGCTCGTCGCCGTCCTCGATCAGCAGCCGGAAGCCGCCTCGGTCCCGCTCGATTCGCTTCACGCGGCGACGGTCCAGGTCGGGCACGACCTGACGCTGAACCCATTCTCCATAGCGGACGAAGCCGGCGAGGGGCAGCGGGCCGGCCAGCCGGTCGTCGCTGTCGGCTTCGTAGGCGTCGAGTCCCAGGGGCCCGTGAGGGTCGGCGATCGAGGAGGCGTGCCGGGGGGATCGCAGGAGCATCCCGCGCGGCATCTGCTTCCAGTAGCTCATCTCCTCGCCCAGCACGTGGGTGTCGATGCCCATCCCGCGCAGCGCGGCGGCTGCCGCCAACCCGTACGGCCCGGCTCCCACCACGGCTACTTGACAACTCGACATGTCTGCAATGCCTCCTGATCGATGGACGGACGCCGGAGAAGCTGGCTCGCCAATCGGCGGTACGTGCAGTCAACGAGCTCGGGCATGCTCCGCTTTCGGTCAGGCTTGACTCAGTGGACCGGTGGGCATGGGGCGGGCACGCAAGTTGGAAAAGTCGTGCGGCGTTCGTTGCGGTGAGGTGCGCGGGTCTACGAAAGAGCGGTCCAAAGAGCTTCGCCTGTCGATCGACGCGGAGCCGGCCAATGCGGCTTGGGACGCGTTCGTCGGGTCTACTCCCGGCGGCCACCACACGCAAACGAGCATGTGGGGAAGGGTGAAGTCGCTCTCCGGCTGGGGAAGTCTCCGCCTCCTCGCCCACCAGGACGCCGACCTCGTCGGCGGGGTGCAGCTTCTCACCCGTGAGTTCGGCTCCTTGGGCCGCGTCGCCTTCGCGCCGCGGGGGCCGATCCTCGCCGATCGGGATCCCGGCCTCGAGGAGCGGCTGATCTCGGCGATCTTCGAGCTCGGGCGCGAGGAGAAGATCCGCTACCTGAAGGTCCAGCCCCCGACCGAGCGGGACGACCTCGTCGCCGCCCTGCGGAAGGGTGGCTGGTCGCCGAGCACCCTGGAGGCCGCGCCCGTCGCGACCGTTAGGGTCGATCTCGCGCAGTCAACCGACGAGCTGTTGGCCCGCATGCACCGTTCCCATCGTCAGCACCTGCGCGCAGCGGAGCGCAAGGGACTGCGAGCCCGCGTCGGAGGCGAGCGGGATCTGGCCTCCTTCTTCGGCCTGCTCGAGGCGACCAGGAGACGCCAGGGCGACAAGAGCTTTGTGCTCTATCCGCAGCGGCATTACGAAGCGATGTGGAGGATATTCGCCGCCGAGGACCAGGCGCGGCTGCTGATGATCGAGCACGGCGACCGCCTCCTGTCAGCGGTGCTGCTGCTCAGCTGCGGTGAGTACGTCACCGCCAAGATGGCCGGCTGGTCCGGGGCGAGGGGCGCCTACCCGAACGAGCTCATGCACTGGAGCGCTATGCGGTGGGGCAAGGAGCGCGGCCACCGCTGGTATGACTTCGATGGCTTGGGAAGCCCCGGCGTCGCGCGCTTCAAGCTTCGGCTCGGCGGTGAGGCGGTGAGGTTCCCCGGCGCTTTGGATATCTCGCCTCACCCGGTCCTGCGGCCGCTCGTTCGAGTCGCCGCGCCGCACCTGGACCGCGCTCTGCCCGTAGCCCGTCGGATGCTCGGCCGCCGCGGCTGAGCGGGCCGGGAGCTCCGGCGATCATCCGCCTTGCTCGGGTCCGCGTCCGGCCAGGCTGTGGGCGAGGCGCTGAACGCGGTCAAGGCGCGGTGCGGCTGCGCGCACCAGCGGTCGGAGCAGCCGGTTTGGCGCGATGTCGAGGGCCTCGGGGAGCAGCACCACGTCGCCGCCGAAGCCCAGCTTGAATTGAGTCACGGTGCCGTGTGCGTTTTTGGGCAGCTCGCCGTCGCGCAGGACCGCGACCGCGGCCGTCCGTTCCATGCCGTCGAAGTCGTAGTAGTCCGCTCCGATGCGCTTCGCCCAGCACATCCCGGCGAAGTGGATCGCTTCGTTGGGGCGGATCGGAGCTCGCTCACCCGACCAGCCGCTCATCTTGACCGTCGCTTCGTCGCCGAAGGCGAGAACCAAGGTCGCCGAGAGGACCCTTCCGTCCAGCTCGGCCAGCATCAGGCACGCGCCGCTGCGCTCGGCGAAGGTCTCCCAGAGCGCCTCGTAGTAGCGGCGCGGGTACGGCGCGAAGCCCTGGCGACGGCCGGTGGCCTCGACGACGCGGTGATAGTCGGAGAAGTCGTCGGGTCCGCCCTCCCGCAGTCGCAAGCCACGCCGCTTGGCTTGGCGGATCTTGTTCCGTACCGAGGGGCGCATGCGCGCGAGGATCTCCTCCTCGGGGACGCGCAGATCTATTCGCACGGTCGCGGTGGGCGCCGCTGGAAGCGCGCTCCTCGTCCAGCCGCGGCTGCGCAGTCGGGGCTCGAGCACGGCAGGGCTGGGTGGGGGTTGAACCTTGAGGTAGCGGATGCGTTCGGCGCGGCTCAGCTCGAGCAGGCCGTCGTGCAGCAGGTCGGCCAGCTGTGGATCGGGACGGCTCAGCAGAGGTCCGCGGGGGCAGGTTCCGACCCGTCCGAAGGGGCCGACGTCGCGGACGAGGACTTGCGCGCCCCCGACTATTCGCCCGCGATCGCGGGCGACCAGCCGAACCGCGCGCCAGCCGAGCGTGCCCTTGACCGTCGCCCAGACGCTGCTCTGCGCGTGATGCCCCCCGGCGGCGGCCGCCACGAACGCATCCCACTCGGTCCCCCTCCGGTCGTCCTCGAAGGCGACATCGTAGGCCGCGGTCCCTTCGCTGCGGGTGGGCTTGCCCGCCTGGCGCTCGCCGCTCGGTGTCTCGGCCTGAAGAGCTTGCGCGCGCATTCTGCTGGGGGAACGAGGCTCGGGATTGGCAACTTGCAGCTTGCGTCGGCAAGCGAGGCCTCCTCCGGAGCGGGGGTGCTTGAGAGCGGAAGCGCACGCGGGGAAGAATCGCGCCCTCGGCGCGTTCCTCTCACAGCGGCGCCTTGGCGGAGTGGCTACGCAACGGCCGTGCAAAGCCGTTTACACCTGGTTCGAATCCGGTAGGCGCCTCTTGGTCAGGTTCGAGACGTGAATTGCTGATGCTGTCTCACATCGCACCCCCCCGGCGATTCGCCGCCCACGCGGGTTGGGCGCCGGCTCTCCTTCCCGCGGCCCTCACCCTGTACCTGGCCTTCCACAGCGGGGGGTTCTTCCCGGCCGCGACGAGCCTCGCCGCTGCCGAGCTGGCGATCGCCGTTGCCGGGGTCCTTGTCCTCGCCAGGCGTCCGCTTGAGCCGCCTGGCGTAGCCCTCGTCGCGGCCGTGGCCGCGTTGGCGGCACTGGCCGCGTGGACGTTGCTCTCCGGGAGCTGGTCCGGCTCGATGGCGCGCGCCCTGCCCGAGTACGCGCGAGCGCTGCTCTACGCCCTGGCTCTTGTCCTCTCCGGCCTGCTGCCGTTCGACGCGGGGCGAATCAGGTGGATGCTCTACGGCCTCGCCGCGGCGATCGTGGCGATCTGCACCCTCGCTCTGGTCGCCAGGCTCCTGCCGCATGCGATCCACGATCCGGCGCTCGCCGAACAGAGCCGGCTCGGCTACCCGCTGACTTACTGGAACGCCCTCGGTCTGATGGCCGGCATCGGCATCGTGCTCTGCGGGCATCTCGCCTGCAGCGCCAGGGATGCGCCGGCTGCCCGTGTGCTCGGAGCGGCCTCTGTGCCGCTGCTGACGCTGACGCTCTACTACACGCTCTCGCGCGGGTCGAGCTGGGCGGCGGTCGCTGCCGTGGCTGTCTACCTGGTCGTGGGGAGGCCGCGGGCGTTGCTCTCAGGCGCTCTCGCCACCGCGCCGGCGACGCTGATCGTGCTGGCGGTCGCAAACCCCACCGATGCGCTCACCGGGGGGAATCCGTTCGGCCCGCAGGCGGTCGCCGCGGGAAGGCACGTGGCGATCGCGCTGGTCGCCTGCGTTGCGGGTGCGGGGCTGCTGCGGTGGCTGTTGCTGCCGCTGGATCGGCGGTTCGCCTCGTTCCGGCTCCCGGCTGGGGCTCGGCGGCCGGTCATGGCCACCGCGGCGGTCGCGGCGCTGGCCTTCGCGGTGGTCGCCGGGGCGGTCCTCAACGTGCCCGGCGTGGTCGACGCGAAGTACCGGCAGCTCACCGCTCAGAACGACGCCCAGCCGGGGGGCGGCGGCTCGCGGCTGTTCAGCGCCGACACCAACGGCCGCCGGGCCCACTGGGACGTCGCGCTGGCGGAGTTCCGGCACGACCGGCTGCACGGCGGCGGCGCGGGGACCTACGCTCTGTCCTGGGAGAAGGAACGGCCGAATACGGTCTCGGTGCAGGACGCGCACTCGCTCTATTTGGAGACGCTGGGTGAGCTGGGGTTGGTCGGCTTCGTGCTTCTCATCGCCGCGCTGGTCCTGATGCTCGGCGCCTTCGCCTACCGTGCGCGGGGCCCCGATCGCGCGACGTTCGCGGCGCTGCTTGCCGCCGGGGTCGGCTGGGCGCTCGCGAACGCGGTCGACTGGCACTGGGAGATGCCTGCCACCACGGTGTGGCTCTTTGCCTTCGGCGGCGCCGCGCTGGCGCGCTCGCCGCGAGCCCGGGGCGGTCTGCGATCCGCCGGGTGGGGGATCGCGGTGCGGGTGACCGGCGTCGCCGTCTGCGTCGCCCTGGCAGTGACGCCCGCCCGGGTCGCCATCGCGGCCGGACGGTACGAAGACGCCCTCGACAACTTCAGGAACGGCCGCTGCGGGCAGGCGATCTCCGACGCTCGGAGCGCCCTCTCCGTGGAGGGGCAGAAGGCCGGCCCCTATGCGCTGATTGCCTTCTGCGACATGCGGGAAGGCCGCTTCGGAGCGGCGCTTGACGCGGCCCGGTCCGCCCACGCGCGCGATCCGCGCAATTGGGAGACGTATTACGACTTGGCGGCCGCCCGCGCCGCGCGGGGCCTTGACCCGAGGGCGTCGGCCGGGGCGGCGGCGAGCCTGAATCCGAACGATCCCCTGGCGAGTCGTGCCCCGGCGGCCTTCGGCGGACGCGGCAGGCGCGAATGGATCGACGCGGGGCGCCGCGCCATGCTGCCTCCGCCGTCCCCCGATCAGCCGTAGGAGGAGTGGATGAAATACGTGCCAAATCGCTTGAAAGACGCCCAAGCCGGCGCCTCTCGGGCTACATTCGAGCGATGCGACAGCTTGCGGTGATCTTCGGCACGCTCGCCCTTCTCGGGGCCGGGGCCGCAATCGCGGTCGCCTGCCAGGGCGGGTCGACGCATCACGGCAACGCCGGCCACGATCAGTACAGCGAGAAGCCGGGCTGTGGCCCATGGAAGAGCGACGGTTGGGCCGGGGGCAGAGGCTACCACTACGGCCAGCCGCCGAAGGATCACCATCGCGGCGATTGCCCGAAGCCGCCCTGCGAGCACCACGGCAGGTGGAGCAGCTTCAGCGGCGGGTCGAGCCGCCAAGGGGACCGCGGCGAGGGGTGCGACGGCCGGCGGTCGTCGTCGGGACGACTCGCGGTTCCCGCTGCGCCTGCGTAGGCGTTCCGGCGGCGACGCTTGCCCCCTCAGTGGTCGCGGCGCAGCGCTGCCCGGACCACCGCGGCCGCCTCCGTCTCGCTCAGCGCCGGGCCCATCGGCAGCGCCAGCGAGCGCTCGGCGGCCGCCTCGACCCCCGGCAAGGGCGCCCGCGGGGCTAGCTCGCGCAGGGCCGGCTGGCGATGCAGGGGCACGGTGTAGTAGGCGCGCGCCTCGACTCCCGCGGCGGCGAGGCGCTCGCGCAGGGCGTCGCGGTCCTCGCCGAGCACGACATACAGGTGGTAGCAGGACTCGCCCCCCGGGGTCTCGACCGGCAGCTCGACCGCCTCGCCGAGGCCGGCCGCCTCGTACGCCGCGGCGACTCCGCGCCGCGCCGCGGTCCAGGCGTCGAGGTGGGGGAGGAGGACGCGCAGGCCCGCCGCCTGGAGCTCGTCGAGGCGCGAGTTGTAGCCGACCTCGGTGTGCAGGAGCTTGTCCTCGGAGCCATGGAAGCGCAGCCGCCGGGCGGCGGCGGCCAGGTCGTCGTCGTCGGTGGCGATCGCCCCGCCGTCGCCGAAGCCGCCGAGGTTCTTCGAGGGGAAGAAGCTGAAGGCGGCGGCGTCGCCGAGCGCGCCCGCCATCCGTCCGTCGAGCTTCGCCCCCGCCGCCTGCGCCGCGTCCTCGAGCAGGCGCAGGCCGTGCGCGGCGGCGAGCTCGCGCAGCTCCGCCATCGGCGCCGGGTTGCCGTAGAGGTGCACGGGCAGCAGCGCCCGCGTGCGCGCGCCGATCGCCGGCTCGGCGGTCGCCGCGGTCATCACGAAGGTGCGCGGGTCGACGTCGCAGAGGACCGGGGCGGCGCCCGCGTTGACCACCGCCTCGGCGGTCGCGTAGAAGGTGAGCGCGGGGAGGACCACCTCGTCGCCGCGGCCGACGCCCATCGCCCGCAGGGCGATCGTCAGCGCCTCGGTCCCGTTGGCGACGCCGACGCAGCGGCGCACGCCGAGGTGGGCGGCGAGCTCGGACTCGAAGGCCTCGACCTCGGGCCCGAGGATGTAGCGGCCCGAGCGCAGGACGGCGGCCTGGCGCGCCGCCACCTCGTCGAGCAGCGGCTCGAGCGCCGCCCGGGTCGCGAAGAGGGGAACGCTCACCCGGCCCCGCCGTCCCCCCGGACCGGGCTCATCGCCAGCGCTCCAGCAGGTCCTCGTCCGGCACCTCGCGCACCGCCCGCGCCGGCACGCCCATGACGACGCTGCGCGGCGCGACGTCGGCGACGACCACCGCGCCCGCCGCGACGAAGGCCTCCTCGCCGACCTCGATCGCCGGGCAGAGGACGACTCCGGCGCCGACCCGGCAGGCGCGCCGCAGCAGCGGCCCCTGCAGCTCCAGCTCCGGCCCGTGGCGGGCCATCGTGTTGTCGTTGGCCATCGTCACGCCCGGTCCGACGAAGACGTCCTCCTCCAGCACCGTGCCGGCGGAGAGGTAGCAGCGAGCCTGCACGCTGGCACGGTCGCCGACCCTGACCCCGGGGTCGACCGAGCTGAGGCTGCCGACCGTCGCCCCGGCCCCGATCTCGGCGCCGTCCCTGATCTGCGCGTGGTCGCCGACCCGCGCGCCCGGTCCGATTCGCACGCCGGAGTGGATCACCGCATTGCCGCCGATCAGCACGCCCTCGCCGATCGCCACCTCCTCGCCGAGCAGCAGCCCGGGGGCCAGGTCGGAAGGGCTGAGTGCGGCGCCGCTCATCGGCGGCATGGTAGTCGGGTGGATAGCATCCGGACGGTCCAAATCCGAAGGAGAACCACGCACCGATGAGCGAGCAGACCTACGAGCTGACCACCGACCAGGCCGAGCGCGAGGCGTCCGGCGCGCACAGCTACGGACGCTACCTCGAGGAGTTCGAGGTCGGCGCCGTCTACAAGCACTGGCCGGCGAAGACCGTGACCGAGGCCGACGACCACCTGTTCTGCCTGATCACGATGAACCACCACCCGCTGCACATCAACGACGTCTACGCCGGCGGCTC
>Ga0055453_10000047_pt1 | contig 12762 bp, 13 predicted proteins | sample Goodyear_PhragA__FD_57741 | JGI IMG/M metagenome (GOLD analysis project Ga0055453, IMG submission 57741) | Wetland microbial communities from San Francisco Bay, California, USA, that impact long-term carbon sequestration - Goodyear_PhragA_D2 | ecosystem: Environmental > Aquatic > Marine >... | reverse complement strand
GGCGCCGATCACGCGGCACCAGGAGCCCTCTGATGCTGAGTCAGCTCGCCGCCTCGCTCGTGGACGGACTGTTGATCGGGTTCGTCTACGGCATCGCCGCGATGGGCCTGACCCTCATCTGGGGGGTCGTCCGGATCATCAACCTGGCCCACGGCGCCGTCATCGCGCTGGCGATGTTCGGGGTCTACTACCTCGTCCTCTGGACGGGGGTAAACCCCTACCTGGCGCTGCCGTTGGTCGCCATCGGCGGCCTGGCGGCCGGCTACGTCATCTACGTCCTTGCCGTCCGTCGCGTCGTGAACGCGCCGCCGCTCGCGTCGCTCCTGGCGACCTTCGCCGTCAACATGATCCTGATCGGCACCGCCACGACCGTGTTCACGACCAGCCCCTACAGCATCACCCTCGAACTGGGCGGCGTGGACGCCGGATTCGTCACGATCCCCGCGACCCGGATCGTGGCCACGGTCGTCGCCATCGGCGTGACGGTCGGCCTGTACCTGTTGCTGTACCGGTCGGGGGTCGGTCGCCAGATCCGCGCGGTGGCCAACAACCGCGACGCTGCCGAGCTGATGGGCATCCCGTCGGGACGCATCCTGGCCCTGTCGTTCGGCATCGGCACGATGCTGGCGGCCGCGGCCGGCGGCCTGATCGCCACGTTCTTCCCGTTCACGATCCTGTCGGGCGAGGCATACCAGCTGAAGAGCTTCGTGATCGTGGTCCTGGGCGGCCTCGGCAACCCGCTCGGTGCCCTGGCCGGGGGCCTGATCCTGGGCAGCCTCGAGGGCCTCGTCCCGGTCTTCACCTCGGCGTCGTGGGTCCCGGTCATCGAGTTCGGCCTGTTCGTCGTGATCCTCCTCGTCCTTCCGAACGGTGTCTTCGGAGGCCGGGAGTGATCCGCGGCGCCGCGCTCGAAGTCGCACGCTGGCTCCGGAACCCGGGGCTGTGGCCTCCGCTCATCCTGGTCGCCGCGCTCGGCGCCATCCCGGCCGCCACCGGATCGGCCACGCTCCGGGAAGGCATCTTCCTGCTGCTGATGTACGTGGCGCTCGCCTCGAGCCTGAACATCTTCCTGGGCTATACGGGCTACGTCAGCTTCGGCCACATCGTCTTCTTCGGGCTCGGCGGCTATGTCGGCTTCTATGCCCTGACCGTGCTCGGCTGGCCCCTGGCTCTCGCGGCGATCGCGGGTGGCGTCGCGGCCGGTCTCCTGGCGCTTGCCATCGGAGCGTCCGTCCTGCGGTTGCGGGGGGCGTATTTCGCCCTGGCCACACTCGGGATCAACGAGGCGATGCGGGCGTTCGTGAGCAACTTCGGGCCGTTCGGTGGCCCGACCGGGATGTCGCTCGACTTTTCGATCTACCGGAGCTTCGGCGGCCCGACCGAGGCGCTCTGGCTGGCCTACTTCTCGATGCTCGCCCTGACCATCGTCGCCGTCCTCATGAGCTCGGCGGTCAAGGGCTCGAGGTTCGGACTCGGCCTGTTCTCGATCCGCGAGGACGAGGATGCGGCCCTGGTGATGGGCGTCCGGGCGCCGTCGGCCAAGACCATCGCCCTCGTCCTGTCGGCCGTGATCCCGGGCGTGATCGGCGTCCTCTTCTTCTTCAAGAACGGCAACATCGAGCCGCCCGACGCGTTCAAGCTCCAGACCTCGATCGAGATCATCGTCATGGTCATGCTCGGCGGCTTCGGCACGGTCCTTGGCCCGGTCGTCGGGGCGGCCGGCTATGAGCGCCTGCGGAGCTTCCTGCTGACCAGCGATCCGTTCAAGTCCCTGCAGCTGACGATCGCCGGGGTCGTCCTGCTGCTGATCATCCTCTTCATCCCGAATGGCGTCATCGGCTGGCTGCGGGCCCGCGTGCCACGGCTGCGGGGGACCCTCCAATGACGATCGTGCTGCGGGCCGAGGACATCTCCAAGCGCTTCGGTGGCCTGCAGGCCCTCGCGAACGTCAGCTTCGCGGTCGAGGAGGGCCAGATCCTCGGCCTCATCGGCCCGAACGGGGCCGGCAAGACGACGCTCTTCAACGTCCTGAACGCGGTCTATCGACCGGACGGCGGGCGGATCGTCTATCGCGACCGGGACATCCGCGGGCTGCGGCCGTACGACGTGGCCCGCCTCGGCATCGCCCGGACCCACCAGATCGTCCGCCCCCTCAACGAGCTGACCGTCCGGGAGAACGTCATGGTCGGCGCCTGCTTCGGCCGGCGTGAGCTCGGCCTCGTCGACGCCGCCGCGGCCGCGGACGCGACCCTCGAGCTCGTCGGGCTCGACGCCCGGAGCGACCAGCTCGCCGCGACCCTCAACGTGGCCCAGAAGAAGCGGCTCGAGCTGGCCCGGGCCCTGGCGGCCGACCCGGACCTGCTCCTCCTGGACGAGGTCCTGGCCGGGCTCAACCCGGCCGAGATCGGGGCGATGCTCGACATGATCCGGCTGGTCCGCGATCGAGGCGTCACCATCGTGATCATCGAGCACGTCATGCATGCCCTGATGAACGTGTCGGACCGGGTTGTGGCCCTCGACTACGGCCGCCTCATCGCCGAGGGAGCGCCGGCCGAGGTCGCCGCGGATGCGGCGGTCATCGAAGCCTACCTCGGCGATCCCAAGCTGGCGGCCGGCCTGGTGCGGGCCCATGACTGAGACGTCGATGGCCGGGCCCACGCCCGCCGCGCGCCCGGTCCTGGAGGTCCGCGATCTCACCTCCGGCTATGGCGAGGGCCAGATCCTGTGGGGCACGACGCTGACCCTCGAACACGGCCGCCTGACCACGCTCGTCGGGTCGAACGGCGCTGGCAAGACGACGCTCCTTCGAACGATCATGGGACTCCTCAAGCCGTGGGCCGGTTCGGTGACCTTCGAGGGCGTTGATCTGGGAACGCTCCCGCCGCACGGCCGGCCAGATCTCGGTCTCATCATGGTCCCCGAGGGGCGACAACTCTTCACCGACATGACCGTTCTCGAGAACCTGGAGCTCGGCGCCGTCAATCGACGCGGCCGATCGGCGGTCGCCGGCAACCTGGAGCGCGTCATGGACCTCTTCCCCCGCCTCAAGGAACGGCGCCACCAACGGACGGCGACCCTGAGCGGAGGCGAGCAGCAGATGGTCGCGGTCGCTCGAGGCCTGATGGCCGAGCCAAAGGTCCTGATGCTCGACGAGCTGTCGCTCGGCCTGTCGCCGATGCTGACGATCAACCTGTTCGAGACGCTCCAGCGCCTCCGGGGGGAAGGCCTGACGATGCTCCTCGTCGAGCAGAACGTCCGCCTCGCGCTGGCGATCAGCGATGACGCCTACGTGCTCAGCGAGGGCCGGACCGTCCTGGCCGGACGCGCCGCCGAGGTCGAACGCAACGAAGAGGTGCAGCGCGCATACCTGGGCCTGTAGTGGCAGCCCGGCAACCTGGAACCGGAGGAGCATCAGCCATGTTGGTTCGTGACTACATGTCGCAGCCGGTGCTGTCGGTCGATCCGAGCACGCCCATCACTGACGCGCTGAAGACGATGCGGGACCGCGGCATCCGACGGCTTCCCGTCATCGATTCCGGCGGCCGGCTCCGGGGGATCGTGTCGGACCGCGACCTCCTCCACGCGGCACCGTCCCCGGCGACGAGCCTCAGCATCTGGGAGATCACCTACCTGCTCGGTCGGATCACCGTGGAGAAGGTGATGACCCGGGATGTGCTCACCGTCCGCCCGGACACGCCGGTCGAGACCGCAGCCCAGCTGATGGTCGATCGCAAGATCGGGGGCATGCCGGTGGTCGATGGCGGGACCGTCGTCGGCGTCATCACCGAGACCGACATCTTCAGGCTCTTCACCACGCTGCTCGGGGCCCACGAGCAGGGGATCGCGGTGACGGCCACGGCGGCCGACCGGCCGGGAGTGTTAGCCGACGTGACGGGAGCCATCGCCGGGGCCGGCGGCGATGTCCGGGCCATCGTCACCTATCCGACCGACGGCGGATCGATGGCCGGTATCTTCCTGAGGGTGACGGGGGTGGCCATTGACGCGCTCACCTCCGCGATCGAGCCCCACGTCGACCGGATCGACGAGGTCCGGGACGCCTGAGGCGAGGCATCGACCCGACGCCGGATCGCGACCGACGATCCCGCGGGCTGCCGGAGCGCCGCTGCTCAGATGGCGGGGCGCTGCCTGCGGGGGGAGACGCCGAGGTGGGCCCGGAGCTCCGCGACGAGCTGTCGATCGGTGGGCCGGTCGGCCCGGCGAGCCTGGAGCGACCGCGACCGCCGCGCGGCAGCATCGCGGTTGCGGAGCGTCCGCTCGAGCCGCTCGTAGGTGGTCCCGTGGCCGACGAGGACGAGGGTTTCTTCCTCGCCGATCCGATCGGCGACGGCCGCCACGAAGCGGTCGAGATGCTCGATTCGCCGGCGCTCCGCCGCGCCGGCGCGATCCCCGCTGTTGCCGCCTCGGGTCAGCGGATCGGATCGCACATGGCCGGTCGCGCGATGGTGGGGCGGCACGTCCGAGGCCAGGCGCTCGATCCGGGCGGCGGTGCCATCCCAACGGACGATGACGGCCTCTCGCGCATCGATCCAGACGAGGGCGCCTCGAGACCCGCCGACGGCGAGCACGCCGGCCTCGGCCTCGACGCCGGCGGTCACGAGCGTGCCCAGGCCGGGGTGAGGTCGTCGGCCGCGGCGAGGTCGTCGTAGCGGACGGCGGTCGCGCGCTCCCAGGCCGCACGATCGACCCGGACGCTGCAGCGGTGGGTACCCGCGTTGAAGCTGATGGCCGCGTCCTCGCGCACGGCGTGGTCGGCCAGCATCGGCAGGCCGAAGAGCGGTCCCACGGCCGGCATCGCCCCGGCCTCGCAGTCCGGCGCCAGCTCGACCATCTCCGCCTCCTCGAGGAGCCGGACGGTGGTGGCATCGAGGGCCCGCCGGGCCTTCTCGAGATCGAGCTGGTCGGTCGCGTCGACGACGACCATGACCGCCCGACCGTCGTCGACCCGGAGGCCGACAACCTTGGCAAACGTCCGTGGATCGACCCCCTCGGCCTGGGCCGTCTGACGCGCGGTGAAGGCCTTGGGGTGGTCGTGGATGTCGTGCTCGATGGCGTGGTCCTCGAGCCAGCGGAGGAGGGACGGCAAGGCGCCCGGGTGAGCGGGCAGCGCGGTCGCGGACATGGCAGATCCTCCCGGATGCATGCTGCCAGCGTGGCCCGGGACGGCGCGCGCGCGCATCGGCCGTTCGATGTCGCCGGCGCGTGCCGAAGGTCCCGAAGCGACCGGTGGCGGCGGGCCGGATCACACCTCGAGCCGGCCGCTCTACCCCGCGGATGTATCGACTATCTATCCGTTGGCACCTTCGCTCGCGGTCCGGGGAGCGCCAACCTTCCCGCATGTCCGGTGGGTTTCCGCCGAGCGTCGAGACGGCGGGCACAACGATCCAGGCGATCGAGGAAGGTATGGACGGGCCGCAGGGATTCGGCCGTCGACGCCTTCTTCGCTACCTGCTGGGCTTCTCGGTGATCTCGTCGATCGCGATCGTGGTGACGCCGATCGTCGGCTTCCTGATCCCGACGAAGACGACGAACGGGGCTGCCGGCGGTCGCGTGGCGGCCGGGACCCTCGACACGCTGCCGGTGGGCTCCGGCGAGGTCGTCGCGGTCGGATCGAAGCCGGCCATCGTCGTGAACACCACCGCCGGGGTCAAGGCCTACTCCGCGATCTGCACCCACCTGGGCTGCATCGTGGCCTGGGACGGCGCGGCCAACGCGATCGTCTGCCCCTGCCACGACGGCCACTTCAACCCGCTCACCGGCGCGGTCATCTCGGGGCCGCCTCCGGCGCCGCTACCGGCGCTCACGACCGTCGTCGAGGGCAGCGACATCTTCATCGTGACGGGCTGACATCGAGCCGATGATGACCAACGAGGTCCGGTCCGGCGAGCTCCCCGGCGGCATGACCGGCTGGGTCGAGCGCCGACTGCAGCTGGGGCCGTTCATCAACGCCGCGCTCCACGTCCCGATCCCGCGCGACGCGAAGACGTTCTATTTCGGCGGCATCACGCTGTTCCTGTTCGGGATCCAGGTGGTCACCGGGACGCTCCTGGCCCTGTATTACAGCCCGACCCCGGAGGCGGCCTACGAGAGCGTCCTGTCGATCACCAGCGACGTCTCGTTCGGCTGGCTGATCCGGAGCATCCATCACTGGGCGGCGAACCTGATGATCCTGTTCCTCGCCCTGCACGTCCTCAGGATCTTCGTCCAGGCGGCCTACAAATACCCGCGCGAGCTGACCTGGATCGTCGGCGGCGGGCTGCTCCTGATCACGATCGGCTTCGGCTTCACCGGCTATCTCCTGCCGTGGGACCAGCGGGCCTACTGGGCGACGGTGGTGGGCACGGAGATCGCCGGCGACGTGCCGGTCATCGGGCCGTCGCTGCTGCTGCTCCTGCGGGGTGGCGCGGAGGTGAGCGAGGCGACCCTGTCGCGGTTCTTCGGGATCCACGTCCTGGTCCTGCCGCTGCTCATCGGCGGCCTGATCGCGATCCACCTGCTGTTCGTCCACCAGCAGGGCCTGGCCAACCCGAAGTACCCGGAGCCACGACCCGGCCGCCCGGCGCCGGCACGCCCGCCCGAGCGGCTCAAGCCGTTCTTCCCCGACTACATCCTCGACGAGGTCATCGCCTGGTATGCGATCCTCGCTGCCCTCGTGATCCTGGCCTCGCTCTTCCCCGCCGGGCTGGAGCCGAAGGCGGACCCGCTGGTCACGCCCGAGCACATCAAGCCGGAGTGGTACTTCCTGGCGGTCTACCAGCTCCTGAAGCTCGTCCCGGAGGAGGCCGGGGTGATCGCCCCGATCGCGCTGGTCCTCGTGATCGTCGTGCTGCCGCTGCTCGACCGGAACCAGGAGGTCAGACCGCGGCGTCGCCCGATCGCGATCTTCTGCGCCCTCCTGCTGCTCGTCGCGCTGGCCGTCCTGACCTACTTCGGCGGCCGGATCTAGGCCCGCGATGCCCACGACCCGATCGATCCTGCGGCGCGGTACCGGTCGCTCGATCCTGCTGGCCGGGCTCGTGGCCGTGGCAGGTCTCGTCCTCGCCGCGGTCACCGCGGCCGCGAATCCCGAGCCGCCGGCCGGGACCGGGCCGTGGACCCTGGCCGTCGCCCAGGCCACGCCGACACCGGAGATCCCGCTCGAATCCGCGCCGCCGCTGCCGACACCGATCGCCCATCCCGGCGATGCCAGCTCGACTGGCTGTGTCGACTGCCACTCGGCCGTCGATGCGAAGCAGGCCGCCATCGCCGACGACTGGCGATCCAGCGTCCATGCCAAGGAAGGCGTGGGCTGCGCCGACTGCCACGGCGGCGATCCGACCTCGGACGAGATCACCGTCGGGATGGCCCAGGCCAACGGCTTCCAGGGCGTGCCGAGCCGGGACGAGACGGTCGGCCTGTGCGGCAGCTGCCATGCCAACGCCGACCGGATGCGCCCGTATCAGCTGGCCACCGACCAGTACTCCAAGTACTTCTCGAGCGTCCACGGCCAGCGTCTCCTGACTGCCGACGACGAGCGGGTCGCGATCTGCACGGACTGCCATGGGGTCCACGACGTGAAGCCGGCCTCCGACCCGACCGCCGACGTCTATCCGTTCAACGTCCCGGCGCTGTGCGCCTCCTGCCATGCCGACGCCACGAAGATGGAGCCGTACGGGATACCGACCGACCAGTACGAGGTCTACAAGGGCAGCATCCACGGGATCCAGCTGCTCCAGGAGCAGGATCTCCGGGCCCCGAGCTGTGCCTCGTGCCACGGCTCCCACGACGCCAAGCCGCCGCGCAGCGACGAGGTCGTCCAGGTCTGCGGCAAGTGCCACACCGCGACCCAGGCGCTGTACGAGCAGAGCGCCCACTCACGCGTCCCCGGCGCCGGCCCGAAGTGCTGGACCTGCCACGGCACCCACGATGTCGGCCAGCCCGACGAGAGCCTCTTCCTCCACGAGGGTGGCGTCCCGGACTACGTCTGCGCGACCTGCCACAGTCCGGTCGACCAGAGCCTCCGCCTGGAGCTCGACCGGTTCGCGGATCCGGCCGACCGGCGCTGCGATACCTGCCATCACGAGCAGTCGCTGATCTACAGCCAGGTCGAGGCGATCGCCAACGCCATCGGCGGCGCGGCCGCTGCCTACGACTCGGCCCTCGTCCAGATCGACGACGCGGCGGCCCTCGGGATGATCGTCACCGATGCGGACGTGGCCGCCCAGGGCGCCAGGACGGAGCTCATCAAGGCCCGGGCCTCGGTCCACACGACGAAGCTCGCCACGATCTCGGAGCTGACCGATGCGACCATCGCGAAGTCGTCCGAGGCCGAGGACATCGCCAACGCGAAGCTCGCCGACAGCGATTTCCGGCGGCGGGCGATGGTCATCGTCATCGCGGTGATCGCCCTGAACGTCCTGGTTCTCATCGTCCTCCGTCGCCGGCTCCACGCGACGGCCTGAACCGAACCGTCGGCGCTGCCCGGGGCCGGATGGCGATCGACCGGACGGGGCGATAGCCGGGCCGCTCGGCAGTCGGACCGGGCCGCTCGGCATCCCGCGGCCTGTGCCGAAAGGCACTGTCCCGGGTCGCGGTCTGTCCCCATCGTCGAGGCATGCGTGATCCTCGGCCGCTGCGCGACCTGGAGCGCCTGAAGTGGCTCGGTGTCGTCCTGCCGATCGGGCTCATCTGGGCCTGGGAGTGCGCCCGCTTCGTCTTTGTCGACGGGACGCTGCCGGTCCTCGAGGAGCACGTCTTCTCGGCCCTCATCATGGCCGGCGGGATCGTCCTCTTCGGCATTGCCATGGCCGTGCTGCTCGAACGCACCCAGCGCGAGATCCTGCGCCAGAACCGTGACCTCACCGCCCTGACGACGGTCGGATCCGCGGTCCGCTCGGATCACTCGGTCGGGCCCATGGCGGCCCGGGCGCTGGAGCACCTGATGGACCAGACCGGCGCCATCGGCGGGATCATCGAGGTGGCGGGGCCCGACGGCGAAGCGATTGTGGTTCGCCGGCCCGAACCGTGCCCGGACGGGCTCGCCTGGGTGGTGGCGCTGCTCGACGCCCCGGTCGATCGAGTCTTCGGCGTCCGCTACGGCGACCGGCCCGACCTCGACACCACGATCCTCGACCTCGGCTTCGACCCGTCGGCCGGTGCCGCCGACCGGATGCGGCTCGTCTTCCATCCGCCGATCCGGCCGGATCTCAGCGACGCGGTCCTCGAGGAGCTCGCCCAGGACATCGAGGCGAGCCTCCGGATCGAACGGCTCGTCGCCGAGCTGCGGCGCCGGGAGCACGAGCGCGGGGCCCTGTACGAGCTGGCCCTGCAGCTGACCGAGCGGCCCGAGCTGCCGGCGGTGCTCGACCGGATCACCCACCATGCCCGCGAGCTCCTGGCCGCCGATCGGGCCGTCGTCTGCCTGGCCGACCCGACCCGACCCGCCGGCTCGGTGGCGCGGTCGGCCGGTCGGCTGGCGATCGCCGACGACGGCCGGACGTGCCTCCTTGTCCACGAGGGTCAGGGCCCGGCACATGCCCAGACCCCCCACTGCCCGCTCCAACCCGGCGCGCCGGACGTCGCATTCGCGGCTCGGCCCCTGCGGGGGCCCGGCGAGCTCCTTGGCGAGCTGTGCGTCACGCGGGCTCCCGATCGCCCGTTCGGCGACGCGGAGCAGTCGCTGCTCGGCGCCCTTGCCGACATGGCGGCCATCGCGGTCCGGACCTCGAAGCTGCATGAATCCGAGGAGCAGATGACGATCCTGAGCGAGCGGGACCGGATCGCCCGCGAGCTCCATGACAGCCTGGCCCAGGTCCTCGGCCAGATTCACCTCCAGCTCCGGGTCTTCGAATCGCGGACCGACGGCTCGGCCCTCTCGGGCGAGCTCGCGGAGCTGGCCGACGTGGCCGATGACGCATATCGCGACGTCCGAGAGACCATCCTCGGCCTGCGGGAGACGATCCCGACCGACGGCGGCCTGGAGGCGGCCCTCCGCGCCTACCTGGCCAAGTACACCCGTCAGACCGGCATTGCGGCCGAACTCGACTGCGACGACAGCGCCTGCCGGGCCCTGCCGCCGAAGGCCGAGGTCCAGCTCCTGCGGGTCGTCCAGGAGGCGCTGACGAACGTCCGCAAGCATGCCGGCGCGGCCAGCGTCCGGGTCGAGCTGCGAACCGTCGCGGGGACACCGATCCTGACCGTGACCGATGACGGCCGTGGCTTCGACCCGACGAGCATCGTGGCGTCCCTCAGCGGCGGCTTCGGGCTCCGCTCCATGCGCGAGCGCGTCGAGCTCCTGGGCGGCACACTGGACGTCCACACCGCGGCCGGCGACGGGACGCGGATCGTGGCCAGACTTCGTCCGGAGGCACCGCATGTCGCTCCCGCCACGACTTCGACTGCTGCTCGCTGACGATCAGCCCCTCTTCCGGAAGGCGCTGGCCAGCCTGATCAACGGCCAGTTCGACATGGCCGTGGTGGGCGAGGCGAGCGACGGGAACGAGGCCGTGGCCCAGATCCGGGCGCTGAATCCGGATCTCGTGGTGATGGACGTGAACATGCCGGTGGCCAGCGGCATCGACGGTGTCCGGGAGGCGCGCAGATCGGGGATCAGTCTGCCGATCGTGATGCTGACGATCTCGGACGAGGACGACGACCTGTTCGAGGCGATCAAGGCCGGCGCCAACGGCTATCTCCTGAAGAACCTCAAGCCGGAGCAGCTGTTCGAGGGTATCCGGCTGGCCGCTCGGGGCGAGTCCCCGATCTCGCCGGCCATCGCCACCCGGCTCCTGGAGGCGTTCCGACTCGGCGGTCCGGCAAGCAGCTTCCGTGCTCCCGACCCCGGCGAGGACGATAGCGGGCTGACCCGCCGCGAAGCCGAGATCCTGCGCTACGTCGCGGCCGGCCTGTCCAACAAGGAGATCGCGAACGAGCTGACGATCACCGAGGGTACCGTCAAGAACCACGTCCACCATGCCCTGGAGAAGCTCCACCTGACGAACCGCGTCCAGGCGGCCGCCTATGCCGTCCGGCATCGTATGGGCAGCGACGCCGAGCCGACGGGCTGACGGCCGCCCCGGTCGGATGATCAGGGCGCGTCACGGACGGGCCGCGATCGGCAGGAATGGGCCGGGATAGGCCGGGCGATAGAGTCCTGGAGCCTCCGGCTGTGCAGTCGGACGGATAGCGCGAGGCCGGCACTGCTCTCTAGGATCGGGGCCTGGGTGGACTGCACCCACCTGCCTTGGGGAGCTCCGGTGATGCGGGGTCCGGACCGAGTCGTCGTCCTGTACAGCCACCCCCTGCTCGGCGAGGGGCTCGGCCGAATGCTCGCCGCCGAGCCCGGCCTGACCGTGACCACGGTGAGCCTCGGGACGCTCGACGGCCTCGACGAAGCGCTCGCGGCGTCGCCCGACGTGGTCGTCTTCGAGGAGGGCGGCCCGATCGGGATTCTCGACGTCCTGCGGCGATCCGGGGCAACCGTGATCGTCGACGTCGACATCACGTCCTCGACCGCCTGGACCCTCGAGCGGCACGAGCTGCCCTCGGCGCCGGACGAGATCATCGGCGCCGTCCGCGAGGCCCTGGCCGTCCGGGCCAGGGCGGCCGGCCCCGGGCGGGCCGTCTGCGCACCGGGCGTCGCCATCGCTCCGCGCCCCGGTCGGGGTCGGTCCAGGGTGGTGGCCGGCGGCTGACGCGGGGCCGGGCCACGTCCGGCCGATACAGCCGCGGGGTGGGCCACGCCGCTCAAACCTGTATCCACGTTCTATCGGTCGGCGGATAGGAACCGACGAGGCGCCCGGCGACGATGGGCCCAGATCGGCGTGCGATCTGGCACGCCGTGCGCAGCAATAGGTACGTCCCATGGCCTGGATCGCGTCCCTCGCCAACCTCCCGGAAGGCGAGCTCGACAAGTACATCAAGCGGATTGGGGCCGTCCTCCTGGTCGGCCTGCTCGTGTTCGTCGGCTTCTACGTCCTCGACCGCTGGCGCCCGGCGGCGCCGAGCATCGTGGATCGCGAGATCGCGAGCCTCGAGGCTGCCGTCCGGTCGGATCCGTCCGACGTCGTGGCGCGCGGCCAGCTGGCCGACGCCTATCTCGTCGCCGAGCGATTCGGTGACGCGATCGCCCAGTACGACCAGGTGCTCGCGACCGGCAAGGCCGACGAGCTGGCTCACTTCGGCCGGGCTCGCGCCAACCAGGCGATCGGTGAGCTCGACGCCGCGGTCGCCGACTACCAGGCGGTCGTGGACATCGCCCGCGACGGGGAGATGGCCAACGTCGATCCGATGCTCAACGCCGCCTTCTACGGGCTCGGATCGATCGCCCTCGAGCAGGACGCGCCCGGCGACGCGATCGAATACCTGTCGGCCGCGGTCGCGATCAAGCGGTCCGATGCCGACGCCCTGAACCTCCTCGGCACCGCCTACGTCCGGAACGGTGAGCCGGCCAAGGCGATCGAGCCGCTCCAGTCGGCGATCGCGTTCGTGCCGGTCGGCTGGAGCGAGCCGTACACGACGCTGGCATCGGCCTACACGGCGACCGGTGACACGCCCGGAGCCGAGTGGGCCGGCGCGATGGCCGACCTGTCCGACGGCCGCTACGCCGCCGCGACCTCGACGCTCGCTACCCTCCTCGACGGCCCCACGGCCCTCGAGGCGACGATCGGCCTGGCCCTGGCGAGTGAGATGCAGGGCGACGGGCCGGTGGCCGCCGACTGGTACCGCAAGGCCCTCGCGATCGATCCGGCCAACGCCTCGGCCCGC
>Ga0055453_10000046_pt1 | contig 12785 bp, 10 predicted proteins | sample Goodyear_PhragA__FD_57741 | JGI IMG/M metagenome (GOLD analysis project Ga0055453, IMG submission 57741) | Wetland microbial communities from San Francisco Bay, California, USA, that impact long-term carbon sequestration - Goodyear_PhragA_D2 | ecosystem: Environmental > Aquatic > Marine >... | reverse complement strand
CAAGGGGTTCAGCAGCATGGTCCCGATCAGCAGGCCCCAGAAACTGCCATGAGCTCCCAGAGCGGCAACCAGGGGATGGGCATGTTTGATCAGGATCTGACCATCGGCCTTCCTGATGACAACCGCGGCATCTTCGAGGTTGATCCGGTATCCGGCCTCCTTCCGGTAAAGCTCGAGAAGAACTTCATCTGCCTTCAATTCATCGTCAAAACCTACGACAATAAGTTCACTCATGATCCATTCCTCCCCGAAGTATTCCCTTACTTCTTCTCCTCGTCAGGATACCCCGCCACTCTGAGCGGTACTTTTCCAGGCCGTCCTGCCTCTTCTCCTGGACTTCAGCATAGCATCGTATTAGAGAATAACAATCTCATCGTTCTTTGCGTCCGGATCCACTTTTCCCGGCATCTCCAAAACCTTTTTCACTGTCTTGACAAGCCCCCTGGCGGAGATAGTTTTTAAAAATAACCAATGGAAATGGAGGATGGGCCATGAGGATTACCCTGAGCGTGATCAAGGCAGACATCGGTTCGATCGGCGGACATATCGCCCCGTCACAGAAACTGCTCGAGGCCGTCCGCGTCCATGTCCGCAGGAACGGCGAAGGGATGCTTGCCGACAGCTACATCAGCCATACCGGGGACGATATCGCCATTCTGATGACCCACAGCCAGAGAGTGGGCAGCGAAGCCATCCACAAGCTGGCATGGGACGCCTTTCTGGTTGGAACGCAGGTCGCCCGGGACCAGGGGCTTTACGGCGCCGGCCAGGACCTTCTCAAGGAAGCCTTTTCCGGCAACGTGAAAGGAATGGGGCCGGCCGTCGCCGAGATGGAGTTCGAGGAACGTCCCAACGAGCCCTTCCTCTTCTTCGCAGCCGACAAAACCGATCCCGGCGCCTACAACCTGCCGCTTTACCTGGCCTTTGCCGATCCCATGAACACGCCGGGGCTGATCCTGGCCCCCAGCATGGCCAAGGGCTTCAAGTTCGTCATCATGGACGTCAGCCATACCGGAAAAGACCGGATCATCGAGCTCAACGCCCCGGAGGAGCTCTACGACATCGCCGCCCTGCTTCGCGATCCCGAACGCTTCGTCATCGAATCGGTCTGGTCACGCCAGACAGGCGAACAGGCGGCGGCCGTCTCGACCACCCGCCTTCACAATATCGCCGGCAAATACACAGGCAAGGACGATCCGATCATGCTCATCAGGGTCCAGAAGGATTTTCCGGCGACCGGCGAAATCCTGGCGCCCTATGCCATCGGCCATTTTGTGGCCGGCTGCATGCGCGGCTCCCACCAGATGCCGCTCATGCCGGTCGCCCTGAATTCCGGCATCAGCTACTTCGACGGACCTTCCATCGTCAGTTGCGCCGCCTTCGCCATGCGGGAGGGGAGGCTGACCGAACCGAGGGATGCCTTTGACCATCCGTTCTGGAGGTCGGTCCAGGACAAGGTGGCTCACAAGGCTGTCGATATGCGCCGGCAGGGATTTTTCGGCGCGGCCATGCTGCCGATGAGCGAGCTGGAATACACGGGTATCAGCGAAAAGATGAAACGTCTGGAAGCCCGATTTGAGATACGGGATTAAGGACGCCCTTTTCCCGACAGGCACCTCATTCGATACGACTTCGCCTTGGAAAAACCAGGTATGCGTCCGGCTACCTGTTCACTCACGATAAACACCAGGGGGAACGACCGGACTATGGACTGGACGCCCATCGACAAGCCTCCCGAATCTTTCAGGGTACCCCCCCATCTGGGGAACTATGAACGCACCTGCGCCGAGTTCTCCTGGGAGAAGATCCGCGGTGAGCTGGAGGGACTGCCCGGGGGAGGCCTCAACATCGCCCACGAGGCCGTCGATCGGCACGCGGCCGGACCGATTCGAAACCGGGTGGCTCTGCGCTGGCTGGGGCGGGACGGCGCCGTCCTTGACTTCACCTACGCCGATCTGCGTGAGCAGAGCAACCGCTTCGCCAATCTTCTCGGCGAGCTCGGGGTGAAACGAGGCGAACGGGTTTTCGTCCTGTCCGGACGCATCCCCCATCTCTACATCGCCGCCCTCGGCGCCTGGAAGTACGGGGCCGTCTTCTGCCCCCTCTTCTCCGCCTTCGGGCCGGAACCGATCTTCCAGCGCCTGAGACGGGGCGATGCCCGGGTGCTGGTGACGACCGACAGCCTCAACCGCAGGAAGGTGGCCGCCCTGCGGGAACGGCTGCCTCACCTGCGTCACCTGTTGCTAACGGACGGGGAGGACGCTCCCGAAAAAGGGACATGGTCCATTAAACGGCGCCTGGATAAGGCCTCCCGTGAGTTCGAGATCCCTCCCACCGACCCGGAGGAGATGGCGAGCCTGCACTTCACCAGCGGCACCACCGGCATGCCGAAGGGAGCCGTTCACGTGCACCAGGCCGTCCTCACCCACTATATGACCGGCAAGTACGTGCTCGACCTCCACCCCGACGACATCTTCTGGTGCACCGCCGACCCCGGCTGGGTGACCGGAACCTCCTACGGCATCATCGCCCCCCTGGCCCATGGGGTGACCAACCTCGTCGACGAGGCCGATTTCGACGCCGAGCAGTGGTGCCGCATCCTCGAAGAGCAGAAGGTAAGCGTCTGGTACACCGCCCCCACGGCCATCCGCATGCTGATGCGCTCTAGCATCAAGCCGCGCGAGAAATTCGACCTGAACCGCCTGCGGCTCGTCCACAGCGTCGGCGAACCCCTCAATCCCGAGGCCGTCCTCTGGGGGGAGGAGGCCCTAGGACTGCCGATCCACGACAACTGGTGGCAGACCGAAACCGGGGGGATCATGATCTCCAACTACGCCGCGATGGAGATCCGCCCCGGCTCCATGGGCAGGCCTCTCCCCGGAGTCGAGGCGGTAATCGTCCGCCGCACCGGCGAGGATTCGGTGGAAATGGTGGAGGAACCAGGCGTCGAAGGGGAACTGGCGCTCAAGCCGGGCTGGCCCTCGATGTTTCGCGGCTACCTGCACGACGAGGAGCGCTACCGCAAGTGCTTCGTCGGCGGTTGGTACATCACAGGCGACCTCGCTTTTCGGGACGCCGACGGATACTTCTGGTTCGTCGGCCGCGCCGACGACATCATCAAGACCGCCGGGCACATGGTCGGGCCGTTCGAGGTGGAAAGCGCGCTGATGGAGCACCCGGCCGTGGCCGAGGCGGGGGTCATCGGCAAACCCGAGCCGACCATCGGCGAACTGGTCAAGGCCTTTATCGCCCTGAAGCCGGACTTCGAGCCGAGCGAGAGTTTGCGTCTGGAAATCCTCGGCTTCGCCCGCAAGAAGCTCGGCTCGGCGGTGGCGCCCAAGGAGATCGCATTCACCGAGAGCCTGCCCAAGACCCGCAGCGGCAAGATCATGCGCCGCCTGCTCAAGGCGCGCGAGCTGGGCCTGCCCGAGGGAGACACCTCAACACTGGAGGAAAACGGATGAAAAGGAGTACGAGCGCGTCCCTGCCGCCGGTGGCCGATCGCGACCACGCCCTGCATCTGCTGCGCCAGATGCTGCGCATCCGGCGCCTCGAGGAGAAGTCGGCCGAGCTCTACAGCGCCACAAAGATCCGCGGCTTCCTGCACCTCTATATCGGCGAGGAGGCGGTGGCCGTCGGGGTGGGCGAGGCCCTGGAGCCGGACGACGCGGTGGTGGCCACCTACCGTGAGCACGGCCACGCCTTGGTGCGGGGCATGAGCATGAAGGCGATCCTGGCCGAGATGTACGGCAAGGTCGGCGGCTGCTGCCGCGGGCGCGGCGGCTCCATGCACCTCTTCGACGACAAGCTGCGCTTCTACGGCGGCAACGCCATCGTCGGCGGCGGGCTTCCCGTGGCGGTCGGGCTGGCCCTGGCGGACAAGATGCAGGGCAAACGGCGGGTGACCTGCTGTCTCTTCGGCGAGGGGGCCGTGGCCGAGGGGGAATTCCACGAATCGATGAACCTGGCCGACCTTTGGAAGCTGCCGGTCCTCTTCATCTGCGAGAACAACCTCTATGCCATGGGCACCGCCCTGAAACTCTCCGAATCGGTCACCGACCTGACCCGCAAAGCCGCCGCCTATGCGGTGCCGGCCTCGGCTGTCAACGGCATGGACGTTCTGGCGGTGGAGGAGGCGGCCCGCACCGCTGCCGCCGCGGTACGGAAGAACGGGGGGCCGTACCTCCTGGAGTGCCGGACCTACCGCTTCCGGCCCCACTCGATGTTCGACCCCGAACTCTACCGCCCCAAGGAGGAGGTCGAGAAATGGAAGAAGCGCGGCCCCATCCTGACCCTGAGCAAGAAGCTCAAGGAGAAGGGGTGGCTCGACGACGTGACCCTGGAGAGGCTCGAAGCCGAGGTGGCCGAGGAGATCGCCGAGGCGGTCACCTTCGCAGAGCAGTGCGACTGGGAGCCGGTGGGGGATCTGACGCGCTTTGTCTATTCGGAGCGGAGGGCGCCATGACGCAGAAGGGGCAGATGGTGAAGACGACCTACCGCGAGGCGGTGCGCGAGGCGATCCGCGAGGCAATGCGCCGGGACGAGCGGGTCTTTCTGATGGGGGAGGATGTCGGTCGCTACGGCGGCTGCTTCGCCGTCAGCAAGGGACTGCTGGAGGAGTTCGGACCGGAGCGCATCCGCGACACCCCCCTGTCGGAGTCGGCCTTCGTCGGAGCGGGCATCGGCGCGGCGCTGGGGGGGATGCGGCCGATCGTTGAGATCATGACGGTCAACTTCAGCCTGCTGGCCCTCGACCAGATCCTCAACAACGCCGCCACCTACCTGCACATGTCGGGAGGCCTCTTCAACGTCCCTCTGCTCATCCGCACGGCCACAGGGGGCGGCAAGCAGCTGGCGGCGCAGCACTCCCACAGCCTCGAAGGGTGGTACGCCCACATCCCCGGCATCAAGGTCCTCTCCCCGGCTACCCTCGAGGATGCCCGGGGGATGCTCTGGAGCGCCCTGCAGGATCCGGACCCGGTGCTCATCTTCGAACCCTCCGTTTTCTATCCCATGGAGGGGGAGCTTGCGGCCGATGCCGGCCCGGTCGAGATCGAGAAGGCGCGGGTGCGCCGGAACGGAACCGACGTGAGCCTCATCACCTACGGCAGCTCCCTTTTCAAGACCCTGGATGCCGCCCGGATCCTTGCCGAGGAAGGGATCGAGGCCGAGGTGATCGACCTGCGCACCCTGCGCCCCCTCGACGATGCGACCTTCCTGGCCTCCGTCGCCCGGACCCACCGGGCGGTGATCGTCGACGAGGGGTGGCGCAGCGGCAGCATCTCCGCCGAGATCAGCGCCCGCATCACCGAGCAGGCCTTCTACGAGCTGGACGCGCCGGTGGAGCGCATCTGCAGCACCGAGGTGCCGATGCCCTACGCCAAACATATGGAGGAGGCCGCCCTGCCGAAAACCGAAACCGTCGTGGAAACCGTGCGGAGGATGACCCATGGGTGATTTCACCATGCCCAGCCTGGGCGCCGACATGAAGGCGGGGATCCTGGTCGCTTGGCGGGTCAAGGCCGGAGACCGCGTCAGGCACGGGGATATCATCGCCGAGGTGGAAACGGACAAGGGTCTCTTCGAGGTCGAGGTCTTCGAGGACGGCGTCGTCGACTCGATCAGGATGCAGCCGGGATGGGACAAGATCCCGGTCGGCACGGTGCTGGCGACGATCCGGGCCGAAGGGGCCAAGGCGGAGATCCCGGCCGTCGCGGCGGAGAAGGGCGCAGGCGAGCGGGTGAAGGCCTCCCCTGCGGCGCGCAAACGGGCCGCCGAGCTCGGCATCGACCTGGCGACCGTTCAGGGGAGCGGGCCTCAGGGGGCCATCGGCCTGGCCGATGTCGAGCGGCCGGCCGGGGGAGAGAAGCCGGCGGAAAAAGCCACCGCCGGAGCGGAGAAGAAAAAGACCCCTGCCGAGTTCCAGGCCGGCATGCGTCGGGCCATCGCGGCGGCCATGAGCCGGTCCAACCGCGAGATCCCGCACTACTACCTGGAGACGGACATCGACATGAGCCGGGCGCTCGCCTGGCTGCAGGAGGAGAACGGCAGGCGGCCTATCCGGGAGCGCCTTCTGCCCGCCGTACTGCTGATCAAGGCGGTGGCGAAGGCGCTGGAGGAGGTGCCGGAGCTCAACGGCCACTGGACGCAAGAGCGCCTCCAGCTCAAAAAGAAGATGCACATCGGTTTCGCCGTCGCCCTGCGCGGGGGAGGGCTGATCACGCCGGCCCTTCACGACGCAGGTCGCAAGAGCCTGGATCAGCTGATGGCGGCCCTCAGCGACCTGATCGGCCGCACGCGGGCCGGACGGCTGCGCGCCTCCGAAATAACCGACGCCACCATCACCTTGACGAGTCTGGGCGATCTGGGGGTGCGGACGGTCTACGGCGTCATCTATCCACCCCAAGTGGCGCTTGTCGGCTTCGGCCGCATCGCCGATCGCCCCTGGGCCGAAAAAGGTCTTCTGGGCGTGCGTCCGGTTCTGACGGCGACCCTGGCGGCCGACCACCGGGCCACCGACGGCCACCACGGCGCCCGCTTCCTCGAGGCCCTCGACCGGGCTCTGGAGGAGCCCGAAAAGCTATGACCGACGAGGAAATCAAAGAGAAGATCGTTCGCACCCTGGCCCGGATCGCTCCCGAGGCGGACCTCGACGAGGTCGATCCGGGTAAAAACATGCGGGAGGAACTCGACATCGATTCCTACGATTTCCTGAACCTCCTCATCGGCCTCAATGAGGAGTTGGGGGTGGAGATTCCGGAAGCGGACTACGAGAAGGTCGCCACCCTCACCGACCTCATCCGTTACCTCTCCCGGCGTCTTGCCTGATCCCGCGGAGCTGGAGGCGTCAAAGAAAGGAGAATGCTCTGGTCATGGGAAAAAACTATCCTGAATACCGCCGGCACCTGAACCAGCTGGCCGGTCGCCTCGGCGCCGAACTGAAGGGTCCGGTCTCCGGCTTCGGCCAGCTCCATCGGGAAGCCCTGGCCGAAGGGGCCCTGGACCGCAAGACCAAGGAGCTCATGGCCCTGGCCATCAGCGTGGCCTCCCGGTGTAGTGGCTGCCTCGCCTACCATGTACACGATGCCCTCAAAGCCGGGGCCAGCCGCCAGGAAGTGCTTGAAACCATCGGCGTGGCTATCTTCATGGGAGGCGGTCCATCCATGGTCTACGGATGCGAGGCACTCGACGCGCTGGAGCAATTCGAAGACGCCGAGTCGGGCAAATAACAAACGAAAGAGACGCAACGGGACGATGACCGGGAAACCCGAAGGGGATGCGCAAGTCAACGGGAGCAACGGATCGATTTTAAGGGCGAAGCAACGGATCATGAAAGCCGCCGATCACATCACTCTCCCCGCACTGGCCGTCAAGAACGCCGTCCTCTTCCCCGGCCTGCTGATGCCGCTGGCGATCAGCCAGTCCTTCTCGGTCAAGGCCGTCGAAGCCGCGGCTGCCAGCGAGGACAAGTTTCTGGCCGTCTTCACCCGCAAGGATCCCCAGAATGAAAATCCCATGAGCCGGGATCTTCATCGCATCGGGACCATGGCGGTCATCCGGAAGATGCTCCCCATCGAGGGCGCCCTGAACATCGTGGTGCAGGGAATTCAACGCGTGGAGATGATCGGCGTGACCATGGAACGGCCCTATATCCATCTTCGCCTCCGTCCCTTGTCCGATCTGGAACCAAACGGCCCGGAGACAGAGGCCCTGCACCGGGCGATCCTCGATCTGGCCGGCAGGATGGTGGGGCTGGCCCAGCCCCAAATGCAGATCAACCTCGACTTCATTGTCTCCGAAAGGGAGAAACCGGCCCAGCAGATCTATATGCTGGCCACCCTACTTTCCCTCGACATGGAGAAGGACATCGCCTTGCTCTCCGCCTCGAGCGAGCGCGAGCTGTTCGAACTGATGTACCGTTATCTCAGCTATGAGGTGCAGGTGCTCGAACTGCGCAACCGGATTGCCAGCCAAGTCCGGTCGGAGCTGAGCCGGGAGCAGCGCGAGTACCTCCTGCGCCAGCAGATGCGCGCCATCCAGGAGGAACTGGGAGAGGAGAAGCCCGAGCAGGCCGAGGTGGCGGAGCTGAAGAGGCGCATCGAGGAGGCCGACCTTCCCCCGAAGGTTCTCCAAGAGGTTGAAAAGGAGCTGCGACGGCTGGAGCGCATGCCCGCCGCCGCTCCCGACTACCAGGTGACCCGCACGTATGTCGAGCTAGTGGCCGACCTCCCCTGGCACAGGACGACCGAAGACCTTATCGATCTCGACCACGCCCAGCAGGTGCTCGATGAAGACCATTACGACCTGAAGGATGTCAAGGAGCGAATCATCGAGCACCTGGCGGTGATGAAGCTCAATCCCGGCGCCAAGGGCCCGATTCTCTGTTTCGTCGGTCCGCCGGGGGTCGGCAAGACCTCCGTAGGCCAGTCGATCGGCCGCGCCATGGGACGCAGGTTCGAACGCATGAGCCTGGGCGGCCTGCACGACGAAGCGGAGCTGCGCGGCCATCGCCGCACCTATATCGGCGCCATGCCGGGACGCATCATTCAGGCGATCCGCCGCGCCGGGGTGAAGAATCCCCTGCTCATGCTCGACGAGGTGGACAAGCTGGGGCGTGAGGGTTTCCATGGCGACCCCGCTGCGGCCCTGATGGAGGTTCTCGACCCGGCGCAGAATTTCGAATTTCACGACAATTATCTGGATCTCCCCTTCGACCTCTCCAATGTCTTCTTCATCACTACCGCCAATACCACCGACAGCATCCCCCGCCCCCTTCTCGACCGCATGGAGGTGCTGCGCCTTCCAGGCTACAGCGACGAGGAGAAAAACGCGATTGCCCGCCGCTATCTCCTCCCCCGCCAGGTCGCCCAGGCGGGACTGACCTCCGACCAGATGGTCCTGCCGGAGGAGACGCTGGCTTACCTTGTCCGCCGCTACACCCGGGAGGCCGGAGTGCGCGAGCTGGAGCGGGTTCTGGGGCGGATAGCCCGCAAAGTCGCCACCCACGCGGCCAGAGGAGAGCAGGTCGAGGGAACGGTTAGTCTGGAGAGGCTGCCCGAGCTGATCGGCCCCGAGCAGTTCTATGCCGAGCCTGCCCGCGCCGAACTTTCCCCCGGCGTTGCGGCCGGCCTGGCCTGGACGGAGGCGGGGGGTGACATCCTTTACGTGGAAGCGGCCCTCCTCCCCGAGGGGAAGGACCTCCTTCTGACCGGACAGCTCGGCAGCGTCATGCAGGAGTCGGCCAAGGCCGCGCAGAGCTATCTCTGGTCCCGCGCGGAGGAGTTGGGGATCGACAAGGAGGTGATCCGCAAATCGGGAGTGCACATCCATGTGCCGTCAGGCGCCGTCCCCAAGGACGGACCTTCCGCCGGCGTCGCCATGATCACGGCTCTGGCTTCCCTGTATTCGGCGACATCCACCCGCAGCGACACCGCCATGACCGGAGAGATCACCTTGAGCGGGCTGGTGATGCCGGTGGGAGCAATCAAGGAGAAGATCCTCGCCGCCCACCGGGCCGGGATTCACCGGGTCATCCTGCCGCGGGAAAATGAGAAGGACCTGGGAGAGCTGCCTGATCACGTGCGCCGGGAGATGGAGTTCGTCTTCGTCGAGCGGATCAGGGATGTCCTGGCCGCCGCCATCCCCGTGATGGGAGAACGCCTGAGGAGCAGGGAGGCGACTTAGCGCCCTTGTCCTGAAGTGCGGCGGCGATGACAGCGGATCCCTCCCGCGACCTCCATTTTCCCGCATCCAAAGCCGGAGATGAATGTTTGCCACCTTGACACTTTTCATCGCCCTGTTTGCTGCGACCCTGACCCTCATGCTGGGCAGCGGTCTGCTGGGCAGTCTCGTCAGCCTGCGTATGAGTGTCGAGGGGGTCGCAGCCTCGCTCATCGGTCTGGTGATGTCCGGTTTCTACGTGGGACTGGTTCTCGGTTCTTTCGTCTGTCCCAAGGTCGTTCACCGGGCCGGGCATATTCGGGCCTTTGCCGCCTTTGCCGCGGTCAATACCGCGACCACGCTGCTTTATCCTCTGTTCATCGGTCCGTCGGTGTGGTTCCTCCTCCGCGTTTCGAGCGGCTTTTCCATGATGGGCCTGTACATGGTGGTGGAAAGCTGGCTCAACGATCGGACCGAATCCCAGATGCGCGGCCGGGTCTTTTCCGTCTACATGGCCCTGACCTTCCTAGGTCTCGGACTCGGCCAATTGTTCCTCAAGGTTGCGGACATCGGCGGCAGCGACCTGTTCTTGATCGTCGGCATCTTCTTCGCTCTCTGCCTGGTTCCGGTCACCCTGACCCGCTCGATCCATCCCAGCCTGCCCAAGACCACTGCCCTGCACCTTGGTCTGCTGCTCCGCCGCGCCCCCTCGGGTCTGATCGGCGCCCTGGCCGCTGGCGCGATCGCCGGCTCTTTCTACAGCCTGGCCCCGGTCTTCGCCCTTCGCAGCGGCCTGGCGGTCCAAACCGTGGCATGGTTCATGGGCGTCACCATATTGAGCGGGCTGATGCTGCAGTGGCCGGTCGGCATCCTCTCCGACCGCTTCGACCGGCGACTGGTCCTGGCCGGCCTTTCCCTGCTGGCAAGCCTGGCCAGTCTGGTCATCATCCTTGCGGCGAACCACTCCATGCGGTTGCTGCTGCCGGCTGCGGCGATTTACGGCGGACTGGCCTTCACCCTCTACCCGGTTTCCGTAGCCCACACCAACGACCGCATCGAAAACTGGGAGATCATCCCCGCCAGCACCGCCTTGATTCTCTGCTACGGTCTCGGCGCCTGCCTGGGCCCGGTGGCTGCTTCCGGTGCCATGGTCCTGCTTGGACCGGCCGGTCTTTACGGCTTCATCGCCTTGTGCGCCGGACTTTTGGGGGTAATGGTGATCATCTTCCGATACTTGGAAAAGCCGAAGGCCGAAGAAGCGGTCCCCTATATCCCGGTACCGCACACCTCGCCCGTCATCACCGCAATTCACCCCTATTCCGAAGCCGAACCGGGAGTGAAAGGGGAGGCCCCGCCGAGAGCGGATGCGCTCGGGGAATGACCGACAACACCGTTACCGTTTCCTTCAAGCGGGAACGAGAGCGGGAGATCCGCCATTGAAGCTACCGGCGCGCCGGGTCCGGTCAAGGCGCCTAAAACCCTCCGAGGATCTCCTCCACGCGCAACGCCTTCCTGATCTCTTCGCGGATGCTCTCCGGCAGACCGCGGATCTCGATGTCCAGAAAGCCGCGGACGATTGCCGCCGTCGCCTCCTCCTGCGTCAGCCCCCGCGCCATGAGATACTCGATCTCTTCCGGAGCGATCTTGCCGACCGCCGCCTCGTGCGTCATCTCCACATCGCGCCGCGTCCCTTCCAGCTCCGGAATCGCGTGAATCCTTCCGGTCTCCGAAAGAATGAGGCCCCGGCATTCGAGATGCGCCCTGATATCGTCCGCCTCGCCCAGAAAATGTCCCCGGGCGACGATCTCGCCGCCGGTGGTGATCGCCTTGGAGACGATCTCGGCCCGGGCGCCTCTTCCCCGAAGGACGACGCGGGCCCCGACGTCGAGGCTGGTGCCCTCGCGCGCCAGGAGGATCGAATTGAAGCGGGCGGTGGAGTTTGCTCCGAGGCAGTAGGCGGTCGGGTACGCCTGCAGGGTGCGGACCGGGTTCAGGCAGATGTAGTTGCTGAGGAAAACTCCGTCCTCCTCGACGATGGCGACGGTCCGGGGACGCACCGCCACCTCCGGCGCCCAGGAGTGGATCATGGTGAAGGTGATCCGCGCCCCCTTACGGACGTAGAACTCGGAAATGCCGATATGCAGCCCCGAGCGGACGTGGGGGGCGGCCGTGCAGCCGGTGATGAGGTGCAGTTCCGAGCCCTCCTCGGCGACGACGACGTTGTGGACGTTCTGGGCGACTCCCTCCGTGGTCATATAAAGGCAGGCCTGCAGCGGGAATTCCGTCCTCGTCCCGGGAAGCGCCCGCACGAAATAGCCATGGTGCGGTTCGACCTTCGCCCGGGCAGTGTATTTGTCTGCGTCCGGCCGGACCGCCTTCCACCAGTACTCCGGCAGCCCGCCGAAGCGCTCGAGGGCGGCGCCGATGTCCATGATTTCCAGGCCGCTGCGATAGGCCGCCGAAAAGAGGACGGAGTGGTCGATCTGGAAGAAGGAGCCTTCGCGGCAGCTCTCCTCCGTATCCACCCCCACGCGCAAGGCCCGCTCCCGGACCTCGGCCGGCAGGTCGCGCAAATTCGCCACCGTTTCCTGCTCCGTGGCCTCGGCAGTGTAGGCGGCAGGGTCGATGTCAGGAGTCGTACCGAAGGGGGCGGGCTTCCCCTTCGCCTTCGCAGATTTCTCTTTCATCTCGTTCGGCGGCATTGAACGCACCCCTCATACCCTCTGGCGCGGATATCTTCCAACAACGCATGCGGCTCCCCCGCGCAGAAGATCGTGCCATCCAGCATGACGTACCCCCGGTCGGCGCGAACATAGTCGAGAATGTGCCCCGAATGGGTGACGATCAGAGCCGACTTTTCCCTGGATCCTGGCGGTTTCTCCCGCTCAAGCAGTTCGTTGATCACCCGGCCGACCAGGTGGATATTGACCAGGTCGACGCCGGAGTCGGGCTCGTCGAGCATGACAAAGGCGGCGTCCTGAGCCAGCAGTTGTAGAAGCTCGGACCGCTTGATCTCCCCGCCGGAAAAGCCGAGATTCAGCTCCCGGCGGAGGAACTCTTCCAGGTTGAGTCGGGAGGCGGCGCCGTGCATCTCCTCCTCCGTAGCCATCCCTCTCTTTTCGCTG